>Ga0209330_1000836_pt1 | contig 10784 bp, 7 predicted proteins | sample JacPinW_OM2H0_O3_FD_187969 | JGI IMG/M metagenome (GOLD analysis project Ga0209330, IMG submission 187969) | Forest soil microbial communities from Algoma, Ontario, Canada - Jack Pine, Ontario site 1_JW_OM2H0_O3 (SPAdes) (version 2) | ecosystem: Environmental > Terrestrial > Soil > Boreal...
ACTGCGTGGCGGGCGAGAGCCTAATCTCGCGCGGAGGGGGCGCCGGACGCGGCACCGCCGGAGGCAGCGCAGGGGGCGGCGAGTCTGGCGAGGAGGACGGCGGGCGCGCGGAGACTTCGGGGCTAGGCGAAGGGCGCGATGAAGTTGCACAGCCCGCCAGCAGCAAGACACTGAGCGGCATGAGGCCGCTCAGTGAGCGATACTTTTGAACCATGATTTGATCTTCTCACCGACGCTGGCCGGTTGCGAGGGATTGCAGCGAGGATTGCCGGGCAGCGCCGTATTTTTGGGCACACCGATGAGCACCGCGTCCGGGCTGCAGGCAGGCGTAGTCTCGAGTCCGTCATCGAAGCCGATCCATCGGTCCTCCGTGGAATCTGGGGCGATGGGCTCGAAGGACACCGGTTTGAGACTCGCCATGGTGTCGGCCCACACCGGCAGCGCGCCGGCGGCGCCCGTCAATCCCGTTACTCGATTGTCGTCGTAACCCACCCAGACAACCGACAGGTAGCTGCCGGTAAACCCGGCAAACCAACTGTCGCGGGTGTCCGAGGAGGTGCCGGTCTTGCCGGCGATCACCAATCCTTTGGGCAAACGCGCCGCGGCATCGCGCGCCGTGCCATGGGTGGGCACCAACATCAGCATGCGAAGAAGCTGGTACACCGCGGCCGGCGGCGCGGCTGGTTCGACTTGGACCTTGAACTGCTTGAGCGGCCGTCCCTGTTCGTCCAGAACTGCGCGCACCGCGCGCAATCTGGCGCGAAAGCCGCCATTCGCCAGTGAGGTATACACTTGCACCACTTCGAGCGGCGACATCTCCACGGTGCCGAGCAGCATCGACGGATTGAGCGCCGTCGATGACTCGAGCCCCAAGCTTTGCAGCGTATCCGCCACCTTGGGCAAACCCAAATCCATGCCGAGCTTGACGGTGGCCAGATTCAGCGACTCGGCGAGCGCCTTGGCCAAGGTCACGGAACCGTTCACATTGTGCTCGAAATTTTGCGGCGCCCAGATGCTGCCGTCCGGCAGCTTCATTTCGATCGGCGCATCGTCGATCAGGCTGGCCGCGGTGTAACGGCCGCTCTCGAGCGCCGTTAAATACACCGCCGGTTTCACCAATGAGCCGATAGGCCGGCGGGCATCGAGGGCACGGTTGAAGGTCCCGGCGGTGTCGGTCTCGCGCCCGCCGACCACCGCGACGACATCGCCGCTATTGGGCTCGGCCACGATCACCGCGCCTTGCAAGTGTCCGCCGCGAACCGCCGATTTCGCATCCAGGAGCTGCAGATCGCGCGTCAGCGCGCGCTCCGCGGAAGCTTGGGCGCGCGGATCGAGGCTGGTGTACACCGACAATCCGGCCGCGGCCAGATCCGCCTCGGCGTAGTCGCGCTTCAAATGCCGCCGCACCAGATCGATATAGGCCGGCACGTAGCTGCCCCCTCCGGGACGCAGACCCAGCGGCGCCGCGGCCGCGCGCTGCGCGGCGTTGGCATCGATCAGGTGCGCGTCGGTAAATTCCTTGAGCACCAGGTTGCGCCGCGCGAGGGCGCGCTCGGGATGTCTGCGCGGATCATAGTACGAGGGACCCTTGACCAGGCCGATCAACAGCGCCAGTTCGCCGGCGTCGAGTTCGCCCAAGGGCTTGGCGAAATAAAATTCGCTGCCGAGCCCGAAGCCGTGAATGGCGCGTTCGCCATCCTGGCCCAGAAAGACCTCATTGAGGTAGGCCACCAGGATCTCGTCCTTGGAATAGTGCGCTTCGAGCCGCAGAGCCATCACCGCCTCGGTGGCCTTGCGATCGAATGTCTGCGCGTCGGTGAGGAAGTAATTCTTGACGAGTTGCTGCGTGAGCGTGCTGCCGCCCTGCACGACCCGGCCTGCGCGCAGATTGACCCAGATGGCACGCAGCACGCCGAGCGTGTCGACGCCATGATGTTCGTCGAAACGCCGATCCTCGATCAGCTTGATGCCGTTGCGCAGCAGCGCAGGAATTTCTTCCGGCGACACGACCAGGCGATCTTCGCCGTGAATGGGAAAGACGCTGCCGATCACCGGCGGGTCCAAGCGGAACACCGGCAGATCGGCGCCATTTGCTTGACGCATGCTGGTAATCGCGGAGGCGTCGGCATGGATGGACACCAGCTGGGCGTCGCGCTGCTCATCGATGAAGCGCACCCGCCGGGTGCGAATGTCGAAGGCATTGCCGACCCGGCGATACAGACCCGGACCGCCGGCCGGATCGCCGCGTCGATAGTGCACGCGGCGCAATTCCTCCTCGAGATCGTCCGCGGAAATGCGCGCGCCGGCATAGAGCTCGAGCGGTGCAGCATAGACGCGCGCCGGCACCGACCAATGGCGACCCTGAAATTGTTTGGTCACCACGCGATCCAAGTGCACGATCCAGCCACCCACAGCCACCACGACAATGGCGAGGAGTACAAAGATCGCGATAAGAATTTTGCGCCAGAGGCGACGGCGGGATCTGGCCACTAGTCCGGTTTAATTCGCCAGGGCGTGGGTGAAATCATTTTTCAAATCGTTGCATCCTGGCTAAAGGATCTATTGTATTCAGAACGCGATGCATACGTGATCTTTCTCGCCTCATAGTTAGTGCCGAGCTAGTGAGCTCCGGCTTGCTGCAGCAATGCGGCGACATCCTGCAAATTTCTCTTGGTCGCCTGCTGCAACGGTGTGTGGCCGCTATTGTCCGCGGCATTGGGGTCGGCGCCTCGCGCCAGCAGCAAGCGGACAATCTCGACCCGGTCTTCGGTCACGGCAAGCATCAACGGCGTGCGGCCTGACTCGTCACGGGCATCGATGACCGCTCCTTGATCCAGCAACGTTGCGGTCTGCGTCAGGTCGCCCTGCGTGACGGCCGATTGTAGAGTCGCCGGCTTCAGCGCGCTGTCGGCAGCACTGGCGCGATCCGCGGGCTTGGGGAGCACACTGCCCACAGCGGCCTGAGCGGATAGTTCAGGCAGCCTGGGTCCTGCCGCGGGTGCGGGGGGCGCAACGATGAAGTTAGAAGCGGAAGGTGGGGCGGAAGGCGGTCCGGGCGCGTAATTTTGCGCAACCCTGGGGGGCAACGTCGGTGCCGGCGCGCCAGGATTGGGCGACGGCGCAGCATTGGACTTCGAGGCCCTGCGTTTCGCGCCGGTCACGATTGTCTCTTGCAAATCTGACTCGCTGGGCGATTGCCGTGCCGGCTCCGTGAACGAGGGCGCGGCATTAGGTGCCGGCGGCGGCGCCATGCTCACCTGCGCCGGGGGAGCGTTTTCCCAATAGCGCGGCGCGAAAAGCAGTGCGGCAAGCAGTGCCGCGCCGGCGGTGCCGAAGGCGGTGATTTTCCAGCGCGAATCATTGGCCGCCGGGCGCGATACATCAAGGGGTGCTCGAGGTGCCTGCTTTGCCAGCTCCTCGGCGACGCGGCGGCTCTCGGCAAGGATTGCGGCGCGCACGGCCTCGCTGGGACCCGGCGCATCGGCGCCGGCCTGCCGGTAGCGAGCGAGCAATTCCTCGTCTCGAGTGTCGTCATTCGAACTCATGCGTATTCCCACAACAGCTGTCGCAGTTTGGCCCGGGCATAGCGCAGTCGGCTCTTGGCCGTTTCGAAGCTGGAGCCGGTGGCGTGGGCGATCTCCTCAACGCTGAGCTCGCCCTCCGCCTGCAGCAGAAACGCGGACCGTTGCTCGGCGGGCAACTGCGCGACGGCGTTCAACAATGCCGCGGCCTCATCTTGCGCTTGGACCTGCGCCAGGGGCTCGAGTTTCGCCGACTCGGCGAGCCGTTCCAGCGGACTTGACGCTTCAGGATCCGCATCGTCGCCGGCATCGAGGCTTTGCAGCCGATGGTTGGCGCGAATCATGTCAACCGTGCGGTTGTGCGCAATGGTGAACAGCCAGGTCGTGAATTTTGCGGTCGGCTGATAATTTGCAGCGCCGCGCACGACCGCAAACCAGACCTCCTGCATCAAATCGTTGGCCGCAGCCTCGTTCCTCACGTTGCGCTGAAGAAAGCGAAAGACCCGTGATTCATGGCGCCGATACAGGAATTCAAACGCGGCGGCCTCGCCGCGCCCGAAGCGCACCATCAAGTTCTCGTCAGTCTCCTGCGCCAGGTCCATTCACCCCATTATCAGCCGCCAGGGGGATCCGGTACATACCGTTGGATGGGTGAATCGGGGAAGGGATTGGGGCGTTGCCACGCCGGGCGTGTGGGCACAACGCCCATTGCCACCAGATTCTCGTAGCTGTCGTAGCGAATCTTGATGAGTTCATTGGGCGTGCTCGATAGACGATCGAAGGTCGTGTCCTGCACGTACGAGGTTTCACGCGCGCCGTGCCCCGTGCCGAGTTTCTGGGCCGGCGCCGGGCTCGAGTTTGCGACATTGGGCTGGATTTCCGCGAACTGCGGCGCAGGCGGCGACGCGGCGGGCGCGGCCGGCGCCGTCGCGGCGAGGCTCGGGGGTGCGGCGCGCGCGGCACCGCCGACGGCGTCGCCTTCAATTCGATTTTGAGCGTACCCCGATTCCTCGGATTTTCGATCTCGCGACTGTCGGTCGAACCACCGAACCGGCGCCGGGCGCTCGAGAAACAGCGCCACCCCGATGACTCCGACGTTGGCGGGACGCCCGGTTCGTTCCGCGTAGGAATTGCCTGCGGCGGTGAAATTAAAGGCCGCGATTTCCGCATTGCTCTTGCGCCAGCCGGCGATTTCGTAGCGCTCGCCGGGACTGAAGACATAGCCGCTTTGGCTCCAGGCCCCGGTCTCGCCGCTGATGACATTGATGCCGTCCACGGCCGTCACCGCGAGAATGCGTTCGCCGCGATGATTTTGAATCATGATCGAATAGCGGGCGCCGGGCCGGCCGGCCACCCAATACTCTCCGCGGCTTCGGTACATCGGCAGCACGCTGCCGGTATCGCGGTCGATGATTTGCACATCCGCGAGGCCCCCCGCCGCATGCGCGTCTGTCCTCACGCCAAGTACCCCCAACCCAATCAGCACGATTCCAAGTGCAAGGCTTTTCATGTCGATCTCCGGTATGTCTGCTCACACCTGAATCGATGCGGCTCGAAAAAAGGGGTTAAGATTCGCGCGGAGAATTGCCAGGAGCGGGAATGCCGGTCAGTTTCACTTCACATAACATTCGTTTGGACGACGGTTCCTTTACCAAGCCTGACGCCGGTTATTCGATGGACGTGCATCCTTGGTTTCTCGCGGCAAAACGCATCCTGGATGCAACCTTTCCCGGTGATAAGCGGCATCTGCGGATTGCCGACTTGGGCTGCCTCGAGGGCGGCTACACGGTCGAGTTCGCGCGCCTGGGCCTGCAGGCGCTCGGGATCGACGTGCGCGAATTGAATATCGAGGCCTGCCGTTACGTTCAAACGAAGGTCAATTTACCGAACCTGGAATTTGCCCGCGACGATGTGTGGAATATCGCCGCCCACGGCACCTTCGACGCGGTGTTTTGTTGCGGACTTTTCTATCATTTGGACAAGCCGCGCGAGTTTCTGAATCTGCTGTCGCAGGTAACGAAGCGATTATTGATCCTACAGACGCATTTCTCCGAAGCAAAAGACTCGCCGAGTTTCATCCGGCCGCGGCGGTTTCGGCGCGCTCTGGCCAGGTTCTTGCCGCTCAAAAACACCGGCACCACCACCCACAAGCTGTCGTTCCTGAGCGAGCATGAAGGTTTGCCCGGCCGCTGGCTGCCCGAGTTTCGCACCAAACGTGCGTTCCTCGATCGCGAAAACCGCCGTTGGGCGGCCTGGAATAACAAGCAGTCGTTTTGGATTCAGCGCGAGTACCTGCTGCAGGCGATGCGCGATGCGGGATTCGACCTGGTGCTCGAACAATTCGATGGCCTCGGGCCCCAGATTGCATTCGAGATGACCGAGGGAAGCTATCGAACCTCCGGACGCAGCACATTTATCGGCATCAAGACCGCATACGTCTCGGACACGGCACCGGCGGTCTCGCCGGGATTGCGTCAGTCTTAGTCTCTAACCTTGCACTCCTGGGATCACATCATGCATTCAAAAAAAATCCAGATACTCCTCGGCGCGATGGCCGCCGCTTGGTTGTTGAGCATCGGCCCCACCGGCCTCGCAAATCCCGTGCCCACACCGCCGCCGGCGGCCGGCGACATCCCCGCAGACTTCAAAGTCTCGACAGAAGCCGACGACTACATCAAGCGCGACGTCATGATTCCCATGCGCGATGGCGTGAAGCTCCATACCGTCATCGTCATTCCCAAAGGCGCGGCGCGTGCGCCCATGATTCTCGATCGCACACCCTACAACGCCAGCAAATTCACCAGCGGCGGGGATAGTCCGCGCCGCGCGCTGGTCTTGCCCTTGAGCTTCGGCGAGCTCGCCGACGCCGGCTACATCATCGTGGCCCAGGATGTACGCGGAAAATACAAATCCGAAGGCGACTATGTGATGACCCGGCCGCTGGCGGGCGACTTGAATCACACGCCGGTGGATCATTCGACCGATGCCTACGACACGATCGACTGGCTGGTCAAGAACGTGCCGGAGTCCAACGGCAAAGTCGGCACCATGGGCACCAGCTATGACGGCTTTACGGTGCTGATGAGCCTGGTCAATCCGCATCCGGCCTTGAAGGCCGCCGCACCGTTCAATCCGATGGTCGATCCTTGGATGGGCGATGACTGGTTTCACAACGGCGCGCTGCGCCAAACTTACGCGGACTATATCTTCGCGCAAACCGCGGATAAGTCCTCGGACGACAAATGGATCGCGCCCCGCTACGACGCTTACGGCACGTGGCTCGCCATCGGCTCCGCCGGCACGCTGGGGAAAGAGTTGGGCATGGATCAATTGCCGTTCTGGCAACGTCTCACCCAGCACCCCGCGTACGATCGCTATTGGAGCGAGCAAGCCGTGGACAAGATCCTCGGCGCGCGACCGTTGACCGTACCGACGCTCTATGTGCACAGCCAATGGGACCAAGAGGACATCTACGGCGCGATGGCGACCTTTGCAGCGACGCGCTCACAATCCGGCGCGGGACACGACAATTCCTATCTGGTGATCGGACCCTGGCGCCATGGCGGCGGCAACGGCGACGGCTCTGTCTTGGGTGCGATCAAGTTTGACGGCGACACCGGCCGCTGGTTTCGCGCGAATGTGCTGCTGCCGTTCTTTGATGCGCATCTGAAAGATGACGCACCGAAGGCGGATATCGCGACGGTCACCGCCTTCGAGACCGGCGCCAACGTTTGGCGCCGCTACGATCAGTGGCCTCAGTCCTGCGCCAGCGGCTGCCCCTTCAAGTCGGCGCCGCTGTATCTGGCGGCCGGCGCCAAGTTGAGCTTCGACAAGCAACCCGCGGGCGCCGCCGCCTACGATGAATACATTTCAGACCCCGCAAAGCCGGTCACCTACCGGCCGCGGCCCATCCGTCCGACCTACGCATCCGACTCAACCTGGGGACGATGGTTGGTGGATGATCAGCGCTTCGCGGCGGATCGTACCGATGTACTGACTTACACCTCCGATGTGTTGAAGGCGCCGCTTCGCATCGCGGGTCAACCGGTGGCGCATCTTTTCGCCTCGACCAGCGGAACCGACGCCGATTGGGTGGTCAAGCTCATCGATGTGTACCCGGACGAGGTCCCGGGAAACGTCGCGATGGGGAGTTATCAATTGCCGATTGCCATGGATATCATGCGCGGCCGTTATCGCGACGATCCGGCCAATCCGTCGGCCATTCCTGCCGGCAAAGTGATCGGCTATACGCTCAAACTGCCCAACGCGGATCATGTGTTTTTGCCCGGGCATCGAATCATGGTCCAGGTCCAATCGAGTTGGTTTCCGCTCTATGACCGCAACCCGCAAACCTTCGTGCCCAACATTTTTTTCGCCAAGCCCGCGGACTACGTCAAGGCCACGCAACGCGTGTTTCATAAACCCGACGCGGCGAGCTATGTCGATCTGCCCGTGGCGAAGTAACATTCGGTTGGCACCCTTGGCACATCTGATTTCGAGACGCCTATGACGGTTTCAAATCTGCTGGTATTCGCCTTGGCGCTGATCGTCGCCGCCGGATCTCCGGGGCCCAGTATTGCCGCGCTGGTGGCGCGAGTCCTGACCCATGGGTTTCGCGAAGTGCTGCCGTTCTTGGCGGCGATGTGGCTGGGCGAGGCGCTCTGGCTGACCTGCGCCGTCGCGGGTCTCGCGGTGGTGGCGCGTACACTGGGCGCGGTGTTCATCGCGATTAAATTTATCGGCGTGGTGTATTTGCTGTATCTCGCCTGGAAGATGTGGTTCGCGCCGACTGAAGTTTCGAAGCGCGAGTTGCCATCAGACCAATCGCCGTGGCGCCTGTTCGGCGCCGGACTCGCCGTGACGCTGGGAAATCCGAAGATCATGGTGTTCTATCTGGCGCTGCTACCCACCATCGTCGATTTGGACCGGGTCGGCGCCGCCGGCTGGTTCGAGCTGACCGCCGTGACGCTCCTGGTGCTGATGTCGGTCGATTTCGCCTGGGCGCTGCTGGCGGTGCGTGCGCGCCGCTTGCTCACCAGCCGCCGCGCCGTCAAGATCGCCAACCGCACCAGCGCGACCATGATGGCCGGTGCGGCGGCGGTGATCGCCGCGCATTGAAGCTCCAGCGTTTTCCGACGGGCTGCTAGAACTTCGCCGTAAAAGCGACGAACAGCTGACGGCCGAACATATCGTAGATACTGTAGGTATTCGCAGCGCCGCCGCCGACGATCGCTGAATCAATCAAGGGGGGATCCTTGTCGAGGATGTTGTTGGCGCCCGCGCGGATCTGCAGAATTTTGTTGATGTTCCAAGTCGCCTCGAGGTCAATGTAGCTATACGACGGGATGGTCGCATTGACGTAATCGTAGCCGCCGAAGGTCGCGAAATGCAGCGTGGGATCATTACTGTTGTTGTCCTGCGAGACCGAACCGATGTAGCGCCAGGTCAGCGATGCCGACACGTCCCAAGGGGTGTCCCACGTGGTGCGGAACAGGTGGTGCCAGCGCGGATTGATGGTCTGACACGTGGCGCCAAATAAGCCGGCGCAATCATAGGTATGCGCGCCCGGCAACGGCGTCGTCTCGTTGTGCAGCAGGTACGCGCCGTTCAGCGCAAATGATACGTCGCCGAAGCCCGGCGGCAGATCAAGCTTGTAGTTCAACTGGGTATCGATACCGCTGTTGATCGCCGTCCCCAGGTTGTAGTTCTTCTGAATCACATAGCCGCCGGAGGCGATGCTGTTGCCGGTCAAACTGCCGGTGCTCGGCGCGCGCACGATCTGGCTGCAAAAGGTCGGGTCACCCGTGTTGGCGCAATTGGAAAGCACGACCAGGTACGGGATCACACCGATTTCGTCCTTCACCTGGATGTGAAAGTAGTCGATGCTGCCGGTCAGACGCGCGATCTGGCTCGGTGCAAAATTCAAACCCACCGTGTAGGTATCCGCCTGCTCCGGTTTGAGGGCGGGATTGCCGCTGGTTTCCTGCGACAGCTGGTTGGCCGTGCCCTGCGGGATCGAGCCGCTGTTGTACTGCGCGGCGGTCACACCGGTGCGCTCGCACTGAAGCAGCGTGAAGCTGATCGGCGGCGCGCAGGGGTCGGGGACGACCGTGGCCAGCCCGACGATCGGCGGCGTGAACAGCTCGGCGACGCTGGGCGCGCGAATTGCGCGGTCATAGGAGGCGCGAAACCGATAATCCACAATCGGCGCGTATTGGACCTCGAACTTGTACGTATTGGTCACCCCGGCCGTCGAATAGTCAGAACGGCGGTAGCCGGTATCGAATAGCAACTCCTTGGCGCCCGCCCGATCCTGAATGAGCGGTGCGCGCAGTTCGATGAATTCCTCCGCCACCGAGAGGCCGGCATCGATCGGCGCCACCGCGCTGCCGAAGCCCGACAACAGCTCGCTCTCCTCGGCGGCATCCGGCTGCAGCAACTCGTGATCGTTGCGATGTTCGAAGCCGACGTTCACGCCGATGCCCTCGGTCGCGAGCGGCGAGGCGATGCCATAGTCGCCGAGCTTGCCGGTGACATCGGCATGCAGGGTGCGCAGCGTTGCGGATCCGCTCGCGGTGCCGAGCAAATACAGATAATTGAGGGCCGCTTGCGTGACGCCGCCCGCGCTGAAAATATTGTATGGGATGCAGCCGCGGCTGCCGCCGTTGATGCAGCTTGGATTGGCCGCAGTTCCCGTCGCCAGCAGCGCATTGGTGATGCTTTCGTAGTTCAAATACTTTTGGTTGGAGTCTGAAAACGCGGTGTAGAAGTACTGACCATATAGGTCATAGCTCCACGCATCCGCGAAGCTGCCCTTGCTGCCGAACACCGCGCGATAATTAGTGTGCTCGAAATCGATGAACCGATCTCCACCCTCAACGTTGCGCCGGCCTATCCGTACCTGTGCGGTGGCAGAGCCGGGGTTCGCGGCATCTGCCGCAATCTGCGCCGGCGTGCAGAGGATTCCTTGCTGCTGGGGGCTGAGCAAGGGATTGCTGCAATTGACGTAGTAGTCACCCGCGCCGGTCGGATCAAGCGGATTGCTGTCCTTGAACAACGCGGCGGGCGCCACCTGCTCGTGCGTCTTGTCGTCCATGAAAAAGAATTCGGCATAAGGCTGGAACCACTCGTTGATCTCCTCGTGCGCCATGAACGCGGCGTTGTAGCGATCGTCCTCGCGCGTCATATAGATGAACGGCTGCGAGTTGTAAGACGCGGGCGGCGTGGTCGCCACGCTTCCGTATGGAACGAAACTCGTTCCCG
>Ga0209330_1000838_pt1 | contig 10753 bp, 12 predicted proteins | sample JacPinW_OM2H0_O3_FD_187969 | JGI IMG/M metagenome (GOLD analysis project Ga0209330, IMG submission 187969) | Forest soil microbial communities from Algoma, Ontario, Canada - Jack Pine, Ontario site 1_JW_OM2H0_O3 (SPAdes) (version 2) | ecosystem: Environmental > Terrestrial > Soil > Boreal...
AACGCGACCCAGAGTATCCTGTTGCTCACGAATGTCGCTGGAGGTTCCGTATGCCCACGCGGTTATCTCTGACCTCTGTTTTCTTCACCGTTCTATTAGCCGCCGCGATCCCCTCCACCCGCGCTTCCGCCCAAAGCTTTTTTATGACCCCCATTCCGAACGCGCCGTTCAGCGGCGTCGTCAATATTGAGCGAACTATGGTTCGCAAGGATGGGTCCGTCATGCAGTTCAAGTCCACTCGGGAGGTTGCCCGCGATACACGAGGCCGCATTCACAACGAGTTGAGGGCGCTCATCCCTGTCTCCGGCACCAACATGCCGCAACTTCTGAAAATCCATTTATACGATCCACAGACTCGCATCTCTACCGAGATCGATGTCCGGAAACGAACCTTCTGGACAATGACTATGAATCATCCGCCTTCAACCGAGCCACCTTCGATCCGCTTTGCCGCTCCCGATAGTAATGCTCCTCCCAACGAATTCACAAAACCAGAAGACCTTGGAATTCGCGAGATCGAGGGCGTGCCTGCGCACGGGATTCGACAGACCCAAACCGTCACGGACGACAACGATGGCAAAGAGGTCGTTATTACCGACGAATACTGGTACTCGCAGGACCTCCGCATCAACTTGATGATTAAACATAGCGATCCACGCCAGGGAATGACCACGATGAAGGTCGCTCAAGTTACGCGAACAGAACCCGATCCGGCATTGTTTGAGGTTCCTGAAGGTTACACGCACCCCGGAGCGCAGGCGGCAACGGAAAAGGCCGACTGACGATCCGACGAGTTCCCACGCAAACTGAAGGCTGTAGCAGCGATCCTCCGAAGGATCGTCTCCGCTAGATTCCCGGTGTGACTGTTGAAGTTCACTAACGTGCTAAATTGCGCCACTGGTCGAAAAAGTGCGCCGTGAAAGGCGCTGGACTTCAGCGGGTGAAAACTCCCGCCCGGAATCTCAGCATGGCTATCGGTTTCGAGTCGGGAAAGGCGGCACTAGCTTTGAATCCGAAGCCCGCCTTCTGCATTACTTCGGCAGCAAACTCCGTACTGTTGCCACAGTCGGAACCACGGGCTATGCGCGAGCATTTGGTCGTGTCTTCGATTCGCAGCCGAGATGTCGGTTGCGCTGAATGGCCTCGTATCCGGCGCTTCGAACATTTCCTCTATCTGCTCGATATCGTCAATAATGCGTTCAATGTCCATGCGTCACAATCATCTATTACGAAGTGCGAATGGGTCAAACGGAAACGAGATTGGTCTTTCTTCAGCGATTCGTGCATTGCCAGTCCATGCGCCGGCGCCCGCAACGAACACGCGCTGCTCTTGCCGGCGGGCACTGAGTACCATGTGGACATCGGCAGAATACGCCCACAACGCCTCGACGCAGGCTGTTCGGATCGCTCGGCGCGAAGCGATATCCTTCTCCGGCAAGAGCCAGACGAGGAAGAGGAAGAGGACGATGAGGAAGATGAAGGAAACGTCACGGACGATGAAGGTGACGATGAGGAAGAGGATGGCGGAGGCTACTCCATGCAGGTGTGCCATTTGTGTCAGTGGTGAAGGATGAAGCGCGAAGATTTCGTCAAAGTTGCCGAAGAGACTTTGGATTCGCTGCCGGAAGAGTTCCGAATCCGCATCCACAACGTCGCGATCCTGGTTGAAGATTTTCCGGCAAACCAGCGACCACCCAAGCTGGGGCAGCGCAGGCGACTGCTTCTAGGCATCTTTCACGGCGTGCCTGCGACGAAGAGGAGCCTCTTCAACCTCCCCACGGGACCGGACCACATCGTGCTTTATCAGAAGAATATTGAGGCGGTCTGCTCAAGCGAGGCCGAAGTGCGTCATCAAATTCGCCAGACTCTCATCCATGAACTGGGGCACTATTTTGGGATGACCGAGGAGCAACTGAAGGATGTGTAGCGGCAAGGGCATCGGACATTGGATCAGGCACTCCCCGATCACGCCCCTCGATTCGTCCGCAGCCAGTCGATTCGCCAGCGTTCTCTTACCACAGCAACGCACAATAGCTTCTTCAGCGGAGTTCCCATCGCATGGTGATAGAGCACACCTGCCCTCTCATAGAAACCCCGCGTGTGCCACGAGTCCGCCAGGCGGAACTTTTTGAAATCGAAACTGATGGCAGAATTCATGGCAGAGAGTACTCAGGAATATTCCGAACGACGTGACTTCCTTGCGAACCACGGTCCGCATCGATCTGAACTGGCGTCTCTCGTACTTGGATTTGGGTTGGCAAAAGACCTCTATCAGGCGGGAAAGCCTTGGGCTAATATGGCAGACCACCGGTATGGAGATACCTCTCAGCCCGTTGGATTTCGCACGACGAGCACGCCGACTCTATGGCGACCGCGAGGCAGTTGTCGATTGTAGCCAGAGTTTTACCTACGAGGCATTCTTCGACCGCTGTGACCGCTGGTCGTCTGCCCTTCAATCGTTGGGCATTCAACAGGGCGACCGTATCGCCTCCATTTCACCTAATGCCCACGCGCAGCTCGAATTTTTTTATGCTGTCCCCCAGTTGGGCGCGGTGCTTGTTCCGATCAACTATCGGCTTGCCCCGCAAGACTTCGTCTACTTGATTCAACACAGCGGCTCACGCGTGGTCTGTGCCCACTCCGATTACATAGATGTCCTCGATTCCATTCGCGCTCAAATCCCCGGCGTCGAGCACTTCGTTGCGTTCGATGGAACTCGCGCAGGCTGGCTCGATTACGAACAGGTGATCGCCACGACACCACCCGCCTACAAAAGGCCGGAAATCGGTGAGAACGAGTTATTGACGATCAACTACACAAGCGGCACGACTTCCCGACCCAAGGGTGTCATGATCACCCATCGCAACGCCTACATGAACGTTGTTGGCACGTTGCTCCATTTCCCTATGACTTGTGCTGACAGGTATCTCTGGACTCTGCCAATGTTTCACGCGAACGGATGGACTTTTGTGTGGACGGTCACAGCAGTTGGCTCGGCACACATTTGCTTGCGCAAAGTCGATCCCCAGGCAGTATTCGGACTGATACAAGAGGAGTGCGTCTCCGTCCTCTGTGCCGCCCCAACCGTGCTGATCTGTCTGGCTAACGCACCCGAAGAAATGCGCCGTAATGCTCGCCGTGGCGTTCGCGTCCTCACTGCGGGGGCACCGCCCGCTCCGGCTACCATTCAGGGCATCGAAGGAGAATTGGGCTGGGAAATTACGCACGTCTACGGCATGACAGAGACCTCTCCCTTCATCTCGATCTGCGAACCGCGCCCGCAGCATAATATGCTTCCGCCTCAGCAGCGTGCCGACTTCAAAGCGCGTCAGGGAGTCGAATTGATTACGTCAGGGGAGTTGCGAGTAGTAGACACCAATGGCTGCGAAGTGCCGCACGACGGCGAAACCATGGGCGAGATCATTGCCCGTGGCAACGTGGTCATGAGCGGTTACTTCCGCGATCCAGAAGCGACGGCGCATGCTCTGCGTGGCGGGTGGATGCACACAGGGGATGCTGCCGTGATTCATTGTGACGGCTATGTGGAAATCCGTGACCGCTTAAAAGACGTGATCATCAGCGGTGGCGAGAATATCTCCTCCGTGGAAGTGGAAAGCATTCTGCTGACCCATCCCGCCGTGCAGGAAGTCGCTGTGGTGGGGATGCCTCACGAAAAGTGGGGTGAAGCGCCTCATGCCTTTGTCGTCCTCAAGGAGGGGGCGAGCGTAACAGAAGACCAACTGAGAGCGTTTGCCAGAAAGAGCATGGCGCATTTCAAGGTTCCAGCAGCGTTCACGATGTTGACCGAACTGCCCAAGACGGCAACGGGTAAGATTCAAAAGTACGTCTTGCGCTCCGGTCGAGCCGCAATTGCACGACAGTGAAACCGGAGGATTCCTAACGCCTAAATCCCCTCTTTTCGTAAGTGGTTCAAAAGGGATCTGCCCGACGAGGGGCCAACTAGTTTGTTTTCAAGCGCCGAATTAACTGCTCTTGGATAGCGTTGAATGCTAGTCGAAAACCCTCAACCCCTCCCCCGTGCTAGTACAACAACCTTCCAAGTTTCTGTCGAGAGATGGAGAGATGACGACTCCGTACCATAATGCTGCCCTAAATTCGTGGCCTCTGGTATTCAGTGAAGATCTGCCTTGATTTCAGTCGCCGCTAGTTGGATCGACCGTTAATTTGGACAGCAGTGGTATCCGAAGAGTGCGCCGCGATAAAGAAAGGACTTTTGGATATCAGATCCAGGATGGCCGCCTCGCGAACGTCGACTTCATCGACATGAACATTTCCCTGCGCAGCCCCAGTAGATTCCCGCATTTTGTTGACTCGTCTTCCGCGCACTACTAATATGGCACACCTGAATCTTGCGGCGTTCCCATGGTCAGCCAGACGATCTTGCGCTACCTCAACATCAAAAAGATGGGCTTGAGCGCCTGGTATGCTTTGAAAAAGCTTGGATGCGTACTCGATGCCCAGTTACACGACTGGTCCATTCCATTCGGGCGCGGTGGGGTCTATTCCAGCAAGGCTCTCACGAGCCGAGGGATTCCGCATCGAGCGGTTCTCGGCACACGGGGGTCACGGGGTCTTCTTCTCATAAACCGACGCTGACGCGAACCACATCTCTAGCAACTTGCCGGGATTAAGTTCGACCGCAGGTCCGCTTCCGGATTTCTTGTTTGCACTGCCCGCAGACCGCAATCCGTAGTTTTCTCCCCGGACGGTGAATTCTGTTACTGAAACTATAACGTGTCCACCGTTCACTGTCCCCCACCCGACCAGTTCCGTGCCTTGATCAAGGGAAACGGAATCTGCAAGGGTTATTGGCTGCAATAGAGTGCCCCGGAAACTAAAGCTTCCATCGGGCTGATGCCTGATCGAGTTCAGTCTAATCCACAGTTGAACGCCGGCTTCGAACTGGAGAAGAGAGCGATGATCTGCAGCCTGCGTCGTAACGGAGGGTTTAGGTTGTGTGCCGCCCGCTTTTACTGCGCCGTTGTTTGCCTTCTCGTTCGTAGTCTGGGCGGGGCGGGTGACCTGATCCTGAGAATCGTTATGAGGCTTTACGACGTGCGGCACAACTTCGGGCATCTGTCTTATAGCAGGCGATGGCTTCTCACCATATGCGATCATCGGCTTCGCGTCCTGCCGAGAATCTGTTGTCGTGCTACTGTTGGGCGGCGAACTCCGGTTTGCAAAGATTACTAGGATTCCGAGCAGCACGCCCAAGGCCACCACTGTGAGAACTAAACGAACTCGCCGTCGTTTGTGAGCTTCAATCGCCCCTGACGCGGCTCCCCCTGGGGGCACGCCGAGTTCGGTGGGAGCAACCTCGGAATCAATGGAAGCTCCGCAAGCCCCGCAAGTCCCCTTCGCATCGACTAGAGCGGTCCCGCACCTATCGCAAAACCTGTGCATCGAGGGTTACCGTGGTGACAGCAGCAACCGGAGCGATGTTCGATCCCTGTTGATTGCCGTTCCTGGTTGCCAACAGGATACAAGAGTAGAACTCGATCCCAACGACATCTGCAGCCGGTGAGGCTGTTTTACACTTGCAATGTGGTTGTTCATCTTTTCTGATGATCCGCCCTACCGACTCAACAGCGCCAATCATGGATACCGTTCTGGGGCGCCTTGATCTGTCGCCAGTTCTCCGATTTCAAGGACAGATCATTCCCATCCTATACAATCAAAGTCGCTGTTATAGACAAAGGGGGCAACAATGGCGAATCTTAACAATGCGCTTCAACAGCTTCGCGCCGAGCGGCGAGAATCGCAGTTGCACGTACAGAAGTTGGATCAAGCAATTTCGGTGATTGAGTCCTTAAACGGTTCGGGAACATCCCCGGACACAAACCGGCCCAAGCGAATTGTATCGGCGGCTTCGCGGCGGAAAATGGCCCTAGCTCAAAAGGCGAGATGGGCGAGGGCTGGTAAAGGATCACCCCCAGCAAAACAAGCAACGGGTTTGACTCACGGGAAAGGTCATACCATGTCGGCATCTGCCCGCAGGAAGATCGCCGTCGCGCAAAGGGCACGCTGGGCGAGGATACGAGCGGGGAAGAAGGCGGCGTAGTCTCGGGGAGCCTGCTGCGGCGAGTTCGCAGTAGGCTTTTGTGTTTGGGTCAGACGCTCAACTCTCTGTGTTGCCAGGTTGCTGGAATCGTAATATCTCCCAACCCCGTGGCGGCTATCTGCGACCGTTGATCTTGGACAGCAGGCGCAGAATTTCCAGATAGAGCCAAACCAACGTGACGATAAGGCCGAATGCCCCGTACCACTCCATGTACTTCGGAGCACCCGCGCTGACGCCGCTTTCGATGAAGTCAAAATCGAGGACGAGGTTCAAGGCAGCGACAATTACCACCACTACACTGAATCCGATCCCGAGGAGACCAGAACCGTTGATGGCAGCAAAGCGGACACCGAAGAACCCGAGAACAAATTGAACTAAATAGAAGACGGCGATGCCACCAGTAGCCGCCACCACGCCGAGCTTAAATTTCTCGGTCACTCGAATCACGCCTGAGTGATAGGCCATCAGAAGAACGAACAGCGTGCCAAAGGTCAGGCCGACCGCTTGTATTGCGATTCCGGGATAGCGCCGTTCGAACATTGCGGAAATGCCACCCAGAGCCAGCCCTTCCAGCAAGGCATAAATCGGCGCAGTAATGGGAGACCATTCTTTCTTGAAGATAGTCACCATCGCGACAACGAATCCACCGACTAGCCCGATCCCCATCAGCGGTAATATGGCATCTGAAGTAGCAGCGCGGAAAAACCGACTCCAACTCCACGCCGCAGTCGCCACCACGCAAATCAGCAGAATCCCCGTCTTATTGACGGTCCCGGTCAATGTCATCGCTTCGCCGGATACCGCTTGATCTACACGAAAGCTATTGACGTTCAAGGCCGGATTCGAGGTCTTCATCAAGGCCATTCGATTTCTCCTTATTTATCGCGGCAATCACGGCCAATTCACGGCCCAAAAGGCGACCCAACATGGCACCATGCACCGCGCCCAACGAGCAGGTGGCAAAGCTTTATCATCTCATGGTCTTACGTTCCTTGAAAACGTCGGGCGTGGGTTCGTGGGAACGTCTGCTGATACTGATAGGGGGCTGATGCCAGCGTGGCCACAAAGGCTGCCCCCACGTCTGAGACGCAGTCCGGTCACGACATCCGGCTTCTCGCAGCGGATGTAAAACTGCGGGTTCTTACGGGTATACGGGTATTAGGAATCGGGCTCGCTGGAATGTAGCCCATGTCCACGGCCAATTGAAGGAGCCGCAGATGACTGACCAGTGAACCGACAGGCTGCAGCTGTCACCCGTGCGGACCGGTAGCAACATCCGAAACTTGATTGCCGATCGGGCGTGCTGGCACAGAGAAGTGGCACGTCGTTCTTTTTGCACCACTCACGAGCTTGCCCCCCATGAACTTCGGCTTAGCGTTCGTGAGTCCGTTCTTCGACCGGAAGGTCAGCCATTCCTGTACTGCGGCCTCGACGGTGATAGATTTCTGTCGGATGGGCACCCCTCATGCAACGCCTCCAAATCGTTCTCAAGCTTGGCGGCGTGCCGACGAGCTTGTGCGCTTCTGTTCGGGTCTTGAGAGTCCACTTGTTCTGCCCCTGCCGGACCCTCTTCCCATCGATAGTAGTTTGGGCCTGAGGCCAGTTGAACTCGCCCCTCAGGAGGCAGCCACACTGGGAGGCGTAACCATCTGCTTTATCTCGGACAATCCGCCGAGCGTCGGCGGAAGATTTTGACTCCCATTTGGTTCAGAGCGGACTCAAGTCTCAAACTCGTGCAATCCGAAGACGCAGATTCCCGAGATTCGTCTTCTCCATTCGCAGTACGCCCTTACTGTTGGTGCGCAAGCGGAGCATGTTGGCTAGAACGCCTGGCAACACTGCAGCGGGTAACGACGAAACATTTGGGCCGGTGAGACTAAGCTCGTAGACCGTATCCGGTAGCAGGCCGGACACGATGAGCGAATCGCACGCCACGTCCGGCAACGAGACTTCCCCTCCCTGAGAAGCAGCGTCCGATGTAGCGAACAATACGAAGGGACCGGCCTCCGAGGCAGCGCCCAGAAAATTAACTCCGTCGATCAGCTCAGTGCGCCTTTTGCCAGTGGCGCCAGTATTGCCGATTTCGAAAACGTGAAGAAAGAAATCTTCCGCGGCGGGGACCGATGGCGACACTTCGATGCGCCAGGCACCCGGCACCACGTTTTTCCGGTTCGAAGGGGAAATCTTGGAGAAGTCGTCCCCCCAAAAAGTCTTCCACATGTGCCGGAGCTTCGGGTCTTGCGGCAACGGGCCGCCCTCTTGCGGCTCCAGCGGCCAGTTTTCGCCGGTTCCCCAGGAGCCGCCGTGGTCGTCGCCTGGAGTGTAGAAATCATTTCCCGGACCGCCGCGGCGTGTGACCATCCGCTCAAGCGGTAGTAGAGAATGGACCAGCAACTCTCCCGAGCCCTCCCGAAAGCGAAAAGTCGAAGGGTTCTTGAATTCTTTCGCGCCCGGTGCTCCCTGCCCTGGATCTTGGTCTACACTCGGCTCGTTGACTCCATGCAATAGCCACGCCTTTTTGAAAGATGGGTGCGTGCTGACGACCCGGTCGAAGACGAAGAGCAGATCCTGCGCAGGTGCATAGAGAACTTCGCGTGTGAACCTCTTCAGCTTTTCGCGCGAATATGCGTTGCTGGCATCACCCATCGCATAGTGGTATTGGCCGGCCACATGATCTACTACGAGCATCGAGCCAAGATTCCACAGATCGCGAGTACGCCGGAAATCCTCAGGGCTGCGGATAGTGTTCCAGAAGCGGGAGGAGTCCATGCGCTGCCCGCCATCGTTGGCCGCCGCCAAGAGATTCTGCGACCAAAAGAATTTTTCTGACGTATCGTAGATCAATATCGAATTGTGAGCCACCGTGCGCCGGTAATAGTTGAGATAGTGAGGGCTCTCGCTGTCGGTGTAGTCAGCCCCGCTGTCAATTGCCAAATACCCGCTGTGATAAATCGTGATCTGATTCTGATCGAGATGCTGATGTTTCGCCAGGTAAGGGCCGCAGTCAAATTCAATCCAGGTCGAGTCCGGCTTCCATCCACTGCGCATGACCAGATGTCCTACGCCTGAAAAATAGTACTGCCGCGCCAACTCACTCTCGCTGGCGAGCGCCGGATCGCGCGGCGTGACCTCAGGGTCGTCCCAAAGAAACTCAAGAACCGGAATCGTCCATTGTTTTGGGAAGAAGCTGCTCTTGCGCAGGAGCCATGCGCTATAGGGATCCTTAAATCGATTGACGGCGTAACCGAGAACGGAGGTGTCGCGCAAATCCAGAATTGGATATTCGTTATCACCTTCGCGCGAGGGCGTGCCATCCGGGAGCAGCTTATAAAGGTAAGTGTTTCCAATATTGCGAAACAGGGAGTAGTGGTGTGCCGGATCTAGACCAGTTATCGTGCGCTGTAATTCGGCCAGCAAAGTCAGGCCGGCCCATGTGATTCGCATGTAATCCATGGATTCGTGATAGCTACCCTCGGGAGAAACCATATTCGTGGTTTCGAGAACATTGGCGACGCACTTTGCCACCTGTGCACGCCACGAACTGCAACGATCGTTGCAGCCTGCGAAGCCATCGAGTGCGGCGGAGACGAACGCAGGTAACGAAAGATAGCGCACCGCATAATTGTGGTACGAGTAGTTGCCTGGATCGGCGAAGTCAGGGCTCGCGAGCATGGCCGACGCCCCCTCCATCAACTCATCCGCAATCCGATTCTGTAAGGCAGGTGCGAAGCCGGGATATCCAGAAAGCCAATCGAACGCCAGCGACCAGCGGGCGTAGTCAACCCAGGAATGCGAAGGCTTCACCCCTTTTGTGATATGGCCGGCGCGCATCGCGGCCAAGGCCTTCTCCGCAAAACTCTCTTGCCGGGTGAGTTGCCATGAAAGAGCCCATCCCTCCATATCTTCCGACGGGCGCATCCCACTGGCATACCTAGTTCTTAGCAGCGCCAAACCCGTAAAGGCATCGGTATTGGAGATGAGCAGCCGAGGGCGCTGGGCTTGGACTTGAGCGTTGCCCTTCGTGACCGCGAGAAAAATTGAGGCCGCCACGCCTGCCATGAAGTCGCGCCGCTTCATTCTTGAATCGCTCCCTGCGAACCAAAGTCGTGCCCTTTTGCGGTTCAGGCGGAGGGTGGTTCCCTTTTTACACGCTGACGCAAGTAAACACAAGCAGTCGCAAGCAAAGGTTTATCTAAAAGCTTTATCTAAAGGTTCAGCCGCCGGCAGCAAGGCCACCTAGCAGCGTCCCGAACCCGCTTCAGTGGCTGGGTTTATGACAATTCGGAGGCGGAAGATCGCGCATTCTTTGTCGCTTTCTTTTGTTTTCCTTGAATGGGGTGTATAAATATGGGAATGCAAACCCAGAGGAAAGTACTGCTTCTGCGAGGGATCCTACTTTAATGATGACTGGGAGAGACTCCCGTCTCTTGGCGGAGCAACGCCGCCGCAAGATCGTTGATCTGATCGAACAGAAAGGGCAAATCACTGTACGCGAGCTGGTTGAGCGGTTTGCGGTCTCGTCGGTCACGGCACGGGGGGACTTGGATGGCCTGTGCTCAGAGGGCATGGCGGTTAGATCTCACGGCGGCGCAGTTCGTAGTTTAGACGTAAGTCGAGATTCGGCCTCCGACTCGAAGGAAACACTGCGTTACGCCGAGGTGGCCCGGCTCG
>Ga0209330_1000839_pt1 | contig 10752 bp, 9 predicted proteins | sample JacPinW_OM2H0_O3_FD_187969 | JGI IMG/M metagenome (GOLD analysis project Ga0209330, IMG submission 187969) | Forest soil microbial communities from Algoma, Ontario, Canada - Jack Pine, Ontario site 1_JW_OM2H0_O3 (SPAdes) (version 2) | ecosystem: Environmental > Terrestrial > Soil > Boreal...
TCGATCCTGCCATGCAACAGATTGGACTTCTTTGACACTTACGATTGCTTTGCCTACAACTATTCCAGTTAAGCGAGTGGGTCTGGAAGTTTGGATGAATCGCGTCCTGGAGTTGGCGGACAAGGTTCAGGATGATTGGAACGCGGATAACGTCCATGACCTGCGTGTAGCGCTCCGGCGCTGCCGAACGATGGCGGAAGCATTGAGTGAAGTGAATCCGGCGCCGAGCTGGAAGAAACTAAAGAGAGTTACCCGCGACTTGTTCCAGGCTTTGGGCGAACTTAGAGACACGCAGGTGGCGAAGCAATGGTTGAAAAAGTTCGGTGCGGCGAAAGATCCCGTTCGTGGACGCATGCTAAGATTGCTGGGCGAGCAGGAGCGGGAGCAGCGGAAAAAAGCGGAGAAAGCGCTGCAACAGTTTGACGAGAAGAGCTGGAAGAAATGGTCGCGCAAATTTCCGGCTAAGGCTGAATTTTTTCCGGTGGAGAGTGTTGTTTTTCAACGGCTGGCGCTCGCGGAGTTGAATGAAGCTGTTAATCTGTATCACCGGGCGCGAAAAGTTCGCAGCGCGGCCGCGTGGCACCGGGTACGAATCGGGCTGAAAGGATTCCGGTACATCCTTGAAAATTTCCTGCCGCAGCGCTACGCGCAGTGGAGCAAGGAACTAAAGGGCATGCAAGATATGCTTGGCGAAGTTCACGACCTGGATGTGCTGCGACTTCGGATCAGAAAACAAGCTACCGGGCTGAATCCTGAGACCGTCGCAATGTGGATGGAAGAAATTGAAAAGGCGCGCAGGACTCGCCTGGAAGAATTTCGCGCCAAGACTGCAAACAAGGACTCATCCTGGGTGGTTTGGCACAAAGGGTTGGAATGGGGCCACAACCTCAAGACTGTCTCGCCGATGGAACTGCAGCGCGTTTACTCCGCCAGTTGACGTAACATCTTTGGCGTCAAAATCCAGCGAAGCAGCCATCTGCCTTGCGTGGCACCGTGGTCAAATGAAGCAACGCCCGCCTTCTTCAGCTCGGTGACGGCACCTCTAGAGCCGAGCAATTGCGAAATTGTCAGGTCCAACTGTGGCGCGTGGCCGAAGCACATCACTTCCTTCGCGCGCAGGCTGATGACTTCCTTCACAAGCTCAGCAGGGTTGCCGGCGGGTTTCAGTGCATCGTGGACGCGGATTTTCGCCGGAGGAAACCCAAGAGTTTCGGCAAATATCTCGGCGGTTTGCGCTGCGCGGACGTAGGGACTGGTGATCATCACGTCCGGCTTGATGCCCAGAGCGCTGAGACCGAGGGCGGCTGCGCGCGTTTTCTGCACTCCTTTTGCGGTTAGCGGGCGTTCGGGCTCCGGAGGCGACTTGGGGTCATTGGGATCAACGGCGATGCCGTGGCGTACAAGATAGAGAATCATGGTTTAGGCTACCTCTTTTTCCTTTTTCTGCGCGCGGCGAAACTCCGCGTTAAGATGGAATTCCTTCTCGAATAAATCCGCTTTTCGTTGAAGTCCAGCCAAGTCCAAACGGCTTCCGTCAACTGCGCGGATCACGAAAATCGCTTTGCGCCCGGCAATCTGTACGTCCACGCCAGTCACACGCTGCTCGTGTTCGGACTCAAGCTTTTCAGCGATGCGCAGCAGCGAAGTCAGCAACCGGGCCTGGCGGCGCCTTTGGCCGTCAAGTGCAGCATAAGAGGAGTGCTCAATCTCAGGCTCTGATTTCGAATTATGGTAGCGCACCAGAGCAGCCACCATTTCGCATCGCCAGCCTCGCAGGCCCGGGATGTCTCCATTGCGGATCAAATATTCGCCGTGACGATGATGCGCCTTGCGGTTGATGAAATGCCCCACATCGTGCAACAGGGCGGCAATTTCAAGAAGGTGCCGAAGATCAGGCCCCATCTCATGAATGGGACGCAGTTGGTCAAACAGCGAAAGAGCAAGGCGCGCGACTTGTTCGGCATGATTTTGATTGTAATTCAGGCGGCTCGCGAACCATAAGGCGCCTTCGCGCATTTCGGCGGCCCGGCCCTTCTCTTCTTCGGACGCGGAACCAGCGGAGTATTGCTCTGCGACCAAGTCGATCAGGATCCCTTCGCGAACGCCAACGCCTGGCACGAGCATGGTGCGCAGATCGAGCCATTTCGCGAGCGTAGTGATAATGATGGCAGCGATTCCCATGACTTCGGCGCGATCTTCCCGAACGCGAAAGACCCGCATGCGCCTGGGCACGTCGAGCGCTATCATTCTCCAGGTTTGATCCTTCAGCAGACGTACGTTCATCGACGGAATGCGATCGATCATGGGACCCGGAGCGATTCGAACGAGAGCTTCGGCATTTCCTCCGCATGCAACCGCAATGGAACGGGTGAGCCTCGGCGGCGATGGAAGCGCGCTACGGAGGATTGCCAGAACGTGGTGACGAAGACGACTTGCATCGTCTTCGTTGATGGCGCCCTCGATGGAATAGGTTTCCATCAGACGTATGGTGCCGAGTGGAAGCCCGATGCGATTCTCGAGCACGCCGCGCTGGAAGAAATTCAATTCCAAGCTGCCTCCACCGAGGTCAAAAATCAATCGCGGCTGAAGGCGGTCTCCCAGCGCCCACTTTACGGCGGAGCAGACCAGGCGTGCCTCTTCTTCGCTGCTGATCACTTCCAGTTCAATCCCAGTTTTTCGCTGGATGCGATCCATCAGTTTGCGATAGTTGCGGGACTCGCGCGCGGCGGCGGTTGCCACAGCGCGATAGGCTGTGACTTGGTGAGCATCCATGCGGTCGCGGAATTGGCGGAAGACCCGCGCGGCGCGCGCAATAGTGTCGTCATCGAGCAAACGGCGGGTAAAAGCATTGTGACCGAGGCGGACTGCGGCGCGTTCATTGTCCAGGATTTGAATATGGTGTGGGGATGTGGCGCGGGCGATGACGAGCCGAATAGCATTGGAGCCGGCATCGATCGCGGCTAGTTGAACGGGGGCAGCCACCCTAGCGCCAGAGGTGCGACAAGGCGTGCGAAGGCTTGTATTGCGTGCTCCGTATGCCCAGGTGCGAGGCGATGCGTTTGCGCAGCACCCGGTTTACATTGGAGACGCTGCTTTCGCCGTCTAATTCGAGAAATCCGTGTCGCTTCGACAGATACTCAAACTCGCGCTTGATCATGGACTGATAGCGAATAAAGGACTGGAACAAATCGTTGGACAGGGACATGTCGCGTCCCGATTCCCAATAGCTGATGGTTTGCGATTTCTTGAATTCGCGGTCAAACGCAACTTCCGGGCGCACATTCAGCCAAAAAGTAAGGTCGGGCCTGAGCGCGATTTCATAAATCCCGTGAAGGTAGTCGCGCGCTATGCCGCGAACAGCAGCGCGCGCGATCAAGGTAAAAATGTAGCGATCCGCTAGAACGACCAAGCCCGAGCGCAAGGCCGGGAGAATACGGCGTTCCAGTTGGTCGAAAAAATCTGTGCTGTACATCAGAGCCAGGGTCATAGGGGTGACTGCGTTTTCCGCGAGAAGTGCGTCGATGTCTTCACCCACAAGATAAGACCTGCGCAGGCCCATTGTTTGTACGGCGAAACCCTGAGATTCCAACCATTCGGTGAGGAGATAGATCTGTGTGGAGCGGCCGGAGCCGTCGGTGCCTTCTATAACAATCAGAGTTCCGCTCAGCTCTTCGGGCTTCACGCCGGGTAGCGGGGTGCCGTAGAAGCGCGACGGAGGAATTGCAATTGCAGCGGGCTTCTTCGATTTGGTCTTCGAAGGGCGGCCGTTCGCCGGGACTGCCAGCACTTTTTTGTCGGAACGCTTCATTTTTTCTTTGGCGCAAATTGCTGGAGAGAGATTTTCTCGCCGACGATCTGCCGCATCAGCTTCTGGAGCTTGTTCACTCGCACGGTACCGTCCATCAAAACGAAATGGTCGGTTTCGACCATCTGATCGTAATTATTCAGTATGCGTTCTTGAAAAATACGGAAGCTTTCAGAGCGGTCAAGGGAAATACCGAGATCCATTCCGGCTTCATAATATTTAAGCTTGGGGCGGCCGGCGAGGATGCGATTTACTGCAACGTCGAGGGGAGCACGGAAATAAAACGTAATGTCAGGAGCCGGAGCGAAACTGTAAAGATTACGCAGCCAGTGAGGGGAACATCCGCGAGCGCCGTCTCTTGCGAATGCGGTGTAAATGTAACGGTCGGCAAGGACCAGATAGCCGCCGTGCAACAAGGGCATGATTTGGCGCTCGCAACGATCGGCGAAATCGGCCGAGTGCAGAAGGGAGAAGGTGGTCGGCGTCAGCAGCCGGCGCTGTTTTCCGCGACGTGTGGCGGATTTCACCAGCGGAGAAGAATTCCACTCGGTAAAGTGCGTGCGGTAGCCGCCGATTTCGAGCCAGCGCTTAAGGAGGTAGAGTTGAGTGCTTTTGCCGGAGCCGTCGATGCCCTCGACGACGACCAAAGCGCCGGGATAGGCGCGCTTGGAAGCGGGTTGTTTGGCCGGGGCGGGATCAGGGGCTGGCGAGATGTCAGGCGTAGTCGTAACCATATGAATTATTTACACGGAATCGCATATCATATCTCGGAACGATGAATAGAGAGTGAAGAAAGTGTTACCGGGAAGAAACACGATGCCCGCGACATGAAGACTAAACCTCTGGGGAGCTAATCCAGGAGAGCTGACCTATGGCAACTGAATTCAGTAAGGAACTGGCAGTCAGGCCGGGACATAAAGTGAAGCTGTCAAAATGGGATCCGGACGACACGCTGGGGTGGGACAAGAATCACGAGATGAAAGAAAGCCTCGCGAAAGCCATTGAAAGGTTGGATAGCTTTCAGTACCGGCTCTATGCCGAGAAGAAACGCGCGGTGCTGCTAATTTTTCAAGGACTGGATGCCGCCGGCAAGGATGGAACGATTCGCCACGTCATGTCGGGCGTCGATCCCCAGGGATGCGTGGTGAGGTCGTTCAAAGTACCAACGGCGGAAGAAGCGGCGCACGATTTTCTTTGGCGAGTGCATAAGGTGGTTCCAGAATTCGGCGAAATCGGAGTCTTCAACAGGTCGCACTATGAGGATGTGTTAGTAGTGCGCGTTCATAATCTTGTGCCCAAACAAGTGTGGTCGCGGCGGTATGCCCAAATCAACAATTTCGAAAGCATGCTGTCTGAAAACAACGTGAAGATTCTGAAATTCTTTTTGCATATCAGCAAGGACGAGCAGAAAAAACGCTTTATGGAACGCATCGACGATCCGGACAAGCGCTGGAAAATTTCCGAGGCCGATTTCAAGGAGCGAAAATACTGGGACGACTACACCGCGGCATACGAGCAAGCGCTGGAGCGTTGTAACAGCGCCGAAGCCCCCTGGTACATTATTCCGGCGAACAAGAAGTGGTTTCGTAACCTAGCCGTATCGCACATTATCGACGAAAAGCTGAAAGAGATGGACTTTAAATTTCCGCCGCCAACGATTGACGTGAAGAAGCTGAAGTGGAAATGAGCGTCCCCCAAGTGCGTGGGTGATTTCCTGTTAGAATCGCTGGACTCTGAACGATGATGAGGCGCATTTCTCTTCGAATCGTCCGGCGCGACATTCGCCGATCCGGCGGCTCATGATGGATGAAGCGGTTTTCCCGCGAAGTTTTCTGAAGGTGTATCCCCGCGCCGTGCGCGCTGAGGGATGTTTTGTCTATACAGCAGACGGCCGACGGTACCTGGATGCGTCGGGGGGCGCCGCGGTAGTGACGATCGGGCACGGCGTGGAAGAGATTGCCCGCGCTATGGCGGAGCAGGCGTCGAGGCTGGCTTACGTTCACTCTTCACAATTTCACACTGAAATTGCGGAAAAACTCGCGGAGCGGATTCTCGCACTCGCGCCCAAAGGAATGCGACAAGGCGGCCGCGTTTACTTTACTTCAGGTGGGTCGGAGGCTACGGAAACCGCGCTGAAGCTAGCGCGCCAATATTGGATCGAGCGCGGACAGAAGAAACGATTCCGCGTAATTTCGCGCTTGCAGAGTTATCACGGAAGCACGCTCGGGGCCTTGTCAGTTTCCGGAAATGTGCGACGACGCGAGCCGTTCGCGCCCATGCTGGCGGAGTGGGGGCACATTCCGCCCTGCTATTGTTATCGCTGCCCTTACGGGCTTCGTTATCCGGAATGCAATGTGGAGTGCGCGGACGAGCTAGGGCGGATGCTGGAGCGCGACGGATCGGAAAATGTGGCGGCATTTATTTTCGAGCCGATCGTGGGAGCGACTTTGGGCGCGGTTGCGCCTCCTGAAGGGTACGTTCAACGGATTTCCGAGATTTGCCGCGAGCATGGAATTCTTTTGATTGCGGACGAAGTGATGACGGGAATGGGACGCACGGGCAAGCCTTTTGCCGTCGAACATTGGGGAGTGACGCCGGATATGATTCTCGTCGGCAAGGGAATTGCGGGTGGTTACGCCCCGCTGGGGGCGGTGATTGTTGCGGGGCATGTCGCAGAAGCAATTTCCAAGGGCTCTGGCGCATTTCTTCACGGTTTTACGTACAACGCGCACCCTGTGGCTACAGCCGCGGGAAACGCTGTGCTGGATTACATCGAGCGGGAAAATCTATTTGAGCGAGTTAACAGCGCGGGTTTGGAGATGCGTGCGGCGCTGGAACCGCTCAAGAAATTCTCGGTTGTGGGCGATGTGCGGGGCATGGGGCTGCTCTGGGGAATAGAATTCGTGAGCGATGCAAAAACCCGGGAACCATTTCCGGCGGATGCTCGAATCGCATCGCGAATTCAAGACGACGCGCTCGAAGCGGGAATCATGACGTATCCGATTCAGGGATGCGTGGATGGCACGCGCGGCGACCACATTCTGCTTGCTCCGCCTTTCACGATCACGACGGCCATGATACAAATGCTCGCCGCGGGACTGGGAAAGGCGATTGCGGAGCTTGAGAAGACACATCTGGCTGGAACTGGAGGCTCGTCTGCACTGGGCTGATTGCCGACGGTATCGCGGAGTGGTCGCCGCTCTTATATTGGTCTCGCCATTGGGAATTTCGGCGTTTGTGGGTAACAGCGATGAGAGTTCGATGACCGGGTTTTCCGCGCATGGCGCAACGGAAGAAGCGTCAGTTGAGCGGCGCTTTCGCGCTCTGACTTCCACGGAACAGATTTCCAAGTTTCATCGTTATCTTACGTCCGAGCCTCATCCGGCAGGCTCATCTCGCAATAATGATTTGGCGCAATGGGTAGCGGAGCAATGGCGGCAGCAGGGGCTTGAAGACGTCACCATCCACGAATACGATGTGTTGAATTCCTCGCCGCGAGAAATTTCGCTTGAGATGGTTCATCCCGGTCACTATCGCGCGAGCCTTCGCGAAGATCCGTACGAAGTGGACCCCGACACCAAGAATCCTAAGGCGGACGGCGCATACCTGGGATATTCGGCTTCGGGCGAAGTGACGGCTCCAGTGGTGTACGCGCACAGCGGGAATCCGGAGGACTACAACTATCTGCGCGCGCACGGAATCGACGTCCGCGGGAAAATTGTGCTGGTGCGCTATTCGAATCCGTATAGCTATCGCGGATTTAAAGCACTGACTGCGGAGCGGCTCGGGGCTGCGGCGATACTTATTTATTCTGACCCGCAGGAAGACGGTTACAAGCAGGGAAAGGTTTTTCCGGAGGGCCCGTGGGGGCCGGAAAGCCATATTCAACGCGGCGCGATCACGTATGACTTCCTTGAACCCGGCGATCCGCTGACGCCGGGCTGGGCTTCGGTCCCCGGGGCTAAACGCGTACCTCCCGAGCAGGCGATATCGCTGCCGAAAATCATGGGGGTGCCGCTTTCATGGCGTGATGCTAAGCCGCTGCTCGAAAAAATGGGCGGGCCAGCGGCGCCGGACTCGTGGCAGGGAGGCTTGCCGTTTAAATACCGTCTGGGCGGGAAGCGGGTACAAGTTCATCTAAAGGTGGACATGGACACGCGGGTGCAGCCGTATTACGTAACGGAAGCTCGGATTCGCGGGAGCGAAGCGCCGGACGAATGGGTGATACTTGGAAATCACCGCGACGCGTGGGTGTATGGCGCCGTGGATCCTTCCAGTGGGACGGCCTCGATGCTGGAGCTGACACGCAATTTAGGAGAATTGTTGCGCCAAGGGGTTCGGCCAAAACGCACGCTGGTGATTTGCAGTTGGGATGGCGAGGAATATGCGCTGACGGGTTCAACCGAGTGGGGCGAAGAGTTTGCGGATGAGTTGAAACAGAAAGCAGTGGCATATTTGAATGTGGACGAGGCGACTTCGGGGAATAACTTTCAGGGGGATGCGGTGGGTTCGCTTGCGCCGATGCTGGTGGACGTGAGCCGCACGCTGGCTGCGCCGTCGGGTAAGAGCCTCTACGATGAGTGGAAGGTTTCGCGCCAGGCGGAGACAAACGATAAGCAGGCGCAGACGGATTTTGAACTGGCGAACACTCGTATTGGAAGCGGGTCAGATCACACTGTGTTCCTGAATTTTCTGGGGATTCCCGTGGTCGGACTCACGTTTGTCGGCCCGTATGGCGTCTACCACTCGTTGTACGACGACTTCTACTGGATGAATCATTTTGGCGATCCGGGATACCGGTACCACTCTTTAATGACGCAACTTTGGGGCTCGGTAGCGCTGCGATTGGCTAACGCCGAAATTCTGCCGTTCGATTTTGAATCCTATGGAAAGCATATCCATCAGTTTGTAAACGAACTGGACGATTCGAGTCACATCGCCGGTCACGTTGATCTCGCTTCATTACAAAGGCACATCGCTGAATTTCAGCAAGCCGGGCGCGGGCTAAACCAAAGCGCCAGCCGGGCGATTGAGAGCGGGCACTTGAACGGCGCAAATGCTCTCCAGGTGAACCAAGAGCTTATGCAAGTAGAGCGCAATTGGTGCAATCCAAAGGGAATTCCGGGACGGCCATGGTTCAAGCATTCGCTCTATGCGGCGCGGTACACTTACGCTCATCTTGAACTGCCTGGGCTTACGGAAGCTGCCGAGGCCGGGGATTGGAAGGTGGCCGCGGAACAAACCAAAATCCTTGAAGACGAACTTACGAAAAATACCGCGTTGTTGCAACATGCTAAGAAGGAGTTAGACTCCTTCGCGGACTGAAAGTGCCATGGGGAGGAAAACTTTCCCCGGTCTGATTGGGTACACAGTTTCGTCTCTGCCGCGCGAGAGGCGGCGTGAAATTTGAAGGAATATAACCGACGAACGGAAGTAAAATAGCGCAGAGCATGTGTAAAATCCCTCAGGCGGGAGAATTGAATGAGAAATTTTCTTACCGGAATTTTTCTGACGCTGCTGGTCATAGGCATCGCGGTTTTCCTGATGGTCAAGAAGGGCTACATGGACTTCAATGCGGACCAGGAACCATCGTTGTTTGAAAGCAAACTGGCGATGGAGGCGGTGGACTCTTCGACGGACCGCCACGCTCCGGATGTGAAGAATCCCGTCGCGGCGAACGAGGAAAATCTGGTCGCGGGCACCAAGCTGTATATCAACCACTGCGCGGGATGCCACGGCGTGCCTTCGAATCCTGACGGCCAGTTCGGCCGTTCGTTCTATCCAACTGTTCCGGCTTTCTTTAAGGATTCTCCCGATATGCCTGACAACCAGAATTTCTATATCATTCAGCACGGTATCCGCTGGACCGGCATGCCTGCGTGGAACAAGACGCTCAGCGAGACGCAGACGTGGCAGCTGGTCACATTCTTGGGCAATATCGAGAAGCTTCCTCCGGCTGCAAAGAAGGAATTCGATCAGCCCGGAATATCCGCGCCCCCCGGGACATCCACAGAGAAACCCGGCCCGGCTATGACGCCGACGAATCATTAGCAGCGCGGTGTGGCAGCGCTCGTTCGATGGTTGCGCGAGAAAAACAGCGAGCGACGGACACGCACTCCTGCTAAAATTCGGCAGGTCGCGCGGAGTTTGATTGCATCTAAGTATCAGAAGCTGAATGTTGTTCGCTAGCTTCACAGTGTGCTGAGACGAGAAACATAACGTCCACCGCAGTTCGGGGGTGAGCTTGATGTCCGATGCAGTCGCAGATAAAGTGATCACCACGCTCGCATCCGTGAAACGGATTCCGGCCGACAACATCAAACTGGAAACAAATTTGCAGGATTTGGGCATTGATTCGCTGGATGTCTTCACGTTGCTTTTCGAACTCGAAAACGCCTTTAAGATTTCCATCCCGGATGACGACGTTCGGTCCATACGCACGGTCGGCGATGTGGTGACGGGGATCAAGAAGATTATCGCTGCTGCGCCGCCTGACTCGTCTGTGGGTTCGCCCACACCCGCGGACTGAGAATGGCGGACCGCCGAGTTGCCATCACAGGTCTGGGAATTATCTCCTCTCTAGGACTGAATCTTGCGGAGTCGTGGGATTCTCTTAGCCAGGGCCGATGCGCCATTCGACCCTTGCAGAACGTTGATCGGTCACGGATAACCCTGAAGATGGAGAATGGCGCCGAAGTGCGCGGCTTCGATCCGACGCAACACTTCGAAGGCGGCAAAGAAGCCTACCTCGACCGCTTCGCGCAGTTTTCGGTGGTGGCGGCGCGACAGGCGATTCGCGATTCCGGGCTCGATCTTACTTCGGCTCTTCGCTATGCCGGCGCCGTAGTTTGCGGCTCCGCCGTGGGTGGGCAATCCGCAATCGAAACCGGTTTCGAGGATCTTTACGTCTCGGACCGGGGCCGCGTCCACCCGCTGACGATTCCCAA
>Ga0209330_1000842_pt1 | contig 10731 bp, 8 predicted proteins | sample JacPinW_OM2H0_O3_FD_187969 | JGI IMG/M metagenome (GOLD analysis project Ga0209330, IMG submission 187969) | Forest soil microbial communities from Algoma, Ontario, Canada - Jack Pine, Ontario site 1_JW_OM2H0_O3 (SPAdes) (version 2) | ecosystem: Environmental > Terrestrial > Soil > Boreal...
CGATCGTACCAGCCAGGATCGTTCCAATCTCCATCAGGATCCAGCTACCTTTGATCCAGATGTGGTAGTCGCGGAACGTTCCGGGGATGCCTTGCGGCCAGATTCCGGTAAGCTGCTCGAGGCCGTAAATCGCCAGCGGCACCATCCACACCGCCAGCGTGAAAAGGAGTCCGCCCGGGATTTTAAGATTTTGCGAGAACCAGAGATAGTATCCAGCCAGTAGAAACGCAATCGCGTAGCCAGCGGCGATCAGGAAAATTCCTCCGCCGCCAAATTTTTGCCAGCCAAGGGTCATGAACCAGCCCATGGCGGACATGACGATCAGCGCGCCTAGGTAGTAGGCGACGTTTGGGACGCCGAAGTTGGACCGCTCAGGACGACGCGCTTCGAGTCGCGACCATAGGAGCTTCGCTTGCTCTGAGGAAAGCAACTTCTCCGAAGCAGCCCAGTCCAGGTCTTCTCTTGAGATATTCATCTCGCCACCTTTTAGCCTGCTTTCGGCACCTTAAGTGTTCCGGAACGCAATTTCTCGATTAACTCGCGGTCAGCGGGGAGAAAATTCAATTCCGACAGAGTTGAGGGAGCGCGCCACTCCATGGTTTCGAAGGCTTGGTTGCGGATGTCGGCGGGCGCGACGGTGGCAGAGAAGAAAATCAGGTCTATTGCGTCGCCGAAATCGGAGTATTGATGGCGCGTGCGATATATTTCGGGGCCGATGCGTGCGGCGACTCCGAGTTCTTCGTGCAACTCGCGCGCGAGGGCTTCCGCAGGGGTCTCGCCGGGTTCCAATTTTCCTCCCGGAAATTCCCACATCAAGCCGAACGAATCGCTGCGACGCCGCTGGCAGACCAGCAGTTTTCCGTCCGCTTCGATTAGCGCGGCGACCACTATCATTATTTGCGCCTCGTCACTGTGTTCCGTGGATCACGCGCAAAAGTTCCCAGGCTCCCTGGATCAGAGGAGGGCCGGGAGTATTTAACAATTCGTCGCGGATGACGAAAACGCGGCGGTTCTTCACTGCCGGGACATCTTGCCACGCCGGATTTCGCAGCGCGCTTGCGGGCTTCGCTCTACTGCCGGTGGCGGCCCAGGCAAGCACGATTACATCGGGCTTTTCGCGCGCGACTTCTTCATCGGTGACGCGCTCGCCAGCCGCGCCCACCATTCTGCCGCCTGCAATTTCGATCAGTTCTCTAACCCAGGGTGGGGAACTGATACGCGGTTTCGGCCAAGCTTCGGAATAAACGCGAGGCCGACGCGTGCTCTTCTTCTTGGCAGCGGCGGCCACGGCGGCGAAAGATTGCTTCATCTCAAGAATCAGCTTCTTTGCCTTGGCTGCGCGGTTAGCGATTCTGCCCAGCGTACAAATATCACGCTCGATATCTGCCAGCGATCGTGGATTGATGGCGACGAACGTTACGGACTCGGCGAGGATTTTCGCAACAGTGTCGGGAGCGAAGGGCACGGAACCGATAAGGATAGTGGGCTTGAGTCGCATGACTTCGGCGACGTTCATTTTCCAGCAATCGCCTACTTGCGGACGCTCACCTACTTCGATCACGTCTTTACACCATTTGCTGACGCCGACGAGTTCACGGCCGGCACCCAGCGCGAGCAAAATGGAGGTGACATTCGGCGCAAGCGAAACAATGCGAACTTTCCCAGAAGAGTTTCCGGTTGCCATAGTCGCGAGGATTCTACTTGCTCTGTATCAAAACCACTAGGAGCTTAAAGGTGATGATCCAAGTGAAGTATTAGCGGAGCATTTGTCCGGCAATCCGCGCGAGCTACCGGGAGAGGATAGGCTGACCGGCCTCGCTCGCCTTTGAGTCGTACCGAATTTCAAGCATCTCGAAGTCCGTCGGCGGAATAAAACACGTTCAGTCGGGTTTGACGCCAAGCTAGCTAATTCGATTTTTGAACAGCGGCGGCCGGCTGGCGCGCCTTGGCGACCAGGCTCTCAAATCGCGGGTCGTTGCGGAGGGATTTCAGGTCATCCTCGGTTTCCATCTGCTGCGCGTTCCTGAATCCGTGATCGATGGCCTGGCCGAGATAATTGAGCGCCTCATCGCGCCGCCCCGCGGCAGCAGCCATGCACCCGAAAGAGTACCAGAGCATATCGACGACGCCTGACTGATTTGTCTTGCTTGCCGTTTGGATGGCCTGGCGGAACAGGTTCTCTCCTTCGCTGTAGCGCCCTTCGTGGCCGAGGTCAATCGCGATGTTTGCGAGGCTGAACAGGGTGTCCGGATGCTCAGGTCCGAGGACGCGGCTCTGTATGTCGAACGCCTCACGATGCAGTTTCTCCGCCTCGGTATAGTGGGCTTCTTCCCCCAGAACGTTACCCAAGTTCATCATTGACATTAGAGTTGAGGGGTTGTCCGGCCCGAGGACGCGCTTCTTTACGTCGAGCGCATCGCGATGCACTTTCTCCGCTTCGGGGTAGTGACCTTCGTTCAACAAAACGTTACCCAAGGCATTCATTGACATTAGTGTGTCCGGATGTTCCGGCCCGAGGACACGCCTCCTTAGGTCGAGCGTTTCCCGATCCAGCTTCTCTGCCTCGGCGTAACGGCCTTCGTCATTGAGAACCACGCTCAGGTTGTACATTGACGATAGTGTGTCCGGATGTTCCGGCCCGAGGACACGCCTCTTTAGGTCGAGCGTTTCCCGATTCAACTGTTCTGCTTCGGCGGAATGGCCTACGCTTTTCAGAACGCCGGCAAGGTTGTTCATTGATGCTAGCGTGTCTGGATGCTCGGGCCCAAGGACACGGCGGCGGACGTCAAGCGTTTCCCGATACAGCTTCTCTGCCTCGGCGTAATGGCCTTCCCGGTCCAGAATGGTGGCAAGGATGTTCGTTGACTTGAGTGTGTCGGGGTGCTCGGGCCCTAGGACACGGCGGCGGATGTTGAGCGTCTCACGAATCAACTTCTCCGCTTCAGCGTAGCGGCCTTCCTCCCTCAGAACGTTCGCCAAACTCGTCATTGACCTTAGAGTGTCGGGGTGCTCGGGGCCTAGGACACGGCGACGAATCTCGATAGCGCGTTGGTAAAGTGACTCCGCGCGTGGATAGAGCCCCAGGTTGTCGTAGACATCTCCCATGACCTGCATCATTTGGGCTTGCAATTCGGGGTCCTTCGTTAACCCGGTGTCGATTTCCGCGGAGGCTTTGTCCAGGATTTCCCGAGCGGTGATGGCGTTGCCGCGGCCTTGTCTAGGGTCGGAGACTTTGAACATGCCGGTCATGAACTGCGTGATGCGGTCCGCGCGATCGCGCTCACGCGTGATCCGGCGCAGTTGCACGGCTTGATTGACGACGAATCCGGCTAGCAGCACTACCCCGGTTCCGGCCAACACAACCACCAGCCGGTGGCGCTGAAAGTATTTGGCGGCGAGATACCCGGCGCTGGGTGGGTGAGCGGTCACCGGCTCGTTGTGCAGATGGCGCTCGATATCGGCGCTGAGTTCCGCAGGCGATCCGTAGCGTCGGGCGCGGTCTTTCTCCAGCGCCTTCATAGTGATCCAGTCGAGTTCTCCTTGCAGGTGGCGCGCGAACGACCGTGGTTCCTCCCGCCGCTTTTCCGCGGTGATACTGGAAGCTTCTCCCATGGAGCGAATCCTGGTGCTCGGGTTCGGAGGTTCCTGTTCGCGAATCACCCGCAGGATTGCCTCCATACCCTGCGCTCGCAAAGCTTTAGCCTCAAGCGGAAGAACTCCGACGAGCAATTGATACAGAATCACGCCAAGCGAATACACGTCGGTCCGCGTGTCGATGTTCTGTTCGCGCTGATCAGCTTGCTCCGGGCTCATGTACTCCGGCGTTCCCATCATCACGCCGAGTTCAGTGAACATGGTTTTGTCGGTCAGGCGCTGCGCGGTGGCTTTGGCCAATCCAAAATCGATGATCTTCGGCACCGCCTTGTTGTCTTGCTCTACTACCAGCACGTTCGACGGCTTCAAATCGCGGTGAATGATCGCTTTTTGATGGGCGTGCTGCACACCGTCGCAGACCTGCATAAATAATTCCAGCCGCTCTTTCACAGTGAGCCGGCGTTTGTCGCAATATTCCGTGATCGGCAAGCCGGGGACATACTCCATCACGAAGTAGGGCCGACCCTCGGGAGTAGAGCCAGCGTCATATACGCGCGCGATATTCGGATGGTCCATCAACGCCAGCGCCTGGCGTTCGGACTCGAACCGCGCCACCACGGCTTTCGTGTCCATCCCCGCTTTGATCAGCTTCAGCGCCAACGTGCGGTGAATCGGGTTTTTTTGCTCCGCCAACCAAACTTCGCCCATGCCGCCTTCACCGAGCAATTGCAGCATGCGGTATGGCCCAATCTGGCCGGCCCCTGCGCCGCCGGGGGCTGCACCAACGCTTAGGGTGCGATCAGATTCAGGATCGGATTGGGGGTCTTTTGGCAAGTCGCTGGTTTCCACAGCCGCCGGCCTTCCCGAACGAAAAATTTCCGGCAAATCACTTCGGGTTGCCGAGAGTGAGTGGGTTAAGACGCCGTTTATATCACAGTTAGTTAAGGTTCTGGCGAAGGTGCTTGAAGCAGAGGAGACAAAGTACAAGTCGAATCGGTGGATTCACTGACTATATAAACGAATCGATTGGATAAGCGCGCAGCCATCCTCTTAAAAGAAAGATTGATGGCTAACAGCGAAGAGCTCGTGGCTGACGCAGGCGGGGTAGAGCGATCCAGCTAGTGATGCCAATGACGGGAATGAACGAACTGACGAGACTCGGTTCGCGAAGAGTCACGATTAAACCTGCCAACAGGCAAGCGCCTGCCAAGAATAGTGCAGCCCAAGACGGGCCTGACGATGATCCTCTTTGGTGGGAGGCCAACATGTCAGCACCGAGGATTGCGAGCGCCAAGACCAGCGGGCCGGCCAGGACCCACGATCCGTAGCCTGCGGCGCGCACTGCGACGAAGGTTGCCACGATAATTCCGAGTCCCACAAGTAGGCTGGGGCCAAGACCGAGCCAATATTTTCCTGTCATGTTTGTAGCTCCTAAACTGGAGTGCGCCAAACGCATTCTCGGCGATGTTGTCGAATGCGCCGGAATTTAGGAAGGTGTCGAGAAAGGTAGCGCGGCGGGACTATACCCTGACCCTCAGTAATCTTGAGCATACCCCTTATTACGTGTGGCAGCGGATAAATATATCAACTGGAGCGCAGCACACTGTGGTTTCGGTGGCCCGATTTGCGAGCCACCGAACGCTGGAGCATTCCTGCTACTGGTTCGGCAGGACGAGCGTGATGGGCCTAGCGATCGTCACCACCACCGTTATTGCGGGGCGCGAAGGCTATACCGCGGAAGACCTCTCCAGCCTGTGCCGATCGGAGGGTGAAAAAGTGGCCAAGGAAAAAATTGTCTTTTGGTAATGTGGTGGCTTGGAGGAGGTCGATAACCTTCACGAGCTTGTTCGGGTCGGCCCCTGGATCTCCGTTGGCACTGACTGTCGATGTGACGGCATAGATCGCTACGGTTCCGTCGCGGTTGACCCTACCGGTGATATTGCGGCAACCGTCCGTCGCGGGGTTGAGTGAGGCGGGATAGTTCGGAACGCTGTAGGGAACGCCGATGTTCAGGCCATTTTGGAGAATGTAGTCCAGTTGCCATGTGCCGCCGACGAGACTCCATTTCTGCACGCCCGCAGTGGCTTGTGATGCGGCGTCCGCCACGTTTCCGTCGACTGCGGGAGTGACCAAAGTGCCGTCGCCTTCATCGCAAACGTAGAGAGTGTTTGCATTGGCGAACCAGATGCCAAAGGGAAACGCTACGGGGGCCGGGTTGCCAGCTTGATTCACACCACTCGCGAGAGCGGTTGAGAATCCCGGAAGGATCGTGATGGGCAAAGCCGCGAGTTCCGCGACGGTTCCGGTCGGCAGGGTTCCGGCATTCCCGACCTGATAGACGGTGTTGATGCCATTTCCGCCGCTGCCCTTGGTGACGTACAGCGTGTTGTTGAAGATGGTCAAGCCGCGGAAGTTGTTGTCCTTTCCCGCTTTGTCGGGTGTCGTGTAGCCAACCTGCGTAATTTCGAAGTCGCCGATCTTGGCGATGTCCGGAGGCTGAGGAGGCGCTTGGCCCGGTACCAAAAGCTCGACTCCGGTGGAGGCGACCAAGTCGACGCCAACCTGCGTTTTGGTAAGTTGAGACTTGGACAGTCCTCCATTGTTGTCGTTTCCAGTGAGGTAATAAAGTGAGTTCGCTTTAATTGCGGCGCGGCCGTTGTTCCCGCTGTAGGCATTTCCTTCCGTGATGGTGAGCTGGCCGTTCGCGTCGACTTCGGCGACCGAGCGGAAGTACTGCGAGCTAACCGGATTGCTCGGGTCCACTACGCCGGGCGTATTCGAATTCGACACGTCAAGCTGGTTTGGCGCGGTTACAAATCCCGGGCCACCACGGTAGCCTGCGAAGGTAATGGATTTTCCGTCCAGCGAAAGGTTCAGCGCCAGCTCTGATTTCGAACTGAAACTCGTCACGATCTGGTCGCTCGGAATCGGCAGCGTTCCGATTCGGAAGCCGTCCGTGGTGATGTTGTCGAGGAAGATCGGTGAGGTGACCCCGAAGCTGCTGTCGGCCTCATCGTTGTTGAAGACAGTGGGGTAAGTACCATCGGCGATTGCGGTGTTGCAGCCGGAGCTGCTCGCGCCCGGAATGGTCACGGTGGTTGTGCCTCCGGCGATCAGCGGAAGCGTTATCGTGCCCGGCACGCAGCCCGGCGGAAGCGTCTGTCCGAGCGCAACGGTTGATGCGTTGCCAACGTAAACGCTGCGGCTCAACACCAGGGTATCTGGCAGGAATTGGAAACCGAACGCGTGATCATCGGCAGCCGCTTTTCCTACGAGTGTTCCAACTGTGAGAATGAAAGCCACAACGATGACAAGCGAGATCGGAATGAGTGCTTTTTTCACGTATTTGGCCCTCCCAGGCGGACGAAACGATCTCACATGCGAGGGCGGGCTCGGCTTACAGAATGATTAAAATGTAGTTAACGTTTAGTTAAGGCATCAAGGAACTACGGCTTTTTGCGAGGCGGATCCCACGACGGAGGCGTGTTGACCCCAGGAACGGCTTCGACATCGTGTGCAACCTGAAACAACTGCACACAGTCAAACATAGGTGTGCAGGAACGACGAAAGAAGGCGATAAAATAACGACGGTGAATTCCACGAAGCCAGAATCGCGCAGGAAGTCTTTGGGAGTGAACACACGGTGCAGGAGTCTTGGCGTTAGAAGCTTAGGCGCGCTAGGCCTGAGTGTGCTGCTTTGGGCGTGCACGGCCGCGGCGCAGTCTCAACAGCCCACTTCGGTTCCGGGAGCGGAAAGTGGCCGACCCGATGCGCCCGGGAGTGCGACTATACTCGTCGAGCAGACACAGGATCAGCGATCGACGGGAGACATCACCGGGACGGTTGTGGACCAAACAGGAGCGGTTGTCTCCGGCGCGCGCGTGACACTCACGAGTGCAGACGGATCTCCCGATCACGAAATTCTGTCAGGCGAAAATGGGGAGTTCTCATTTAACAAGGTAGCGCCTGGCCCGTTCAAAGTCACCGTTATGTCGACGGGCTTAGCTACGAAAGCATACTCTGGAGTGCTGGCTTCCGGGCAGTTCTACATTGTTCCGCAGATCGCGTTGACTGTTGCTACGGAAAACACCGAGGTACGCGTCGTCGGGCTCCAGCCTATCGAGCTGGCGGAAGTGCAGATCAAGGAGCAAGAGAAGCAACGCATTTTTGGGGTGATTCCAAATTTTTATATTAGTTATGTCCCCGATGCAGTGGCGTTGACTCCAAAGCAGAAGTTCGAGCTGGCGTGGAAGACGCTCATCGATCCGGTGACGTTCGGGTTGACCGGGGCCATCGCCGGAGTGGAGCAGGCAGAAAATCAATTCAGCGAATATGGGCAGGGCGCTCAAGGGTATGGAAAGCGCTACGGCGCGGCCTACGCCGACATGGTTACGGGCACGATCCTGGGAGGAGCACTGCTGCCGGCACTGATGAAACAGGATCCGCGTTATTTCTACAAGGGAACCGGAACGACGCGGTCGCGGGTTTTGTACGCGATCGCCAATGCAGTGATTTGCAAAGGTGACAACGGACGCTGGCAGTTCAATTATTCGGGGATTCTCGGGGGCCTGGCTGCCGGCGGTATCTCGAATCTTTACTACCCACCGAAGGATCGCGGAGCGGGGTTGGTGTTCGAGAACGAGGGAATCGGGATTGGCGGGACTGCCGTCACCAATCTGATTCAGGAGTTCATTATCCCGAAGTTGACGCCGAACCTTCCTAATCATCGAGCGACGGCGCAACCCTAAGGCGTTGACAGACGAATGCTGATTCGTCGATGATTTGGGCGTGCAGGAAACTCTCAGCAAGCAACTCGCGGACATCGTTCTTCCTGACACTGACGGCGGAGAAGTCCGCCTAGGTTCGCTGTGGGAGAACAAGCCGGCCGTTATCGTTTTTCTGCGCCATTATGGCTGAATTTTTTGCCGCGAGCACGTCGCGCAGTTGCGCGAACACGAGCAAGCGTTCCGGGATAAGGGCGCTTCGCTAGCTGCTATCGGGCTGGGCGACCGGCACTATGCACGAATTTTCCGGGAAGAAACGGGCATCGCGTTTCCGCTGCTCATCGATGAACAGCGCCGGACTTATACGATAGCCAATTTGCGCTCCGCCAATCTGTTGCACCTGGCTCGCCGTGACAACTTCGAGAGCCGCAATCGCGCGCGCGCGGCCGGACATCATCAGCACAAGCTCGGCCAGAATCCCTTTCAGCTCGGCGGAAGCTTCATCTTCGCGCCTGGCAATATCGATCGATTCGCGCACCTGAGCAAAACCTTCGGCGACAATGCAACTCCCGCGACGCTCCTTGCCGCGCTCAATAAAAACTAAGCGGGCTTAGCTTGCAATGCCAAAAAAAACGCCAGAGAGCATCGCTCTCCGGCGTTTTTAATTTGCGGACGTTCTAAAGATTGTTACTGAGCGGCTTCAACCTTCTTGAGACCCGGCTTCGGGATCTGCCAGATAATTCCGGAGTCGTCGGCGTTGTTCGGATAAAACTGCGACGACTTGTTGCCGGAAGGCAGCAGCACGATGTCCGCACGGCGGTTGTAAGCAAGCCAGGTGCCCTGTTTGTTCCGTTCACGCGCTTTGGGCGCCTTGTTCGGATTGGTGTCTTCCAGGGTGTTTACTTCCGTCTTTTCCAACTGGCGGTCTTTTCCGTATGCGGCCGTCTGGATCTTGTCGGCGGAGATGCCCTGATCGACGAGATACTGTTTGATACGCTCGACGCGACGCTCGCTCAAATCCTGGTTGTGAGGCTTTGAGCCGCGGATATCCGCGTGAGATTCGATGGAGAGCTTCGCATCGCCGTCATATTCGAGATACTTCTTAAACCCATCGGCCAGAGTGGCGAGTTCCAGCTGTTGGCTCTTCACGAGTCCAACTTGCGGATGGCCCTTGTCCGGATAATCGGTGGGGTAGAAGATGCTCTGCAAAACGACGGATGGGATCGGCTCGATAGAACCGGTCACGTGAACGGCTGCGGTTTGAGTAGTTGATCCGCCGCAGACATTTGTTGCAGTCAGAGTGTAATTCCTGTTTTCGTCCACCGAGCCGATGTCGGTCTTGGTTGGGTCAGCCTTGATTGTCTGGCTTCCGTTCAGGTCAACCTTGCCGATCGGATCGATATTCGCGGAGTCAGCGTTGGAGGTGGTCCAGGTTAGCGTGCCATTGTCATCGGTGATGACTTTGTCGCCGATCTTGCGATAGTGCAGTTCCGGAGGGTTCGCGGTGAGGTTGGCCACCACGGTGGTGTTGACGTTCACAGCTTCGGTGCCCGTTACGGTTCCACCGGGTCCGACCGCCGTAAGTGTGTACGTTGTAGTTGCGCGCGGTGAAACAGACTTGGTTCCGCTTGCATCGACGGCGCCGACGCCGTTGTCGATACTTACATCGACGGCATCAGTGGTCTGCCAGGCGATGTCCGTGTTCTGGCTGCAATTGATGTTGGCAGTGGAATTCGTGACCGTGGCTCGCACCGGCGCGATGACTACCGTGGCGCTAGCTATGCCTGCATGGAACCGCGGCAGCGGAGCCCTCTTTTGGAGGTCGGCCTGACGCTTGCTCCAGTCTGTGGTGACTTGTGTGTTCTTTCCAACGTTAATCGAGACTTTCTTTCCGGCCTCGACGTGCACGTCGCCGGACCATAGTTCTTTGCCGCCGCGCGTGATGGTTAGATGATGCGTTCCCGGAGGGAGGAGCAATTCCTGTTTCCAGATCCAAAAGTCATTATTAAATTCGTCCACGTGTCCCACAAAATAGCCGGGAGTCTTTCCGTTGGATAGAACAGCGGCTCGAACGTCGGTTCCGCTGATGTAGACTCGGCCCCAGGGTCCGGCAACTTTGTCGCCGTAGGGTTCGAGCGTCACAGCGAGATCGGTGGATTTCCCTGCAGTGATGTTGACGTCCTGCGTGGAAATCTTAAATCCGTAATTAACCACGACCACCGTGTGTTTTCCGGCGCTCAGTTTGATACCGCGGCTTCCTTCGCGAATGGCGTTGCCATCCACGAACACGTAAGCCTGAGAAGGTGTCACTTTAATCTTCAGCTTCCCATCTTGTGCGAAGCCGGCGCTCGCGCAAAGCGCGATAGCCACCGCGAGGGTGAAGACGTATCCAATTCGTCGCATCTCAATTTCT
>Ga0209330_1000843_pt1 | contig 10729 bp, 5 predicted proteins | sample JacPinW_OM2H0_O3_FD_187969 | JGI IMG/M metagenome (GOLD analysis project Ga0209330, IMG submission 187969) | Forest soil microbial communities from Algoma, Ontario, Canada - Jack Pine, Ontario site 1_JW_OM2H0_O3 (SPAdes) (version 2) | ecosystem: Environmental > Terrestrial > Soil > Boreal...
AATCACTTTGTGGTAGCGGAGCTTATTGGCGTCGAAATCGTCCTTGCCGATGCCGGTGCCGAGAGCGGTGATGATGCAGCGAATTTCTTCGTGGCCCAGCATTTTGTCGTAGCGCGCTTTTTCGACGTTTAAAATTTTCCCTTTGAGCGGCAGGATAGCTTGATAGCGGCGATCGCGGCCGCCTTTGGCGGAGCCGCCGGCCGATTCTCCCTCGACCAGGAAGAGCTCGCAGCGCGCGGGATCGCGTTCCTGACAATCGGAAAGCTTTCCGGGAAGGCCGCTGGAATCGAGCGCGGATTTGCGGCGCGTGAGCTCACGAGCTTTGCGCGCGGCTTCGCGGGCGCGGGCGGCGTCAATACATTTGCCGATAATTTTTCGTGCGATGGAAGAATGCTTGTCGAAATATTCGCCGAGTCTTTCGTTGACGAGCGATTCGACCAAGCCTTTGATGTCGCTATTGAGCTTGCCTTTGGTCTGGCCTTCGAATTGCGGCTGCGGAAGTTTCACGGAAACGACCGCTACCAGGCCTTCGCGAACGTCATCGCCATTGATCGAGACTTCATCTTTCTGTTCTTTGAGCATGCCGGCGGAATTCGCGTAGTAGTTGATCGTGCGCGTAAGGGCGGAGCGAAACCCGGAAAGATGGGAGCCGCCGTCAACTGTGTTTATGGTGTTAGCGAAGGAGAAAATATTTTCGGCGTAGCTGTCGTTATATTGCAGTGCGATTTCTATGTCGACTTGCTCGCGTTTTCCTTCCATGTAAATCGGCGAATCGTGCAGAGTCTGCTTGCCGCGGTTCAGGTGTTTCACGAATTCAACGATGCCGCCGGTAAAGCGGAATTCAGCTTTTTTGTTGGTGCGTTCGTCTTCGAGAGTGATCTTCAGGCCTTTATTCAAGAAGGCCAGTTCGCGGAGGCGCTGCGAAAGCGTGTCGTAGCTATAAACGGTTGTAGCGAAAATTTCGGGATCAGCGTGAAACGTGATTTTCGTTCCGGTTTTGCGCGTTTTGCCGGAAGCTTTGAGTTTGGAGGTGGGGATGCCCTTTTCGTAGGACTGTTCCCAGACTTCGCCGTCGCGCCAGATTTCCAGGTCGAGCCAGTCGGAGAGCGCGTTGACGACCGACACACCCACACCGTGCAAACCACCTGAGACTTTGTAAGTGTCACTGTCAAATTTTCCACCCGCGTGAAGGACGGTCATGACAACTTCCGCTGCAGGTTTTTTTTCGGTGGCGTGCATGTCTACCGGAATGCCGCGGCCGTTGTCGGTTACGGTGACGCTGTTGTCGTCGTGGACCGACACATTGATTTCATCGCAAAAGCCGGCCATGGCTTCGTCCACAGAGTTGTCAGCAACTTCCCAGACAAGGTGATGCAGGCCGAGTTCACCAGTGGAACCGATGTACATGGCGGGACGTTTGCGGACGGCTTCGATGCCGCCGAGGACTTTGATGGAAGTGGCGTCGTACTTATGTCCCGCTTTTCCGCCCACAGATTCTTTTTCGGCCATGGATCGTGCGTCTCCTCAGACTGCTAGATCGTGTGATTGTGAATGCGAAATTTTAAATGCTTGGTGAAGCACGGGAAGGCTGTCGCGCGGACGGCTCGACACTTGCCTTGCCCATTGGCCTCAGCAGCCGAAAATTCCAGCCTGGACATTTTCCAAAGCGCATTAGCGCTTGCGAGACTCGAAGGGTTGCAGCTCCATCCCGTCTCGTTCCGAAAATTTCCGGGGAGACGCGGCGAAACTTTTATTTTCCCCAGCGAAGGAGATAGTCCACACCTGACTGGCTCCGCTTGCTCTGGCGCGAGCAAGAAAACTGGAACAAATTCAGGTCGGACAGTGCCGTTCAGGAGGAATCCAGAACAGCTTAATTTTACTGGAAAATAGCCATTTTGACAAGTTGATTATGGTGTTTGAATCAAACAATAAGCCCAATTAATTCAATTAGTTAAGCTTGGTTTTCGTGGGGTTTTTGCGAGCGAAAAGCTTCCAGCATCAAGGCGCCGAAATAACGTGCAAATCCAGTAATTTTTGGTTTTAGCCGCGGAAAAACTCAGACTGAAATGCTCGCGCTAAGAGGCCGATTTTTACCGTTTGTCTCCGACGTCAAATGCGCATGGGCATTACGACGTATCGGTAGCGGGTGGATTCGTCCGCTAGGGGGCGGAGCTGGCCGGCAGATTGTTCGTCTTTTAATTCGAAGGCGATGGGGCCATCGGCAGCAGCGGCGAGGAAATCGAGAAGATACTGCGCATTGAAACCGATCGAGATGGTTTCACCTTTGAATTCTTTTTCAATCACTTCCTTGGCTTCGCCGTATTCCGGACTGGAGGCGGACAACTCCAGCCCTTCTTTCGAGAGCATGAATTTGACGGCGTGCGATCGCTGATCGGCTAACTGCGAGACGCGGCGCAGGGCTTCCTGCAATTCGCCGCGCTCGAGGGCCACGGTTTTGTTGGCATCGCGCGGGAGAACGGCTTCGTAATTCGGAAACTGTCCAGTTAGTTTGCGCGAGGTGAGCAGGCGCCCGCCGAACTGGAAAAAGAGGTGGCTTTCGTCCTGCGCGAACTCGACGCTGCTTTCGTCACCGGACTCGGCGGCGAGACGCTGAACTTCGGTCATGGCTTTCTTTGGAACGAGAACGCGCGTCTCGGTGGAGAAGCCTTCGAACTTGTGATCTTTCTCAACCATCGCGAGGCGATGGCCGTCGGTGGCGACCATGGTGATTGAGCCGGGCTTGAGTACCAGCAAAGCGCCGTTCAGTGTGTAACGGGATTCTTCCAGAGAGATAGCGAAGGTGGTTTTGGCAATGACGTCGGCAAGTAGTTTGGCCGGAATTTTTACCAGAGCATGCGGAAACGCCGGAAGCGCCGGGAAATTATCTTTCGACATACCGACAAGCTTGTAGGTTTTTCTGTCGGCGGTGACCTGGACCCAGTGGTTTTCAAGAAGTTTGAATTTTATTTCGCCTTCCGGCAGCAGTCGCATCAACTCGAACAGTTTTTTTGCCGGGATAGTGCCGGCGCCTTCTTTTTTGACTTTGGCTTCGCAGGACGTGCGAATGCTCAACTCCAAGTCAGTGGCCGTAATTGTGAGGCGGCTGCCTTTCGCTTCGACCAGTAAATTGGACAGAATAGGGATTGTTGACTTGCGCTCGACTACTCCCTGGGTCAGGTTAAGCTCGTCGAGTAGGTCGGATCTTTTTACGCTGAATTCCATCTCGGGCAGTCCTCGCGTTGCTTGTCTTCTTTTGCACTGCTGCGGCTACTACTTTACTGCCTTAATCTATAAAATTAAGTATATAAGAAAACCGTCGCCGTCGCCGCATGTGTGGATTCTGCGGAAAACTTTCTAACTCGTGTGGCCTGCGCGGCTTGGCGCCCGGTGTGTCTTGTGGATAGCCGCGCGTGCACAATGAAAAGGACGACTGAAACTTGGTGCTAGTGCATTTCCACAGAGCGTGCACCGGCGCTGCGAAGCCTCATGCGAATTTTCAACGGTAAGCCTAGCCGAAAGCGTCCAGTAGCCTGTTAATCGTCTTGTTCAAATCTTTATCGGACTGTCGCAGGTTTGAAATTTTATTAATCGAGTGCAGAACCGTGGTGTGATGCTTGCCGCCGAACTGGCGACCGATTTCCGGGAGCGAAGCGGAGGTGAGCTGTTTTACCAGGAACATCGCGACCTGACGCGGAAACGCGATTTGTTTCGAGTTGCTGCGCACCTTCAAATCCTGCGCACGCAGGCCGAAATGTTCGCCCACCCGTTTCTGAATCTGCTCGATGGTGACTTTCTTATCCTGACTCTCGATGATGTTTTTCAAAACTTGATGGGCCGTAGGTAGGTTGATTGTCGCACCGGTAAGCGAAGCGTAGGCCATCAGACGGATCAGAGCGCCTTCCAGTTCACGGACGTTTGATTTAATGGCGCGAGCGATGTATTCGGCTACGTCATCTGGGACTTGTACGCGCTCGCTTTCGGCCTTTTTCTGCAAGATAGCGATTTTCGTTTCCAAGTCAGGTGGTTGAATGTCCGCTATGAGGCCCCACTCGAATCGGGAACGCAGGCGCTCCTCGATGGAAGAAATTTCCTTTGGCGGGCAGTCGGAGGAGATCACGATCTGTTTTTGCTGATCGTAGAGCGCGTTGAAGGTGTGAAAAAATTCTTCCTGGGTGCGTTCGCGGGTGGCGATGAACTGAATATCGTCCACCATCAAGACGTCCATATTTCGGAAACGGTCGCGGAAGGCAGCCATACGCTCCAAACGGATGGAGGCGATCACTTCGTTCGTGAATTTTTCCGCGCTGATGTAGGTAAGGCGCATGGAGGGGTTGCGGCGTTTGAGTGTATGTCCGATGGCCTGCATTAAATGAGTTTTGCCCAGTCCCACACCACCATAGAGAAAGAGCGGATTGTAGGACTTCGAGGGCTGTTCGGCCACGGCCATAGCTGCTGCATGAGCGAATTGATTCGAAGCGCCGACGATAAACGATTCAAAGGTGTAGCGCGGGTTCAACTGATTGGCAGCCGAATCGAAATCAAGCTTGGCTTGAGGAGATGGCGCGACATTTGGCGCGTTGGGCTCTGATTCCGCGCAAATATATTCGAGCTGGAGCTGAGGGCGTCCCAATTCGGTGAGGACGGCCTGGATAAGCTCCCCATAAGTATCAGTCAGCCGCTTGCAAAAGAGCCGGGTAGGAACACGAACGATCAAGCGATCCTCTTCCGCGCGTTCAAGACGAGTGGGACGAAACCAGGTAGCGAAACTGTGAGGATTGACGCGGCGTTCCGAGTGCTGGAGGATCTTATCCCAGAGGTTCATCGAGCGAATTTACCCTTTGCCACAATTTCCACTGCGGTGGAAATGTTGTGGAAATCCACCGCCCAGGTCGGCGGGATTCTTTTTGTCTTGGCCTTCAGGTCTTGCTACCACGGGACGCGCCCCACGTTACGGCGTCTCATGAGTGCACGAAAGATTTGCACGGGAGAAGCGAGCGGGGATTTTGCCTAATCGCGACGCAGGTAGCAAGAGAAAATTGCGCGAAGTATATGCACAGACTCCACAAAATGTTCACAGCTTTTCCACAGACGATTTTTTGATTGCTTCTTGGAAAAATCTCGTGACAAGTTTATTCGGGAATTTACTTTCGAGAAATATTTTATCGTCGAGGCATTTCGATTGCGGCGAGGCACTGTTTGCCGGACGCGCGAATTCACGATAGAATTTCTGTCGGTGTGAATTAGGATTTCAGTCGAGCCGGAAAGAGACACGTTCAATGGAAAGGGCGCGGCCGGAAGCATCGTCCACTTCGATTTGAACGGTATTCATCTGGATGTCGCCTTCCGCGACGGCGAATTTCGCGGGCATTTGATCCAGGAATCGTTGCAGCACGCCTTGCTTTTCCATTCCAATAACAGAGTCGTGGGGGCCGGTCATACCGACGTCGGTGATGTAGGCGGTGCCACCAGGAAGAACGCGCTGGTCGGCAGTGGCAACGTGCGTGTGCGTGCCTAGCACAGCGGAAACTTTCCCAGCGAGATACCAGCCCATGGCTTGCTTTTCGGAAGTGGCCTCGGCGTGCATGTCCACGACAATCACTTTGATGTCGGAAGGAAGTTTGGCGAGCTCGCGCTCGGCGGCGCGAAACGGATCGTCCAATGCAATCATGAAAGTGCGGCCTTGAAGATCCAGGACAGCGTAACCTGCGCCGTCTTTGGTGTGTCCGACATAGGATCCCTTGCCGGGTGAGCCTTCCGGGAAATTCGCCGGGCGAATCAAGCGAGGCTCGTGCGGGAAGAAATCTATAATTTCTTTGCGGTCCCACACATGATTTCCACCGGTGATAACCTGAACGCCGCAGGCGAATAATTCTTCGGCGATGCGCGGAGTGATTCCAAATCCGGAAGCCGAATTTTCCCCGTTGGCGATGCAGAGGTCAATCTTGCGCTGTGACAGGATGTCCGCAAGACGGTCGTGAACAATCTTGCGTCCGGGCGAGCCGACGATGTCTCCGATGAAAAGTATTTTCAAAACCGGCCTTTCTTGGCGAAAATCGAATTTGATGAGGAGCGGTCCACTCCGCCGTGCGAGCTAGGCCCTGAACCCCACGAATAGGTGGGTGCCCTGCGCCTGCTTTCAGGCTATCCGGCTAACCGAGGCCAGCGGACGGCACAAGGGCAGGACGACGCGGGCTCCCTGGGATCCAGTGTTGGTTCAAATAGGCTTTCGCTGCGACACCTGCGTCGCAGGCCTACTCCACGGCCAATTGTATCAGGAAATCGGAATGCAACGATTTCGCGAAGGTGTACTCGCGGAGAGTGCCCGAGTTCATAAAAGAAATGCGAGTTAGCTGATGCTGAGTTTTGGCGAGCGCTCTGCAGCACCCATTTGGGCGATGCGCGGCTGCGACAGCAGCGGTTGCGGTTTAGTTGAAACGCGACCGTGAAGTGTCAATAGCGAGGTGTTTGGATGGCGAAGCGTCCGCCGAACCGGGCTTCAATTGCTCAACGGCGTCCCGGAGCATCTCGAAGGTTTCGAGAAGACTCTCCCGGGTGAACTTCAAATCTACCGGGCCGACGGAAAGGTGGATCGTTCCGCAGGAGCACTGGTAAACGCAACCGAATCGGTCGCGCGAGGCTAGAATCGTCTTAGGGTCCATCATAGGTTTCTCCTCCTGGCAGGTCCTGCGTGCTTCTCTAGAAAAAGAATTTCGCGCCTAGTTGCACGAGCCGAGGCTGGGTCGCGTTGATGACTTGGCCGAACGTTGAGCTGCTGATATTTCCGTCGACCGCTTGAGGCCCGAAAAACTGGGCGTGGTTGAAAACATTGAAAGCTTCGAGGCGGAACTGTAAGGATTTTGATTCCGTGAGTTTCACGTTCTTGAGCAGAGCCATATCGTAATTATTCAATCCTGGACCGTAGAAAAAGCGGCGCTTGGAGGTGCCTGGAGTGCCCAAGGCGTTTTGAGTGAAGAGCGCGGTGTTGAAGTAGTTCAGGCCATTCCTGGGATTTTGGTTCAGCTTCAAAGGGCCGGGCGTAAAGTCCTGTTCATCAACGCCAAAATTATTGATGCCGTTCGGTTCCGAGCCCAGTAGCGAATTGTCGCCGAAATTGACCAGGGTGACGGGAAGGCCGCTGCTGAAGCGTGTGATGCCGGAGACTTCCCAGCCTTCCGTCCAGCGGTTCGCGGTCCGGAGAAGATGTTCGAACGGAATCCGGTAGCTATAGCTCACTACAAAATTGTGCTTCACATCGAATGCGGAGAGCGCCTTACTGAGGGCAGGATCAATCGGATTGACCTCCTCGCCGAGGTTGGACGACTGATCCTGAGACTTGCTGTAAGTGTAGCCGGCCAGGACGTTCAAGCGTCCACTGGTGTGGTTCAGGATAATTTGGAGGGCGTTGTAGTTGGAATTGCCGATGGTGGCCTGGTTGGCATTGCTGCCGAAATTTGATCCGAGCGGACCGCGCGTTCCTTGGAAAATTTGGCCGGTGGAAGTTGTGTAGGAAGTATCTTCGCCGAAAGGGCCGCAGGGAGTTTGCGGAGGATTTGTAGGGGCCAGATTGGCAGGATTGCTCAGGAACAGGCACAGCGCCGGGTTTCCGGGATTGGCTTCCTCGAGTACGAGCAGACGATGCGCTTGTGTGCCGACGTAATTCACACTGAGCACGGTGTTGGTTCCAAAGCCGCGCTGGAGTGAAAGCATGTAGTCCTCAGTGTATGGAATGCGATTGGTGGTGAGATAGTTCGGAAGTCCTGTAATGGGCTCGAACTGCGACCAGTCAATGTTGGGGTCAGGGTGCCTGGCTGATGAATTCAATGGCGCGAGAGTGACTGGGAAAGTTTGGCCGAGATTTTGTCCACTCGCTGCGGTAATAAATGGAGTGGCGAAAATCGGCGGAGCTGGACTGGTGTAGGTAGTTCCGTAGGGAGCGTTGGCGCTCATCACGCCGAGCGTGAGTGCTTCGATCGCGGTGTAGAACATGCCGAAGCTGGCGCGAATGCTGGTCTTTCCGGGGCCGCCGAGAACTTTTGACAGAAGGCCGTCACCTGAGGCATTGGGCGAATAGGCGAGGCCGATGCGCGGAGCAAAATCGAGATCTCCTGGAGGCGCGAGGGTGCGCGGAACTCCCGGATCACTTGGATACAGGATGCCGGCGGGCGCTCCGGGGAAAACGACGGACTGCCTGCCCGGAATGAACGTTGCGATCTGGTTGAACTTTTCATACCAGGGCTCGATGCGATCCCAGCGCAGGCCGTAGTTCAGCGTTAGATTCGGTTTCAGCCGCCAACTGTCCTGCGCGTAAAGACCCACGTATTTATTGCGTCCGTAGAAAGGCTGAAGCTGGCTTTGATTGTATTGGCTGGGCGTGCCCAGCAGGAAGTCAGCGAAATCCAAACCCGTCTCAGTTCCAAAGAAGAGGAAGCTGCCGTTAAATTGAGCGGTGGCATTTACGTTTACCTGGTCGTAATGGAACTCGCCGCCGAACTTGATAGTGTGGGCGCCGATGACTTTGGAAAAGTTGTCGAGGAACTGAAAGGTGTTGTTGAACTGCTTCAGCTCGTTTGTATTGGTTCCGAACGTAAGGCTGTTGAAGCCGACGCTTTCCACGCCTTCAGTCTTAGGCGACAAGGGCACAATCCCGGGGGTTCCGGGACCCACTGTGAAGCCCTGAGACGCCAGGCTTACACCAACTCCTCCCACTGGTTTACCCAAGTCATTCGCATCGCGCAGATAGCTGAAGCGGAATTCGTTCACTGCAGTCACGCTCAAGGTTTTCGTATCGCCGAGACCGAGCAGCTGCGCGCGGCCTGAGTAGAGCGCGTTGAAACCCGGGACATTCGCTCCACCTTGCGCAATCGGGAAAGGATTGTTTTGGGCCCAATCGTCGAGGAAATAGTAGGCGGACAGCAAACCCGAGTTGGTGTTGGCGTCCAGGCGATAGGAACCCTTATCGTCGCGCAAGGTTTGATTGAACGCCGAGCTGGAGAAAGTGCTATTTGAATTATTCGGCTTGGGAATGTACTGCAACAAATTTGTGCCGGGCGCGACCCAGGCTTTCGGGGAAACCGTGGCATTCGGAAAGACACAGCCGTTCACCGGGCTGTTGCTGGTGCAAGGACCGCCGCTAGGATTCTGTACCGTGGGGCCACTGAAGTAATACGGTTCGCCGCTCGTTACGGTTTGCCCAAGCTTACTGGAAAGCTGATTGGCTATATTAGGCCCGCTGACGGTGCATGGTATTTCCAATACCTTGTCGGTGCCCGGAGCCGTTTCGCTGCCGCAAAAACCGAGTGGGTTGAAGCCGCTGGAATTAGGTGGCAGATCCGAGAAGTTGCCCGTGGTGCGGTCCTGGATGGACGGCACGGAAATCTGGCCGGTGTTCACGCCCTGCGTTGAACGAGTGCCTTGATAGTCGGTAAAGAAAAATATTTTGTTCTTTCGAATCGGCCCGCCGAACGTTCCGCCAAATTGATTTTGGTCGAATTTGCCACGCGTGGGCGAAAAGAAGCTGCGCGCATCGAGATTCGTATTGCGCAGGAATTCGAAAGCGTCGCCGTGAAATGCATTGGTTCCGGATTTGGTGACTACGTTGATCTGGCCGCCGCTGAATTCTCCATATTCCGCGTCGAAATTGCTGGTGAGAATCCGGAACTCGGAGATGGAATCGAGGTTAGGAATGATCGCCGCGCCCATGTTGACGTCTTCTTCCACATCGCTTCCATTCACGATGAAGGCGTTCGCGAACTCGCGTTGGCCGTTAATCGATATGGTGCCGGGATTTAGATCGCCCGAGGGATTGAGCGCGCTGGCACCCACGTCTTGAACTGTTTCGGATGTGATGGATGTAAACGGAGCTACTCCCGGCTGAAGTGAGAGCAGATCCGTGTAGCTGCGGCCATTCAAGGGCACTGCGGTCATCTGACCGCCGGTGATGACTTCCCCCAGCTGGGTACTAACGGTTTCTACATGAGTAGCGGTGTCGCTGACCGAAACCGTGTCGATCAGCTCACCGAGTTCGAGAACGGGATCAATCTGCAGGGCGCTGTTTACATCGACTGTTACGCCAGGGCGTTTGTAGGGTTTGAAGCCTACGAGAGTAACAGTCAAGTCATAGCGGCCGACGGGAAGGTCCAGGAACGAGTAGGCGCCTTTGTCGTCGCTCGAAATGGTCTGGGCGACTCCGGTGGCCGTGTTTGTGATCATAACCACGGCGTGCGATACAACGGCTCCGCTGGAATCTTTCACCGTGCCGGAAATATTTCCTCCGACGCCGGCCCAGGCCACCAACGTAACGCTGGAAATGAGCACGAGGAGCAAAAGAAAGCCGAAATATTTGAATTGCACTCTTCGAAGAGAGCGCTGGATGTTGGGCAAATACTGACGTCGTTCCTTTTGCACGAAAATGTATTCCCGTCTGGGTTCGCTGCCGCCGAAGTAGCTCGCGCGCGTTGAGAAGGATTGCGTGGAAGCCTTCCAGTTGCAACTGATTTACAACTAGAGGAGGCTATTCCAGTTGATACTGGCTGTCAAGTGGAGAATTGTAAAGATTCTGTAATCTCAGCCGTTCAAAAGGTGGGAGGGGTGTTCTATGATCGAGCTAAGCGGGGCGATTTCCGTATAAGGGGGTGATCTCAATGGGTCGATGCAACACCATCTGTTATAAATCTGTTCTTTAAAGGTGGTGTTGTATGAGGCCAGGAAAACGATTTGGGCTTTCTGCGAT
>Ga0209330_1000844_pt1 | contig 10711 bp, 9 predicted proteins | sample JacPinW_OM2H0_O3_FD_187969 | JGI IMG/M metagenome (GOLD analysis project Ga0209330, IMG submission 187969) | Forest soil microbial communities from Algoma, Ontario, Canada - Jack Pine, Ontario site 1_JW_OM2H0_O3 (SPAdes) (version 2) | ecosystem: Environmental > Terrestrial > Soil > Boreal...
GGCCCCGCCCGCCGATGCGCAAGCAGCGCCGCCCCCGCCCGCACCCGATGCACCGCCCCCCGAGCTCAAGACTTTGGACCAGGAGGTTCAGGGCCTGAAGAAGGACGTGGTCGATCTGAATAAGGATCTGTTCGTGCTGCAGGAAGAATTGCTGTTTCCCGCCAACACGCAGGTTGCTCTCTATATATCGATGGATGTGGGCACATTCTTTGCGCTGGACTCCGTGACCGTCAAAATCGACAACAAGGAAGTGAAGAACTATTTGTACACGGCGCGGGAAGCGGATGCGCTGCTCAAAGGCGGCGTGCAGCAGATCTATCTGGGAAATTTGAAAGTCGGCAAGCACGAGCTGGTCGCCTTCTTTACCGGCAAAGGCCCGGTCGAGCGCGACTACAAGCGCGGCGCGACGATCAATTTCGACAAGGGCGTCGGCGCGAAATATCTGGAACTTAAGATCACGGACCGTGTTCCCAAGCATCAACCTGAGTTCATGATCAAAGACTGGGAATGATGTGCAAGGCGTGATCAACAGACTGCGGCCGTTCTTCCTCGGCGGATTGCTGCTGGCGACTGCCGTTGCGCAGGCAAAAAACGTCAAGCCGGATCCCAACGGGTTGGCGCCGCATCAGGTACAGGACCTGGCCTACGGCGATGTGCTGTTCTATTTCTTTCAGGACGACTACTTCGACTCGATCACCCGCCTGCTGGCTGCGCGGCAACTGGGGCGGGTTCCGCACACGCAGGAAGAAGCGGAGTTGCTGCTAGGAGGCTTGTACCTGTCGCTCGGCGAGCACGTCGAGGCGGGCAGAATTTTCGAGGCGCTGCTCAAGAAGAACACTTCCGAGTTCGTGCGCAACCGCGCCTGGTTTTATCTGGGCAAGGTTTGGTACCAGCGCGGCTATTTGGAAGAGTCCGAGCGGGCGCTGCGCCAGGTATCGGACAAGATGGATCCGCGCATCAACGCGGAACGCTACATGCTGCTCGCGCAGCTCATGATGCGCCAGGGACGCTACGACGACGCCATTGCCGCGCTGCGCAATTGGAAGGGCGCGCCTGACTGGACCGCGTACGCACAGTTCAATCTGGGGGTGGCATTGGTCCGCCGAGGCCGGCTGCAGGAAGCGATTACCTACCTCGACGGGGTCGGCAAGATAAACACCCGCAGCGAGGAGTTGCTGGCCCTGAAAGACAAGGCGAATCTCGCGCTCGGTTTCGCGCTGTTGCAGGGTCAGCGCGCCGCGGAGGCGAAACCCATTTTGCAGCGAGTGCGTCTCGAGGGTCCTTACTCCAGCAAGGCACTGCTCGGCGTCGGCTGGGCCGATGCCGCCATGGGCGAATTCAAGCGGGCGTTGGTGCCGTGGCTCGCGCTGCGCAAGCGCAGCATGCTCGACTCGGCGGTGCAAGAGTCCTTTCTTACCGTGCCCTACGCTTACGTTCAGCTCCAGGCATTCGGTCAGGCCGCGGAGTTCTACAACACGGCGATCCAGTCTTTCGACGACGAACTCAAGCAAATCGACGACTCGATCGAAGGCATTCGCAGCGGCAAGCTGCTCGAACGCCTGTTGAACGACGACAAGAAGGACACGCTGACCTGGTATTGGCAGCTGACCAACCTGCCCAACGCGCCTGAGTCGCGCTACTTGTACGCACTGCTGGCGAGCAATGAATTTCAGGAGGGCTTGAAGAACTACCGCGAGCTCAATTTCATGAACCGCAATCTGGACGATTGGCGCGACGATGTCTCCGCCTACGACGACATGATCGATACGCGCCAAGAAGCCTACAATCGGCGCGTGCCGAAGGCCGACGCGGTATTGGCGGCGACGGATTTGGACGGCCTGACGCAAAAGCGCGTGGATTTCGAATCGCGCATCAACGAGATCGAAAAATCGAATGATGTCGCGGCGTTGGGTACGCCTCAGGAGCAAGAAACCTGGGCGCGCTTGAAAAACATCGAGGACTATCTCGCGGCTCATCCCAATGATCCTGACTTGGCCGAGATGCGGGAGAAGCACCGCCTGATGAAGGGCGTGATGTACTGGCGCCTGTCGGAGAGTTTCAAAGCCCGGCTCTGGAACGAACGGCGTTCGGTCAAGGAGCTCGAAGGCCAGTTGAAGGAAACCCAGAAGCGCGCGGTGCTGGTGCGCCAAGCGCGCGAGGGCACGCCGCTGACCACGGGCGGGTACGCGTCGCGCGTCGCGGCGATCCGCGCGCGCATCGATCAGCTGCAAGAACGCCTGGCCGATATCTCAGACCGGCAGAATGGATTTCTGCAGTCCCTCGCCATCCACGAGCTCGAGGGCCAGAAACAGCGCATCGAAACCTATGAGGTGCAGGCACGCTACGAACTGGCGGCGATTTACGATCGCACTTCCAACGGCCCGGCGAAGGCGGCGCCGAAAACGCCGCAGAATGCGGCACCCGCCACGCCCGACGACGTGCCTCAGCAGTCCAAGCCCGACGACGCACCTCCGCCGCCCAAGCCCGACGAGCCACCGCCGCAGGCCAAGCCATGAAGGTCTCGGTCTCACAAATGACATATGGCGCGGCCATACTGTCCGCGATGCTGCTCGGTCCCGCGACGCTGTCGGCTGCGCCGAAAAAACCGGCGACGATCAAGGATCTCGACAACCAGCAGGTCGATGTCAGCCCCGACCCGCCGCAGAATGTCGATGCGACCAAGACGATGGAGAGCTACAAGCGGTTTCTCGATTTGAATGCGGGGGATGCCGCGTTGCGTGCCGAAGCGCTGCGCCGCCTGGGCGACTTGAATCTCGAAAGCGGGGAATCCGAACGCATTGAACGTGAACTCGCGACCAACGAGGGATTGCGTGCCACCGAAGCCATCCATTTGTACACGGCGCTGCTCAAGGCCTATCCAAAATACGAGCGCAACGATTCGGTGCTGTACCAATTGGCGCGCGCCTACGAATTGAACGCGCAGCCCGACCGGGCGCTCAACTCCCTGGATCAGCTGGTGGCGCAATACCCCAACAGCCATTTCATCGACGAAGCGCAGTTTCGGCGCGGCGAGATCTTGTTCTCGGACAAGGCGTACCCCAAGGCGCAGGCCGCTTACGAGGCCGTCATCAAGGTAGGTTCCACCTCCGGCTTCTACAACCAGAGTCTTTACAAGCACGGCTGGTCGCTGTTCAAGCAGGGCGAGAATGAGCGCAGCCTGGATTCCTTCGCCGGCGTGCTGGATTCGGTACTGATTTCCAAGCGCGACCCCAACGCCTTGATCGAGCTCGATACCTTGACCCGCGCCAACCGGGAATTGGTGGAAGACACGTTTCGCGTGATGTCCATCACCTTTTCCTATCTCGATGGTCCCAAGACCATTCAGGAATTCGTGAAGCGCCACAAACCGCGGCCCTACTCTTATCTCCTGTATGCGAGGTTGGGCGACCTCTATATGGAGAAGGAGCGCTACACGGACGCCGCCGACAGCTACCGCGCCTTCGTGTCCCAGGATCGCAACAACGAGAAAGCGCCTCTGCTCGAAATGCAGGCGATCGAAGCCTATCAAAAGGGCGGTTTCCCGCAATTGGTGCTGCAGGGCAAGAAGGAGTTCGTCGAGAACTACAGTTTCGGTACGGCGTACTGGCAGGGACGCCAACCCGCTACTGAGCCGAAGGTCGTCGCCGTGTTGAAGACCAATCTCAAGGACGTCGCGCAGTACTATCACGCGCAGGCGCAACGCACCAAGGATGTCGCCGACTATCAAGAAGCGGCGAAATGGTATCGCAGCTATCTTCAGTCGTGGCCGGATGAGGCGGGTTCGGCAGTGACCAACTATCTGCTCGCCGACACGCTATTTGAAAGCAAACAATATCTTGACGCCGCGCAGGAATACGAAAGCACCGCATACCACTACGGCGATCATGACAAGGCGGCCGCCGCCGGTTACGCGGCCATCATTGCGTACGGCAAACAAGAAGACACATTGTCGGGCGAGGCGAAGGCCACGCTGCATCAAAAGACGATCGACAGCTCTTTGAAATTTGCGCAGACCTTTCCCGCCCATCCGGAAAGTGCGCAGGTCCTGACCAAGGCGGCCACCGAACTGTATACGGCGAAGGATTATCTGCGCGCCGTCTCCGCCGCGGAATCCTTGCTCGCCAAGCAGCCGCCCGTGGACGTTGCGAAACAGCGCATCGCCTGGACCGTGATCGGCAACTCGAATTTCGATCAAGGCGCGTTCGACAAGGCGGAAGCGGCCTATACACACGCACAGGCGGTCATGCCGCCCAACGATCCGGAACGCGCGGTGATCGTCGAGCGCCTCGCCGCGTCGATCTACAAGCAGGGCGAACAAAAGAGCAAGTCGGGCGACAGCGCGGCCGCCGTCGATGATTTTTTGCGCGTCGCGGCTTTGGCGCCCACTTCAAAGGTGCGCTCGAGTGCCGATTTCGACGCCGCGGCGCTGCTCGTGACGCAGAAGCAGTGGGATCGCGCCATCCCCGTACTGGAGGGATTCCGCCGCAATTTTCCCGATAGCCCGCTGCAGACCGATGTCACCCGCAATCTCGCCGTGGCATACACGGCGGCGAACAAGCCCGGGCAAGCGGCCGTTGAATTCGAGCAGATATCGCAATCCCCGAAAGAGACGCCCGACGTTCAGCGCGAAGCCACCCTGCAGGCGGCGGATCTTTACGATAAAGCCGGCAATACGGCCAAGTCGCGCGCCATGCTCGAAGCATTCGTGAAGCATTTCCCACAACCCTTGAGTCCCGCCTTGGAGGCGCGCAACAAATTGAGCTTGATTGCCGTCAAGGCCGGCGACTACAGCGGACGCGACTACTGGCTCAGGGAAATCATCGCCGCGGACCGCTCCGCGGGCGCCGCGCGCACCGATCGCAGCCGCGCGCTGGCCGCGAAGGCGACATTGACGCTGGCGGCGCCGGCGCGCGAGGAATTCAAGAGCATCAAATTGGTGGTGCCGCTCAAGAAGTCCCTTGCCGAGAAGCGCAAGGCGATGGAGGCCGCGCTCAAGGCCTATGAAGCGGCCGCCGATTATCAGGTCGCGGAGGTCACCACCGCGGCGACCTTCGAAAGCGCGGAATTGTACCGCCAGCTGGGCAAGGACTTGATGAGTTCTGAGCGCCCGAAGAATCTGAAAAAGGATGAATTGGAACAATACGACGTGCTGCTCGAGGAACAAGCCTTTCCGTTCGAGGAGAAGGCCATCAAGCTGCACGAGGTCAATACTGCGCGGACCAAAGATGGGACGTATGACGAATGGGTGCAGAAAAGCTTTGCGGCGCTCGCGCAGCTCAATCCAGGCCGCTACGGCAAGGTGGAGATCGGTGAACAGCAGGTCGACTCGATTCGTTAGCTTCAGTGCGATTGCACTGCTGGCCGGCTGTCACAGCACGCCGGTACAGCCGCCTCGTGCGCCCGCAACTGCGCCGCCCGCGACTGCGCAGTCCGCTGGCACACCCCAATCCAAGCCTGCCGCCAACGGCGCGCCGTCTGCCGCTGTAAATATTACAGGTCCTGGAGCAGCGCCCGGCAATGCCGCTACGCCAAGCCCGGTTCCCGCGCCCGATTCGACGCCAATTCCGCCGCGAGCGGCTCAGCAATACAGCCAAGCGCTGCAAATGATGAAATCCAACCACCTTACGGACGCGGAACTCGAGTTCAAGCAGCTCAGCGTCGCGTATCCGCAATTCTCGGGACCGCAATTGAATCTCGGCCTGCTGTATTTGCATGATTCTCGGCTGCCCGAAGCGGAGGCCGCGTTCAAAGCGGCTCTGCAGACAAGTCCGCAGAACCCCATCGCGGGCGATGAACTTGGCATCGTAGAGCGTAAGCTAGGCAAGTTCGCGGAAGCGGAGGCGGCCTATTTGCATGCGATTGCCGCTGAACCAAACTACGCGCCGGCGCATCTGAATTTGGGCGTGCTCTACGATTTGTATTTGGCTGAGCCGCAAAAGGCGCTGGAACAGTTTGAACGCTACCTCGAGATAGCCGGCGAGAACAAACAGGTTTCCGGTTGGTTGATTGAATTGCGTAAACGCGTCGGTGCGCCGGCGCCTGCCGCCAAAAAGGAGCCCGCATGAACGCGCTGCCAAAGATGTCCAGCTTGATCGTGCTTAGCTGGGTCATGAATGTGACCTATGCCCAGCAACCCGCGCCGCCCGCGCCGGCTGATACGCCTGCGTCGGCTGACACGCCCGCGCCTGCGCCAGCGGTGAAGCCCTCGAAGGGCACCCCCCAGTCGGAGGCGGGCGAGCCGCGTGCCAATACCTCTAGAACCCCGAGCCCCCAGACCGAGGCAGGTGAGCCCCGCGCCAACACCTCAAAGCCTGCAGCCGCCGCCGGCGCTCGCGCCAATGCGGCTCCGGGTCAAAAGGCGCCGGGAGCCTCGGATCGCCTGGAATTGGGCACCGCCACCGTGACGGGCGATCGGGAGCAGCCCAAGGTCATGTATATCGTCCCCTGGAAGAAGTCCGATATCGGGGATCTGGCCGGTAAACCGATGAACAGCCTGGTCGATGAGATCCTGGCCCCGGTCGACCGGGACGTATTCAAACGCGAAGTCGTCTATTACAAGGCCGTGCAGGCCGATTCGTCCCAAAATGGTGCACCGGGCCGCCCGTCGGACCAGGGTGAGAAGTAAGTCATAGCCGATTTTACGGAATCTGGTTGAATCGCATATTCGAGAGATAGAGAGTTTATCTAGGAGCGCGCAGATGAATTTCATGAATTCGGCAGTCAATTTCTTCAAGGACGGCGGGATATTCCTGTACCCGCTGGCTTTGATATTTGTGGTCGGCGTCGCCATCGCCATCGAGCGATACGTGTACCTGACGCGCGAAACCATTCGTAATCGCAGCCTGTGGGACTCGCTGGTACCGGCGTTGAGCGCCGGGAACTTCAAGCAAGTGGTGGGCCTGTGCCACAACTCCAAGGCTTCGATCGCCACCATCCTGAACTATGGTGTGGCGCGCGTCGCCAGCGCCCGCCGCCGTGATGACATCGAAAAGGCCATGGACGAGAGCCTGCTCGAAGTCATTCCGCGAATCGAGAAGCGCACGCACTATCTTTCATCGCTGGCAAACGTCGGCCTGTTGATCGGCTTGCTCGGCACGATCACCGGCCTCATCGGTGCATTCAGTGCCGTGGCAACTGCCAACCCCGCCGAGAAGGCCAGCTTGCTGGCCGCGGCGATTTCGGTGGCCATGAACAACACCGCGTCCGGCTTGTTCGTCGCCATCACGCTGCTGCTCTCGCACATGTTTCTCGAATCCAAGACGACTTCGCTGATCGACAGTTTGGAAATCGCCTCGGTGAAGTTCCTCAACTCGATCACCGAGCGGCAGACCGATAAGGCGCATGAACCGACGGCACCGGCGCCGTCGGTGAGAGCGCCGGCCGCCGCCCGCGGCAGCATCTGATCAAAGTGACAGCATCCTAGGTCGTCTCGCATGAAGTCAAAAGCTGCACGCCTCGTCCGACGCAATCACGCCCGCTATCACCAGGGGCGCGATGATCTGAACATCGTGCCGATGATCGACATGATGGTGATCCTGGTGTTCTTCCTGATTTTCACGGCCGTGTTTTCCAAGACGAATATCCTTCAGCTGAACCTTCCGGCCAGCAACACCGCTCCTGTTGAATTGCCGAAGGGTTTGAAGCTCGAGGTGATCATTCGGCCCAATGATCTGGTGGTCAATGACCGCAATTCGGGTCCGTTGAAGGTCATCGAGAATATTCCCAGCGGCTACGACTTGGATCGCCTCTCCGAGTTCATCCGCCAGGTCAAGTCGCAATTTCCGCAGATGACCGATGCGACGATATTGCCCGGACCCGCTGTGCCATACGATGTTCTGGTGCAGGTGATGGACACGGTTCGCGTCTATCAAATCCCGACGCCGCCTTTCTCCAAAGCGGAATTATTCCCGGACATCGCCATCGGAGATGCGCCGACATGACGTCCTATCGCATCAAACGACACCGGCAACGCCGGCATGGCGGCAGCCACTTTGCCCTGATTCCGTTCATCGACATGATGACCATCCTGGTCGTGTTCCTGCTCGCGCATACGGCCGATGTGGACATTCTGCCGAATACCAAGAACATATCGATTCCGCAGTCGCTGTCGGAGCGCAAGCCGAGTGCCGCGGTGGTGGTCATGATCACCAAGGATTCGCTCTACGTCGACGGTGTTCTGGTCGGATCGCTCCAGGAAGTGGTCGCCAACCAAGGGCCCTTCTTCGCGCCTCTGAAGACGGCCCTGATGGCGCAAAATGACCGCAGTATCCGCAGCGCGCAGCAGACCGACATCGCCAAGCGCGAAGTGACCATCATGGGCGACAAGAGCACGCCCTACAGCGTGCTGAAGAAAATCATGTTGACCTGCAGCGAAGCGCAGTATGGCAAGGTGTCTTTCGCCGTGGTCGAACGTGAGCGGGCGGCGACTTAAATGGCGGCATTGAATCCTGCAAACCGAGTTCCCTCCGGCCTGGTGCCTTACTACCGGCGCTATGATCTGCCCTGGGCGCCGTCCGAGGAGACCGAGCGGCGCTTCCGCGTCATTCTGCGCAATCTCGCGATCGTATTCGCGATCATCGCGGTGATCATGCCTTTTCTGCCGCGCACCGAGCGCGTCAACAATACCGATTCGCTGCCGGAACGAGTCGTGCAGCTGGTCATGGAGCCCCCGCCACCCCCGCCGCCGCCGCCGCCTCCGCCGAAGGAAAAGCCGGTAGAGAAGGCGCCGGTGCAGAAGGTGCCGACGCCGCCTCAGCCGGTGGATCCGCGCGTGAAGGCGTCCAAGAGCGGTTTGCTCGCGAATCTCGACGACCTCGCGGCGCTGCGTGACCAGATCGATCTGGATAAATTTCAGAAGAATCAACAGAAGACCACCGACCCGGGCGATGTCACCCAGGTGACCCGCAGCATCATCAGCTCCAAGGCCGGCGGCACCAGCGGCGGAATCAACTCGCCCACGAGCAGCGGGCTCGCGTCCGGCTCGGGTTCATTGCGCGGGATTTACACGACGCAGGTCAAGGATCCGAATCTCGGCGCCTCCGGCCAAGCGGCCACGCGGGCCGGCGGCAGCGGCAAGGCCTCGCGCAGCGCCGATGAAATCGCGCTGGTCTTCACCAAGAACAAGGGCGCCATCGATGCCATGTACGCGCGCGCATTGCGCGACAACCCCGCCCTGCAGGGCAAGGTTGTGATCGAACTGACCATCGCGCCATCGGGCGACATCACCGCGGCGCGCGTTGTTTCCTCGGAACTGCACGATCCGGTATTCGAAGAAAAGCTCGTCTCGCGTATCAAACTGTTCAAGTTTGATGCGAAAGACGTCGCAGCACTCACGGCCACCAAACCCATAGACTTCTTCCCCGCCGGATGAACATTCAATCCGAAATCGAGTTCTTCAGCGATCTTGGCCTGGTCGACAAGGCGCGGTTTATTTCGCGCCTGATTTGCGAGATCGCCGAGGAAGCCAAGGTCGGCAACGGCGACGGCAGCGACGCCGTGCGCTACAAATTCGCCAATGAAATGAATCAAAGATTGGCGCGCTTTACCTACCAGTTGCTGGGCGAGGACTTGGCCCGGCCCCAGGACGATGTCGTGATCCGCATGTTGCTAGGCGCGCGGGCCGACAAGAACGCGCAGCGCATCATGCACAATGCGTATCGGCGCGTGCTGACGAGCTTCGAGAGTTTCGATACTACGGTGTTGCTCAATCCGCATTAGTGGCCGTTCGGCACTGTGAGTTTGAGCGGCGGCTTGAATGGCTGAAGGGATGGAGAAGCCTCGAGGCCCGTAAGACCCAGGGCCTCGACGCTTCTCCATCCCCTCGGCCTTTCATGGTGGCGCGCTCAAACTCACAGTGCCGGAGGACGAGTTTCGAATAGCCACTATCGTCGGTATCGCCGGCATGTGATATCGATCGGCTCGAGCTCCCGTCAAGGAGGATGAGAGGAATCTAGGCACTGCGGCCTTCGTGCCTAGATTCCTCTCACCCTCCCTGACGAGCGCTTGGCCGCTCGATATCACTGCACCGACGCCGCAATGCGCGACGCCGCCTCCTCGGCAGGCTGCTCGCTGTCAGTCTCGAATAGATGCATCAGCTGCTCGGCTGACTCGCGGGTGGTTGCCAAAAACTTCTTCTCATCGTCCTTCACGGCGTGCTGCTTGGCCATGGTCGCCTCGTCGTACACGCGAAATCGGTGCACGGTCTCCATCGCTTTGGATTTCGACTGTCCCAATGCCTCGAGTACCTGCACCGACATTTCCAGGCTCGACACCAGGGTCTCGCGAATGATGTAGCGTACGTCGAGATCCATCAGCCGAAATGCGTGCTGGCGATTGCGCGCGCGCGCATAGATCTTCAAATGCGGAAAATACTGGCGGATCAATTGCGCTGTTTTTACCGACGCCTCGACATCGTCGATGGCGAGTACGAATACTTGCGCATTCTCGGCATGCGCCGCACGCAGCAGTTCCAGCCGCGAGGCGTCTCCGTAGAAAACCTGATTGCCGAAGCGGCGCAAGAAGTCGACCTGCGTTTGACTGGCTTCGAGCGCCGTGAAGGCAATCTGTTTCGCGGCCAGGATGCGGCCGACGATTTGACCGAAGCGTCCGAAGCCGGCGATGATGACTTTGGGATAAAGATTGACCGGCGTATCGAACGGCCGTCCGTCGGATTCGTTTTCCTTGAATGTCACGTCATAAAGAGCGAGCAGCA
>Ga0209330_1000845_pt1 | contig 10705 bp, 10 predicted proteins | sample JacPinW_OM2H0_O3_FD_187969 | JGI IMG/M metagenome (GOLD analysis project Ga0209330, IMG submission 187969) | Forest soil microbial communities from Algoma, Ontario, Canada - Jack Pine, Ontario site 1_JW_OM2H0_O3 (SPAdes) (version 2) | ecosystem: Environmental > Terrestrial > Soil > Boreal...
TGGGGAGAGTGTCGCTGATATGCGCACGCCGTTTCAGGTGATTGACGCTTTTCGTCACTTGCGGCGCGATTCCACCAGCGCGGTTTGGACTGCGAACTGCTTTTAGCGGATTCGGGTCAATGCGCGCGAACCCGGCAGATGTAATCGAACGGGTACACGTGTAACACTCCCGACACGCGACAGCAACGGGATAAGAGGAGGACCAGCAGTATATGAGCGAGTCAAATGCCGCCACGCCGGTGTACGGGGGCGAGGCTGCCGTCGCGGTCCCGAGCGCCCTCACGGGTGTCTCCGAAAGAGGACTCCTAAGCTTGCTTCGCCGGATCGTTTCGTTTCCCTCAATGCTGGCAGCTCTGCTGGCGGGGGGAGTGTTCTGGACGGGGCGAATGTTCGTGGTGGATCCCGATTTGTGGTGGCACATCAAGGTGGGTGACAGCATTCTCGCGACGCACATGTTCCCTAGCGCAGATCCGTATTCGTTCACGGTTTTGGGACAACCGTGGATTGCGTATGAGTGGCTGGGAGATGTGCTTTTTTCGTTCGTGCACCGCATCGGTGGATTGCGCGGACTGGACGCCCTTTTAATCGGGCTGGGCAGCGCGATCGTGATCGCGCTCTATTATCTGGGGACGCTGCGGTCGGGGAATTCAAAGGCCGGATTCGTATCCGCGGCAGTGCTGCTGATTCTTGCCACGGTCTCTTTCTCGATGCGACCGCAAATGCTGGGCTATCTGTTTCTGATCCTTACGCTGATCGCCCTGGAACGGTTCCGCAGGGGGAAATCGCGCGCCCTATGGTTTTTGCCGTTGCTATTTCTACTTTGGGTAAACACTCACGGGTCGTTCATTATCGGTATGGGTGTGATTTTCTTGTACTACGTCGGAGGGCTGAAAAAATTCGAACTGGGCGATATCGAATGCGTACCGTGGACCGCGCGCGAGCGGCAACGGCTTTCGTTCGCATTCCTTCTTTGCCTGATTGCGCTGACCATCACGCCGTACGGGGCGCGTCTGGCTGCATATCCTTTCGACATGGCCTTCTCTCAGCCGATAAACGTCGCGAATATCATGGAATGGCAATCGATGCCGTTCAATATCGCCGGGGGGAAGATTTTCCTCGGACTGCTGCTGGCGTTTATGTTGTTTCAGGCGACTCTGCTTTTCAAGTGGCGATTCGAGGAACTAGCGCTATTTCTATTTGGTGTGATGATGGCTTGTCTTCACGTGCGATTCATCCTGCTGTTCGTGCCATTTTTCGCACCGCTTCTCGCCACGATCGTAGCGCGGGGGATGCACGCCTACGACATCAAGAAGGATAAATATGCACTGAATGCAGCGCTAATGTCGCTTGTTGCGTTTGCGATTGTTCATTACTTTCCATCGCGCAGCAGTATCGAAAGGACGGTTGTGCAGACCTTCCCCGTGGATGCGGTGAGCTATCTGCGCCAGCACCCGGCACCCCAGCCGATGTACAACACCTACGGGTTCGGTGGATACCTGATCTGGACCATGGCTCCTCAGCACAAGGTGTTCGTCGATGGGCGGGGCGACCTCTACGAGCGTGGAGGCGTGCTTGCGGATTATCTACACATTTCAACAATGAAACCCGGCACGCTGCAGGTGCTCCAGAATTATGGCATCCAGTCGTGCTTGCTTGAGCGAGACGAGCCGCTGGGAACTTTGTTATCCGCGTCGCCGGAATGGAAGAAAACGTACTTCGATAGGGTCAGTGTCCTCTACGTTCGAAAGAGCGCTTCATATGCCACCTCGACAAATCGATAGAGAGCCAGCACCGGATTTTTCCCGACGAATTCCGCAACTTGATGGCCTGCGCGGCGTGGCGATCGCGATAGTGGTTATCTTCCATTATGTGAACGCTGCCTTCGCTGCCGGTGCCCCTCGATTTGTAGCAGTGCTACTGCGTCCAACGAGTCTCGGCTGGTCCGGAGTTGACCTCTTTTTCATTCTTTCCGGATTCCTCATCGGCGGAATTCTGATCGACGCGCGCGAGTCGGGCAATTATTTCCTAGTGTTTTATCGACGCCGTATATGCAGGATCTTCCCACTCTATTTCGCCTTCCTGGCCGTAGCTTTCTTCGCCATCCATTTCAAACCATCACCGCTCCATGCCGTCTACCAGCCCGCGATCCCCTGGAAGGCTTGCGCGATTTTTTGCCAGAACTTCTGGATGGCAATCCACAACGACATGGGAGCAGTCATGAATCCGACCTGGTCTCTCGCGGTCGAAGAACAGTTCTACCTAGTAATTCCCGCGGTGATCTATTTTGTGAGACCGTCTCGTCTTATCTGGATTTTGACCGCCGGAATTGTTTTAGCCCCACTGATTCGCTTGACCATATTCCTGGCCGATCCGCGGCTTACAATGGCGATGTACGTTCTTGCTCCGTGCAGGATGGACTCCCTTTTGCTTGGCGTCGCGACCGCCTATTTCCTGCGCCAGCCGGGAGCGTGGGAATTCTTGGGCGCACACCTCCGGCAGTTGTGGATCGCCATCGAGCTCCTTACAGTTGTGTGCGCCTTGTTCTTGGTTCGGGCGTCTATGTTCGATCCGCTCACCATGCTCCTCGGATACGATTGCGTCGGTTTTCTGTCCGCCTGCATCCTCGTTGCGTCCCTGTTTGACCGAACGCTGGCGCGGGTTTTGCAAGCAAGATGGCTGATGGGCCTGGGCAGTATCGCCTATGGCGTGTATTTAATTCACCTGCTGGTATTCGGGCTAATTTTCGCTGCACTGAAAAATCATCCTAACAGCGGGGCGACGACGGCGATCATTGCCCTCGTCTTGACGATTGCTATTGCGAAAGTATCTTGGGAGTGGTTCGAAAAACCGTTTGTGCGTTTCGGCCGCAGAGAATGCTTTAGACCATCCGCATCTCTTGTCGGCCAATCTCCCGACGTCGCGGGTTTCGCGATACGGACACAGCATTGAGATACAGAAAGGCACTACCGTGGTTGGGTCTGGCAGGAATTCTCCTACTATATGTAGCATTTCTCGCCCGGCTGCATCCCGCCAGCTTATTTGGCGTCTCCCAAGACGACTCGATTTATTTTAGCTCCGCCAAAGCGCTGGCCGAAGGAAAGGGCTATATTCTCCCGGACATTCCGGGAGAGCCACTGGCTGCGAACAAATTTCCGATTCTGTACCCCTGGATGCTTTCGTGGGTGTGGCGACTAAATCCATCGTTCCCGTCGAACGTTGACGATGGGGTGGCGCTGACGGTGGCGTTTGGTCTTGTTTATCTCACGTTTGCATTTGTCTTCTTTCGAAGATCGATGAAAATGGGGAACGCAGCGGCACTGTTGCTCACCGCGTTCTGTGCGTTTCATCCAGTTGTTCTCTTTCACAGCGCGTCCATTCTTTCAGACATCCCTTTCGCAGCGCTGGCCTTGGGATCGCTAGTTCTTGCCGATGCAGCGATGCGGCGAAATGGGGACCTCCTTACACCGATACTTTGCGGCGTTCTAGCCGGGTTATCGATACTAGCCAGGACGACTGGCTATCCAGTTGTCCTCGGAATCCTGACGATAGCAATTCTACGCAAAGCATGGAGACCGGCCGCCACGTTCGCCTCGACTGTAGCTTTATTTTTTTCGCTTTTTGTATGGGAGAGACTCGCGGCGGCGACAGCGAGTCTGCCTGCGGGATGGCTCACGTTCAGTCCGGCCTTTCGCCAAACGTGGATGTACTACACGGATTACACGGGCTTTCGAAAGCTGAGCATCGTTAATCTACACGTCACAGCAACAATCTTTTTCAACCAGTACTTATACCTGTGCGCTCATCTTCCTGGTTTCTTCATCTCGCCGCTTTTCAGTCGAAATATCTTGCTCGCGTTTATATCGACAATGGGGTTGCTGTGCGCTATCGTCGCTGGTTTAGTTCGGACGACTGAGCTCCATGGATGGAAACCGATCCATATTGCCCTGATCTTCTACCTGGCGCTCGTGCTGGCCTGGAATTATCCGGATTGGGATCGCTTCCTGATCCCTTTTCTTCCTCTTTTCACTGCTTCCCTCTGGATCGAGGGGGAATGGATTGTTGGCAAGCTATCGGGTGTGGTTCGCAATGACCGTCAGTTGGGAAACAGGGCGGCGGCGCTCGTGTTCGGTTCCGCGGTGGCGACCGTCGGGCTGGGTATACTGTGGAACGTCGTGGCGAATCAAGACCGAAGAGACTTAGTCGATACTTCCCGCGCCCGAGCGGCGCTCTTAGCCGAAAAGACTGAAGCCTATGAGTGGCTGCGAAGCAACACCCCGCAGAGTTCCCGAATTATTGCCGCTGAGGATGGTTGCCTATACCTTTACACGGGGCGTCAATCCATGGGCCATATTGCTATGCTGCCCGTGGGGATGTATGAACCAGAGCAGTTGCAGTCGGACCTTAACCACCTCACCGATGTGGCGACAGCTATAAGAGCGAAATACTGGTTTGCCTCGACCGACGATAGTGATAAGCAGTGGAAAGGGGCCAAGCCTCAGTTAGCCGCGCGTCTGCATGAGATTGAAGGCGTGCTGCCCGAACTATTTCGTAGCCGTTCCGGGCACGTGCGGATCTTTGGTCTTGGCTGCCTCCAAAATCGTCAAGATCCATCCTGCAGCTCCGCGGACCGCGTGTTGTTTCCGTGAGCACGCGCTCGCCCCAGTCGGGAATCAGGCAGTCACCAAAGCACATTTAGAAGGTTACTGGCATGTCCACAAAGGGTAACGCTTCCGAGGGTTCTCAGCGACCGGATCTGTGTGTCCATTCCAAAGATTTATAAAGTGAGGCTATTGATGCACTTATGGTGGTTCGGAAATCCCGACGAGGTCGCGAGACTGGCGCTACAGATGCTTAAAGAGGGGGAGCGGCATCGGGCAGGCGGGGCCGCAAAACCCAAACACTTGAGAGGAATCACATGAAGAATCTTTTGATGAAACTATGGCGTGAACAGGAAGGTCAGGACCTGACCGAATACGCCTTGTTGATCGTTCTGGTGGCTTTGGTGGCTATCACATCAATGACCACGCTGGGCAAAGCGGTCAGCGATGTGTTCGCGAACGCAACAACCAATCTCACCACCACGTAGTTTTTGCGCAAGTGGCGCTTCCCGGCCGCTGAAATTCGGATGCCGCTTTTCGGCGGCCAGGATACTTGATGTTTTCGGCCTTATGCTATCGCGCGGAAAATCCCAGCACGGAGCGAGAACATGACGTCAATATTGAAAAGGCTATGGAAGGAAGACCAGGGCCAGGACCTCACCGAATATGCATTGCTAGTTGTTCTGGTAGCTTTGGTAGCCATCGCATCAATGACAACGCTCGGTAACAGCATCAGCGACGTTTTTGTCAACGCGACGGCGAACCTGACCACTACCTAGTCGGTACTGCCGTTTGCCAGGAACGATTGTCACCATGAACCTCTCCATGAGCGGCGCTCAACTGATCTGGTTGCTAACACTGGTCCTGACAGGAGTGGCGGCCTACACGGATTTGCGCGAGCGGCGAATACCGAACTGGTTGACAGCACCAAGTCTTCTCGTCGGCCTGACGTTACGTGCATGGCTTGGCGGATGGAGAGGGGCTTTGACATCACTGGAGGGGGCAGGACTCGCGCTAGTGATCCTGCTTCCTCTGGTGCTAGTGCGCGGGCTCGGTGCCGGGGATTGGAAGCTGATGGGAGCGGTCGGAGCGTTTTTGGGACCGTGGATGATGCTGTTCGTTCTGGTGGCAAGCTTTTTCGTGACGGGGCTGGTCTCCATAGTGCGAATGGCGACGGCGGGCAAAGGGAAGTCCACACTGCGGAACATGGTGGTGCTGGTACAGGGGTTCATCGCCTTCGGGATGAAGCCGAATCCAGAAATTTCGCTCGATACGCCGGGACTGATCAAGCTGCCGTTTGGCGCGACGGTTGCGGCGGGGACGCTGATTTGCTTCGTTGCAGCGCATTGGGCGCTGTGAAGCAGGGTCATAGGAGCTCAGGTTCATGAATCAGAATCGGATGGTGATTGGGCTGGCGTTCGCGTTTGTAGTGTCGCTTTTCCTGAGCATATTTGTGTACCGCCAATTCAAAGCCGTATCGGCTCCGACGTTGGCTATCGCGACGCACCAGATTGTGGTGGCGGACGAATCTTTTCCCCTGGGTACAAGGCTCGATGCGTCGAAAGTAAAGTTGATGCCGTGGCCGAGCGGGCAGCCGATGGTCGGCATGATTACGAAAATCGAGGACTGCACTAACCGCGCGGTAATCACCAACATCGCTGAAAATGAGCCGATCCTCGAGAGTAAGCTGGCGCCTGTCGAGTCCGGCGCGGGCCTGCCCGCTACGATTCCCGAAGGCATGAGGGCCGTCTCGGTGGCCGTGAACGAAGTCGTGGGCGTTGCCGGTTTCGTGATCCCTGGGACGATGGTGGACGTGCTCGTAACAGGTATGACTTTAGGCAGCTCGGGGAATATCACGCGGACCATTCTAGAGAATGTTCGGGTCCTCGCCGCGGGTCAGAAGATCGAGCAGGATCGCGATGGTAAACCGCAGACGGTGCCCGTGATTACATTGTTGGTTTCGCCCGAGGACGCTGCCCGACTCACCATGGCCAGCACTCAGGGAAAAATTCAACTGGCGCTGCGCAACACGGCGGACCAGAGGACCACGAATCCGGCGCCGGTATTGCAAGCGACGCTGTTTGCGGGCGCGGCTCCGCCGCCGGCGCTTCACCCGGCGGTGCGCGTCGCTCAACCGCCGCCGGTCTATGTAATTGAAGTGATTAATGGTGGCAAACGCGAGACGAAGAACTTCGCGAACCCGTCATCGCCGACAAATCAATGATGCGCAAAGCAATGATGGGTGACAGGTAATCAACGCACCGGAGACCCGCATGCCTCAACAAACCCCAACCCTACGCCTGAAGCGCGCCAGTGTGCTGGCGATCGCCTGCATGTTTTCTCTGGCCGCGCCTGCTTCGAAAGCGCAGACGACGGCGCAGGCGCCGTCGGAACCCGCTCAATCATCGGGAGCACCCGAACAGCTGCATCTCCTGGTGGGAAGATCGTTGATTATTACATCGCCAGGCCGCATTAAACGCGTCTCGGTAGCCGACCCTTCGATTGCCGAGGCTATCGTGGTTACGCCATATCAGATTTTGCTGAATGGCAAGGCTCCCGGCGGGGTCTCGCTGCTGATATGGGATGAGAACGATCAGAGCCAGGCATTCGAAGTCTCAGTGGATATTGATGTCCTGAGCCTTAGCGAGAAAATTCACGAAGTGTTTCCGAGCGAACCTGTCGTTGTCGAGAGCTCGAAAGACTCCGTAATGCTCTCGGGGAAAATTTCATCCGCGGCTGTAGCCGACAAGATTCTCGAGGTCGTGAAGAATGCTACGCCAAAGGTCACCAGCCTGATGCAGGTGCCGCCGCCACTCACCGGCGAAATCCTGCTGGAAGTGAAGTTCGCGGAAGTCGATAAAAGCGCGCTACAACAGCTTGGAGTGAATCTGTTGTTCCCCGGCGGCAGCACGCTCGGCCAGGTCTCCACGCAACAGTTTTCGCCGCCCATCATTCAGGGGCAAATCGGAACACTGGGCGGCGGGGCTTCGACGAGTACACCCACCACCGGCACCGGGACGACGCCGACCACGAGCACTACGTTTGGCCTCAGCAATTTGCTGAATATCTTTCTTTACAATCCGAGTATGAACGTCGGCGCGACAATTCAAGCTCTCCAAACGAACGATGTTCTCCAGATTCTGGCTGAGCCGAATGTTCTAACAGTGTCCGGAAAAGAAGCCAGTTTCCTGGCCGGCGGAGAGTTCCCGTATCCCGTCGTGCAAAGTACGGGAGGAGGCACGTTTCCTACCATCAGCATTCAGTTCAAAGAATTCGGTGTGAAGCTGAACTTCACTCCAACGATTATGCCCGATGGCTCGATACATTTGAAGGTAACGCCCGAAGTCAGTGCTCTGGATTTCACGAATGCACTCACGATTTCGGGATTTACGATTCCTGCGCTTTCCACCAGGAGGGTGACCTCGGAAATGGATTTGCAGGACGGGCAAAGCTTCGCGATCGCGGGCCTCATGGATAATCGCGTGACCGAACAGTTTTCCAAGATCCCCTGGATCGGTGACGTACCGGTCTTGGGAAAACTGTTCCAGAGCCGTTCGCTGCAAAAGACCAAGGATGAGCTGCTCGTGGTGGTTACGCCCCGAATCGTGCATCCTTTGGCGGTCAATCAAGTGCCTCCAGGTCCAACGTTTCCAATTTCGTTTCTTCCCGGGCCTACGACACCTCAGACTTTTCTGCCCCCAGTAACGAAATGAGAATAGCGGTCGAGTACGCACGGGATTTATCAAGTCGAACGACACGGAGCCGCGGTTTATGTTGACGGCCGGAATTGCCAGTAGCGACTCGCACACTTCTGGGCAACTTCTCGCTGCTCTGCAACAGACAGGTTTGGTCGCCTCCGTAAAGCAATGGACGTTGCCGCTTTCCAAACTACCCGATGGAAGCGAAGGAATGCCAGACTTGGTCCTACTGGATTTGGGGCGCGATGCCGAACCGTATTTTGTGTTCGGCGCGCATGTCCGGCGGCTGCGACCTGCCATTCGCTTGATCGCTTGTTCGGCAGCGTACCCGCCGGGTCAGGCACTCTTGCTCGATGCCATGCGAAGCGGCGTGCAGGACTTTATTGCAAAACCGGTGACCTTGGAGGCCTTGCGAGACATCGTAGCTCGCTTCTACGAAGAAGGCCGACCTGCCGAGACGCGCTCCGCAGAGAAGCTAATCGTGCTCATGGGTTCAAAGGGCGGCGTGGGAACTACCACGGTGGCGGTAAACCTTGGTGTGCAGCTCTGCACTTTCGCCAAGAAGCGAGTCGTACTGTTGGATTTTGCGCGCCCCTTAGGCAATGTCCATCTTCTACTGGACTTGCATCCTCGATTCGGAATTCGGGACGCTGTGGACAGTCTCGATCGTTTGGACACGCACTTTTTTGGAGGACTGCTCACAAAGCACAAGACGAAACTGGAAATTTTGGGAGGCGCGCTACAACCTGAAGAATGGCAAAACATTCCGCTGGCTCCGGTGCAGAGAGTCGTGAACGTCGCGCAGACTGGTTTCGATACGGTCTTGATGGATATCGGCACTCAATTTTCCTCCGACTGGAGTCCAGTGCTGCAAAAAGCGCGCATGATCCTCATCGTGGCCGAAGCCAACATCCCGTCTTTGTGGACGCTGGAACGGCGACTGGCAGCGCTGAGCGGCTTTGGTGTCGAACCTGACCGAATACGCGTGGTTATCAATCGCTGGCATAAGGGTGACGAGGAAGCGCTGAAGAGCATTGAGAAAAATATCAAGAAACCCGTATTCGCATGTCTGCCGAACGATTACCGAAAGGCGAGTACGGCCGCCAATATGGGATTGCCGCTCATGGAGAATCACAACAATATTCTAAGCGACCGCTACCGGCACCTGGCTTCGCAACTAGCGGGCATCGAATTCGCACCAGCATTGAAAAAGGCTGGGTTGGGCAGCTTTTTTACATTTCCAGCGAAGAGGTAATTGCTAGTGTCATCCACTATACCTGCCGCGTCCGTGCGAACTGATTATAATTCGATGAAGACTGCCATTCATCGGAAATTAATTCAGAAACTGAATTTGGATCGTCTTTCGGAGGTCAAGCGAGAAGACGTCCGCCGCGAAGTGACGCAAATCCTCGAGACTCTCGTGGGGGGCGAATCCACTCCTATGAATCTGCAGGAGCGAGAACGCCTGTCGCAAGAAATTCTCGACGAGGTATTCGGGCTGGGCCCTCTCGAGCCCCTTCTCGCCGATCCAACGGTTTCCGATATCCTGGTGAACACCTACAAGAAAATCTACGTCGAGCGTAAGGGAATACTGGAACAAACTGCCGTTCAGTTTCGCGATGACGCGCATTTGATGAGCATCATCGACCGAATTGTTTCCGCCATTGGGCGTCGCGTGGATGAGTCTTCGCCAATGGTAGACGCCCGTCTGGCCGATGGCTCACGCGTGAACGCGATTATTCCGCCACTTTCCGTGGACGGACCGTGTTTGTCCATTCGGCGTTTTGGCCGCGAGCGGCTCATGGCCGAGGATCTGGTCCGCAACCATACCTTGACCGGACCAATGCTGGAACTACTGGCTGGTTGCGTGAAGGCTCGTCTGAATGTTTTGATTTCGGGCGGCACAGGCGCAGGAAAGACCACATTTTTGAACGTTCTATCCTCTTACATCTCAAACCGCGAACGCATTGTCACGATTGAAGACGCGGCTGAATTGCAACTGCACCAGGAACATGTGGTGAGATTGGAGACCAGGCCGCCCAACATCGAAGGGAAAGGCGCGATTCAGCAGCGCCAATTGGTGATCAATTCCCTCCGAATGCGTCCGGACCGGATCATCGTCGGCGAGGTGCGTGGCGAAGAAGCCCTGGATATGCTGCAAGCTATGAACACGGGCCACGACGGCTCGCTCACCACGATTCACGCCAATTCCCCGCGAGATGCCTTGGGCCGATTGGAGACTATGGTAGCTATGGCGAGTTTCAATATTCCGGAGGCTGCATTACGGCGGCAGATCGCTTCAGCGATTGACCTCGTGGTCCAGGTCACCAGGCTGAGCGACGGGACGCGAAAAGTGAGCCATATTTCCGAGATAACCGGCATGGAGGGAGACGTTGTAACCATGCAGGA
>Ga0209330_1000846_pt1 | contig 10676 bp, 7 predicted proteins | sample JacPinW_OM2H0_O3_FD_187969 | JGI IMG/M metagenome (GOLD analysis project Ga0209330, IMG submission 187969) | Forest soil microbial communities from Algoma, Ontario, Canada - Jack Pine, Ontario site 1_JW_OM2H0_O3 (SPAdes) (version 2) | ecosystem: Environmental > Terrestrial > Soil > Boreal...
TCAATTCTGGCGCGGGCTGCAATATTTGTGGTGGAGCGAGCAGGACCAGAACTGGCACTTGCCGTTCGAGCAGAAAATGACGGACGGGTCGTCGATCGAAGATTTGCCGCGATACGAGTTCGTCACGAATATTTACCAGGCGTTTGGATTGTCGCTGGTTTCCGTGCTTTCGCAGGATGTGCCGAGGGTGCGGTTTTTTCCTTCTTCGGCGCAGGCGGAAGAGGATGTTGCTGCGGCGAAAGCGGCGACGGAAGTCGCGGCGCTGGTCGAGCGGAACAATCGCGTCGGGAATCTCATTGTTGACGAAGCGTTTCAGCTCTGGACGGACGGGAAAGTTGGCGCGTACGTGCGGTTCGTCGTCGATGGTCAGAGGTTTGGATTTCATCCGGAGACGGAAATCGGCGCGCGGGAAGTGCGGATCGGCGAGGACGTTTATGTTTGCCCGGAATGCAGTGCAGAGACGCCGGCGGGTGTCGGCGACGTTTCGCCTGACGGAAGCGCGGACGATTTCGTAGCGTCGCCCTTTAGGGCGGCATCTTCGAGTGCAGCGTCAAGTCCGAATCAAGACCAGGATGCCGGGCTAAAGCCCGGCGCTACGAAAGCAGAAAACCAACAGCAGATCCCTCGAACTGCGTCCCGCGCCTCTGAAAACCAGGGGCGGACCAAAAGCGCGCGGGACTCCGCTCGGGATGACAACGCGAGTGGTGATCGTACGGCGCCGCGATGCAATTTCTGCGGGGCGCTGCTGACGGAGGAAGATTTTGTCGCGGCGGAGACGGTTACGGTGCCGTCAGGGCAGACGCGGTTGCGGGTGCCGAACGGGCAGGAAGTGATCACGATTGTAGGCGGGCTGGAGCTGAAAACTCCCCCGTGGGCCAATGAGATGCACGAGTATCCGTACGTGCAGTGGAATCTGGAAGTGCATCAGGCGCGGCTTCGCGCGGCGTATCCGCACGCGGCGGACAAAATTGGGTCGCCGGTTGCGCCTGGTGCGCAGCAGTACGAGCGGCTGGCGCGGCTTTCGCAATCGCAGGGCGGGCCGCTCACTGAGGGCGGCGACTTCAACATCAATTTGATTACGTTTCAGCGAACATGGCTACGGCCGTGGGCGTTTTTCGCGTTAGAGGATAAATCGTTGCGCGACGAGCTGCTGCAAATGTTTCCGGACGGCGCGTACGTTGCGTTTGCCGGGGACGCGTACTGCGAGTCGCGCAATGAAAATATGGACGATCACTGGCGGGTGCTCCATGCGCTGCCTGGTGATGGATCGAGCGGGCGTCCTGCGTTGGGCGACGCGCTGATCAGCGTGCAGGAGCGGTTCAATACGCTATCGAATTTGCAGATGGAAACTTACGAGTACGGCATCCCGCCGATTTACGCCGACAGTGAGGTGCTTGATTTCGACTCGCTGCAAAACCAAACGGCTGAGCCGGGTTCGCATTATCCGGCACGCGCGAAACCTGGGCAGTCGCTCGCGGCAGGATTTTTTCAGCCGGAGCCGGCGGAAGTTCCGGGAGATCTTGCCGAACACGCTGCCAATTTGATGGGGCCGATCGCGCAGTTTCTTACCGGAGCGTTTCCGGCGTTATTCGGAGGCGCGATGTCGAACAACGACACGGCATCGGGCTACGCTATGGCGCGCGATCAGGCGATGGGGCGCATCGGGCTTGTTTGGCGGCGGATGAAGTTCTTTCACGCAGACATCATGCTGTTGGCCGTGGATTGTTTTCGCCGCAACCGGCCGAACGACGTGGAAGTAACGTTGTTGGGTGCGGGCGCTGCGTTTGAGTCGCAATGGATTCGTCTCGCCGATCTGAAAGGGAATCTCTTCAGCTATCCGGAAACGGACGAGCAGTATCCCACGCTGTGGTCACAGCAGCGCGCCGTCTTGATGCAATTGATTGCAAATCCCGATCCGCAGATTCAGGCGGTGCTGGCACATCCGGAGAATATGGCGCTGGTGAAGCGGTTGATTGGGCTGGAAGAATTTGTGATCCCGGATGAAGAGTCGCGCACGAAGCAATACCGCGAAATCGCGCAGCTTGTGGCGGAGTTACCGCTGGTGAAACGCCAGGACGTAACAGCCGCCGTGCATCCTGCGTTTAAGGAGGCTGTTGCAAACGGAGTTGACGCGGAAGTCATTTTGCCCAGCATTATGCCGGATGAGTTTGCGGATAATCACGCCGTCGAGCTGGAAATTTGCATGCGGTGGTTTTCGTCCGACGCGGGGCAGGTGGCCAAGGTCGAAGCGCCGCTGGGCTACGCGAACGTCCGCGCCCACGCGCTGTTTCATCGTGATTATTTGCTCAAGCAGCAAGCCGCTGCAGCGCCGCAACCGCCGCCGATGGTACCGCTGCGGCCGCGTAGATAAATAGACTGCCAAGTAGACGCGTTCAATCGTTCCTGGGAATCAAAGGTTGTTTAGGCGGTCCTCGGTCGATAAATCTATCAAATACAAATTGTGTGCCGCGGCCGAGGAGATACCACCACAGTGTGCCGACGATAACAATCCAGATCGTGGCAATAGAAGGATATTTCCATCCTAGTCCGTAAGCTACGATCGAAACCGGAAGATCTAGGAGCAATAAGTATGTCCACAGAATCCCGAAGTACGGGATCAGATAAGCAAGGAAGATTGAAAAGCACGCACACAAATGAAAGATCGGGAGAACGTAAACCCAGCGTCTGATGCCATGGCGAATCAGTTTCATATTCGCGTGTGAGCCACGCTAGGCGCTAAAGTGTGCGTTCGATGTTGGTGGTGGAGCGAGAGCTGCCGTAGGCGCTCTTGTTTTGCGGAGGCGGGGCGACCAGGCGAACGACGTGCAGGAGCCTTTCGGGTTTGAACGGTTTTGCCATGCAGACGACGGCGCCGAGCTGATGGCTGGCGGCGTAATCGGCGGGTTGGGCGGCGCGAGTCAGCAAAATTACGGGGACATGCTGCAAACGATCGTTGCGTTTGATGATTAGGCAGAGGTCGTGGCCGCTCATGTCCTTGCCTTCGACTTCCGCGAGGAAGCAGGCCGGGACGGTGGTGCGCAAAACTTCCAACGCCTCTTGAGCAGTAGGAACGACGATCACGGTGTAGCCGTCCTGGCTGAGAATATTGCGCATGATGTCCGCGGTGCGCGGATCGGATTCGACCGCGAGTACGACGGAGGGCTGTTTCTTTTGCGCCGCAGGAATTGAGGAATTCGAGCCGGCTGAGGCAAACGGATCGCCCTTTGCCGCATCTTTGTTGTCGCTTTTCTGCGCGGCTTTCGACGCGGCGAAGTGAACGGCTACTCCGTAACTCCCGCCGTCTTGTTCGGCGACGCGAACGACTTCGGCGCGCTGCGCAGTGTTCAACGCAGCAGCGGCATTCGAGTAGGGAAACGTGACGTCAAGAATCTGGCCCTTCCAATAGCCGCCGCGCGTAGCGGTGAAAAGCAAGCCGTCGCGCGAAACGTCGATGCTCTTGCAGACTTCTTCAAAGGGTTCGGGAGAATCGACAGCGCGCACGTGAACCTGCGCTGAAATTTTCGCGCGTTTGCGGCGGCGGCGTTCTACTTGAGCGGCATTTTCGGCGGCTGCGGCTTTCGCTTCTGCGGAAGTAATCGTCGTGCTCATCCCCCACCTCAGAATTTCGCGGACGTTGCGCGCGTCCGAATGGATCAGCGCGGGCTGTTTTCGAAGAGTCGGGTCGCGCTGGCATATATAGATGTACAAGCGAGCGGCGGGGCGGGGAATAGTACCTTCGTTTCAATCCGACGCAATTTGAGGTGCACCTGACTGTGGCTCGCGTAAGCCATGGGCTTGCAGCAGGTTAGGAGCGGGTATACCTGTACTCGTACGGTTACCTGTAAGAATCACTGTGGAAAACTAACTGGAACCGAGCGTCGCGGAGCAATTTCGTGCTGCGGAAAGCGCGGGCTGAAGTGCCCGGCCAATAATTTCGTCGAGCGCAGCTGACCGCACGATGCGAAAGGCGGCGGGGCGGCAGACCGAAATACGAATTTCGAAAGAGAAAAAGCTGCCGGCCTAAAGGCCGGCGCTACAATGGCAATTCTTGGAATCTGGCAAAAGTCGCGCCCTGACGAAAATCGGAATTGCTCGACAGGCTCCAAAGACTTGAGCTACCTTAGCCCTCACCCTGGGCGAGAGAAAAGGCTGCCGGGCTGAAGCCCGGCACTACAAAAGAAACACGACCAGAGTGGTTAGTATGCGTCGAAGTTGTTGTTGTTTTCGCCTTGCGAGCGCTGCGCGAGTTTTCTCTGCGAGATGTTGACGACCCAGGACGCGATGTTCGACTGCGTCACGGGCGGTGGCAGGCGTTTTAGCATGGACTTCCAGCTATAAAACTTCAGATACATATCCTGGACGTTCTTCTCGATTTCTTCGGCGCTGAAATTCTTGGGCTTGATGTGACAGAATTCGCCGGGGAAGCGGCCTATATCCTCGAGCCGCAAGATGCGGTCGTCGGCTTTCATTTTCTCGAAAAACATAGTGCCTTTTTCGGGGCATAGGATGTTGAAGTAGGCCACTGGAACTTTTTCCTTGTGGAGGAATTCGAGCGTGTGTTCGAACACCCCCTGCTCTTCAGTGTCCCAGCCGAAAATGAAGTTCAGCGAGTAACTGATTCCGCGCCGGCGCAAATTAGCCAGCATTTCGCTATAGCGATCCACTTTGTTGAAATTCTTGTTCATGCCCTTTAGCGTAGCGCGGTCGATGCTCTCCAGACCCATGTTGACGTGGAGCAAGCCGCTGCGCTGGGCCAGATCCATATACTCGTCGTCGTAGCACAGGAAGGAAGTCCACAACGCGGACCACCGCAGCTTCAGCGGAATCATCGCCTCCATTAGGGCCATGGCGCTGGCGCGCTTGCCGCCGAAGTCGCTATCGCCGAAGAAAACATTCTTCGAGCCGGTGTGCTTGATGTCTTCGATCACATCTTCTACCGGACGGACGCGAAAGCCGCCGCCGAGATACAGTCGCTCGGAGCAAAATTCGCACTGCATGGGGCAGCCGCGGGACGACATTAGCGAAAAAGTCTTAAACGGGCCGTATCTTTTCAGGTCCAACATATCCCAGCGAGGCAACGGTAGTTTGGCGATGCTCTTCATCTGGGGCGCCTGGTAGACCTTTTGCAACTGCCCGGCGGCGGCGTCTTCGAGCATCTTTGACCAGATGGGCTCGCCTTCGCCGATTCCGATGGCGTCGCAATGCTTGGCGGCTTCGTCGGGATGAAACCAAACGTGCGGGCCACCCATGATCACCGGGATGCCCTGTTCGCGGAACTTGCGTGCTACGTCGTACCCCCGAATCGAATGGACCGTCCAGGACGTAATGGCCACCAAGTCCGGCTTGCAGTCAAAGTCGATGTCCTGAAGCTGTTCGTCAACCAAGGTGACGTCCCAGTCTTTCGGGGTGAGCGCTGCCAAGTACGGAAGCGTGAGCGGCACAAGGGCGCGCATCTTGGATTTGAAGACAGTTCGATCGTTTTTTGAAAGGTAGTGCGAAGGCTGAATGATTAAGATTTTATGATTCATGACCTCTCCGAGCAAGAAATTTGAGCGTTAGGGGTTATTCTGCGCGGAACTGGGCGTTCGCGGTAGTGCGTCCCGTAGGCTGTTGATTCTGTTGTATGTACGCTAGCGTACAAAGCCCGCAACTCCAGCTTTATCACAGGAAAAAGTCTAGCTTTGCATTCCCGCTGATGTCAAGAGCGAGAATCGGATAGTTAACACCGGAGAGCCCAATGGCTGCCAGCCCTGCCACAATCAGTGAAACCCAGAACGGTCCCGTAGAGACTCGGCCAAAGTCACCCGTGCGAGCAACGGCGGAACCCGCGCGTCTGAGATCCGACGCGACGGACGATGAAATTCTTGGCTTAAGGACGAACGTGCGGCGAAGGGATTTGCGGGGTCCTCAGGCTCCCGCGAAGGCTGCGCGCGAGGCCCACGGTCTCGAGAGGCTCCAATCGGATTCAGCGGGCGAAAATGGCGGGCGCAACGGACTCTCGGCCAGCGACTCTTCTTCTTCTGTTTCTGGGCCGCAGAACGAAGCGCAAAACGGCGATGTCAAAATCGGTAGTGATCCTGGTTCGGCGGTCCCCGACGCAACTGACGCAGCCGGCGCTGCAGAACCCGTACATCTGAGAGCGGCGTTCGAAGAAAACCCCGAGTTGCGAGCGGCATGGCACGACGCGAACGCCTATCGCAAAACTTTTGCGACTCCGGAAGAAGCTCTCGCTGCTACAGGAATGCTCGCGGACCTCAATCGCATGGATACGCTGTTTTTCTCGCGCCGGCCGGAAGACCATGCGCAGCTCGCACGCGCGGTAGCAGATATCGATCCGATAGCGTTTGCGTCGCTAGCGCGCGCGATGGCGCAGGTAGCGCAGACTGCCGGGGCAACATTTCCGGCAATTGCGGCGCGATCGACGTCGGCCGACCATTCAACCGCGTCGCATTCCGCGCCCGTCGATGCTTCCGCATCAGCGCGTTTCGCCACTACATTTTCGCCTTCTGCTCAAGTGGCGCAGCCGGCAGCCGTCAACGCTACGCCGGCGCAAGAACAATTCTTTCACGCGACGAACGCGGCGGCGGTGGAAGGCGTGCTGGAGGCAATCGAAGGGCAGGTGGAACGCTTGCTGCCCGACGGGATCTCGAAAAGCGCGCGCAATCGTGTAGTGGGAGAGATATACCGCGAGCTGGATTCCACGCTTCGCGCAAATCGCACATTGACGCAGCAGATGCGCGACGCGTTTCGTTCGGGAGCGCTCGACGCGAGCCACCAGAAGGCAATCGTCTCGCTGATTACCGGCCGCGCGCGACAGGCTTTGCCTGCCGTCGCCAAACGTGTGCTTAACGAATGGACCACAACGGTTGTTTCCGCGAACCAGCAACGCCGCGAGCGGCAACGTACCGCCGAGCGTCGTGTTGACATTGGCGGAGCCGGCGGAGCAGGGAACGAAGGGCGCCACTCCATAGGCCCGCGCGAAATAAATTACGCCCGGATGTCCGACTCGGATATTTTGAATCTATAGCCGTAGCACAAAATCTTCAGCCGCCAGATTTCGCTTTGTTCCGCAGCGCGGGTCGTAGAGCAAGAGCTACAGCGTAGCGCGATTGGTGGAGACTTTGTAAGCGTAGATCGCTCGCGCCAATGAACTCGCGAGCGTTTTCACTTGGGCCGATGTGTGATTTTCCGGAAGTTTCATCAGGCCGGCAGTCATAAAATTGTCCACGGTGGTGCCGAGACTCGCATCCACTTGAGTCCAGTTGACCGTCCCGCTGGAGGTGCCGGTCACGATGTAAGAATCGATCATGCGCAGCGCGACTCCAGGAGTAAGCATCTGCAGCATTCCTTCGTTGTCATTCATCGCCGTGACCAAGTCGAGCGTGAACCACTGCAAATCCTGAGCGGAGGTGCCCCCCGGCGGCGTGACGAAGTTACCCGCAATTGCGGCGCCCACAATTTGCGATGCCACGAGATCCTGCGCGGTGTGATTTGCCGAGCCGTTCGCATTTGTGGGAGGCATGGCGTCCGAGATTGCGCTGGCAATTCCGGTGAGCAACAGATAGCTGTGGTGCGTCTGCACGATCAGCGAAACGGCCACGCCGTAGGCTTGAAATTGCGGCAGAGTCATTCCGTATCGCGGCGTAGTAATTTTAGTGGTGACGGCATTGGCAACGAAGCACTGCACGGCTGCGGCTTGCGACGCCGTACAACTCTGAGCACGCACCGCAGGAGCGGCGGAAGCCGCGACTGCCAGACAGATTCCGAGCAAAGCGAATTTTATCGATCCCATGGTAAACAGCACCTCAACATAGATTTTTACTTCGGTCTCACGGGAAGGGGGGCGGAAACGAGCGCAGAGTCGCTCGCCTGCTTCCGAACAACGACAGTTTGTATTGCGACCGGGAAGCGTTCAACTGTCCTTGAGGCCAGTAGCGGGCTGGTACCATTGGCCAGTATACTTCGCCTTCACAAGTGAACGCTCCTCGGCCGCTTCTCCGGCGCCGCGCGAACCCGTTTTGCGCGGCCACATTTTTTCTCGCAATCATCCGAAGAGGACACCCCGCACTAGATCAACGCACAAATATTCGACGATCCCGAATGCGGTATTCGTAGGGGCGCAGCGACGAACGCCAAGGCGCACAGATCACAACGCCGTGCGAAACCTAACGTAGTCCCCGGCACAGCATGTTGTGCCCCTACGACGAGAATCCAGGCGATGCAGCACGTCGCGCTGACGGAGCAGTGATGCCGTTCGGGTCGTCAACCCCAAGGGAGAATTCAATCACATGGCACAAATGCAAAATGCGCAATCGGTTGCGCTGCAACTGGAAAAAGTCCGGGACAAACTTCCGCTGCTGTACGAGCGGGACGACATCCTGCTGACCATGATCCAGCAGCGCGGCGACGTGGAACGCGTCAGCTCGCGCAACATGCGCTTGCCGCTGCAAATCCGTCCGGGAGGCAAAGCAGGCCTGGCTAACATGGACGGCGGAGATTTGGGCCGCGGTTCAGGAACGGTCTACGACGTGGCACAAGTGACGCCGGTATTTTTCCGGCATGCGGTAGAAATCACGAAGCTGGTCGAGTACGCGTCGAACGCGCCGGAAAAAGCAATTGAGAACGCGGCGAAACGCGAAGTGAAAAATGCGATGTTCCAGTTTCGGGCGTTTCTCGACAAGGTGATGCAGACCAACGGCAACGGAGTGCTCGGCACCGTCGGGTCAATTACGACTACGGGGTTGCCAGCGGGTGTTGCTGCTCAATTCGGAATGGCCAAGCCGCCTGGCGCGCAGCTTTTTTACTACAACCAGACAGTGCAGGTTTACGATCCGACGCTGACGACGAATCGCGGCTCGGCAAACGTGCTGCTGGTCGATCCGTTCAACTCGCTGATTCAAGTGGACGCGTTGCCAGCGGGAACCAGCGCCAACGATTTGATCGTTCACGACGGGCTAACGGGGGCGCAGCCCACTTCGCTCTTCGGCATTCTGTACCATCAGACGAACGCGACAACCGGGACGTGGCTGAACTTGAATCGCGCGACGTATCCTGTGGAACTGGCTACGCCAGTAGTGAACGGAAACAATTCCGCGATTACGCCAGGTGCCGTGCGTCTGGCCATCAACAAAGTCCGCAAGGCTTTGGGCTCGAACCAAGTTTCAAAGCTCATCGCATACACCGCGCTCGAGCAGCAACATCAGTGGGAGCAGCTCGGCGTCACGATTTCGCAGATCATCAAGGAAGGAGCGGGCGGGCGCGCGAGCGATCTCGATCTGCTCTTCACCGGTGAGAAATCGATGGCGGGCGTGCCGATTAAGTCGTCGATTAATGCCAATCAAACGCGCGTGGATTTCCTGGACCTTTCGCACTGGGGCCGCGCCGTGATGCAGGACATTGATTTCTACGACGTCGGCGGGCAAACGGTATTCCCGATTTACGGCGCAAGCGGCGGAATTGCTGCGGCGTACATCTTTTACTTCGTTACGGGATTCCAGGTGTGGAACGAGTCGCCTCGCAGCGGAGCGTTCATCAACAACCTGGCGATTCCGACGGGGTACTAACTCGAGGTTGATTTGGTAGTCGTAGCGCCGGGCTTCAGCCCGGCATCTCGCGTTGTTTTTGATTTCGCGCCATTCCAGGTAAGAATTCAAAACCAAGATGCCGTCTTAAAAGGCGGCGCTACGAATGCCGCGAAAACAAAAAGGGCGGTCCTGGATAGGGGCCGCCCGAAAACTAAACGTGTATGGACTTTCCTGAGAAGCGCATATTAAGAATACTCCAAAGCGCCCTGCGTCCATTCACTGAAATTCACGTGACTGCAACAGATGCGTAACATTCGGCAAAATTCGGGTGGTACCATGCGTCGTTAGCCTTTCCACGATGGGAACCCAGAACAAAGGAAATGACGACCCATGCTGCCACCTAAACTGATACTCGCGCCGACCGATTTCAGCGACGCGTCGCGCGCCGCGCTAGATGTCGCCGCGGACATGGCTTCTCGGTTTGGCGCTGAGTTGCTGCTGGTCCACGTGCAACCCGCCATTGAAGACTTGCCCAAGAGCGTATCAATTTTCAAGGAAGGGCAGTACGACCAGAGTCTCGACAACAAGGCCGCGCAGCAACTCAAAGAGCTCGCCGCTGGGGTGGCGCAAAAGAATGTAAAAGTGCGCACGGAGCTCGGAGCCGGGAATGACGTCGGTATGGAGTTGATACGAATTGCGGATAGCGAGCATGCGGACATGATCGTCATCGCCACTCACGGTATGACCGGCTGGCGCGAGTTCGCATTCGGCACAGTGGCTGAAAAAGTTTTAAAGCATGGCGATTGTCCGGTCTTGCTCCTGCGCGCCGAAGCTGCGGGGAGTGCGCACGACAAGAATAAGACCGCTTCCACCGCCGCATCCTCCAGTTAGATTGTCGCCTCTCGCCAGGCGTTTTAGCTCTTCATTACAGTTGTTCGTAAATAGCTAATCGACTTCACTCGTTGGAACAGTCGTCCCCAGGGACACGCGGACGAAACTCAAACGTGTTTGACAGTCCCTAGGCGTCTAGTTTTCCTGAAGAAACCATCCGGGGCTGCTTTAGAATAAGCAGCCTTGGCTACTGTGGCACAACTTGACCGTGTGCGGATCGTGTTGGTATCTACGCGCAACCCGCTGAATATTGGCGCGGCT
>Ga0209330_1000847_pt1 | contig 10674 bp, 7 predicted proteins | sample JacPinW_OM2H0_O3_FD_187969 | JGI IMG/M metagenome (GOLD analysis project Ga0209330, IMG submission 187969) | Forest soil microbial communities from Algoma, Ontario, Canada - Jack Pine, Ontario site 1_JW_OM2H0_O3 (SPAdes) (version 2) | ecosystem: Environmental > Terrestrial > Soil > Boreal...
ATTCCGCTACCGCACGCCGCCAATGACGCAGGGTGGGCTTGGCCTGCTGGTGAGCCAGTCAGGCGAGACCGCGGATACGCTGGCGGCGCTGCGCTACATGCGCGAGCGGGGCCAGCATGTGCTGTCGGTGCTGAACGTGCCGGAGAGCAGCATGGCGCGCGAGAGCGACGCGGTGCTAGAGACCGTGGCGGGACCAGAGATCGGAGTCGCCAGCACCAAGGCATTCACCGCGCAGTTGGCGCGAATTTCTGCGCCGCTTTGCTTTGCGGCTGCGAGAACGGATTCGATCAGCAGGCGTGGATCGACGGTCGCTTCGTCGGGCAGCCAGGTGATCGCACCCTCGTGCGTAGCCAGCGACGGCTCGTGTTTGCGAGCGTCGTTTAGTGAGATCGCTTCGGCGGCTATCGCGAGGCGGCGAAATTCGGTGACCATTGCATTGCGCTGCGCTTCGGCTCGCGGGCCGCGGAACACTTCGAATGTGCCAGTGCGCGTGAAATCGGTCGAGTTCACGGACGCTTTTTCGATTGCTGCGACGAATTCAGGGTAGAGACGGAGGCTTTCTTTTCCAAGCGGAACCAATGCTGAAGATTCAGGCGAATCTGGCCCCGGCGCGAGCATTCCAGCCGCGGCCCAGGAAGCTTCGCGGCCGGGCTCCTGCCGATCGAGCACCGCCACGCGCAATTTTTCGGAGGCGAGCTCGAAGGCGATTGAGCTGCCGATCAGTCCGCCCCCAACGATGATTACGTCGTAAGCGCTCACCAGTTAATATTATCAGGAATTGTCGCGGGGACATTGCTTGACGAGGCGGCGGGGGAATTTCTTCGCGGCAGCGCAGAGGCGAAGCGAACTTCAAATCAAAGCGAATCGACGAGTTCGACGGAGAGGAGGCGGGCCTTTTGGGCGAGGGTTTGGGCGCGGGACCAGTCGCCGGCTTTGCCTGCTTCTTCGGATTGGGCTAGGAAGCTGCGAATTTTTTCCTGCAGATCTTGTTGGGCGGCGTTCAGGACTTTGCCGTTGGCTTGCTGGAGATTTTTTTGCGCGACCTCGGCGTCCACGCCGGTGCTGCGGCGCATGCTGGCTTGATCACCAGGCGAAAGCTGCGGCGAGATTTGCGGCGGTGGAGTACGCGCGGGCTGCTCGGCTTGAGTATCCGAGGAAACTTCGCTGGGTTGGCGATGCGGCGGCGGGGGCGGCTTGGTGTGCGCCGGCTCAACCGGCAGTGGCGCGGCGGTGGTGGCGGCCGGAGTGGGCGGAGGAGCTACGGTTTCGACCGGGGGCAGAGCGTCGGTGTCTGGCGCGACGTTGGTAATGGGTTTGGAATCGGCGGTGGAGGGAGCGGGGGCGGCGGCTACCGGCGCGGCGGCCTTCACCGACGTGCGGTTACACCCCGCCACGCTGAACGACAGCCCGCTGAGAAAAAAGGCTGCCAGCAACGCGGATTCTGTTTTTCGGCTGGGCATTTATCTTCTAACTCTTAACTAAAGGCTGTGCCGTACATAACTTGCCCCGGTCGAAAGGCGCGCATTCGGGGGCTAAAGCCCCTCTCTCTCGCGAATTTACGGCGCGGCTAAAGCCTCGCCCTTCCGCAGCAGCCATTCATGTGACAGCTTCCTGCTGCTTCTGACTATTATCTCTTTTCTTCAGCAAACGGTTGCCCGAAATCGCGATGTCTTCCTTGGGGCGCTTCCAGGGAACGCGCCAGCGGCAGCTCCAGGCGAAAGGTGGTGCCGCGCCCGGGCTCCGATTCAAATTCTATCCGACCGTTGTGCAACTGCACAAACCGAAAAGTGTTCGCCAGTCCGATACCAGTACCTCCGGGACGGGTGGTAAAAAACAGCTGGAAAATTTTCTTTTGATTTTCAGGGGAGATGCCCGTGCCGGAATCGGCCACAGCGATGACCGCGAAGTCGCCGTGGCGGCTGAGGCTGAGCGAGATCGAGCCGCCGGGGCTGGTGAAGTCGCTGGCGTTCAGCAAAAGATTGAGCACCGCCTGATGGATGAGCTGGCCATCCACCAGTACGTGGGGAAATTCGGCTGGCAAGTCCACGCGCAGTTCGATGCCGGCTTTGGCGATGGTGGGGCGCGCGGCTTCCAGCACATCGTCAAGCAATATGCGCAGGTCGGTTTCTTCGAGCTTGATTTCCAGCGGCTTGGTGAAATTTAGAAAGGTTTTCACGGCGCGGTCGAGGCGGTCAATTTCGCTATCGAGCATTTTGACCGCTTGCTGCGGTTCGGGCTCGACGGGCATATTGGCTTTCAAGACTTCCAGCCAGAGGCGCATGGAATTCAGGGGATTTTTTACTTCGTGCGCGACGCCGGCAGTGACCCGGCCGAGAGCGGCGAGGCGTTCGGAAACTTGTAGCTGGTTGCCGATGCGCTCCAGGGACTCGACGTCACGCAAGGTGATGAGCGCGCCCATGGCCAGACCGTGCTCGCGGATCACCTGGGCGCTTAGGCCGATGCGTTGCGAGCCGTGCAGGCCTTCGAGCGTGATTTCAGCATTTTCGATGTGGCCAACCTCGTCACCATGGATGCCGAGGGCTTCGCGCGCGGGATGGCCGGGAGGAAAAATTTCGCTGACGCGCAATCCGCGCAGGACTTCGGAGCGCTGGCCGAGAAATTTTTCGACGGAGGGACTGACCAGCACCGCGTTGCCGCGGGCGTTGAAGAGCAGCAGGCCGTCTTCCAAGCCGCCCATCACCTGATCGAGATTTTCGCGCAAGGTGCTGAAAATTTCGCGGACGTCTCTTAACTGTTTTCCGATGCCGATGATTTTGGTGCTCACGGCGCCGAATTCGTCGCCGCGTTCGACGGGTTCCAGATCGAATTCGCCGGCGGAGATGCGATCCAACTGAGCGGAAATGCGGTCAATCGGAGCGAGCGAAGCGCGGCTGACGATCAGGGCCAGCAGAGTGGAGAGCAGGACGGAGGCGAGCGCGTAATATCCCGCCGATTCCAGGCCGGGTGAAATTTCGTTGCGGATCAGGACCGACGAAAGGCCGATGCGAATGTCACCGAAGGGGCCATTGATATTGAAGGGCAGCGAATCTTCGTACACGAGCGGCGGCCCGTAAAGAGTGCGCAGTTGCTGGAAGAAGCCGCCGCGTTCAAGCGAATCAACGGGCGGGCGCTGGGCAATTTTTTGGCCCCGCAGGCTGGCGTCGCTGGAGACCAGCACAATCCCGTCGAGGTCGCTGATGGTGATTTCGTAGATGGTGGGCGAATAGCCGATGGCGGATTCCATCACGGAATTCAGGGTGCTGCTGTTGTCGAGCGCGCGTTGCACGTAGCCACGCAAATCGGCGGGACTGGAGGAAGCCGGGGATTCGCCGCGGGCTGCCGCGTCGGTCAAAGAATTTTGGCAGGCGAGATAGATTTGGCGCGCGACGAAGCGGGCCCGGTCATCGGCCTGGCGCAGCGTTTGGCGCGTGAGGCGCGCGATGTATAGGGCCGAGACCGTGGTGACGACCGCCAGGACGAGCAGGGAAGTCGCCAGCGTGAATTTAGTTTTCAGGCTGAGACGCATCTCGTCGCCCCGCCTCGTATTCTTTTAATTTATTGTGCAGAGTTTTCAGGCTGATGCCGAGAAGCTCGGCGGCGCGCGTCTTGTTCTGGCTGGTGGCGCCGAGAGTTTGCAGGATCAGTTCGCGCTCGACGGCGTCCACGGTCGTGCCGATGGGGAAGCGCAGACCGCCCAGGCCGGCAGTGGTCATGGCCGTGACACGGCCAAATTCGGCGGGCAGATGCTGGCGCGCGATATTGCCGCGATCGGAAGCGATGGCGGAACGCTCCAGTACGTTGCGCAGTTCGCGCACGTTTCCCGGCCAGGGATAGGATTTAAAGAGGTCCATGACGTCGGTGCCGACGCCCGAGACTTTCTTTTCGTGCTTGGTAGAAATGTCGGCGAGCAGGTGATCTACCAGGAGCGGCAGATCTTCTTTGTGCTCGCGCAGCGGAGGGAGATGGATGTTGAAAACGTTGAGGCGGAAATAGAGATCCTGGCGGAGATGTCCATCGGCGACGGCCTGTTCCGGATTTTTGTTGGTGGCGGCTACGACGCGGACGTCCACGGGCGTTTCCACTTTGCTGCCGAGGCGACGGACTTTGTGATCTTCCAGGACGCGCAGCAATTTGGCCTGGGTTTGCGCGGGCATTTCGCCGATTTCGTCAAGGAGCAGCGTGCCGCCGTCGGCGAGTTCGAAGCAGCCAATACGGCGTTCGGCGGCGCCGGTGAACGCGCCTTTTTCGTGGCCGAAGATTTCACTTTCCATCAGCGATTCTGGAATGGCCGAGCAATTGATGGCGACGAAGGGGCGATCGGCGCGCGGCGAAAGCATGTGAATCGAGCGCGCGACCATTTCTTTGCCCGAACCGGTTTCGCCGGTGATGAGTACGGACGCGGTGGATGGCGCGGCGATTTCCACCTGGCGCATTACGTCTTGCATCGGAGCGGAGGTGCCTACGAGCGTGCCGAGTTTTCCGGCGGTGCGCAGTTCGCGTGTGAGAGCGACGACAGCTTGCTGATTGCGGACATGACCGAGCGCGCGTTCGAGCAGGGCGCGCAGCACCGGTGGTTTCAGAGGCTTTTCGATGTACCAGTAGGCGCCGGCTTCGATGGCTTGAACTACGCGTTCGTCGCTGCCGCGGCCGGTGATGATGATGACGGGAATGCGCAGGATGTCGTCGCCGAGCTGCTTGAGCAGGTCGAGGCCGTTCATGCCGGGTAGCTCGACGTCCGCGAGAATCAGGCTGGGCTGGAATTCCTGAAATTTGGCGAGGGCTTCTTCACCGCTGCCAACGCCGAGAATTTCCCAGTTCCATTTGCGCAGCAGGGCTTCGTAGCCCTTGCGGGCGTTATCTTCATCTTCAACGATCAGGATGCGCTGCTGGTTGGGAGTCGAGTTGGTCATCGAACTTTGAATCTACCAGCAGTACGGCGGAAATCCAATAGAGCGGAGTGAAGCGGGCTCCAGGCCACTTAGGCACAGGGGATTCCCGTAGTGGGAAGGAATTGCGGCGCCGCTATGGCGATGGAGGATGGCACGCGATTTAACGGCTTTATTGTCAGCTGGGGCGGGGGCGTGAGTCGGCCATCTTCTTGCAGTCATTTTCGCAGGTGAACCATGCAAGAGAATAGGAAAGCTGTGCGCTACGATATTCATGTGCCGGTGCAGATTTGCACTTCGCAGCATTCGCCGGCAGAGTTCCATGCGAGGCAGCTGCGGGACATTTCGCGGACGGGCATTTTTTTCCATTCGGAGATTTGTTTCGAAGTCGGGGCGACGCTGGAGCTGGCGTTTTGTTTGCCGGCGGAGCGGGAGCGCAATTCCTGCGTGTTGGCTCGCGCCACCGTGAAGACGCTGCGCACCTGGGAATTGCCGGGCGAGCCCACGCGGCTGTACGGAATTGCGGTGACGATTGACCGGATTGATTTCGCGCAGCCTTCAACTTCTACAGCCGCGTGAATGCTGGGCGATTCATGTCTGAGGGTGTAATCGCCGCGCGGTTTGACTGCAGCCCGCTCAAGATTCCGTGTGACAACTTCAAAATCGGTACTTCAGCGGCTGAAGGCAGACGGATTTCGCTGTATTGCTGTCATAGCTAAATCCACGACCTAGCAAGGATTCCCGAGCAACGTCAACAACGCCCCGCTAAAGCTGGCTGCCGCCGAATCGAAGCCAAAGCCACGATCTACAAAGATTCTTGAGTTGCCGCATCGCCTCCTAAGCTCCGCCTGAATGCAGGGGACGCTCGAGGACGAGTTCGAGCTTCATGTTTTGCGGCAGCGTCAGTTCCTGGCCGAGGCCCGAGGTGATCATGAAGGCTGTGGCGGCGGAAATGGCTGCGCCCATGGCCGCGTCTTGTTTATCTTTTTTTGCGATTCCTGGTTCGGCGCCTACGAATGCCGCTTCGGCTGCGGCAAAGACAGCGGCTTCCTGCGTGTTGTTGGTGGCGCGGATTTCGCCTTCGCGATCATAAAGCACGCGGATGGAGTGGACTCCGGGGGCGTCAATCAAGTCGGCTACCAGCGGAACCCAGCCTGTGGGGCTGTGGATTTCATCGAAGGTGAGCCAGAGGCGCGCGCGGCCGACTTTTCCGGCAGGCTGAATTTTGTCAATGTGGCCGCGGATTTGTGCTCCGGCGGGGAGCGTGGCGCCTTCGGCCGTTGCCAGGGGTTCGAGGGTGTGCGCGAGGAATTGCTTTCCCACTTTGTCGTCTTTGGTGGAGATGATGGTTTGCAGGGAAATCAGGAAGCGGGTGCCGCGCGGAGCGGCGTCGGGTGGCGCGTCTAGGGCTTGGAAGGCGGGATCCTGCGGTTGAGCTTGCGCTGCTACAAGCGAGAACGCCAACAGAACGGCAGTAAATGCGAATATCCTCCAGCGTTTCATAAACCCCTCCAAATTTTAGTTTGGCGCTTCCAGCTGGAGGCGAAAGCGGCTACGAATTGAGGTGAATATAGCAAATCGGGGCGCCGAAGGCGAGCGCGGTTTGGGGGTTGTGCGTGGTGAGAGGGCGGGAGCCTGGAATCTTGCCAGAATTTGGGCGCGGGGCTGCCGCGGGCGAATGTTGAGAAAAAACTGTACAGGAACAGACGGGCGTGAATTATAATCCGCCCAGTTTTGCGGGTTCTGGTTGGACACGCTCGATACTCCGTTTTTCGGCCCCCATACAGTCCTGTGGTTTTTTCATTACGCCGCCAGCGGGGGAAGAATGGGTGGAATCGTCAGCGCGGTGCGAGGGGTGCGGTAGCTGTGCTGAGGAGGCGTACTTTGAAAGTGCTAGAACGAGCGGCGATCTTGGCGGTGGCTGGTTTTTTTGCGGTGATGGGGGGCTTTGCCGACGATACCAAGCCTCGTCAGCCGGACGCGCCCGCGACTACGACCGCGAAGACTGCGGTGAGTCCGACATCCGGTGGTGATTCGACTGCGAAGACTGGTGCGAGTTCGGGTGATTCTGCGCCCGCGACTGGCACGTCCGACGGAGCAGCCGCGCCAGTAGGTTCCTCGGCCACTGTGCCATCGTCCTCGTCGTCCTCATCATTGGCGGCGCCTGCTGTGCGGCCCAAACCTAATTCCGGCGCGGCGAACGGCAACGCAGCTACGGCTGCAGATGAAGATTCCGAGCAGCCGAATTTCACGCCGATGCCCGCGCTGGACGGCAATCCGGGGCTGTTCACGCTGGAAACCGGCGAGACGCTGCCTAAGCATGGCTGGTCCTTGGGCGTTGGATTGAATAAGTATTCGCGCATGCCGGGAGACATTACTTCGCTGCAGGTGATTCCGTCGGTGGGTTACGGCATCAATCACTGGCTCTCGATATTTTTTCAGATTAATTCGTACGATTACGTTCATGTGGGAGTGCCGAGCCAGTTGAGCCTGGCGCCGGTGAACGCTGCGAACCCGCAGTACCAGAACACGATTTACAACTCGATTATCCCTTCGACCGGATTTCCGCCGGCTTATGTGGAAGATATGCCGTTTGCATCGCACAACGGCAGCGGCGTGGGGGAAATGGATTTGGGGTTCAAGATTGGGCTGCTTTCGGAGCGGCGCGGAAAACCGATCAGTCTTTCCATTCGCAATGATTTTTATCTTCCTACGAAGACGGGGCTCACCGACCTGCTAGCGAATCAGGTGCAGTACGGAAAATTTAATTATGGAATCGGTTTGGAGGCGAGCAAGACGTTCTTTCACGGCGGCATTACAGCGACAGCGAACTGGTCTTACCGTTTCACACGAGACTCCAGCTATACAGCGGTAATCGGCGGCGTCCCTGAGACGGTGGTGCTGAACCTGGCGGATCAGATGCAGGTGGGCGCGGGATTTATAATTTTTCCGACGAAGCGTTTTCAGATTATGACGGAGTATGACAGCACGGTGTACATCGGCAACGGAATTCAGAACACCACTTTTGGCGCGCGCGATCCGGTGGACAACATTATCGGGTTCCGGCTGTATGCCTGGAAGTGGGCGGCGATGGATTTGGGCTACCGTTATTCGCTGGACCTGACGAATCATAAGGATCGCAACGGATTCGTGATCAAGGTGGGCGTGGCGCACTGGCCGGCGAAGCCGTTGCCTCCGGACGTGGTGACGGCGACTTGCGGTGTGGACAGGTCTGCGGTGCACGAAGGATCGGAAGATTACATCACGGCGTCCGCGCACGCTACCGATGCGAACGGGTTTCCTTTGACTTACCAGTGGACGGCGACGGGCGGCTCAATAGATGGAGCGGGACCTTACGTGCGGTGGAATTCCACAAGTGTGGGCGCGGGAAGCTACACGCTGACGGCTCGCGTGGATAACGGCGCGGGCAAGAGCGCTAGTTGCTCTGCAAACGTGAGCGTGCAGCCGAAACCGGCGCCCGCTGCGCCGACCATGACCTGCACGGCGGATCGTTCGACCGTATTAGCCGGAGAGCGCGCGGAGATTACCGCGAACGTGAACGATCCTTCGGGGACGGCTATACGATTCAAGTGGTTCGCGAACGGCGGGCAAATCATTGGCAGTGGCTCGATTGTGCAATTCGATACATCGGGGCTTGCGCCGGGAATTTATACTGTGACTGGACGCGCGGAAAATGAATTGCACGGCGCTTGCGATTGCACGGCAGCGGTTACTGTGCAAGCACCGCCTGCTGCGCTACAAGCGAGCAAGGTGAGCGCTTGCGACTTCGCGCCGGGAAGCGCTCGCAGCGACAACGTTTGCAAACGCAAACTGGACGACGTCGCGGTGCGGTTGCAGAGCGATCCGCGGTCGAAAGTGGTGCTGGTGGGTTACGCGGATCCCAAGGAAGCGCGGGCTGCGAAACTGGCCGGCGAACGTGGAGCGAGTGCCCAGAAGTATTTGCAGGACAAGGGTGTGGATGCGACGCGCGTGGAAGTTCGGACCGCCGCAGGAGAGGCGGGCGCGGGTCAGGAGAATCGACGGGTGGATATAGTGTTTGTACCCGATGGCGCGTCATATTGATTTGTAGTTAATTTCGGTTGGATTTCGAGTTCTTCGCAGGCGGATTGCAAGTGCTGAGGGAGAAGGGAAGGAGCAGGACGTCCGGCGGCTATCGCGGGCGGTGGCGTTTTTGCGGGTAGTGGATTAGATTTGAGACGTTGCGTAAGGGAAGCATCGTACCGTTGCGCTCCGCCAGAGTCGGCGCGGCCCGATGCTTTGAACCGAGAACAATTTCCAGCCTCGCGACCTCGCGCTGATTCCACCGCAACTTTTTTTGCCGGGCGCACACGGCCCGTATCCGACGATGACTTCGCGTAACAGGTCCCTCCGGTGGTTTCCCATTTTGCTGTTGGCTTCGGTTTGTCCGTGCGTGTGTGTACTGGCGTTAGCGGTGCCAGCGCAGGCGCAGGTTTGGCAGGCGATGGGCCCGACGGGCGGTGATGTGCGGGCGCTCGCGAGCGATCCTGCGCATCCCGAGGTGTTGTATTTGGGCACGACGGACGGCGCGATTTTCACATCGCGCGATGCTGGGGCCACTTGGGAACCTCTGGGCGTGGTTGGAGAAAATCAAAACGCCGTTGTGACGGCGATGCTAGTGGACCCGCGGAATTCGGCGCGGCTATATGCGGCGACGTGGACGCGCGAAGCTGCGGGCGAAGCTGGCGGAGTTTTTTTGAGCAGCGATGGCGGCAAGACCTGGCGCGATTCCGGTCTGGCGGGGCATGCGGTGCGGGCGGTGGCGCAGGCGGCGTTAGATCCGGCGATGCTCGTGGCTGGCGCTCTGGATGGCGTTTTTCTGTCGCGCGATTCCGGCGAGAGCTGGCAGCGGATTACGCCTGCCGGTGACGCCGAGCTGCGCAATTTTGATTCGCTGGCGATTGATCCGCGCGACCCGCAGGTTATTTATGCCGGGACGTTCCATCTACCGTGGAAGACCGTGGACGGCGGCGCGCACTGGAGCGCGATTGATGCGGGAATGATTGATGATTCCGACGTGTTGAGCCTGGTGACGGACCAAGAGAACCCGCGGCGCATTTTTGCCAGCGCGTGTTCTGGGATCTATCGCAGCAACAATGGTGGTGGGGCCTGGGAAAAGCTCGAAGGCATTCCATATTCGGCGCGGCGCACGCCGGTGATTCGGCAGGACGTGGCGCGGCCCGAGATTTTGTATGCCGGGACGACCGAGGGGTTGTGGAAGACAACGGATGGCGGCGCTTCGTGGCGGCGGATTTCCCCACGGAGTTGGGTGATCAATTCTATGGTGATACTGCCGGGCAATGGTGGCGGCGAATCGCAGGTGCTGCTGGGGACGGAACAGCACGGAGTTCTGGCGAGTGATGACGGCGGAGCGAGCTTTCACGCTTTGAACGAGGGATTCCATCATCACCGCATCGTTTCGCTGGCCGTTGATCCGCACGACCCGGAGCGCGCAGCGGCGATTCTGGAAAATGCGCCAGATGCTTTGCTAGTGACCCAAGATGGCGGCAGGAGTTGGGCACCGATCAGCGCGGGGCTCGATGGGGAAGCGGTGCGGCAGATTTTTTCTTCGCCCACAGGTTGGTGGGCTGCGCTCGCATCGGGCGGGCTGGCGCGATTCGATGCGCACCGAAATATTTGGACGCACGTCGGCGTGGTTTCAGTACCTTCTTCTTCAGCGCTGAATTCCGCGAGCGATTTTGGCGGCGCGCGCGGTGAAGTTCGCGCTTTCCGGCACGCGGTGAACGAT
>Ga0209330_1000851_pt1 | contig 10662 bp, 10 predicted proteins | sample JacPinW_OM2H0_O3_FD_187969 | JGI IMG/M metagenome (GOLD analysis project Ga0209330, IMG submission 187969) | Forest soil microbial communities from Algoma, Ontario, Canada - Jack Pine, Ontario site 1_JW_OM2H0_O3 (SPAdes) (version 2) | ecosystem: Environmental > Terrestrial > Soil > Boreal...
GCGGTTCAAAAATAGAGGTTATCTATGTGCACGGGCATTGGCGCGGGGTGAACGATTTGGATGACCTGCACCAGGCAGTAGACTTCGCTCACGCCCAGGGGCCCTTCGCTCGATGATCGAGGCGCGCAATTTTGTCGAGTCTGCGCGCGAGCGAGGATTCCGTTGGTATGCGGGCGTGCCTTGTTCCTTTCTGACCCCGTTTATCAATTACGTCCTGCAGGATCCATCCTTGCGCTATCTGTCGATGGCGAACGAAGGCGATGCTGTGGCGCTCATTGCCGGTGTGGCGCTTGCGGGGGATGCGCGCGCGCCGCACGGACGTGGTATTGCCATGATGCAGAACTCGGGACTTGGCAATGCGGTCAGTCCGCTCACTTCACTCACGTGGACTTTTCGGCTGCCGCAATTGTTGATTGTCACCTGGCGGGCACAACCCGGTATCGCCGATGAACCCCAGCATGCCTTGATGGGACCCATCACGCCCGACATGCTCAAAATCATGGAAATACCCTGGGAATTGTTTCCGACCGAGAGCGAGCAGATCGGGCCTGCACTTGACCGCGCGATCGCACACATGGATCAAACCGGACGGCCCTACGCGCTGGTCATGCAAAAAGGTAGCGTCGCGGGGTATCCCCTGAAACCCGGTCTCGGCGCGATCCGTGGCCGATTGGGCGGCGCGACCCCGGCGATCCCCGGGGCACGAGACACAGCTGCTGATGCGCGGCCCTCGCGCCAAGATGCGCTGCGCGCGGTCGTCGCACAGACCTCTCCGGACTCGACCGTGCTGTTGGCGAGCACGGGATTTTGTGGACGCGAATTGTACGCGATCGATGATCGGCCCAATCATCTTTACATGGTCGGATCGATGGGATGTGTTTTGCCGTTGGCTTTGGGGCTCGCGCTGGCACGTCCGGACATACGTGTGATCGCGTTGGATGGCGACGGCGCGGCCTTGATGCGCCTGGGTGCTTTCGCGACGGCAGGCGCTTACGGGCCTCCGAATCTTTGGCATCTGCTGTTGGATAACGGCGTTCATGATTCGACCGGCGCTCAGGCGACGGTATCGCCACGGATTTCATTTGCAATGATGGCAGCTGCCTGCGGCTACGCCTCGTCTCTCGAAACCAGCGACCTCGGGCAGATCTCCACCTGGCTAAACGAGCCCGCGCTCGATGGCGCGCGCTTTGCGAGGCTGTTCATTCGTTCGGGCACGCCCAGCGATCTACCCCGTCCCGCCGTCACGCCGGTCGACGTGAAAACACGCCTGATGCAGCACATCGGTGCGCCCGGGGGAGTGCACTAGTGCTTCTGCTCAATCCCGGGCCGGTCACCTTAAGCGAGCGCGTCAGGCGCAGTTTATTGCAGCCGGATTTATGCCACCGCGAAAGCGAGTTCTTCGATCTGCAAGAGGAGGCGCGTCGGCGCCTGCTGGCAACCTACGCATTGGACCCGGCGAAGTGGGCCGCCGTGCTCATGACCGCCTCGGGCACCGCTGCCGTCGAAAGCATGGTGGCGGCTTTGGTGCCGCAGGCCGGCCGGCTGCTGATCGTAGAGAACGGCGTCTATGGCGAACGCATTGCGCTCATTTGCTCGCAGTACGGAATTGCCCACGAGCGCGTCGTGGGCGACTGGATGCAGGCGCCCAACCATGCCGCGATCGGCGCGCAACTGGCGTCGCCCCCGAACGGCTCTGCTTTTACTCACGTTGCCATCGTTCATCACGAAACCACGACAGGCCGGCTCAATGATCTTCGCGCATTGGCCGCACTGTGCCGCGAACACGGCGCGGCGTTGTTGATCGATGCGGTGAGCAGTTTCGGCGCTGAAGCCATCGATTTCGCGCATCCGGCGTTGTGCGCGGTCGCCGCCACGGCCAATAAATGTTTGCACGGGGTGCCGGGAGCCGCGTTTGTGATCGTGCGGCGCACAGATTTGCAAACCGCGGCTAGCCGCACCTACTACCTGGATCTCGCCAGATTGGCGCGTTTGCAGGACGAACGTAATACGCCCTTCACGCCCGCCGTTCATGCTTATTACGCCCTGGTTGAAGCCTTGCGCGAGTACGAGGAGCAGGGCGGCAGATCCGCTCGATATGATCGCTACGCGGCACTGGCCGAGCGGGTTCGAGCCGGACTTGCCGCGCTCGGCGTCGCCGCGGCCATTCCAGCCGGCGAATCCTCGGTTGTATTGCGCGCTTACAAATTGCCCGCGGGATTGTCGTACCCGCAATTGCACGATGCCTTGAAAGCCGATGGCTTCATCATTTACGCGGGACAGGGCAACTTGTCGAAGAGTCTGTTCAGAATCTCGACCATGGGCGATTTGACGTCGGCCGACATCGATCGCTTGCTGCTATGTTTCGCGCGGCTGCTCAAGTGAAGCGCGTACTGATCATTGTTGTTGCCGGCGCGATTGCCTGGGCTGCGCCGTGCTGGGCGCAGACTCCGCCCGGAGATACCGGGTCGGAGGTGCCGCCGGGTCCGGTACCGGCGCCGCCGCCACCGCCGCCGAGCCCGGCAAAACCGGCCTGGACGAAATGGTTTAATCCGGAGACTGCACCCTTCATTCCCATCCCTGAGATCGCGCAGGACCCGAACAGCGGCTTGACCATCGGCTTGATACCCACCTGGGTAACCACCGATGAGAATCACAATGTCAGCAAGATTATTGCACCCGACATCATTTACAACCCCAATTTCGGGGTTGGCGTGCATGGTCGCATTTACTCGTATTTGTCGGGCGATGAACAATATTCGGTGGTGGCTGGGATCAAGGAAAGGGTCGAGCGCGAGTTTGACGCGGAGTACCAACTCGGCCGGTTGCGCGAAAGTCGCTGGTCGATCAATTACAGTTTGGTTTACGACCGCGATGGCACCACGCGCTTCTATGGCATCGGCAATCAAACCCATGCCAGCGATCAAACCAATTACACCGATCAGCAGGAATTCGGTCAGGTGGACATCGGTCTGAACTTCAATCACACCTGGCAGCTGCTCTACACCATGCGTCTGCAATCGGTGGATGTTTTGCCCGGTACGTTAAACGATGTGGCCTCGATCAACACGCGATTTCCTCAACTGCTGGGCACCAACAAGGAATATCTCAATCGACTCTCCCTGGTGTACGACACGCGCGACGACTTGACGGTACCCACACACGGAATGAAGTGGGTGGTGTACGTGGGCGCCTCCGCGAAGGATGGCCTGGTGAATGACTCCTCTTACAGCGAAGCGGGCATCGACGGGCGGGGAGTGTGGCCGGTCGCACACGATACCGTGCTCGCGGCTCATATGTCGCTGCGCTATTTGCCGACCGTCAACGACATTCCATTTTGGGCTCTCAGCAGCCTCGGCGGCGGCGAGAGCGTGATCGGCGGAGAACAGCCGTTGCGCGGCTTTGGCTCGGGGCGATTCTATGATCGAGACTCTTTCTCGACGACCGTCGAACTGCGCCACAAGGTGTTTTCCTTTGACGCGGTCACGACGCTTCTTGATATCGAGGTTGCGCCCTTCGCGGACTTCGGGCGCGTGTTCTCGCAGACCGGCACCAACCCGCTTGACCATGTACATGAGGTGGTCGGCGTCGGATTTCGCGGCATCGCGCGCCCCTACGTCGTCGGCTATGTCGATGTGGGCTATGGCACTGAGGGCGCGGCCGTGTTCACCGGACTGAATTATCCTTTTTAGCGGCCTTTGTGGTGCATAATCAATGGCATGAGTGAAAATCGTACCCCGCGCCTGCGCCCCGCGGGTTCAATTCTCGTCACCCGCGTTCGAACTCCACCGCCTATACGGACCGCCAGCGTCACCGTGCTTTTCGCCGATCTTCGCGGCTACACCGGTATGGTGGAGCGCCTGCCCGCTGCTCGGGTCGTGCCGCTGCTGGATGAATTCGTGCGTGTTCTCGGCGGGGCTGCCACTAAATTTGGCGGCACGGTCTACCATATCGCAGGGGACGGGATCATGGCGGGCTTCGGAATGAATGCCGAGACCAATGGCGGCGCCTCTCAGGCGCTGAGCGCAGGCCATGCGATGTTGGAAGGTTTCGCGGTGGTGGCCGACCGTTGGCGCAGCGAACTGTCGATCGATGCGGCAATCGGCATCGGACTGCACCTGGGGGAGGTTGCATTTGGCGTCCTGGGTCCGCCGAAGCGCAGATTCACCACCTTGGTGGGCGATACGGTGAATGTCGCCGCGCGGCTTTGCAGCCGTGCCCGCGCAGGCGAGGTATTGTTCTCGTGCACGGTCGCGGCGGCCTTGAGCGTCTCCCCCGAGACCCAAGGCAGTCGCGCATCCACGTCATTCCTGCAGCTGCCGCAGTTTGCCTTGCGCGGCCGTCGCGGCCCAATCGATATCTGGTGTGTGCCGGCGCCTGAGCGGCTGGCACTGTAGCCGAAGAATCAAGGCTGGTGCCCCGAGCCGGGGTCGAACCGGCATGACCTTTCGGTCAACGGATTTTCGTACCTACTACGGCTTTCGCCGCCGCGCCAAGGCGCGTTTGGGGTCTGGAGTGCGCCACGACCATGAGAGTCCATCAGAACTGCCTTTAGGTCCCCGCCGTCCACTCTCTACACCTGCCGGCTGCTTAAGGCACTCCGGATTGGCTCGGTGTTGCCTCGGGACTTCCCGGGGATTCGCCGACTTTGACGGGATTCAAGCAGAGCGTTTCCGCCGCTGCCGCTCAATTTTTATAAGTCCGTTGCGTCTACCAATTTCGCCATCGGGGCAAGCACGCCAGTGTACCTGGGAACAGCTGCCCCAGCACCTGATGCTCAGGTGCTGGGGCAGCTAACTTCCGCCTAGCGAATTTACTTCTACTTATCGAGCTTGGTAACCTTCGAGCCTTCGAGCGAAACATCGCCGATCAGACCCTTCTCGCCGAACACAAAGCCCAGGATCGGTCTTTGCAGCGTCTGGGTGTCATAGTCGCCACCCGCACCCTTTGACAGCACGGCGACATTCGTGTCCGCCCCGACCGTCCAACCATGGCTAGTCGTGAATTTATCCAGCGCTTCCTGCGTCATGAATAAGATGACTTCTTTGCGCTTCGCCAAGCCCAGCGTCAGACCGACGGAGGCCGACGAGATGCTGTAGTAGGCAACATTTTTGCCATCGATGCGCAGCGCTCCCTCACCGAATTCACCGCCGACACCGACGCCGCCTTTGGTGATGCGCGGGAATACCAGAACGCCCTTGGCTCGTCCGACCAGATCTTTGTGCTGCGGATTGAGTTGATAAAACTGATGCATCGCGGCGTGCACGCGCTGATCAATTTCGGCCGACGTGGCGCCGAACGACACAGCGCTCATGAGCAAAGCAGCGACCGCCAAACTCGATGCCGCGAATAATTTTCGTTTCATAAATCTTCCCTAGTTGTTGGCTAATTAACACAAGTTAGTTTACGCAAACGGCTGAGCGGCGATACCCGGTGACGGCGCTTAGTGAAGTAGGTGTTTGCTTACGCGTCGGGTCCGTTTAGGCCGACACATCGAGTGTTGCGCGGGCGCGTGCAGAATAGAAGGAGGCATTCTGCTGTCCACGCAAAGCTTCCCGCGAAAACTCGATCAAGTGATAGCCGATGAAGCCGACGCCGAACAGCGCTTCAATCTGCCCGCGTTTGATGGCCTGCCACGCCATACGCCAGAACGGCCGCCGATAGTCGGCGAGCAACCCGACGCGCACCAGCAAATTGGCCATGAGCGTCAAGCCGCGCTTCAGGTTGGATCGAGTCAGCCGCGCACCCCCGGGAGTCGCCAGCCGATTGGCATAAGTCGCCTCGATCTGGTGCGTGAAGCGCGCGTATAAGCGCTCAGGGTCATAGGCATATTCGATGCAGCGGCGCCAGCTGGCGACAACCTCATCGTAGGGCCGCAAAAAGTCCACGTTGCTCTCGCGCGCGCCGTTTTCAACCAACCGCCCATCCCTCGCGAGACGATCCCACAGCGCAGTTTTAGGCAATGCCTGCAACAGGTTCATCGTGAGCATGGGGATCTGCGAGCGGTTCACGAAATCCGTAAGGTGCGCCTCAGTCTCGGGCGTATCTGAGTCCAGACCCAGAATGATTCCTGAGACTACCTCCAACCCATAGCTATTCAGTGTCTGTATCGCCTCGAACATCGGCAGCGAGGCATTGTGTTCCTTGCGCATCGCTTTCAGCGCCCCGAGCTCGGGCGTTTCTATGCCGACAAATACCGCATCGAATCGAGCCTCGCGCATCATGGCGAGGATGTCGGGTTGTTTGGCGATATTCAGGGTCGCCTCGCAGGCAAAGGAAACCGGATAGCCATGTTTCTTCTGCCACGCCACCAGATGCGGCAACATGTCCCGGGTCGCCTTGCGATTGCCGATGAAGTTATCATCGACAAAGTACAGGCTGGCCGGGCGAATTTTTTGCGACAAAATGAAGTCCAGCTCGCCGATCAGCTGCTGCGGGGTTTTCATCCGGGGTTGGCGCCCGTAAAGGTTGGGTATATCGCAGAACTCGCACAAGTACGGGCACCCGGAAGAGAATTGCAATGTGCCGAGGAGATACTTGTCGAGCTGAACGAGGTTATACGCGGGATACGGAAAGTCGGTCAGCGCCAGGCGCTTGGCGCCGCTGCAGCGTACTTGCTTCGGCGGCGGGTCGATCGTGGCATCGATTTGGGCGAGGAGCGCATCGGTCGCCTCGCCGAGTTCTCCAATGTGCAAATAATCGTAGTCCGTATATTTCTCGGGTGCCGCCGAAACTGATGGTCCCCCGAGCACGGTCACTTTGCCGCATGCCTTGGCGCGACGGCAAACATCATGGATCTCGGCCTCTTGAATGTGCATGCCCGTGACGAACACGGCGTCGGCCCACTCGAAATCGGATTGTTCCGCCCGTTGCATGTTCTCATCGATGAATCGCACCGGCCACCTCCGCGGCAGATAGTTGGCGATCAATAACAGGCCTTGCGGAGGCATGAACGCCTTCGCACCGACCAGGCGGAAGGCATGAGAAAAAGTGCCAAAGGCGGGCGCATAGGCCGGGAAAATGCACAGGATGCGTCTGAGATTTATCGTTGGGACCACGGTGCGCACGCAACAATGCTGATTGCGATGCCGCCCTCCAGCAATGCCATGAAATCGGCGCCGCCAGCCAGCGCTGCGCCTATGAACCCGTCAGAAAACTCCTACCGCCAACGAGGCAGTCAAGCTCAGTGCGGCTTGCGACCGAAGTGATAGCTGAGTGACGCTTTACCCAGGCTATCGGCCTCGATGGCCGCGAGCATCATCGCCGACGTGGCATCGGCCGGCACCGCCAGCGCGGTCACTTTCAGCGCGTAAACGGTCATCACGTAGCCATGCGGTTCGTCTGTGGGAGGCGGGCATGAGCCGCTGTAACCCACGACGCGAAAGCCATTCTTGATCTGCGCGGCGCCGCTCGGCAATTTCGAGCCATCGTTCTTGCCGGCATCTCGGCTCAACGAGGTGGTGCTGGCGGGAATATTTACCATGAGCCAATGCCAGAAGCCTCGTCCCTGCATGGCATCGGGATCGAATAGGGCGACCGCGAAGCTCTTCGTTCCCTGGGGTGCGCCGCTCCAGCGAAGCGCAGGCGATTGGTTTCCGCCGGTGCAACCAAAACCGCTGAAGATGAATTCTTGCGCCAAGGGCTTATCGGGCCCAATGTCGCTGCTGGTCAATTGAAAATCGGCCGCAGACGCCGAACCGAGCGCGGCGGCAGCCAAAAACACTGTAACCAGTATCATCGCGCGTCGATTTTGCATTGTTGTTTTCCCCCTTGCCCGACCATAACAGAGGTGCGGATAAACTGCATGTCACGCAGCGCTTCAAGTAACATATCGAACACGTGAATAGAGGAACTTTTGTCGCGTTGCTGCCAGTCAGGTGGCTGAACCGATTCTCACTGTCGCCGACCGATCTACTGCGCGATCGGACCTACCGCAGACTCTGGACCTCCATCCTGATCTCCTCGTTTGGCGGCCAGGTGACCTTGCTCGCCATTCCGCTGACCGCGGCGGTGTTGATGCACGCGGCGCCCACGCAAATGGGCCTGTTGACCGCAATGGAGCTGATTCCCTTCGCGCTGTTCTCGCTGCCCACCGGCGTGGTGCTCGACCGGATCAGAAAGCTGCCTGTCTATGTTTTCGGGGAGTTGTCGATCGCCCTTGGGGTCGCCACTGTGCCCATCGCTTGGTGGCTCGGCTGGCTCTCCATGCCTTGGCTGTACTTCGTGGCGTTTTTAATCGGTGCAGTCAATACCACCGCGGGCAGCGCCGCCCAGATCGTGTTGACTCAAATTGTCCCGCGGTCCCGGTTGGTGGAAGCGCACGCCAAGAATGCGCTGGCCTCGGCCACGGCAGAAGTAACCGGACCGGCCGCAGCCGGCGCGCTGATCAAATTGACGGGCGCGCCGATCGCCCTGTTGGCCAATGCGTGCCTATTGCTGACGTCGGCGTCCATTCTTCGCGGTGTGCCGGTCAAAGAAACGCCCAGCAAAGTTAATCCGCCGTTTTGGGCCGCCATGCGTGAAGGACTGGATTTCGTTCGCGGCCACAAGCTCTTGGTCACCATGGCTTGTTGCGTTGGAATTTGGCAAATGTGCAGCCAGTGCGCCACCGTCGTGCAAATTCTTTTCGCCGTTCACCAGCTCAGGCTGTCGGAGCGCGGCGTGGGATTCAGCTACGTCGCCTTAGGTGTGGGCACGGTGTTTGCGAGCGCCAATGGGCATCGGGTTGTCAGACGATTGGGGCCGGGTCCGACATTTGTTTTGGGGTTCGCAATTTCGGGAACCGGTTGGCTGATGCTGTCGATTGCGCCGGCCAACACACTCGGCGTCATCGCTTACGCAACCATGCTGTTGATGTTCGGTGTAGGCGCGATTTTCATTTTCATCAATTTCCTATCCCTGCGTCAGTCGGTCACGCCGGCTCCGATGCTGGGCCGCATGACCAGCACGATGCGCTGGCTCATTCTGTTGCCCGCCGGACCTGGCGCGCTTCTCGGCGGATGGTTGGGCGAACATGTCGGGCTGCGTGCCGCACTGGGCTTTTCAGGCGTCACGGCCTTGTTGTTGGCATGTATCGCCTGGCAGTTGCCGGTGATTCGCAGCGTGAAAACATTACCAACTCTTAAGGCGGAAGCGGTTACGCCTTATTCTTCCGATTCTCAAGGACTTAGCGATTGAAGATGCCGGCGCGAATGCGGTACCGTCCTACATACGTGCCCGCGTGGTCAACGGACCATATAGGGGTGCCGTTTAGGCAATAAGTTCGGTTGCTGGGTGGCCGAACGACATCAAAGAAGGAGTAATGAATGAAAGCTTCTCGTAAGGCGTTGTTTCTGGGTTTATGCATCGCAGCGAGTGCCGTGGGGTTACCGACAATTGCATCCGCGGGCGTAGCCGTTGATATCGATATTGCGCCTCCGCCTGTCCGCGTCGAGACGGTGCCGCCGCCGCGCGTGGGCTTCGTTTGGGCGCCGGGGTATTGGGACTACCGGGGCCATGATCACGTCTGGGTCGGCGGCCGTTGGATTCATGAGCGCCATGGATACCATTGGGTTGGTGACCGTTGGGATCAACGCGGGCCGCATTGGCACCACGAGCCGGGACATTGGGAGCGCTAAGTTTCCGATTGAAGGGCTGAAAGAATTGCGGCGCGGACTCTTAACAGACGCGCCGCAATTTTTTAATTAAAGTGCGGATTCGATGAGCGCCCAGAACGCATTGCGAGTCGGCCTTATCTCAGACACTCACGGCCTATTGAGACCCGAGGCGCGGGCCTTCGCGGGGGCGTGTGATTATATAATTCATGGCGGTGACATCGGCTCAGCCGCGATTCTCGATGAGCTGTCAGCGATGGCGCCGCTGATCGCCGTCAAGGGCAACAATGACCGGCAGGCTTGGGCCGCTCATTTGCCGCAAACCGAAATGATTCGCGTGGGAGGCGTGTTCATTTACGTCATCCACGACCTTTCTCAGCTCGATATCGAACCCCATGCGGCAGGCGCGCACGTGATCGTATCGGGTCACTCTCACAAGCCGTTGATTGAACTGCGAAACGGTATTTTGTACGTCAATCCTGGAAGTTGCGGACCCCGGCGATTCAATCTGCCTCTCTCTGTCGGCGAGATCCGCGTCGAAGGCACCAAAGTCAGGGCGCGAACCGTTGAACTCGTTCAACAATGAACTAGCTGCCGGTAGCTCGGCATGTGATTTGATTGGCTCGAGCATTCGCCAGGGAGCGTGAGCAGAATCGAGGCACTGTAGTCTTCGTGCCTCGATTCTGCTCACTCTCCCTGGCCCTCAATAGCCCGGTTCCGTCACACCTTTGCCCGGCGTGATAAAGCGGTAAACCAACGCACCGATCGCACCGCCGAGCAGCGGCGCCAGCCAAAACAGCCAAAGCTGCGACAGGGCCCAGCCTTGAACAAATACCGCCGGGCCCGTGCTGCGCGCGGGATTGACCGAGGTATTGGTCACCGGAATGCTGATCAAATGAATCAAGGTGAGAGTGAGGCCGATCGCCAGCGGCGCAAAGCCGGTCGGTGCCTTTTTATCGGTGGCTCCCATGATGACGAACAGGAATATTGCCGTCATGATGACCTCGCACACCAAACCCGCAGCCATGCTGTAGTGACCCGGCGAATGATCGCCAAAACCGTTGGCGGCGAG
>Ga0209330_1000853_pt1 | contig 10644 bp, 9 predicted proteins | sample JacPinW_OM2H0_O3_FD_187969 | JGI IMG/M metagenome (GOLD analysis project Ga0209330, IMG submission 187969) | Forest soil microbial communities from Algoma, Ontario, Canada - Jack Pine, Ontario site 1_JW_OM2H0_O3 (SPAdes) (version 2) | ecosystem: Environmental > Terrestrial > Soil > Boreal...
CCAGCCAGCAACTCAGCCCCCGACTGGGTCCTCCGCGACGTGAGCTTCGCCATCGAACCCGGCGAGACCGTGGCCATCGTCGGCCACACTGGTGCCGGCAAGACTACGCTCGTCTCGCTCCTGTTGCGGTTCTACGATGTCCAAAAAGGCGCAGTCAGAATCGACGGGGTTGACGTGAAGGATATGGACCTGGCTGAGTTGCGCAGCCGTTTCGGCGTGGTCCTGCAAGATCCATTCCTGTTCAGCGGGACGATCGGCGGGAATATCCGGCTAGGCACAAAACGCATTAAGGACGCAGACGTAGAGAAAGCTGCCGAAGACGTAAACCTCGCCGACTTCATCCGCGCTCTGCCCAAAAGCTTCGACGAAGAAGTCCGCGAGCGCGGCTCCACTCTTTCCACCGGCCAGAAGCAACTGATCTCGTTTGCTCGCGCCCTAGCCCACGAACCGAAGATTCTAATTCTCGACGAAGCTACTTCCAGTGTCGATACCGAAACCGAATTCCGGGTGCGCGACGCCCTCAGCCGCATGGTGGAGGGACGCACGTCGCTGATCATCGCCCACCGCCTTTCCACGGTGCAGCGGGCCGACAAAATTATCGTTATGCACAAAGGCCAGGTCCGCGAAATGGGCACGCACCAGCAACTCCTCGCCCAGCGCGGGATTTACTTCAAGCTTTATCAGCTGCAGTATAAGGATCAGGAGATCGGTGGGGTGCGGGCGCCCTCCAACCGGTCCGATCTCCCACAACCAGAAGTTACCGCGAGTGCGGATGATTAGGCATCCAGCCTTACAATGCTCCCTTGCGAATCCTGATCTCAGCCGGCGAAGCTTCCGGGGAAATGTACGGCGCGCAGCTCATTGAGGCTCTGCATCGGGCTGCCGAGCGAAACCCGGCGGAGCTGCGCACCGCGCGACAGCCGGGGGCGGCTGTCCCCACACAGGCATCTCTATCCATACAAGCACCTCACTTCACAGAAGCATCGCAGCTTGAATTCTTCGGCGTCGGGGGAGAGCGCATGCGCGCTGCTGGCTGCGACACCTTGGTCGACGCGAGAGACCTCTCGGTCGTCGGGATCACCGAAATTCTCAGCCACCTGCCCAAGATTTACAGCCTCTACCAGCATCTGATCAAAGAGGCCGACAAGCGCAAGCCTGGTCTGGCCATCGTCATCGACTCGCCTGCCTTCAACTGGCGTGTGGCGCGGCAGATGAAGAGGCGCGGCATTCCTGTGGTGTATTACGTTGCGCCGCAGTTCTGGGCGTGGCGCCAGGGACGCGTGCGCCTGCTGCGCGACTACATCGATAAAGCGCTGGTGATTTTCCCGTTTGAAGAAAAGTTCTACCGCGACCGTGGAGTGGACGCGACCTTCGTCGGCCATCCCCTGGCCGATTTACCGAGTCCAGCGATCGACCGCAACGACTACGCCAGGCAATTTCATCTTGATCCCGCAAAATATTGGATCACTCTCATGCCCGGCAGCCGGGTTAAAGAAGTCCGCATGAATTTGCCGACCATTCAGCAAGCAGCCGCCCAACTGGGCTCCGATCACGAATTTGTTCTGCCGGTAGCGCCCACCCTCGACCGCGCTTTTCTTGAAAGCATAATTGGCCGGCAACGCATCGTCCTCGTCCCCGAATCTCTGCCCGCGCTCTGGCATTCCCGTGCAGGTATCGTTGCCAGCGGAACCGCAACCGTGGAGGCCGCGATGATGCGTACTCCTTTCGTGATGGTTTACCGCGTCTCGCCGCTCACTTATGTGCTGGGCAAGCCTCGGGTTAAAATTCCGCACTTTGCCATGGTCAATCTGATTGCCGGGGAGCAAGTCGTCCCAGAGCTGGTGCAGCATGAGTTCACGGCTACAAATGTCGTCGCCCAAGTGAAGGAAATCCTCCCCGAAGGCCGCAGGCGCGAACGCATGCTGGATGGCTTAACTCGGGTGAAGATCAAGCTCAACCCAGGCCGAAACGAGGCTGCCGGAGAAGTCCCGCAGTCTCCAGCAGACCGCGCCGCAAAGATCATTCTGGACTTTCTCAGGGGATGGTTCAGGCCAAAAGGGAGCAGCTAAAAGCTAGCCGTTGCTTTCCCAAAACCTTGTGCTCCCGGCATCTTTTAGGTAAGAATCTTCATCATAGGAATGGCTAGGCCCATATCCGGGAGACTCTCCTTAATGCAGATACAGCTTCGGCGCGCCCAGAGCGTCCTCTCGGCTTCCTCTGCCCTGCTGCTGTTGATTTTCATCGCGATTCCCTCTTGGGCCGCCGAAAAAGCCCACCTGCGGGTGGACGACTACCAGATCGAGGCTGAACTGACGCCGCATCTCCATCAGATTGCGGCGCGAGCCAAGGTCAAATTCACTGCCCTTCAGGATTTGAACACCGCTATTTTCGAGCTCCATAACGGGCTGCGGGTCACCCGAGTTCTCGACGACAAGAACCAGCCGCTGTCAGCTGAACGGGTTACGCAGGATTCGACCATCCGCGTGCCGCTGCCCGCCGGATTGTCCAAGGACGCTTCGACCACGCTCACCTTCGAATACGAGGGCGAGATCGAAAATGCCGATGACAGCCCAGTGCCCGGGCTAAAGCTGGCCTACATTGGCGATGACACCAGCTACCTGCTGTACTCCGGGCGCTGGTTTCCGGTGAGCGGGTATGGACTGAACCGCTTCACCTCGACGATCAGCGTTACGGTGCCGGCTCACATGGTGGCGATCGGCAGCGGAAAATCTACAGTCACCGATAATGGGCCCTCGAAAAAGCCCAACAGCAACGGGCTCCCGACCAAGACATTTACGTTCGTGTATACCAAACCGAGTTTTCCCGGCAGCATCGTCGCAGGAATTTTCCAGGAATATAAGAGTTCCGACGGCGGGATGGACCTTCACGTCTTCTTTAAGCCCGATCACCAGAAGTTGGCTCCTGAATACACCACGACGGCGGTACAGGAATTTACTTACTTCATCACTCTTTACGGCACACCTTTATCGCAAAGGCTCAACGTGATTGAGTTGCCGGGTGATACGGTTCCGTACGCGTGGGCGCCGGAAATCGTCGGCCTGGCTGGTCATTCGATCACCGAAAAAACAAATTATCGTCTGCTGGCCAACGCTATCGCCCATCAATGGTGGGGAGTGTCGGTGAGTCCAGCAACCAAGGATGACTGGTGGGTAATCGACGGATTTTCCCGCTATTCCGAAGCCATGTATGTGGAAAATGCCGCCGGCGCAGCCGGTCTTGAAGAAGCGGTGAAAGATATGTCCGTGGGAGCGCTGGCTTACGATAATATGCCGCTTTCCAGCGCCAGCAAGCTGGATCCCTTCTCCACCGAGTTTCAGTCACTGGTGACCGACAAGGGCGCGATGATTCTGCACATGCTGCGCTGGGTGCTCGGCGAGGACAAATATCTTAAAACGATGCGCGAATTTGCCGAGACCTATGCCGGCAAATCGGCCAGCATGGACGACTTCAAAGCCATCGCCGAAAAACATTACGGCGAACAGCTCACCTGGTTTTTTTCCCAGTGGCTGGATTCCACCGGCGCCCCGGAATTTAAATTGAAGTACACAACCTATCGCCTGGGCAGCAATAAAGGTTTTCGCGTGACTGGAGAGATTGGCCAGGACCTCGATTTGTTCCGGATGCCCGTCGATCTTCGTATTGACACGGACGGCAAAACGGAAGACAAGAAAATCGAAGTGGTGGGCACGAACTCACCCTTCACCGTCGAGACCTTTGGGCGTCCGCGGCGAATCGCAATCGATCCCGACCATCACGTGCTCACCAACACCTCTGACGTGAAGCTGCGGGCTTCCATCCTTCGCGGACAGGCTCTGCAGCAGCAGGGCGATCTCTCCGGCGCGCTGGCCGAATTCAACAAAGCACTTGACCAGAATAAGAACAGTTCGCTGGCCCACTACCGCATCGCGGAGATCTTTTTCCTGCAGAGGAACTATCAGTCGTCGGCAAATTCCTACCGCTCTGCGATTAACGGTAACGGTGAGCCGCGCTGGACTGAGGTTTGGAGCCATATCCAGCTGGGCAAAATCTTTGACATTACCGGCCAGCGCGAACGTGCCATCAACGAATATCGCCAAGCCATCCAGACCAACGACGATACCTTCGGCGCTCTCCAGGAAGCGCGCAAATATCTGCAGAAAGCGTTTGAGCGACCGAAAAATAAAGAATAGTTAGAAATTCAATTCAACCGTTGCTTTTGGCGGCAGCACCCAGAACCTTGACTCTCATTCCGCCGGAAGGCAGTCCGGCCCTTCGAGCGGAATGCTGCCGCGCATCGAACGGAAGGACCTCACAGGGCAACATTTCACGTGCGTGCGCCGGGCTTGCAGGCAATCCCTGCGCTCGGCCGAGCGGGCGACGAGTTAGCGGTAGCGCTTCGAACTGAATTTTATGCAGGCTGTCTTGCCGCTGATTCCGACCATGTCGGTCTGCGTCTGCATTGGTTGCGCGACGCAGTCGCTCGATACGAGCGACCGCTCGCTCGACTACGCGGGCGAACTCTTCGCCCTCTTCATTTCTTCGGCCATAGCGTAGGCGCCGAGTCGTGTCCTCAATAGAAAACCAGGTTGGATTCCGGTTGGATTCCTTTGGATGGCAGAGCCGCCGCACCTCACAGAGATGAGCGCTGACCAGGATTGGTCTGGCCGCCGATCTCGCAATTTTCAGACGCTTGCCCTGCAGGATATACCGGACAAACGCAGCTTCTTCAATCCGGCCATGAACTCCCGCCTCCTCGAATGCTTCAATCGCCGCCGCCTGAGCGTGGGTGAGCCCTGGTTCCGCGCTCCCTTTAGGGAATATCCAACGCCCGCTGCCGCGGGTTTTGACCAGCAGGAACTCGATCGCGCTTCTGCGGACCCGGTAGCAGACCGCAGCGACCTGTTCGCACTCGCGTACTTTGATTATCTGCGAAAGTCGAACCCGCCTAGCCCGGGGCTGACGGTTCAGAACGACTGAGGCAATTGCAGTCACACCCGAAGAGGGAACACCCCTGACGCGCGCACTCATCTTCACAGAGTGCACTACGCCATAGGCATCTGCCTAGAAACCAGATTGGTTCTCAATACGGAGCCTTGAGTCGATGTTCAGTCCTGGAATCTTTCTGCATACTTGCATCCCTCTTGCCGGAAAGACAGTATTAGTTGTAGCGGCCCACAATCGCAACCGGGAGATTGTCTTGGAGAATATGTTTTGTCTGCGCTGTAATCGGGAATTGGGGATAGGGCATAAATGCGTAGCGATCTATTTGTTTGCGCAGACTGTTGGAATCAAGCCGCGCAAGAAATCCTCGGCCCAGCGTATATGTTTTTGTCCGCAATGCTCTGTTTCGCTTGCCATGGGGCCGCCTCCTGAGGGTGCCCTCAACCTGGCCGCATGGGATATGATCCGCGATCTGGTCGGTTCAGATCCGGCTTTAAATCAGGCGGCGTGGGAAAATTTGACTTCAGTCCTTGGCTCACCGCCCCTCACCGGCACAGATGGAGCTCGTCTCTCGGCAATGTCCGGCGGGTATTTCGAGTTTTAATCCGAACCGCCAATCGAGCGCATACTCGTTTTCCCGAATCCACAGGTCTCCTCAGCTAACCTTTTCGGACGTCCCGAAGTCTAACGAACTGATTAAGAGCAGGGGAACTTTGCGTACCCCAACTGCGTATCAAGGGTCAGATGTCAGGCGGGATTGAGACCCCTCGCCTGCGCACTACCCGGGGCCCCCATGCCTCTCTCGGAGGCTTGGGGGCACATATCTATTTCGATGCGAATGCTTCTCGACATCGTCCGGCAGTCGCTCTCCACTTTGTGGGCGCATAAGCTGCGCTCCTTCCTGACCATGTTCGGAATTGCCTGGGGAGTGGGCTCCCTGCTTTTATTAGTTGGCCTGGGAGAAGGCTTCCGCAGCGGGCAGGACAAAAACCTGGCCGAACTGGGTCAAGACATTATGTTTGTTTTTCCGGGACGCATCCCGGCGGTTGCCGGAAGCTACCAGTCGGGACAGCCCTACTACCTGACGTATGGCGACTACTTCGCGATCCGCGATCAGTCCAAATTTCTTCGCGCCGTTTCTCCCGTGCTGGAGCGCGACGACATCCGCGCCGTGAGCGACTATGGATCCACCAACGGCCAAGTCTTCGGCGTCGTTCCCGAGTACAGCCAGATCCGCAATACTCCAATCGAGCCCGGACGCTGGTTCAATGATGAAGACAACTCGCAACATCGCCGCGTGGCGGTCGTCGGATGGGAATTGCTAAAGAACATGTTTCCCGGCCAGCCCGCCGTGGGCAGCACAATTCTGCTGAACGACATGGATTTCAAGGTGATCGGAGTCATCCCGAAGATTGGCAAAGAAGGGGAAAATGGCACCAACCATCGTATCTTTGTGCCCTTCGACACCATGCGAATGCTTTTTCCACTGAAGGCTAAGAACTCGGAGAACGCCATCAGTTTCATTAACTATCGCCCGATAAAAAAAGAACTTCACATCGAAGCCAAGAACGAAGTTCATGCCATCGTCGGCCGCCGTCACGGCTTTGATTCCACGCTCGACGACGCTTTCATGGACTGGGACACCATCGATGGCGCGATTCGTGTGGCAAAGATTTTCGACGCGATGGATTGGTTTCTCGGAGTGGTTGGAGTGGTTACCCTGGGCCTGGGGGCTATTGGCGTCATCAACATTATGCTGGTTTCGGTCACCGAGCGCACGCGTGAGATTGGGCTGCGCAAGGCTCTGGGCGCGACTCACCGAAACATTATGACGCAGTTCTTTGTTGAAGGGGCCTTCCTCACCGCGTTTAGCGGCGGCATCGGACTGGCGATCTGCACCGCTTTCGTGACACTCCTGGCGCAATTGCCTTCTCCTGAAGGATTTGATACTCCGCGCATCGTGCCCGCTTCCGCCGTGGTCGCCATTGTTTCGCTATCGCTTGCAGGAATCATCGCGGGCCTTTATCCCGCGCGCAAAGCCGCACTGCTTGCTCCCGTGGAAGCGCTGCGGCAGGAGTAACTGAGTTGGAGCCTTTAAGTTTGGAGTGATCATGTTTGGCGACCTGGGCAAGCAAGCCATTAACGCGTTGAAACATAATCGCCGCCGATCCGTGCTCACCATGCTGGGCATGGCATGGGGGATTGCCACGGTGGTTCTGCTGCTGGCCTACGGTACGGGTTTTGAGAGCGGTTTGATGGTCGCCTTCCGCACTTTTGGAGGGAATCTGGTTGCCATTTTTCCCGGCCGCACTTCGGTACAGGTAGGTGGGACTAAGGCAGGCGTGCAAGTTCGCCTGACTCGTGAGGATCTCGATTACCTGCGCGCCGAGTGTCCCATGCTCACCCGCATTTCTCCCGAGGTGGATAAGCAGAGCCTGGTGTCCTTTGGCACTCGCAGCGCGAGTTACGGCGTACACGGCATTTATTCCAGCTACGAAAAAATTCGGGCCTTGGATGTCGGCGAAGGTTCCTTCTTCGGCGAGCAGGATGACTTCACTCACACCCGCGTGGCGGTCATCGGGTCGACGGTGAAGAAGAAACTATTTTCCGGCCAGAACGCGCTGGGCGAAAGCGTGCGCATCGACGGCATCTCCTACAAGGTTATCGCGGTCCTCCGGCATACCATTTCGAACGGCGACGAGGACATGAACTCTCTCGTTTATGTGCCATACAGCGCCATGAGCGACCTCAAGAATAGCTATTATCTCGACGGCATCATGATGGATTACGAAGGCGACCACATGAAGATGGTCGAGGCCGTACGCAACTCAATGGCTTTCCATCACAACTTCAGTGCTAAGGACAACCGCGCGATTTTCGTTTTCGACGCGGTGAAAGATCTCGCGGACCTTACTATCATCACCGTCGGCATCAAGCTTCTGCTGGGCTTTATCGGGCTGCTGACCCTGGGCATCGGCGGGGTGGGACTGATGAATATCATGTTGGTTTCCGTCACCCAGCGCACTCGCGAGATTGGCGTGGAGAAAGCCTTGGGCGCGCGGCGATGGCATATACTCTTTCAGTTCCTCGCCGAGGCTCTGGTGATTACCGCGCTGGGCGGGCTGTTGGGTGTGGCGCTGGCATATCTGGTTTCATGGTCAGTCGGTTCGCTGACATTGTGGAGCGCCTTCATGGAAGATGCCAGCGAGGGGGACATTCATCTGTACATCGACTCTGCGACGCTCGTGTGGTCCACAGTGATTCTCAGCTTCGTTGGAATTGTCAGCGGCATGCTACCGGCGATCAAGGCCGCGAGGCTTAATCCGATCGAAGCGCTGCGCTACGAGTAGCGCCCGGGCGCCGCCGGCTCTGCGGCAAATCTTGCCTCGCGCTCGTATGGTGTGATCGTCGCTTGACGCATCTCATTCCTGCTTGACAGTGATATCGCGCCTGCAGAAAATCCATGCGCCATACGCTTACGCGATACACCAGGCGATGTTCCTGAGTGATTCGGCGCGAGCAGCAAACCCTACAAGTACGTTTTTTAGGCTCTTGGCGCCTAAGTCTGAGAATTCGTCTCTCAGATTTTCTAGGCTTTGTAACAATGTTACATGGCCCTGCGCCGGGGATTTCAAGGGGCGGAGCCCCTTGGGTAGCTTTAGCGGCTCTGGCTTTCCGATACCTGTAAAGAGGTCACCAAGGATGGACTCGATGAGTTCGAAGGCAGGGAGAGCAACTTTTCGGTCCGGTATCAACCCAATAGCACTGGTCTTGGCGAAACTCAGAATGAGATACTGCTTCCCGCTCAGCGTTGCGGGGCAAGCGCCATATCCCGGCGCAGCTTCTCTAGCGGCTCCGGCCTGCCCTTTTGCGACCTATTGCCCGCCGCAATACTGTGAGCAGCCGCTGAACGCTCTTGGGTGACCGCAATCGGTGCGCTGTCTCCCTTAATCCGGCCAACTCGTCTGCCGGAATCATCGCGACCGGCGACCGTCTTGTGGGCTTTTCGACTTACGATCACGACCTCATGATCGTTGGCCACGCGGTCGAGCACCGAAGCCATCTGGCGCAGAATGTAGGTCGTCTCGGTCACGTTTTCCTGTCTTATGGAAAACTGTGCAGTAACCCTGTACGCCGGAGCGTTTTACCGCGCAGCTGTGGCCGTCCGCCGATTGTCACCGGGCATCATGCCCTCGCACAAGGTGAGCCCTCATCTGCTTTACAATTCCAGTGTGCCTGAAACCACCGCTACCCGCCTCGAACGCGTTGTCTCCCAGCTCCTCCTCTATGAGCATCCGCTGCTGAACTTTTCTGCGCGCTCCAAAGGCGATGGAGTGGAAATCATCATTCAGTTCAAAGACTCGTCAGTTGCCGTGCACACCTACTACTTCGATCTCCATCCCCGCGACCTGGATCACCCGCAATTCGAATGGAGCTTCCAACGCCAACTCTACGACGCACTGCACGATTACTTTGTCGAAATGTTTATTCGCACGCCGCAGGACCGCGCCGAACGTCGAAGGAGAGAATCGTGAATCTCTTGCGGCAGAGGATTGAGCAGGAAATCCGCCGGCACGGCCCGATTCCCTTCTCGCGCTACATGGAACTGTGCTTATACGATCCGGAACTTGGTTATTATTCGCGAAGTGCGGAGCAGTTCGGCAGAGCCGGTGATTTTTACACTTCGAGCGATATCCATGCCGTTTTCGGACGGCTTTTGGCGCGGCAATTCAACGAGATGTGGCAAGCGCTGGACTCGCCCGACCGCATCGAAATGGTCGAACTTGGATCAGGGCGCGGCTTGTTCGCGCAAGACGCGCTAGGTTGGGCAGAAAATAAATTCCCGGATTTTTTTCGCGCCTTACGCTACGTCCTGGTCGAGAGCTCGCAAGGGTTGCGGGCACGGATCAGCGAAACCTTGAAGTGTCACATTGCTTCCGGAAAAGCTGAACTGACGAATTGCTATCCTCGGGAAGGATCAGCCTGCAAAACTTCGACCATCGTCTTCGCCAACGAATTCTTTGATGCCCTGCCGGTTGATATTCTGAGCGCGCAGGGCTCGCTTCGCATCGACGCGCACGACGGGCGCTTTGTCGAAACCTGGGCGCCGGCAACGCCGCAGGAAAGCGCGCTCCTCGATCTGATGCGCTCGCGGTTCGATCACGTCTCCGCCGAGCGCATATTGTCAGGTCCCGGGCTGGTGAATCTGTACAACGCGTTGTGTGAACTGGCCGGAACGCCAGCCGCGTCCTATTCCGCCGACCAGATCACCAACCCGGGCATCTGGAATGCAGATCCGCACACGCACGAGGCAACCGCGATGTTCTGTGCCATGCTCGGCACCGTCGCCGGCAATCTGGCGCTCACGCTCGGTGCGCGCGGCGGCATCTACATTTCCGGCGGCATCGTGCCGCGCATGAGTGCCTTCTTCGCCCAATCCGAATTCCGCGCCCGCTTCGAAGCCAAGGGTCGGCTGAGCGACTATGTGGCGACGATCCCGACTTACCTTATTACCCGCCAGCTGCCGGTGCTGCTCGGCGCCGCGGCGCTGTTGCGGCATGAGTGCTGAAGCATGTCCCGGAAAAGCATGCCCTCGGACTTGATCCGACGGGTGGAAACCGGTTTTCCGAAGAGGACATGCGATAACGAATGAATCTAGAGCACATCTCGATTGAACTAACGTGGATGTGCTCTGGGCGAGGC
>Ga0209330_1000855_pt1 | contig 10606 bp, 13 predicted proteins | sample JacPinW_OM2H0_O3_FD_187969 | JGI IMG/M metagenome (GOLD analysis project Ga0209330, IMG submission 187969) | Forest soil microbial communities from Algoma, Ontario, Canada - Jack Pine, Ontario site 1_JW_OM2H0_O3 (SPAdes) (version 2) | ecosystem: Environmental > Terrestrial > Soil > Boreal...
ACGCCCCTGGAGCAGGCCGCCGGCGTGCAAATCTTTGACCAGCCGACGCCTGACATCCGCGCCCTTCTGGCGAAGCCCGACTTCCAGGCCACGCTGACGGACAAATCCGGCGAGAAATTGACCATCGAAATATCGAAAGAATCCAAGGGTTTCGTATACGCGAGAACCAGTGAAAACCCGGCAGTTTACAAACTCGATAAGCAGATTCTGACCGATCTGAATTTCAAACTCGGCGACTTGGCCCTGTCCGGTCCGCCGAATTAGGTTCGCCTGGGCCCAGTTATGCTGGAACCGTGACTTCCACAGCCGAGCTTCCTTGATTTGACCATGCCGCAATTAAGAGGACTTTCCCCGTACTAGGGGAAACGTAAATGTAGTAGATCTGCTCGCGGCGCTTGACGTCATAAAAACCCGTCCGTTTGGGGTCGGGGATTACGGTTCCTCCGCTGGCCAGCACGTCGCGCAGTTGCGCGATCATTTCCTGCGAGTGATTCCGCAGGTCTTCGATTTCCAACTCGCGCTCTAAGCAAGTCTCCATAGTGCCTCCAGCCCCTCTTATCGTCTCTCATTTGGTATTACGTTAGGCCAAAGGCAAAGGTTCCGACCAGGCCGAGTTCGCGACATGACTGTGTCGATATGAACCAATTTGCCTGCCAAAAGGCCCCGGAAAAGTATTCCAGCGTTAACTCTTAATTAGATACTTGCGCGGTGTCGATAAACTTGTAATAGTCCGAAGCCCTGGGGAAAAACTGACCGTGAAAAAAAAGAGAGCAAAGAAATCGAATCGCATGCATCGCGATAGAAGACGGAAACATCAACATTGGCAGGTCACCGTGTTTTACCACGACGGCGAACGATTCGCTCGTGTGTATATTGACCGCGACCGTGCCCAGCGTTTCGCCCAACGCCAGAAGAAGTCCCCGATAGTGAAAGCCACACGGATTCTTGAGGTAGATTAGGGCAGCCGCGTTTCTTCCGCGCCACATGGACTTCATTTGTCTGTCCGAACGCTCGCTGCGCTCGAGCCCTTGTTCGAGTATTGGCGCCGTGCTATAAATAATCTGGAATTGCGGAGCTCATCCGCGCGGGATTCGTATAGTGGTAGTACGCCACCTTGCCAAGGTGGAGGCGAGAGTTCGATTCTCTTATCCCGCTCCAGATATCCTCGCCGCTTAGTTCTTTACGCTGCTCCTCGGTATTCATTTTGTGTCTACTCTCCCGCCGCGTCTGCCCCCAGGTCAGACGGGTAATATTTATTGTCGCCGGGCGATTGATTAGGATATGCTCCACCCGTAGTTCCCCGGCTTGCTCCGGGGCTTGGTCCCCAGCCCGCTGGCAAACTCAACCCCAACACACACATCCGAACTCTCTCGGGTGGCGTAAGTAAGATTAGGAGTGGTTGCAGTTAAAACTCAATAGGAGGAATTCGGGAAATGACAAAATCGAAGAAGGCTCTCGTTGCTGGCGCAGCACTTGCAGGTCTGTTGGCTGGCACCGGCGCGACGATTCAAGCATCGAATCTTCTGTCCGGCGCAAGGATTGCTGCACAATCCGACCAGAAACCGGCGGACACCAAGGTGAAGGAAAAGCACGCTTGCAAGGGTCAGAACTCCTGCAAGGGCAAGGGTGGATGTAAATCGAGCGACAATGGCTGCAAAGGCAAGAACTCTTGCAAGGGCAAGGGTGGTTGCGCAACCGACGGTTCAAAGATGCCGGACTAACGCTCTTCGGAGCGTTAGCACTGAAGCAAAATCTGTCCTGCCTGGGGCCGGACTCCGTTGTACCGGCCCTCGACACTCCTTCGTGATCTTCGGAGCATCAAATGCCGGCGAATCGGTTTAACAATTTCACTGACTATGGAATAGGGATTGGTTTGCGCGCTCCGCATTACCACCATATTCTCACGCGCAAACCGGTGGTGGACTGGTTTGAAATCATTTCCGAGAATTTCATGATCGATGGCGGGCGCCCGCTGCATATCCTCGATCAAATCCTGGAACAATACAAAGTGGTGCAACACGGTGTGTCCATGTACTTCGGTTCGGCTGAGCGCCCGAACAAAGAGCATCTCCGCCGGCTGAAGACTCTGGTCCAGCGCACCAGGACGCCCTGGCTCTCGGATCACCTTTGTTGGGGAAGCGTGGACGGACGCTACACGCACGATCTGCTGCCCATGCCTTACACCTTCGAAGCCGCGCGGATTACGGCGCAAAAAGTTCGCGAGGTCCGCGATTTCGTGGAAGTGCCCGTGGTGGTGGAAAACGTCAGCAGCTACGCGGAGTTCCACGTTTCGGAGATGACCGAGTGGGAATTCCTGAACGAAGTCGTGGAGCGAGCTGACTGCGGAATTCTCCTGGATGTGAACAATATTTACGTGTCTTCGCGAAATCACAGTTTCGACCCGTACACTTACGTCAACAGCGTCCCCGCAGAGCGCGTGGCCCAGATCCACATCGCTGGCCATTCGAAATACAAAAAATATATTCTCGACACGCACGACCATCCGGTGATCGATCCAGTTTGGAAGTTGTACGAGCGCGCAATCGAACGCGTTGGCCACACTGCCACGCTTCTTGAGTGGGACGATAGCATCCCTTCCTTTGACGAAGTCCATGACGAAGCTTTGAAAGCCAATCGCTTCCTCGCGAGCGCTTCGCTGGCAAAAGCCGTATGAAGCTCCTGAGCATTCAACGCCGCATGGCTCGCGCGGTAATGACGCCGCTCACTCCTTCCGAACGCATGTGCTCTACTGCCCCCGATGGCCGCTCCATGCGCGCGGTCGCTTCTGAAATCATCAAGCCGAACGATCGTTTGACGTCATTCGAGCGGCTGGAAATTTATAACCGGCAATATTGGTTTCGCATCCTGTCAGGTTTTGCCGAGGATTTTCCAGGCCTCCGCGCTGTGCTAGGCGGGAACCGCTTCGATCGGATGGCAAAGGCATATCTGACTGATTGTCCCTCGCAATCGTTCACTTTGCGCAATTTGGGTTCGCGCCTGGAAGGCTGGTTGCGAAAGAATCCCGCCTGCACTGCGGGGCGTGGAAGTTTGGCTCTCGATATGGCGCGGCTCGAATGGGCCGATATCGAAGCATTCGATGACGGCGCCGAGCCAACGCTCAAGCCGGAAGACCTCTCGGCAGCCAATCCCGCGAAACTGCGCTTGCGACTTCAGCCATATGTTCAGCTTCTCGACCTGCGTTATCCCGTCGACGACCTGTTGCTTGAAGTTCGTAAAGAAGATGATGACACGGAAGTCGCCAGCAACGCTTTCAGCGAGCGTCACCATCAGAAACGAGTTTCGGCCGTGGCGAAATTGAAACCCAGTCCGATTTTCCTGGCCGTGCATCGCATGGACGACTCTGTTTATTTTCGCAGGCTTCATCGCGACGAGTTCGCCATTCTGACCGCGTTGCGCAGCGGAAAACCGCTCAAAACTGCCGTTGAAACCGCTATGAGAGATAGTTCGATTGTTCCCGACGAGCGCGCGGCAAACGTGCAGCACTGGTTTCAGACTTGGGCCGCCCTCGGCTGGTTCTGCCGCAACGAAAGTAAGCAAAGTGCTAGAGCGGACCGCTCGAAAGCGTCCCGGACATCGAGTCGCCGAACATGAGAACTGAGGAGAACGCGATTTGGCGATTGTATGGTGGTTTTGTGAGGGTCGTTTCGAGCCTTCAGTCACCATTCTTGTTAGTCGTTCGGTTGTACTGGGGTTGGCAGCTCTCTCAAAATGGGTGGGCTAAACTCCACAACCTGCCTCATGTCACGGAATTCTTCGCAAGCCTGGGGCTTCCGGCGCCGGCGTTCACCGCAGCTTTCGTTTCGACATTTGAATTTGTGGCCGGGATTCTACTCGCACTCGGCTTGCTGTCGCGAATCGCGGCGCTGGGCGTCGTCATTGATATGTTCGTGGCGTATTGGGCGGGGGACAGGGCGTCGTTGTTAGCGTTCTTCTCGGATCCTGACAAGTTTTCCAACGCAGCCCCATTTATCTTTCTATTCGTAGGTCTGATCATTTTGGTTTTCGGGCCCGGCAAGCTATCGCTCGACACCCTGATTGACCGGATGATTCGAAAACGAAAATATTCAGAGGTTGTGGACACTAGATCCTACAGTTCTTGACGCCTACTAGATGAAGCAGCGATCGCCCGATTCATGAAAGATCATGCCAATAGCAATGCCAAGACGTTTCGGCGTGTGACTCTTCTATGCCTACTCGTATTCTTCCTGGCTTCCGCGGGCGCGTTTCCGGATGACGATATGACCTCAACAGTACTCATCGGAAATTCGCGGATAGACGTCGTGATTGAGAAGGGTACGCTTCAAGTCTCGAAGGAGGAATTGCTGAAGTGGGTTCAGTGGGCCGCGGAATCCGTAAGCGACTATTATGGCCATTTTCCTCTTCCTCATCTTTTGCTGCGCATCATTCCCACCGACGGAAGAGGCGTGCGAGGGGGAAAGACTTTCGGAGAAAAGGGCGGATTCATCAGCATTCACGTCGGCAGTGACACGATTTTCGCGGGTCTTGCCGCCGACTGGATGTTGACTCACGAAATGGTACATCTGGCTTTCCCTTCTGTTGCGGACAACCATCACTGGATTGAAGAGGGGATTGCAACCTACGTGGAACCGATCGCTCGCGTCAGGGCGAAACACTTTGACGCAACACAAATGTGGTTTGAAGTCGTAAGGGATCTCCATCAGGGACTTCCCGCCGCAGGAGATAAAGGTCTCGACAATACTCATACCTGGGGACGAACGTACTGGGGCGGCGCACTGTTCTGCTTCCTCGCGGATATTGAGATTCACCAAAAAACGGGGAACCGAAAAGGTTTGGACGATGCTCTGCGCGGAATCCTGGCTGCCGGCGGCGATATTCGACAGGAGTGGCCGTTGGAAAAGGCATTGGATACCGGCGACCAGGCGACCGGCGTATCCGTTTTGCGGCCGCTTTATGAAAAGATGAAAGAGCAACCCTACGACGTGGATCTGCCCGCGCTGTGGAAACAATTGGGTATTGAACGCGACGGCGAGACGGTCCGCTTTGTGGATGATGCGCCACTCTCTCAGACACGCATCGCAATCACCTACGGTTCGCCTGCATCCGTCTCCAAATCTGCCTCGGCCATCAGCATAATTGCCGGCGACACAGCCATGAACTTCCCTAAAAGATAGCTGCCTCGTGAGAGGAATTGGTTTTCCTTACTGAGTGACGAGCACGTCGTTCGCGTGCTAGAGTTTCCCTCCCAACCCCATGCTCGCTTATCTTTGCGGTCCCATCGAATTCGCCGAAGACGGCGGCAGACTCTGGCGGCGCAAGCTGGCGCCCTTTCTTCGAGACCAGCTTGGCCATCGCGTCTACGATCCGGCCGAAGATGAGCTGAAGAATCTTACCGACGAAGAAGCCGCGCACTTTCGCGAATGGAAAACAAGTGACCTCGAACGATTCCGCCGCACCGTGCGCAAGATCATAGCTTTCGATCTCGACCTGATAGAGAACAAAGCGGACTACCTGATCTGCTTTTGGCCTTCCGAAAATGCACACAGCGGCGGGACTTCCGCCGAGCTGACAGTGGCACACCGTAAAGGCATTCCCGTGTATCTCGTCACGCCAATCGCGGTAGAGCAGGTAAGCGGCTGGATGCTGGCTTGTTCCGACCAATTGTTCACGTCAATCGAGGGCCTAAAGGAGTTTCTGGTGGCTCGCTTTTCTCGCGAGAAACAAACGCAACTCTGGAAGTAGCCCTGCCTCTCGCCTGTTTTTGGCGTCCCTGATAGAATCCGCGCCGCATGGGAAAAATTATTATCGCGGTTGGCAGCGTGCGCCGTCCTAAGTTGGACGCGGTTTCGGCTGCTCTCGCCTCGTTCGGACCATTCCTGAGCAAGGATGCACAATTCGAAATCACGGGGATGGATGTTCCGAGCGGCGTCCGGCACACCCCGCTTACACGCGAAGACTTGATGTCGGGCGCGCGACAACGCGCTGAAGCCCTGATACACTTCGCGCGCGAAAAAAATCAACCCTGGAAATACTTCGTCGGCCTTGAAGGGGGCTTGGACATCGTCAGCGACCGCGACTCGCGTGTTGTTTTTCTCGAGAATTGGGCATACGTAAAAAATGTCAGCGGCCATGGTTTTTTTGGCCAATCGGGAGGCGTCGTCCTTCCCGAAGCGCTCGTAAAACGTGTGGTGGACGACGGCGTGGAGCTGGCCGAAGCCATTGACGAATTTGCCGGAGGCCACGGCATTCGCGACGCGCAAGGCGCATGGGGCGTCCTTACGCGCAATCTTATAACGCGCCAGGACGCTTTCCGGGTCGCCGTCATCAACGGCTTCGCGCCCTTTTTTAACAGCGCGGTCTACTGACTGCTGCCGGAGCAGGGGCTCGCAACACTCAATTTTCACCGTACTATGTGCTAGCCTAAGAGCACAGGGAGCCAAGCGTGGACATCGTCAAGGGCAATATGGGCTGGATCGAGGTCGTCGTCGGGCCGATGTTTTCCGGCAAGAGCGAGGAGCTCATTCGCCGGCTGCGACGAGCGGAAATTGCAAAGCAGCGCGTTCAAATTTTCAAGCCGGTGATCGACCAGCGCTACTCCAAGAACGGAATCGTCTCCCACTCGGGCCTGGAGCTGGATTCGGAGCTGGTGACAACCGGCGAAGATATACTTTCTAAAGTGGCACCGCGCACCGAAGTCGTCGGGATTGACGAAGCACAATTTCTCGGCGAAAGCCTGGTCGAGAGCTGCGTCAAGCTGGCCGATCTGGGCAAGCGCGTGATCGTCGCGGGTCTCGATACGGATTTCATGGGCCGTCCCTTCGAGCCCATGCCGCGTCTTCTGGCTGTCGCGGAAGAGATTACCAAACTGCTGGCGATTTGCATGCGATGCGGTAATCCTGCCGTGCACACGCAAAGGCTCGTCGCCTCGGAAGAGTTGATAGTGGTCGGCGCGGGCGGAATGTACGAAGCGCGTTGCCGCCGTTGTTTTGAGCCGCTCCTCGCATCGCAGAACGCTGAGGAAGAGAAGATAGCTTCATCACCTAAGGCTCGTGCGGCCGTAAGTTAAGTTCGACCAATCGTTTTATCCCGCCGCGGCACGAATGCGCCCCGGAACGCTCTGGCCTGCACCGAAGCCCCATTCCTGCAACCATCTGGCCCCGCAAAGAATCCATATTCACCTGAAGGGCAAAAAGCCATAAAATAGGTCCCGGTCAGGCTGCCATGTATATCCGCCAGATTATTGTGCTCGGGTTCGCCCTCGCTATGGGTGCGGATCGAGCAGACATCAATCGTTATCGCACGCCTGCGCTTCCTGACGGTCCCGACCTGAATTCTTTGCCTGCCTCCATCAGTTCGGCTGGTTTGTTCGGCCCGCCTGTTTTCATCTCTGTTGTCGATCAGTCGACGGGTAAGCAGACGCCGCTGCAACCCCAATCGCGGCTGGAAATCGTCCGTTATGTTTCGGGAGAATTTGCAAAGGTCGTGACGCCGATTCCGGCGGGAAGAAAAGGGTTCCGGATACCGGTCGGACAGAAATTGGATGACAAAGAACTCAGAAATGCTTTGCGTCATGACGGCGCCGCTGTAAGCGCGGGCGAAACCGTCCAAGTGACGAACATCGAGTTCCGCGCGAAAGAGATCGTCGTCCAGATAAACGGCGGAGGGAAAAAACATTTCAATTTACGCGAGCACGTTCAGGTCAGCGCCGGAGGTTCGATGGCCCCTCTTCCATCTGGCCCCCAACAAAAGCCCGGCGGGACGTTGATTCTCGATTATGGCGCGCCTGTGCCGGATATGAGCGCCGATGACGTGATGACCGCGCTGCAGGCGTTTCTGAGTTTCTCCAAAGAACAATCCGCTGCCGTGAACTGGGTTGATACGCTGCCCCCGCAATTTAGAGACGCAATAAAAGATCAGCGAGCTGTCGCCGGCATGGATCACGAGATGGTGCTCGCAGCTCTTGGACGGCCAGACCACAAAGTGCGCGAGCGCGATCCGGATGGCACTGAAACCGAGGACTGGATTTATGGCAATCCGCCCGCACGGACAACCTTTGTCACTTTTACCGGAGATAAGGTAATTCGCGTGAAGGAATTCGACTGACCGCGTTGACTTTTTTCGTTGTGCGCCCTAGCATCACCGTTCGGTAAATTCGTGCGCGTAGTTCTGTCGTTGTCCGCATCTATCGCTTGTGCCGGGAGGGCGAATGTCGATCAAGGTTGGAATTAACGGGTTCGGACGTATCGGCCGCAATATTTTCCGTGCCGCGCTGGAAGACCCTTCGATAGAAATTGTAGCGGTCAACGACATCACCGACTCAAAAACTCTTGCGCATCTGCTCAAGTACGATTCGATCCTCGGCAACCTCCCCAATAAAGTGACGCATACGGAAGATACGATCTCGGTCGACGGGAAAGCCTTTAAGGTTTTCCGCGTGAAAGATCCTGCGGAAATCGACTGGACCTCCGTCGGAGCGACCATCGTCGTCGAATCCACGGGACTCTTCACCGCAGGCGCCAACGCGCGCAAGCACATTCGCGGTTCGGTGAAAAAAGTAATTATTTCCGCGCCCGCTACCGATCCGGACGCCACGTTCGTTCTCGGAGTGAATGACAAGTCCTACGATCCCGCGAAGCATCACGTTATTTCTAATGCTTCCTGCACTACGAACTGCCTCGCGCCGGTGGCGAAAGTGATTCACGACACCTTTGGTATCAACGTGGGAACGATGACCACGGTTCATTCGTACACGAACGACCAGAAACTTCTCGACCTACCGCATCCGGATCTCCGTCGCGCGCGAGCAGCAGCTCTTTCGATGATTCCCACATCCACCGGCGCCGCCAAAGCGCTTCACCTGGTTATTCCGGAGCTTAAAGGAAAGCTGGACGGTTTTTCGCTGCGCGTGCCGACGCCCAACGTTAGCGTGGTGGATTTGACGGTGTTGACGGATAAACCCGCGACGGTCGAGTCCGTAAACTCGGCTTTGAAGAAGGCGGCCGACGGTCCCATGAAGGGCATCCTGGCGTATACCGAAGAAGAATTGGTCTCCATCGACTTCCGCGGCAATCCGCACTCTTCGATTGTGGATTCCGGCTACACGCGCGTCGTAGGCACGAACTGCGTCAAGATCCTCGCGTGGTACGACAACGAGTGGGGCTACTCAAGCCGCTGCCGCGATTTAATCAAAATCCTTGCCGCGCGACTCTAGTTTTCCTTACAAGGGCAGCACAGATAATCGATGACGCTGCAAATATGAATAAGCTATCCATTCGCGATCTTGAAATGTCGGGCAAACGCGTGTTTATCCGCGTGGACTTCAACGTCCCCATCGATGGCGCGGAAATCGAGGACGATACACGCATTCGCGAAACGCTTCCCACTTTGCGCTTCGCGATCGACCGCGGCGCGCGCCTCGTTCTCGCTTCGCATCTCGGCCGCCCCAAAGGCAAAATCGATCTGAAGTACAGTCTAGCGCCCGTCGCAGCGCGATTGAGCAAATTCCTCGGCCAACCGGTCGCGTTCAGCGCCAGTTGTGTTGGCGCGGATGCCGAAGCGAAAAGCAAAGCGCTGCGCGATGGTGAAGTGCTGCTTCTCGAAAATGTCCGATTTTTTCCGCAAGAGGAAGCCAACGACCCGGAATTTTCGCGCCAGCTTGCGCAATTGTGCGACCAGCTTTTTGTCTGCGATGCATTCGGCTCCTCGCATCGTGCGCACGCCTCTGTGGTCGGCATCACGAAATTTGTTCGCCAGTCCGCGGCAGGCCTGCTGATGGAAAAAGAACTCACCTATCTTGGAAAAGCTGTGTCCAACCCGGACCGCCCGTTCGTCGCCATTCTCGGCGGCGCAAAAGTTTCGGACAAAATTGAAGTCGTCCAGAATCTGATGAAACTCGCGGACGCTATGTTGATCGGCGGGGCCATGGCTTATACATTCCTGAAGTCGCAAGACCTGCCGGTAGGGAAGTCCCTGGTGGAAAACGACAAGCTCAATCTTGCACGGGATCTTCTCGAGGAAGCGCGCCGGCGCAATTTCCGCTTCGTTCTCCCCGTGGATCACGTTCTCGCTGAAACCCCGGGTTCGGCATCAATCCGCACCACGGACATCGCACAGACTCCCGAAAACCTGATGGGGCTCGACATCGGTCCTAAAACAATCGCGCTGTTCAATCAGGAAATTGCTGCCGCCCGCACGATTGTGTGGAACGGCCCGGTGGGCATGTTCGAGAAACCCGCATTCGCGCAAGGGACTCTGGCCATCGCCCGTGCAGTAGCTGCGGCGTCCGCCGCCGGCGCTACTTCCATCGTTGGCGGCGGAGATTCCGTCGCGGCCGTCGAACGGTCTGGCCTTGCTTCAAAGATTTCGCACATCTCGACCGGTGGCGGCGCTTCCCTCGAATTTCTCGCCGGCAAGAAACTTCCCGGCGTCGAAGCGCTCACGAACAAGTCCGAAAGCCGGAAGGAAATTTAAGTGTCTCGCCGCCCCGTGATCGCCGGCAATTGGAAGATGTACAAGACTCAGGCGGACACGCGCCAGTTCTTTGCCGCATTAAAACCGCTCGTAGCCCACTCCCGCCATTGCGACATCATCATTGCGCCTCCGTTCA
>Ga0209330_1000858_pt1 | contig 10567 bp, 9 predicted proteins | sample JacPinW_OM2H0_O3_FD_187969 | JGI IMG/M metagenome (GOLD analysis project Ga0209330, IMG submission 187969) | Forest soil microbial communities from Algoma, Ontario, Canada - Jack Pine, Ontario site 1_JW_OM2H0_O3 (SPAdes) (version 2) | ecosystem: Environmental > Terrestrial > Soil > Boreal...
CACTCACCAGTCTCTTCTACACAAAATGTAATGGCTTGAAAGCTCGGGTGGTAATCTACGCCTATAATCATCATGTCCGGCTCCTTTCTCCGAGCCTGCGGTCGTCGGCAAACCACAGTCTACCCGGGTCTAAGGAGCCGGCGTTGTTATGCAATCAAGTGAAGTTTCGCTTCAAAAGGAAGGCAACGCGACCTACCAGGAGAATATTTCGGTCAAAGGATGACAACGACTCGACCGCGACGACTAGGATGATCCACTAGTTCGTGGGCACGGGCGATTTCGGCAAGTGGGATTCGTTCGCCGATTTCAAATCCTGTCCAACCGGCTTCGAGCGTCGAGTTGATATCCAGCGCAGCCTGCATTTTTGCCTCGCGTGGGAAATCGTCGCTGCCAAGAAAGTACACGCGGATATTCTTGAAGACCATTTGCCAGAAAGGAATATTTGGAGTCGAATTGTCGGTAGCGTAGGTGGCGATGGAGCCGTCATTTTTCAGTAACTCGACGTCGGCATCGACGTTGGCGCCAAAAGCCACTTCGACGATGTGATCGACGCCGTCGGGCGCGAGTGTTGTCACGCGCGAGACGAGATCGCCGCTGCTTACGATCACTTCTTGTGCGCCAGCGTTGCGTGCCGTGGACTCGTCCGACTCAGACCGCACGGTGCCGATCACCCGGGCTCCCGCATGCCGTGCCAGGGCAACCGCGCAGAGTCCCACAGATCCCGCCGCGCCCTGAACCAAAACCGTGCGTCCACGAACCTCACCGCCAACGTGGACGGCACGATGTCCCGTGATGCCCGGAATGCCGAGACACGCACCCTGCTCCATCGAAACCTTGGCGGGAAGCGGTGCAACGTGATCGACTGGTACGACCGCGAATTCCGCCGCTGTGCCGAAGGCGCGATACGATTGCGCTCCGTAACACCACACATTTCGGTCGGTCCATTCGGTACTGACGTCCGAACCGATTTGGTCAATTCGGCCCGCGCCGTCGCTGTGAGGAATCACACGCGGATACGGCATCCCGACTCCGAACGCGTCTCCACGCTTCTTGGTGTCACCAGGATTGATGCCCGAGGCAGAGATGCGTATGCGGACTTCGCCGGGACCTGCGGTCGGGTCTGCCATTTCGCCGACTTTCAGCACGTCGCGAGCGGGACCCTGCTTTTCGTACCACGCGGCTCTCATACAGACTCGGCGAAGACGTTACATCGGGAGCCGTTAGATGTACAAGTGCCGTTGCTTTGGCTCAAAAAGTTGAAGTGTCAAACGTGGGGATATTAGAAGTCATCGTTGCCAGCGGGCAGGTACCCTGGGCTTGGGATTCGCTGTACCCGCCTAAACAGCAGAAAGGCCCACCTTTTTTCTTGTCGCCGGGGCTTGCAACGGCTTAATCTCGTCCAAACTCAGTTCACCGGAGGGAAATTCTTATGACCTCAGGGGACGGCAAGGAAATCAGCAACTCAAATTCATCTACCATCACAGCGCGACTCGAAGCAGCCACCGCTGAATTGCACCGACTCGAAGAGCTGGTAAAAACTGGCGATCTCGATTCCCGTGTTCTCTCCGAATTTCGCAATGCCGTGGATCATATTCGCAGCACGACATTCGCGGTCCAGAAGTGGATCGGACTAAACGAACAATCTGGTGGTGATCCGTTTTCCGTCCTTCCGATAATGTCGGCTGAGCGCGTTAAACGCGCCACGCAGATTACGAACGATCTGTGTCTCGACTTGCAAACCGTAGACATCGGCATCGATACACCTGGGGTCACCGAGCTTTTCAGCGCGGTTGACGACCTGCGCCGCCGCTTGGCAACACTCCTCAAACGCGAATAGCGGCGGACGCGCGAAACGGTTCAAGGCAGACTAACGAGGTGCCTGATGACTCACGATCAGGTGTGCGCGATAAAAGCGGTGCATTCCGCGGTCGATTTGGCTCGAAAGGTTGGAGTGTCAGACGCGGAGATATTGGAAGCGATTAGAGTCGGAAACGTTGTGGATCGCTCAACGAATCGCAATAGTAAATGGCGGCAGCATTCGCGCCCGCAATCGCGAGGCTGGCGGCCTGGAAATGGAAATTTGCCTGCCTGCGCAGAACCCAGCTTCCGGACCGCCATATACGAAATAGAGCGCGGTCGCGGCCTGAGGACTTTACCCCTGTGGCTGTCGCGCTTCCTGAAAAGCATGGCTCGGTGCTGGCCATTGGATCGCGTTGGGCTGCGCTTCGTTTGAAACGCGCCTACATCGGCGTCTTCGTGGACGAAGGAGTGCACCGATGGATGCGCCTCAAGGCGGAATAATTACGGACCGAAGTGCTAATGTGTCGGCTACATAGACCGAATTTTCATATAGCGAACGAAATCGGGAAGCATAGCAGCTCCTGCGACCACGACGATAAGCGCAATTGCGCCGATGACGTAATATTCGAAGCTCATGTTTTTTCCTCGCGTCTTCGCCATTTCGGTACCTATTCGTTCGTAACCCGCCACTACCCACCATAGCAAAGAGCCACGAAGGGGAAACATACCGGAACACCTGTATTTTTTCACTTCGGCGCCTAGACCGTTGAGACTTGGGATAGGGTTTAGACGGTTGCTGTCAGAACAAAGCGCAATCTTGCACTGGGTGCGAATCGCTCCCGAGCGATTTCCGTAACCCTTCCGATGGAACACCCAATCGAGCTTTTTGAGTGGTGCTTTTTCCATCGAAATTCCCGTTTGGGCAAGGTGTTGCATCCGAATTTGAGTTCCGCGCCAAACCTTTGGCAGAACGTTGCGGACCCTCTGCAAACCTCGCTTGCATCGGCACATCGCTTCCGGAGTTCAGGGCGCCGTACTCAAGCCGTTTCTTGATGGCCGCATGATCTTATCTACGGAATTTTTGTTTGCCGACGGCTACACCGGACAGACGACGGAAGTTTTTGCCTATCCATCCGATGGCACGTTTCCCACACCGTTTCAGCGCATCGTCGGAGTTCCGCTGAAGTCTTACCTGACCGTCAGTTGGACGTCACTTCCGCCAGACCAAACCCTGACCACCCGCCTGTTCGAGCACGAAGAAAGTCACGACAGGGCAATCCGCTATTCGATACAATCTCGCGCAGCGGCCAGCATCACCAGAAATGTTGGTTTGCCGCAAAGGTGCCTGCCGCTGCATGAGCGCTATCACCGAAATTGACGTGTTGTGGATAACCGCCGGACTGGGCTGCGACGGCGACACCATCGCCATGACAGCTGCGACCCAGCCGAGCCTCGAAGAACTCATGTTTGGCGCACTACCCTTTGTGCCCCGAATCAAACTGCACAATTCGTTTCTGTCATACGAGAACGGTGAAGAATTCATGCAGGCATTCCACCGCGCGGCGGAAGGCACACTTGCACCTTTTATTCTGGTGGTCGAAGGCTCGATTCCGGACGAGACCAATAAAAAACAAGGCTACTGGGCCAGCTTTGGCACCGACCAAAAAACGGGGCAGCCGATTCTCACCTGCGATTGGATTAACCAGCTTGCGCCAAAAGCCTGGGCAGTAATAGCGGCCGGCACGTGCGCGACCTATGGCGGCATTCACGCGATGGAAGGGAATCCAACTGGCTGCATGGGTTTACCGGATTATCTCGGATGGAAATGGAAATCCAAGTCCGATGTTCCCATCGTTTGCGTGCCTGGGTGCCCGGTGCAGCCAGATAACATGACGGAGACTATCCTCTATCTATTAAATATGGTGGTGGGGCGAGCGCCTATGATTCCTCTAGACGAGGCATTGCGCCCCACCTGGCTGTTTGGCCAGACCGTGCACGAAGGATGCGACCGCGGCGGTTACTATGAGCAAGCGGAATTCGCCGCGGAATATGGCTCGATTCAATGCATCGTCAAGCTGGGTTGTTGGGGGCCCGTCGTGCAATGCAACGTGGGAAAGCGCGGATGGATGGGCGGGCTTGGCGGTTGTCCAAACGTAGGTGGAATTTGCATCGGATGCACCATGCCTGGATTTCCGGATAAATTTATGCCGTTCATGAATCAGCCCCCGGGTTCGCTGCTCTCTTCGAATGCAGTGGCGACGTACGGTCGCGCCATTCATGCGCTTCGCCGTTTCACCCAGTCATCCTTGAACAAAGAACCAAGTTGGAGACACCGCGAATTAAAATGAGTACGATTCTTTAGGGGTTGGATGATGAGTGGTCATCACACCATCGGAGGCGATTGGCCGGCGAAATTGACGGAGTCATTGCTTTCGAGCGAGCTTAATCCCAGTGTGATCGATGCTGAAGCCACCCTGCAGGGATTGGCCAGTGTGTTGTCGGAGAGCCGCTTCCTCGCCTCGGCGCTCGCTGATCAACCGGCCGGCCGAACTGAAGTCATTCAAGATCAGGAGGACCAATCCCAAAGCGTCGAAGCACGCTATCGCGCACTCGTCGAACAAATTCCCGCGGTAGTCTTTATGGCTTACCTCGATAAGGGCATCGGCGAAGCTTACGTCAGCCCGCAAATCGAAGCGGCGCTCGGCTTTTCGCAAAGCGAGTGGCTCGAAGATCCGGTGCGTTGGTACGATCAGATTTATCCCGACGACAAGCAGCGCTGGAGCACCGAAGCGGCGGAGATGTTTCTGTCCGGAAGACCGCTCAAGTCCGCCTATCGAGTGCTTGCGCGCGATGGACGCGTTTTGTGGTTCCACTGCGAAGCGGAAATGATCCGCCGGGAAGACGGCCGGCCTTGGTTTATTCACGGCGTTGGCGTGGACATCACCGGGCTGAAGCAGGCTGAAGAAGAGCTGCAGGACGAGCGCAACGTGCTGTCCGCGATCCTGGATACAGTGGGCGCTCTGGTTGTGGTTCTCGATCCCGATGGACGCATCGTTCGTTTCAACCGCACTTGCGAGCAGACCACCGGGTATTCCTTCGAGGAGGTGCGCGGAAAGAATGTTTGGGATCTGTTCCTGATTGCCGAGGAGGTCGACACGTTCAAGGCCATTTTCGCGCAATCGAATTCTAAGGAGTCTTCCGGGGATTACCAGACACATTGGCTGACGAGAGATGGCGGATCGCGCCTGATCACCTGGTCGAGCACAATTCTTGTCGGAAAAACCGGTGAAAAATCCCACGTAATAGTCACTGGAATCGACGTTACCGAACGGCAGCGCTTGGAGAAAGCGATTCTCGAAGTGAGCGCGCGTGAGCAGCGCCGCATCGGCGAAGATTTACACGATGGTTTGGGCCAGCACCTGACCGGCATCGCCTTTATGAGCAAAGTTCTGGAAAGCAAGCTGAGCGAGCACTCGCTTCCAGAATCAACAGACGCCACGAAGATCGTAAAACTTGTCAACGAAGCCATCAACAAGACCCGCGAGCTTTCGCGGGGACTGCTGCCCGTGGTCTCCGACGCTTACGGCCTGATGTCGGCCCTCACGCGCCATGCGGAGGAAATCCAGGATTTATTTCGGATTACTTGCCGTTTCGAATGTAGCGAACCCGTTCTGATCTACGATGTCAATGTGGCCACCCATCTTTACCATATCGCGCGTGAGGCCGTGAATAATGCGATCAAGCACGGCCACCCAGGCCACGTCGTCATCGGCTTATTTGTCGAAAATGGTGAGGGCACTCTTTCGGTCCAGGACGACGGAGCAGGAATTTCGGACGTTCCTTCGAGTCATAAAGGCATGGGTTTGAATATCATGAACTATCGCGCGAATATGATCGGAGGCTCGCTCGATATTCGCAAAAACTTTACTGGTGGAACCAGCGTGGTTTGCCTGTTTCCGCTCCCCGGTCGCGCCTGATGGAGAGGGATCAGACATGAACAAGGCTCGCGGAAACGTCAGCGCCTCGAAATACAGGATATTTTTGATTGACGATCATCCGATCGTCCGTCAGGGGCTGGCCTTGTTTATCAACCGCGAGTCGGATTTGATAGTTTGCGGCGAGGCCGACGGAGCGGCTTCCGCGCCTCAGGCGATTCGCGATTCGATGCCCGATTTCATCGTCTTGGATATTTCTTTGGATGGGCCCGATGGCCTGGACCTGCTGAAGACTCTTCGCGTAACCTATCCGAATTTGCCGGTGCTGGTGCTTTCGATGCACGATGAGTCCATCTACGCGGAACGGGCTCTGCGCGCGGGCGCGAACGGTTACATCATGAAGCAGGAGGCGACCGAGAAGGTGCTCATCGCCATTCGCAATATTCTGCGGGGAGAAGTTTATTTGAGCGATCGCCTCACGAATCGTATGCTGCAGCAATTTGCTCACGGTTCTGTTGCGACGCGCGATCCAGTCGCGAAGCTCACCGACCGGGAACTTGAGGTCTATCGCCTGATCGGTGCGGGCCACGCCACCCGCCAGATCGCGGACGAATTGCACGTCAGCACCAAAACCGTCGAATCCTACCAGGCTCACATCAAAGAAAAACTGTCGTTGCGCAACGCACGAGAGCTAGTCCAGCATGCGATCGAATCTACGCTAAACACGAAGGGAGCCTAACCCTGAAATCGAATCCGGCGCCTGCAAACTCTCCCTCTGGTGCTAAACCATTTCTGGTAAGTGCCTTTACATTCATCGCAAATCGCTTCTCAACCATCCGCCTGTAAGGAAATTCCCCATATCCTGGATAGGGAATTTCCTGATACATAAAACAGCAAGCTCCTGCTTGAGCTTCTCTGCTTGCTCGTTATATTACTTCCCCGCAAACGCTCGGGACTCCTTCGGTCGTCTGCGGCATTTGCGTTTCTGCCCCAGCCCTACACAAAGATATTTCATTAAAGACCATGAACGTTGTTGCCCTAGCGATCTAGGGTTGCAGCGAAGAGTTCCAGAGGCAGGTTGAAACTGGAAAGGAGAATCGAGCCATGGCCAACGCCGTACCCTATGGTCGTAAAACTCAAAGAGATTCGCCAGTCTCGGACGTTCACATTGTGTGGATGACGTCTGGTTTGGGTTGTGATGGCGATTCAGTTTCCATCACGGCCGCCACTCAGCCCAGCATTGAGGACGTACTGCTGGGCGCGATACCGGGCCTTCCCAAAGTTCACCTGCACAACCCTGTGCTGGCGTATGAAAACGGCGACGAATTTCTGAAATTTTGGTATGAGGCGGCAGCCGGAAGACTCAACCCCTTTGTGCTGGTGGTCGAAGGTTCGATCCCCAACGAAAAGATCAAGAAGGAAGGATATTGGGCTGCTCTGGGGACCGACTCGAAAACCGGACAACCGATTCCGACCAACGATTGGATTGATCGCCTCGCTCCCAAGGCCTTGGCAGTAGTGGCCTGCGGCACTTGCGCGACCTACGGTGGCATTCACGCCATGTCCGGCAATCCGACGGGTGCTATGGGTCTCGCCGATTACCTTGGTTGGGGCTGGAAATCCGTAGCCGGGCTTCCGGTCGTGAACGTCCCGGGATGTCCGGTTCAACCAGACAATTTCATGGAAACCCTCCTGTACCTCCTTTATCAAGTAGCTGGACTCGCCCCGATGATTCCCCTCGATGATCAGCTCCGTCCAACCTGGTTATTCGGGAAGACCGTGCATGACGGTTGCGACCGCGCCGGTTACTACGAGCAAGGAGATTTCGCCGAGGAGTACGGCTCCCCGAAATGCATTGTGAAACTCGGCTGCTGGGGTCCAGTCGTGAACTGCAACGTCCCCAAACGAGGATGGATGGCCGGAATTGGCGGCTGCCCCAACGTCGGCGGAATCTGCATTGGCTGCACCATGCCGGGTTTCCCGGACAAGTTCATGCCCTTCATGGACGAGCCTCCCGGCGCGCGTGTTTCTTCCACTGCGATTGGCGTATATGGCCGCGCGATCAGAGCATTGCGTTCCATGACCAACACCACCGTAAACAAAGAGCCGAAATGGCGGCACCCAGGCACCGAACTCACTACGGGCTATCACCCGCGGTCTTACTAAGATCCGAAAGGAGACCAGAAAAATGAGCACAATCGCAGGGGTGAGCAAAGAAACGCCGACCAAGTCGCGGAATCTGGTGGAGATGAATTGGGATCCGATTACCAGGATCGTGGGCAGCCTGGGAATTTTCACCAAGATCGATTTCGAGAATCGCCGGGTCACGGAATGTCATAGCACCTCGTCGATTTTCCGCGGCTACAGTATTTTCATGAAAGGGAAGGACCCGCGTGACGCGCACTTCATCACCAGCCGCATTTGTGGTATTTGCGGCGATAACCACGCGACTTGTGCGACCTACGCCCAGAACATGGCGTTCGGAATCCGTCCGCCAGCTATCGCCGAATGGATCGTGAATCTGGGCGAAGCCGCCGAGTACATGTTCGACCACAACATATTTCAGGACAATCTCGTCGGCGTGGACTTCTGCGAGCAGATGGTAAAGGAAACGAATCCGAGCGTCCTGGCGAAGGCTGAAACAAAACTGGCGCCGCATTCCAATCTCCATGGCTTCCGCACCATCGCGGACATCATGCGCGCGCTCAATCCCTTCACGGGTTCGTTCTACCGCGAAGCTCTACAAGTCAGCCGCATGACTCGCGAGATGTTCTGCCTGATGGAAGGCCGCCACGTTCATCCTTCCACTCTGTATCCCGGCGGCGTCGGCACCGTTCCCACCATTCAGCTGTTCACCGACTATCTGGTTCGGCTGATGAAGTACGTCGAGTTCATGAAGAAAGTTGTTCCGCTGCATGACGATCTCTTCGACTTTTTCTACGAAGCTTTGCCTGGCTACGAAGAGGTCGGTCGCCGCCGCGTGCTTCTTGCCTGCTGGGGCTCGTTTAACAATCCGGCGGTTTGCGATTACACCTACAAGAATATGACCAATTGGGGCCGGGGAATGTTTGTAACCCCGGGAGTTGTGGTGGACGGCAAGCTCGTCACCACCGACTTGGTGGAAATCAATCTGAACATTCGCATTCTTCTGGGCAGTTCGTATTACGACGAATGGAAGAATGCCGAGACCTTCGTCAAAACCGACCCCCTGGGGAATCCGGTCGATCAAAATCATCCATGGAATCAAACTACGATACCGCGACCACAAAAGCGCGATTTTGGCGGCAAATACACATGGGTGATGTCTCCGCGCTGGCTCGATAAGCGCACCGGGGATCATCTTGCGCTCGACACTGGAGGCGGGCCAATTGCGCGTTTCTGGGCCACGGCGCTCGCCGGGATCGTTGATATCGGCTACATCAAGGCCACCGGCCAAAGCGTAAAAATATATCTGCCTAAGACCATGTCGCTTCCCGAAGTCGAGTTCGAGTGGAAGATTCCGAAGTGGAGTAACGCCATCGAACGTGACCGCGCTCGCACCTACTTCCAAGCGTACGCAGCCGCAGCCGCCTTGCACTTTGTGGAAAAAGCGCTCGAAGAATTGCACGCCGGCCGGACCAAAACCTGGACCGATTTCAAAGTACCGGAGAGTGCCATCGGTTGCGGTTTCCACGAGGCCGTCCGCGGCGTCCTCTCACATCATGTGGTGATTAAGGACCATAAGATCGCCAACTATCATCCGTATCCGCCGACGCCCTGGAACGCAAATCCCCGGGACATCTACGGCACGCCGGGCCCATACGAAGATGCGGTGCAAAACACGCCGATCTTCGAAGAAAACGGTCCGGACAAATTCAAAGGCATCGACATCATGCGCGCGGTCCGCAGCTTCGATCCTTGCCTGCCGTGCGGCGTGCACATGTATCTCGGCAATGGAAAAGTTCTTCAGACGCATCATTCGCCAATGTTTGGCATGCAGCCAGAGAAATCCTGAGAAGCGGCGAAGGCGCGTTGGGTGAATCCTGTATTGAAGCGCGCCTGTGGTATTTGTATCTTGTCTCCATCAGGCGACACAGGGGAAGGTGTCCATGGCTGGGTCGACAGAGATTCAGAATCAGTTGAAATCAATCGAAGCCCTGGTCCACCGGATCGAAAAAACAAACGACTCTTCCATGGCCGCCATGGCCAGGGAACTTGTGCAGTTGCTGATGGAGTTTCACGGAGCGGGCATCGAGCGGATGCTCGCAGTGGTACACCAGACAGCACCATCTGGCTCGATTGTCATCGATGCGCTGGGCCGGGACGATTTGGTGCGGAGCCTGCTTCTGCTGTATGGGCTTCATCCCGATAGTCTCGAAATCCGCGTCACCCAAGCCCTAGAAAAAACTCGCCCGTATTTGAAGTCTCACGGCGGCAACGTAAATATAGTCACCGTGGATGATTCAGGCGTCGTCACGCTGCGCCTCGAAGGCAATTGCCACGGATGTCCCTCTTCGTCGGCAACGCTCAAGCTTGCGGTGGAAGAAGCGATCTATGACGCCGCGCCGGACGTCACGGCGATTGTCGTTCAAGGCCAGATTCAGGAACAAGCCCCGGCGGCGCTCGGTTTTGTGCCGCTTTCGCAGCTTGGAAGCAACACCAACGGAAACGGCCACACCCACGACTTGCAGGTCGAACGCGATGAAGTAGGATGGGAAGACGTATTTGGCCTTGATGCGATTCCCACCGGGACGATGCATGAGGAACGTGTAGCGGGTCGCGACATCCTTTTCTGTCGTCTCGAGGAAACCCTCTATGCGTATGGCAATGTGTGTCCCGGATGCGGCCAGCCG
>Ga0209330_1000859_pt1 | contig 10562 bp, 9 predicted proteins | sample JacPinW_OM2H0_O3_FD_187969 | JGI IMG/M metagenome (GOLD analysis project Ga0209330, IMG submission 187969) | Forest soil microbial communities from Algoma, Ontario, Canada - Jack Pine, Ontario site 1_JW_OM2H0_O3 (SPAdes) (version 2) | ecosystem: Environmental > Terrestrial > Soil > Boreal...
CAGGATAAACCGGCGCTACGAAAACCTTCGCGGCAGGTTCGCTGCTCAATGGACTACTTGCGCTGTTTCGCCAAAGAAAGAGACCGGGCGTGGGGATGGGTGTAGCGCAGCGCGGTAGCTGCACTGTCGACTTCGGACGGCGAATTTGACGGCGTCTTGCGGTGAGCGAGGACGGGGATGACATGAGAGATACAGAGGAATGCAAGGATAGCGAGAATGGCGATCATGATGTACGCGAGCATTGTGGCCTCACTCCCAAAATCGAATCTGACAACGAAATAGATAAGGCACGAGAGGGGCCAAATTCCTGCGAGAGGGATTGTGCTGATTCTAAGGAATTAAACGCGGCTCTATTTCGATTTCTTGTGTCAGGCGCGACTCGTTTCCCCAGGTTTTCCACACATTGGAAACTTTTTGCCGCCCGCCGGAAGGGCTATTTGTTACAGCTTTTCGAGATGGATCGAACCGTCTCCGGAACTTATCGAAAGCGTTCCGCCGCCGGCGTTTAATTTCCCGTGAACGGAGGAATGGCTCAAAGAGCCGGCCACGGTGATTGGGATATCAAGAGTGATCGAGCCGTCGCCAGTGTGAGCATCCACATTGGCGTTCAGATCTGCGGGAACCCGCATAGTGATGTGGCCGTCGCCGGAGCGAACGGTCCAGCTATTCGCTACTTTTGAGCCGCTACCCACCTGGGCTTCGATATTGCCGTCGCCGGTCTTTAACGTGAGGGTGTCGAAGCGGCCGCTGATGCGCAGATTGCCGTCGCCGGTGTCGGCATCAAGGGTCCCGTCGAAATTCGTTCCTTCGATGTGGCCGTCGCCGGTGTGGAGACGGATATCGCCGCGAACGCCGGTGGCGGTGACGTTGCCGTCGCCGGTGTTGAAATGTATGCGTCCGGCGACATTTTGAGCGACGACGTTGCCGTCGCCCGTTTGCACATCAAGTTCGAGATCGCGGGGCACGTGCAGTTCAACCTTGATGGATTTGTGCCTGCCGCCAAAGAAGGAAAAATTGAAATGCGGGACTTTCACGCTGATGACGACGTGATCGCCGCTCTGGCTTTCTTCGATGCGAACTTCGTTGGAGGCGATCTTGTAACCTTCGGTGGTGACGTGCGCGTCAATTTGCTTTTGATCGGCGCCTACGATGGTGACGTCGCCGTCGTCGGTGGAGACGCGGAGGTCGGCGCGGCCGCTGATCTGGTAGGTTTTGGACCAGTCGTCAGCGCGGGCGGGAGTCGCGGCGGCCGCTATGGTCGTCAAGGTGATGAAAATGCCTGCCAGAACTCTTCGGTTCATGAGTGTCTCCGTTTAGGTTGTGCGTCACTATGAGGTACGGTGTACCTACTCAAAATGTTCCGTGACATCCCGCCGTTACCCAAAAAAGTCGAAAGAGCCGGCGGGGCGCCCTTCGCTTCGCTCAGGATAAACCTGCGCTACGAAAACCGGCGCCGCGGCTAAGCGGACTTGCTCTTGGCCGACTTGGACGCGGCGGCGTTCGGCTTGGGCCTAAGCGCGGCCTGGAATTCGTCGAGCGGCAGAGTGTTGATCACATCTTTCTTTTCGAGCCAACCGCGACGGGCGGTGATCACGCCGTATTTCATAAATCGAAAATGAGTGGTGCTGTGAGCGTCGGTGGAGATCACGACTCTCACGCCGCGTTGTTTGGCCATGCGGAGGTGGATGTCTTTTAGATCGAGGCGGTCGGGGTAGGCGTTGCATTCGACCGCAACGCCGTTCTTCTTGGCGGCGTCGAGGATCAATTCCATGTCGTAGTCGAAGGCGTCACGGCGCAAAACCAGCCGTCCTGTGGGATGGGCGATGATTTGAGTGTAGGGATTCTCGATCGCGGCGAGGATACGGTCGGTCATGGCCGCGCGTTCAAGATTCATAAAGGAGTGTACTGAAGCGACGACTACGTCGAGTTGCGCCAGGACGTCATTACTGAGATCGAGCGTACCATTTTTTAGGATATCGACTTCCATTCCGGCGAGGAGACGGATGCCGGGAACGCGTTCTTGAGCGGCGCGGATTTTTTTAATTTGAGCGAGAGTGCGCTTTTCGTCGAGTCCGTTGGCAACGGTGACGGCTTTCGAGTGGTCGGTGAGGGCGATGTATTCGTAGCCAAGGGCTTTTGCCGCTTCGCCCATTTCTTCAATTGAGTTGCGGCCGTCCGAGGCGGTGGTGTGCATTTGAAGGTCGCCGCGAATGTCCTGAAGCTTGATGAGCCTGGGCATCTTTTTATTTTCAGCGGCCTCGATTTCGCCGGTCATTTCGCGCAGTTCAGGCTCGATGTAATCGAGGCCGAGCTTAGCGTAGATTTCCTCTTCGGACTTGCCGGCTACGACCTTCCCGCCTTTCAGGGTAGTCATGGCGTATTCGTTCAGCGTCCAACCCATATCGAGAGCGCGGCCGCGGAGTGCGACGTTGTGGGACTTGGAACCGGTGAAATAGAGCAATGCGGCGCCGAAGTTTTCTTTTGCGAGCATGCGGACATCGACCTGGAACCCGCTTCCGAGCAGGACGCTGACTTTGTTTTCGCCGTGCGCGAGGGTTTGATCGATCCCCGGATATTTAAGTATGTGCTCGGCGACCGCATCGACGTCTTTTTGCTTGTCGTGTCCCGGGCGCATGGTGACCAGGAGGTCGATGTCGCCAATGGTTTCGCGGCCGCGGCGCAGAGAGCCGGCGGGAGTGACGGATTCGACCGCGGCTGCGGACTTCGACAAATCCTTATTCTTAATATAGGCGGCAAACTTTTCGGCCTCGTCTTCCGCTGCGTTGAGTTTGAAACGGCCAGACGAGCGCTTGGCCGATTCGGTAGCTTTCAAAATATTTTGTTCACTTTTTTCGCCGAAGCCGGGCAGTTCGCGGAGTTTGCCTTCACGCGCAAGTTTTTCGACGCCTTCGATTGTTGAAACCTGGAAGGTCTCCCACAGGAACAGTACTTTTTTGGGGCCGAGGGATTGGAGATTGAGCAGTTCGAGAAGAGTGGGAGGATATTTCTTGAGAAGTTTTTGGCGCAGTTTGTAGTCGCCGGTCTGAAGGATTTCGCAGATGTGCTCGGCCATGTTTTCCCCGACACCGGGCAACTCGCGGAGTTTTTTGGGGTCCTTGCAGATGTCCTCGATGCGTTCGTGGAGGCTGTAGAGCAGCTCGGCGACTTTTTCGTAGCTTCGGTAGCGGCCGATGATGGCGCCGTCGATTTCGAGGAGTTGCGCGGTTTCGCGCAGGACTCTGGCGACTTCTTTGTTTTCCATTTCCGTTCCTATTAGTTTGTGGTTACCACGCTTCTTGCCTGTTCAATGTCTTTCAGCACTTGTTCGCGCAAGGCTTCCGGGCCCGAAAATTTCTGTTCGTCGCGAAGGCGCTTGAGGAATATTACTTCCATTTTGCCAGAGGTCAATTGCTCGGCGAAATCGAAGAGGTGCGATTCGATGGCCAGGCGCTGGCCGTTGAATGTGGGGCGGACGCCGACGTTTGTGACCGACCAGTAGATTTTCGGCCCGACTACGGTAGCAGTGGCGTAGACGCCGATCTTGGGCAGCGTTTCTTGCTCGGTCACTAAATTTAAAGTGGGCACGACGAGTTCGCGTCCCTTTCCAGTGCCGGGGCGGATCTCGCCTTTAAGAGAGAATGGCCGGCCGAGGAGTGGTTCAACGTCAGCAACACGGCCTTCGCGCAGGGCTTCGCGGACTGCGGTGCTGGACACGATTGCGCCGCCTTGGATGACCGGGGGCACGATCTCGACTTCGAAATCAGAGCGTCTACCGATTTCCTGAAGCAACTTTACATCGCCACCTTGGCGGTTTCCGAAGCGGAAATTGTCGCCGACTAATATCGACTTGGCGCGCAAAGCGTCCACGAGAAACGTCTTGGCGAAATCTTCCGCGCTGATTTTGGCGAGTTCGGAGTCGAACTCCAGCACCAAGGCGGCGTTGATTCCCATGGCGTCGAATGCAGCGAGGCGTTGTTCGAGAGTCATGATCAAAGTGGGCGCTGCTTCGGGCCTGAGAACGCTTGCGGGATGCGGATAAAACGTGAGGACAGCGCTTTCCAAATCATTCGCGCGTGCGCGTTCTACGACACCGTTAAGAATCTTTTGATGGCCGAGATGGACGCCGTCAAAATTGCCGATGGTGACGACGGTGCGCTTGCGTGAGTTACCAAATCGCTCGATCCAGCCGTCCGCTGAGGTCGCGATATCGAGGCGCAGGGTCGGCGCGAGGCGCATGCGATGTTTCGGTGCGTCGGGCGACATCAGATTTGAACCTCAAATTTCAGGCCGTCGTAGGACAATTGCACTTCCTTGGGCAATTTCGCGTTCGCTTGCTCGTGCCCGAGATCGTGACAGATGTGCGTGAACCATGCACGTTTCGGCTTTAACTCGTTCACCAGGGCCAGCGATTGGTCGACGTTTGAATGCATGGGATGCGGAGTGTAGCGCAAAGCGTCGAGAATAAAATTGTCGAGGCCGCGCAAAAGATCTTTCGACTTGTCCGGCACGGAACTGAAATCGGTGAGATAGGCGGCGTTGCCGAATCGAAATCCGAGAACGGAGGTGGGGCCGTGGTTCGCGGGGATAGGGACTATTTTCAAGCCGAAGAGATCGAATGGACCGTCGATCGTGTGCATCTCTACCTGCGGAAGGGAACTGACAGTGGGGGCGTCGTCGAAAATATAGGCGAACTGGCGGCGCAGCGTAGCTTGCGTTTCCGCGGAGGAATAAATTGGAATTAACCCGCGCTGCTTTAGATTGTAGGGGCGAATATCGTCGAGACCCAGGACGTGATCGGCGTGGCCGTGGGTGTAGAGGACGGCGTCCAGCCTGTCCAGCTTTTCGCGCATGGCCTGAAAACGGAAGTCGGGAGTCGTGTCGATTACCACATTGTGGCCGTTGTAGGCGAGAAGGATGGAGGGTCGGGTGCGTTTGTCGCGCGGGTCGGAGGAATCGCACACGGCGCAGTGGCACGCGAGCGTAGGGACGCCCATGGACGTGCCGGAGCCTAATACCGTGAGTTGCAGAGTGGGCATTTAGAAATGGCGCTCAGAAGCGGGTTTCGATTCACGGCCGAGAGACAGTACAACGATGACATTGGTCATAGCCTGTGCGGCAATCGAAGAACCGGAACTTCAGCGGCTAAAGCCGCCGGCTAGGCGACATTAATGGCGTGGCTGAAGCCACGCCCCACAAAGATTATCGTGCTAAAAGAAGGCCCTACTGCCGCATATGCGATAGCAAATTGATTCCAGCGAAATCATTATTTGGCTTTGGCCTTCTTGGCCATCGCCTCGGCGGCCGCTTTCGAGATTTCCATGAATGTCAGCTTCAGACTTCCCAAAACTTCGATGAGAAGTTGGTCGTCTTCCTTGGACAAATTGCCGCGGGTTTTTTCGCGAAGAGCATCGAGCATGTCAATCACTTCGCGAGCGCCTTCGAGATCGACGAAAGGGCGGCCGGTTTGCGGGTCAGCCATTCCACCGAGCATGGCGGCAGCGTTGCGGGTGAGGAAGTCCACCAGCATTTGAAAACTGCGTGACGAGTGGGTTAGTTCTCCGGTCGCCGCTTCGCCAGATTCTGACGGCGCTGAATCACTCGGCGCGCCGGGAGTTATTAGACCTGAGCTAGAACTGTCTTTCGCGGCGGAGCGTTGATCTGCGCCGAGGGTGTCGTACTCTGAGGCCGCAACCGCGGTAGCATTTTTTGCGGTCGGATTCGCGCCAGACTTCGTGGTCGGATTCGTAGATGCGTTCGCTGCGGGTTTGGCCGGAGGATTCGCAGCCTTCTTCGCGGCGGCTTCTTTGGCTGCGGCTTCCTCTTCGCGGCGCTCGAGTTCGACAACTTCCGGCCGCAAATCGCCCGCGCCGGTGAAATGGCGGCGGTCTATGACTTTGAATGTCTCTTCTTTTTTGGAATCTGACACGGCGTGTCCTTAGGCTAGCTCGAATGATTACATCCGAGTTTAACACTCGCGCACTCTTGGCGACAAGCGAAGCTGCCCGGGCCATATGGGTACAAAGTAGAGAAAGCGGAAACCATCCTAACGGTTTAGCATCCAAGCGTATTTCGACTTCGAATGGTCTATCATAGGGGGCAGCGATAGGGGGCCAATGGCCCCAAGCCCGCCTGGAAGAGTCTGCGGAGGAAAAAGTGTCATCGTCAGGGAATCCGATTGGAATTTATTACGAGCATCCGCGCTGGTTCACTCCGGTATTTGCGGAACTGGATCGTCGCGCGATTCCTTACGTGCGCCTGGATGCGGCTCATAGCCATTTCGACCTGCGTCCGAACGGGAACCGGCGCTACGGGCTGATTTTCAACCGTATGAGTCCGTCTGCATGGACGCGCGGGAATGCGCACGCAATTTTTTACACGCTCAACTATCTGGCGCATCTCGAACGCCTCGGAACGCGAGTGGTGAATGGCAGCCAGGCGTTTCGCAACGAGACTTCCAAGGCGCTTCAGCTTTCGTTGCTGCAATCGCTTGGGCTGCCCTATCCGCGCTCGGCGGTGATCAATCATGCCAGCCAGGCTCCGGAGGCTGCGCGCGGCATGCGATTTCCCGTGATCATCAAACCTAATATTGGGGGAAGCGGCGTGGGGATCGTTCGGTTTGACACGCCTGAGCAACTGGAAGCGGCGTCAAAGAATGGAATCGCGCTGGGACTGGATTCGACGGGGATCGTTCAGGAGTTTATTCCCGCGCGAGGCGGGCACATCACGCGGGTGGAGACTATTGGCTACAAATATCTCTACGGGATCAAGGTTTTCACATCCGGCGAGACGTTTGACCTCTGCCCGATGGACATATGCAAGACCAACGATGGCGCGGAGATTAAAACGGTGTGCGTGGTGGAGGGTCCGAAGACAGGATTGCGGCTGGAAGCTTATACGCCGCCTCCGCAAGTGATTGCGGACGTGGAGCGGATTTTCCGCGAGACTACGATCGAGGTGGGCGGGGCCGAATACATCATCGATGACCGCGACGGCCAGCTTTATTACTACGATATCAACGCGCTTTCGAATTTCGTTTCCGATGGGCCGCGCGTGATCGGATTCGATCCGTTCGAGCGGCTGGTTGATTACTTAGTTCAGGAGAGGCGCTGATGCGCTACGGATACTGGCTTCCGATTTTCGGCGGGTGGCTGCGGAATGTGGAAGACGAACACATGCAGCCGACGTGGGATTACGTCTCGCGGCTGGCGCGGCGGAGTGAAAGAATCGGATTCGATATTACGCTGATTGCCGAGCTGAATTTGAATGACATCAAGGGAGTTGACGCGCCGTCGCTGGACGCGTGGTCAACGGCTGCGGCGCTGGCTGCCGTTACCGAAACGCTGGAGCTGATGGTAGCTGTGCGGCCGACATTTCATATACCCGCTTTGTTGGCAAAGCAGGCGGCGAATATCGATCAAATCAGCGGCGGGCGAGTTTCGTTAAACGTCGTTTCTTCGTGGTGGGCGGAAGAAGCGAAAAAATATGGCGTGCATTTCGATCAGCACGACGACCGATATGCGCGGACGTCAGAATGGCTTGACGTGGTAGATAAAGCGTGGAAAGAAGATCACTTCTCCTATACCGGGAAATATTATTCGGTGCAAGACCTGGTGTTGCAGCCGAAGCCTGTGTCGAAGCCGCGGCCGGTGATCTATGCTGGTGGGGAATCCGAAACTGCCAAGGAATTGATCTCGCAGAAATGCGATGCGTACGTGATGCACGGGGATTCGCCGGAGCGAGTGGCGGTGAAAATTCGGGACCTGTCGGAACGGCGTGAGCGCAAGGGTTTGCCGCGAATGATATTTGGCGTGGCGGGGTACTCCATCGTGCGCGAAACGGAGCGAGAGGTGCAGCAGGAGCTTGCGCGGATCACAGATGTGAAACAAAACGCCGCAGGATATCAGAATTATCAGGATTGGTTGGCCAATACGCAGCTTGAACAGCGCGTGTCGCTTGAGGATTATTCCGTTTCGAATCGCGGGTTGAGGTCCGGATTGGTTGGGACGCCGCAACAGGTTGCGGACCGTGTCGGGGAGTTCGAAGACGCAGGGGTGGATTTGCTGCTACTTCAGTTCAGTCCGCAGATGGAAGAGATGGAGCGGTTTGCGGACAGCGTGATACAACCTCGAGCGACTGCTTCGGGATTCTGATTCAGTTTTACCTCAGGGGTTAAAACCCTTCGGCTGTGACGGCTTTATGGCACGGCTACCCTTCGCAGGCTCGGGGTGGAAAGCCGACCCTTTCGAAATGCCCCGGCATTGCCCAACTCGGCCGCAGCGTCATCGTGCTCCCTAGTTCCTCACTCAGACCTGAAAAGCGGCGGCAAGGCGCCGCACTCCAAGACAAGTGCTCACTTTTTTGTTGACAGAGCGTCTTATGTACGTTACAAGCTGTAACGCTACAATGAAGAACACACAAAGTCCGCGTCCAAAGAACATCGGAGAAGTAGAGCAGATGGTGATGGACTACGTTTGGTCGCATGGGCCGGTGTCCGCCGAAGCGTGCCGAGAAGCGCTAGCGTCGCGGAGGCCGATGAAGGAATCGACCATTCGGACGGTTTTACGGCGACTGGAACAGAAGGGGTACGTTACCCACGAGATCAGCGGACGGACTTTTATCTATCGCGCCGCGGAGCTGCGGCAGAATGTGGCGGTGCGCGCCGTGAAAAACATCATCGACCGATTCTGCGGAGGGTCCGCTGAAGAATTGGTGATCGGCATGGTTGATAACGCGGTGCTGGACCGGAAGCAGCTCGAGCGCTTGGCACGGAAAATCGGCCAACGAAAGGAAGCGAAGCCATGATCCTCTCTTCGATACCTCAGGCGTCGGCGAGCTTTTTAGTTCACATGGCCGATGCGGCGGCTCGTTCGTTCGTGCTGGGCTGCATTGCCGCGGCGGCGCTGAATGTTTCGCGGGTGAAGAGTGTTTCGGTCCGGCTGAATGTGTGGAGAACGGTGTTGTGCGTCGCGTTGATCATGCCGTTTCTGGGGGTTTTCTTGCCGGCGCTTACGTTTAGATTGCCAGCGCAAGTGACGCAGAAATTCGAGCGGGTTCGGTTTGCGTCTGGCGCTGGGAATGTGGTGGCGCATCAGGAAGGGAAGGGCCCAGCTCAATTTGTGGAGTTTGCGCAAGATTCTCGCGACCGTTACGTCTTTCATTCTTACTCCAACTCCGGTCCGGTGAACGGCAAGGCAGCTGCATCGGCGATAACTGTGGCTTCTGATGCCGATGCTCCCGCCTCGACGAACAAGAATCGAGGCTTCTCGCTAGCGCGTGTCATAGGGTGGGGGAAATCGCAGCTTAGCGAGATGCCGTGGACTGCCGTTGCGGCGGCAAGTTATTTGTTGGTGACGCTGGGTTTTCTGATCCGCTTCCTGATCGGGTTGATTTTGAGTGTGCGGCTCGAACGTCTAGCGCAACGCGTAAACGATCCGCGAGCGCTAGCGCTACTTTCGTCGCGTGCACGTTCGTTGGGAATCAAGCGTGTGCCGCGGCTTTCGGAGTCGGAATTACTTTCTGTTCCGGTGACATTTGGAGTGCTGCGTCCGGCGATTCTGCTTCCTTCAGGCTGGCGCGACTGGGATGACGCGGAGCTGGATGCGGTGATATCGCACGAAGTTTCGCACGTCGCGAGGCGTGATGCATTCATCGATCGGCTTTCGCTTCTACACCGCGCGGTATTTTGGTTCAGCCCGCTGAGCTGGTATCTGACTGGATGTTTAGCGGAACTCGCGGAAGAAGCGAGCGACGAAGCCGCGCTGGCCGCGGGCGCAGACCGGACTCGATACGCGGAGACGCTGCTTGGTTTTTTTGTTGAGCTCGAAGCTGCTCCGGGGCGGGCTTGGTGGCAGGGAGTTGCGATGGCAAAGGCCGGCCAGGCGGAAAAAAGACTGGACAGAATTCTGGAATGGAAAGGGAGCGTGGCCATGCAATTGAAAAAATCCGTGGTTGTAGTTGTGGTGATGTGCGCGGTTCCGGTGGTGTATGTGGCGGCTGCATTACGCCCGGGAGTTTACAACTTCAGCTCGTCTGAGTACGGCGCAATGCAAGCGCAAGAACCGGCTCCGCCCGCACCGGCGCCGGCTCCAAGACCCGTGGCCTCGCCCGCGCCGGTGGTCACTGTGGATCCGGCGACGAGAGTAGTTGTTACGACCACTGTGGCTCCTAAGGTGTCGGTCACAATACCCAGACTTGACGATGTGCCCACCCCGGTGCCCCAGGTCGCCCCAGTTGCAAGGGTAATGGTTAAAACTGCGGTGACGCCCAAGGCGTCGGTTGCGATTGCGCCCGTGGCGATGGTGGATCCGGTCAAGGTTCGCGCCCTCGCGCCTCTGCAGATCGTGACGCAATCTTCGCGGTTGAGTTCCTCAGACGAAGCGGAGCTGGCTCGGCGCCTGGCGCAATCTTATCAGTCGGGTTCCACAGTTGTGGTAATGAGCGGCGAACGGGATGGAGAGGGTCACCAATTTGTGATTTCGTCGGGAAACACCTACATAAGCGTTTCGGGGAACAGCGAAAGCTACGGCACGGATCACCCGTCGGAGTTCGTCGAATTTCTGCAG
>Ga0209330_1000860_pt1 | contig 10562 bp, 10 predicted proteins | sample JacPinW_OM2H0_O3_FD_187969 | JGI IMG/M metagenome (GOLD analysis project Ga0209330, IMG submission 187969) | Forest soil microbial communities from Algoma, Ontario, Canada - Jack Pine, Ontario site 1_JW_OM2H0_O3 (SPAdes) (version 2) | ecosystem: Environmental > Terrestrial > Soil > Boreal...
CGCCAGTGCCCGGCGGTCTCCACGGCGGTCGGCACCGGCATGCCGCCGCCGCCCGCGAACGGCATCACGATCTCGGGCACGCCGAGCTGCTCCGCGACGACGTCCCGCTGGCCACCCAGGCCGCGCTGCTTCAGGAATTGCTGCTGGCGACCTTGCACACCGCGGTTTTGTCCGGTGGGCGGTCGACCACTATCGATCACCTGTGGGCGTTCTGCTCGGCGGCCATCCTTCGCGTGGCAACCTGACAGCCGAGGCTCCACCTTCTAGGTCACCGCACCACTGATCTTGAGGTCGATTAGTTCGTCGTCCGACTTGCCAAGGGCGCGCAGGATGTCGTCGGTGTGTTCGGCGAATTGTGGGGCCCGCGTGAGCTGTACCGGCTTCTCGTCGAACTGGACCGGGTTGGCGACCAGTTCCCGGGCATTGCCCTCGCAGTCGAGCACCTCGGCGATTAACCCATTGGCTCGCAAAGCCGGGTCCTGACCCACTTCCCACGGATCCTGCGCGATGGCCCACTGGCCTTCCATGCCGGCGAACCGGGTGATCCATTCGGCGAGGGGCCGCGCGGCGAGTACCTCCTGAACGATCTCGGCCGCCGGCGCCGCATTGCCCATCAGCGCCTCGGTAGTGGCGAATCGCTCGTCGCTGATGAGGTCCTCGCGGTCGATGTGCCGGCAGAACTCGGGCCAGTAGCGTCCCGGTTGAAGCATCGCCAGGACGAGCCAACGATCGTCGGCGGTTCGGTAGTTGCCCACCAGAGGATTCGTCCGCGCAGAGTTGCCGGGTGCGCGGCGCTCCGGCGGGCCGCCCTGCAGAAGTGCGAAACCCACCGAGAGCGCATTGGCCCAGGCACCCACCCCGAGCAAGGACACATCGATGACAGAAGTCTCACCGGTGCGCTCCCGGGCGAACAGAGCGCCGGCGATACCGCCCGCGATCGTCATCCCGCCCAGCGAATCGCCGTAGGCGCCGGCGGGCATCACACATAGGCCGTCGTAGTCCACCGGGGTGGTCCCCAACGCACTGCCGGCCCGAGCCCAGAAGGCGGTGCTGTCATAGCCGCCTTTCTCGCTGTCGGGGCCGGTGGCGCCGAAGCCGGATCCGCGAACGTAGATGATGTCCGGATTGATCTTGCGGACGTCGTCGAGTTCGATGCCCAGCCGACGGCGTGCGGCGGGCAAGAAGTTGGTCAGGAACACGTCGCTGGTGCGAATCAGTTCGTGCAGAACCTGCAACGCCCCGGGCTGCTCCAGCGCCAGGCCGATGCTGCGTTTGCCTCGGTTGGGGTGTTCCATCAAGGGTGCGAAAGACCCGCTGCCGACCGGCATGTCCATCAGGGCACTCAGGCCGCGCTGGGCGTCACCCTTTTCGGCATGTTCGACCTTGATGACGTCGGCGCCCCAGTCGGCCAAGACCGCACCCGCGGCCGGAACGAAGGTGAACTGCGCGACCTCCAGCACCCGGACGCCGTCCATCGGTCGAATCACTACGTCTCCCTTACGGTTTCATTTTCGGCTCGGAGCGAGCCAGTTGGCGCCGGCGACGGGTCAGCTGCTCGCTGGCCGGACGTGGACCACGTCCATCATCACTTCGCGTGGCCGGGTGATGACGTCGTGCAGCACCTCGGCGACGGTCGCCGAGGTGAGGAGGTGGGTGCCACTCATTCGAGTGAGGTAGCCGTCGGCTTCCCACAGCGGCCAGGCCTTTTCGAGGTCGCCCGGGCCGAAGTTCTCGTCGATTCCGGTATCTCCGACCGCGCCGAGAATGACCAGGGTTACCCGGATGCCGTCGCGTCGCAGCTCCTTGCTCATTGCTCCGGTGAAACCGTTGAGGCCACGCTTGGTGGCGGCGTAAAGGGTCATCATCGGCATGTCGTCGAGGGTGATCTCCGAGGAGATGTTCATGATGTCGCCGCCGCCGGCCGCGCGCAGCAGCGGAATGGCTGCGCGCGTGGTGTAGATGGGAGCTATCAGGTTGGTGTTGACCGTGATGGCGATGTCTTCGTCGCTGGCTTCTTCGATCAGCCGAATCCGGCTGGCACCTGCGGAGTTGATCAGGACGTCGATGCGGCCGAACTGCGCCGCGATCTGATCGAAGGCGGCGTGCACATCGTGGCTGCTGGTGACATCGGTGACGATCGGGACGGCGCTGGGCCCGATGATCTCCACGACCTCGTCGAGCAGCAGTTTGCGCCGGGCCAGCAGCACTACCGTCGCTCCGTCCTGCCCGAGGCGAATTGCGGTGGCCCGGCCGACGCCCCTCGATGCGCCGGCTACCACGGCGACTCGGCCCTCCATGCTCTGCGCCATCACGCTCCTCATGTTTGCCAGGTTCGGCCCTATCAAAATACGCGGATCATGGTGCGTTTCCAGTGCACTTGTTCCTTGCACTTAACGCACATATCGTTCTACCATGACGCGTACGTGATAGTCATCACCTGGCCCGAGAAACTCGCGTCCGGCCAACAGTGCAGAAGGAGTCGGTTGTGGTCACAGCTGTCACCGGCAAAGAAGCGAAGGACTGGGCGTCAGAACACCTGTGGGGCAACTGCAGTTCGCTCTACACCCCGTTCTGCGGTCTCGACGGCGACGAAATCGACTACGAGGCACTGCGCGCGTTGGTGCGGCACTGCCTGGTCGAGCTGGACCAGGACGGTATTTGGCTGACCGGCGGCATCGCCGAATTCTGGTCACTGACCACCGACGAACTCAAAGAAGTAGTCCGGGTCGCGATCGAGGAGGCCCGACGAATTAAACCCGGCGCGCTGGTGCAGGTGATGTCGAGCACCGACACCGCGAAGCAGGCCGTCGAGCTCACGCTGAACGCCCAAGAGCTGGGCGCCGACATCTGCTACATCCTGACGCCCTACTTCGAGTGCTCCGGCAAGCCCGGTGTGCTGGAATACCTGCGCTACGTTGCCGATCGCACCGACATGCCGCTGGGATTCTTCAACTCCCACTCGACAGGGCTGGTACTAACCCCCGAGGAATGCGTCGAGCTCTACCGCGAGGTCCCCGCACTGTGCGGGTTGAAGAACGGGCTGCTCGACGCGGAGCACAGCCTCGCGATTCACAAGCTGGCCCCGGAAATGGTGTTGTGGGAAGCGGCCGATGAGGCCGGGATCCGGTTGGGGATACCCCATCCAGGAGCGCTGGGTTCGGCGCTCTACCTCTACGAGAAGCCAGGCGCGCAGCTGTTCAGCCAATGGCGAGCACTGCTGGTGCAAGGCGATTTCGAGCGCGCCGACGCCTTCGCGGCCGACACCGGTTTGACCGCCATGCGCGAGGCGAGCCGCCGCTATCAGTCCCATCCCGCCCGCCCCGGAATGTTCACGCACTGGGGAGCCGGATTCAAATTCGGCGCCTCGTTGCTCGGGCTCCCCATCGGCGACCACCCGGCCCGGCCGCCGCAAACTGCGTTCCCCGACGACCTGAAGCAGCCGATCCGTCAGGCCTATGTCGACTCTGGGTTCATCGAGTCCTGAGAACGGAGAGCTGTAGTGGAGGTGCGCGAATTTCGCGCCGGGGTGCGGGCCTGGATCGACGAGGTAGGAGAGCCGCTGGTCCCCGCGATCGAGGACCAAAGTGTTGACGCCCAGCTGAACCACCAGCGTCGAGTGCAGCGGCTGCTGTTCGACGCCGGCTGGATGCGCTGGGGATGGCCGACCCGGATCGGTGGCCTGGGCGGCTCGCCGATCCTGCGCGCTGTCCTCGGCGAGGAGCTCACCAGCCGAGCACTGGTGCACACCACGTCGTGGTCGATGCACGAAGTGCTCGGGCCGGCGGTGGCCGAGTTCGGCCGATCCGAACTGGTCGAGGAGATCTTCCCGCAGCTATTGCGCGGCGAGGAATTCTGGTGTCAGGGGTTTTCTGAGCCCGATGCGGGTAGCGACCTGGGATCGATGCGGACGACCGCGCGCCCGGGCAGCGACGGCTGGGTGATCAACGGCGAGAAATTGTGGACCAGCTGGGCTCACCACGCCAACCGGTGCATCGTGTTAGCCAGGACCGGGAGTGCCGGATCGCGGGGAATCAGCGCTTTTCTCGTGGATATGGACACACCGGGCGTGACGGCAAGCCCACTGGAGACGATGGCCGGTGTCGACGAATTCTGCTCGACGTCGTTCGTCGACGTTGAGGTCCCCGCACAGCGTCTGCTTGGTGAGCTCAACGCCGGCTGGCGAGTCGCACAGTTCATCTTGTCCTGTGAACGCGGCCCGATCTTCTGGCAGCGCGGCGCCTGGCTCGCTCACCATCTCGGTCTGCTCCTTGACGCCAACCGCGACGGGGCGTCCGCGTCGACGCTCGGCGAGGCCTATCAGTTGTTGTGGGCCTTTCGTGCCACCTCGAAGAGCACGCAGGACCGCATCGCTGCGGGTGATCTGCCCGGCCCCGAAGCGTCGGTGGACAAGATCATGATCGCTGCCGCCGATCAGGCCGTGTTCGACGCGGCGCGCGAGCTACTGCGCGGCGACATGGAAACCGATGACACCGTGCGCAGCCGGGCGTGGCGCCGCGAGTGGGCGTACTCGCGCGCTGCCACCATCTACGGGGGCACCAGTGAAATTCAGAAAGACATCGTGGCTACGCGGCTGCTCGGATTGCCGAGAAGCGCGTGACCGAGGCTCACACCATCGACGCGGCCGAGCGGACGCTGATGGCGACGACCATCCGCGGACTGGCGGAGGAACTCGACGGGACCGAGCTCGCGCAGGCACTCGATACGTTCGGGTTCGCCGACCTGCTCGCCGAGGCGCCCCAGGATGCGGTGTCGGCGCTATTCACCGCGCTCGGTCGCACCGGATCGATGTCGACGTCGCTGCAGGATGTCCTGCTGCGACCGCTGGCCGAATACCTGCCGCCGGCGACGACAGCATGCAACGTCGTCCTGCCCGGCATCGGCGCCGAGCTGGTCGGCGCGACTTACGGCGAGCTGCTGACGGTGCGCGGCCTGGTCATCGGGGCACAGGCGGCCCCGACATATTTGGCGCCGGTCACGATCCGCGGAGAGCTGGCCTGGGTTGGCCTGCAAGAGATCTCGGGCGTCTCGACGCGGCGGATCGAAGGTCTTGATCCGGGATTGGCGATGACCGAAGTCACCGGCGTCAACGTGAGGGCCGACGTGATCGTGGCGGGCAAGCAGGCCGTTGCGGCCTGGGATGCGGTGGCGACGGCAGGCCGGCTGGCACTGGGATACCAGATCATCGGAGCAGTCGGGCAGATGATCGACCTTGCCGTCGACCATGCCCGCAGCCGAGTGCAGTTCGGGCGGCCCATCGGCTCCTTTCAAGCGGTTCGCACCCGCCTGGCTGACGCGCACGTCGCTCGCGAGGGCGCCGCCGCGGCCCTCGCGTCGGCCTGGGATGCGGACGACGCCGTTTTGGCGGGTCTGCTGGCGAAATCATTGGCGGGGCGCGCGGCCCGAATCGCCGCCACGCAATGCCAACAAGTGCTGGCCGGCATCGGCTTCACCGCCGAACATCCCTTCCACCGCTTCTTGGCCCGCGCGCTGGTGCTGGATTCGGTGCTGGGTTCGGCCAGCGAACTGCCCACGGTGATCGGTGCCCGCTTGATCTCGGCCGGGACGATCCCCCGGCTGGTAGATCTGTGAGCGGCGGCGATCCGTCCTGCACGGATGCGCATCCGGCCGTCGTCGTCGACCGTCTCGGGTCGGTGGCGCGAGTGACGTTGGCCCGGCCCGAGAAGGCCAACGCCATGGACGCCGAGATCACCGATGCACTGCTCGGGGCGGTCCTGTTGCTGCGCAACGACTCTGACGTGCACGCAATGGTGCTCACCGGTCAGGGCGGCGCGTTCAGCGCCGGCGGGGACTTCGAGACCATCCGCGCGATGCGCGATGACCGCTTTCTGCGCGACACCGTGCTGGCCGCCCACCAAGAGCTGTTCTGGATGATGACGCGCCTGCCGTTTCCGACCGTCGCCGCCGTCAATGGCGCGGCAGTCGGTGCCGGCGTCACGGTGGCGCTGTTGTGCGACCTGGTCGTGATGGCCGAAGACACCTTCCTCAGTGACCCGCGGGTTTCGCTGGGACTGCTCGACGGCGCCGGCGGGCTGCTGCTTTGGCCGTTGCTGACCAGCCTGTCTGCCGCCAAGGAACATCTACTCCTGGGAGACCGGGTCAGTGGCATCGAAGCCCATCGCCTGGGGCTGGTGAACCGCGCGGTTCCCGCCCCCGACGTGGTGGAGGAGGCGCTGCAGCTCGCCAAACGCCTCAGCGCGCTCCCGCCGCAGGCCGTTCGGCAGACGCGCCAGCTGCTGAATTTCCACATCGACCGGGTCGCCGCGTTACTGCCGCAGTGTGCCCACGCGGAAAGCGAGTGCTTTGACAGCGACGAGCATCGCGTGCTGCTGGAGCGGCTGAGCGCGCGAGTGGCGGCCAAGAACGTGAGGACCCCGTAATGGGCCGTGTCGCACTAGTCACGGGCGGAACCCGGGGGATAGGTCGTGCCATTACCGAGCGGTTGACGCACGCCGGCGTCGCGGTGGCCGCGGCGTACGCCCGCGACGACGTCGCTGCGCATGTGGTGCACGACGAGGCTTCGCGCTGCGGGGCCACCGTGACCCTGCATCAGGCCGATGTCGGGGAGCCGACTTCCTGCCAGCGGCTGGTTGCCGAGGTTCTCGAGCAGCACGGGCGGCTGGATTATCTGGTCAACAACGCCGGCATGGTCAACGAGCAGCGCCTCAGCGACGTCAGCCCCGAGGACTGGCACCGCCAGGTCGCGGTGAACCTGTCGTCGGCGTTCTTCCTCAGCCAGGCCGCCCTGGCGCACATGACTCAGCAGCGTTTCGGGCGAGTGGTCAACATCGGCTCAGTCACGGCGCTGCTGGGTAGTCCCGTGCAGGTCGCCTACGGCGCCGCCAAGGGCGGCATCGTCGGTCTGACCAGATCCTGCGCTCGTGCCGTCGCGCGCAAGGGCATCACGGTGAACTGCGTGATCCCGGGCAGCTTCGACACCGATCTGTCAGCCGAGCTGGTGTACACCGACCGGGAAGCGGTGACGTCGATGATCCCGGTCGGGCGCTGGGGCCGTCCCGAGGAGCTGGCGCACGCCGTCATGTACCTGCTCGACGACCTCGCCTCGTACGTCACTGGAGCGGTCCTGACTGTCGACGGCGGCATGAGCATGGGCGGATGAGGATGGACCGATCTCGACTCACCGCGACCGATATCGTGGCGCCTCCGGTGGCCCCGGATCGTCTCGCGGAATATCGGCGCTTCGGCTACGTCAGTGACCTGACGATGTCTGCGTCGGTTCTCCGTGCCGCACGGCAGTGGGGTTCGCGGCCGGCCATCATCGAAGGTGGCCAACAGCTGACCTACCAAGAGCTGCTCGAGGTGGTCGAACGCGCTGCCGCGTGGCTAGCCGGAGCGGGCGTCGGGCCCGGCAACGTGGTGTGCTGGCAGACGCCGAACTGGTGGGAAGCCCACGTGCTGGGCCTGGCGATCTGGCATGCCGGCGCGGTGAGCTGCCCCATCGCCCCGTTCTACCGGGAACACGAACTGCGTCAGGTCATCGAGCAGGTACGGCCGGCCGCGGTGGTGACCGCCGAGACGTTTCGCGGCTTCGCCCACGCCGAAGCGTTCGACGACCTGCTCGGCGGGGCCGGCCTCGGCGACGTCGCCCGCGTCGTGCTGCGCGGAACCCGGCCGGGCTGGTCGCCGTTCGACGTGGTCGTCTCGCACGGCCGACGCCAAGAGTCCGCCGCCGTCGGGCCCGATGAACCCTGCCTGGTCCTCTTCACTTCCGGGACCACGTCGGGTGCCAAGGCCGCGGTGCATTCGTCGCGCACCCTGCTGGCTGAAACCCGCCAGCTCGCCGACGCGTGGGGCCTCTCGTGGGAGGACGTCGCCTACATGGCCGCCCCGCTACAGCACATCACCGGCGTCCTCAACGCGATGACGATCCCGTTGTTGGTCGGCGCCTCTGCGGTGCTGGCCGACCGGTGGGAAGCCGACGTCGCGGTGGCCGACATCATGCGTCACCGGGTGACCTATTCGGCCGGGGCGACGGTGTTCCTGCAGGAATTGACCGACGCTGCCCGCTCCGCTCGCGTGCATCTACCGCTGCGGATGTTCGCCTGCGGTGGGGCGGCGGTGCCGCGCGTGGTGATGGAACGCAGTGAAGAGCAGGGAATTCCGGCTGCGCGGGTGTACGGGATGACCGAGCTTCCGACCGTGACGGTGATGAACCGCGCTTATCCGTTCGACCTGCGCGCGGAGACCGACGGCGCGATCGCCCCGGGGGTGCAGGTCCGGGTCGTCGGGACGGATGGCGAGCCACTGGCCGCGGGCTGCGCAGGCGAACTGCTGGTGCGCGGGCCCGAGCAGATGCTCGGCTACCTCGATCCTGACGCCAACCGGGCGGCCCTCGACGACGCGGGCTGGTTCTCCACCGGAGACGTCGGTGTGGTCGATGCCGCCGGCTTCGTCACCATCACCGGGCGCGTCAAGGACGTGATCAACCGTGGCGGCGAGAAGTTCTCCGCCCGCGACATCGAAGACCTGCTCGTCAAACATCCCGCGGTGCGCCACGCAGCCGTAGTGCCCGGACCCGACGCACGGTTCGGCGAGGTGCCCGTGGCGTTCGTCGTGTTCGAGCAGCCGGGCCAGGTGTCAGCCGAAGACCTGTCCCGTCACCTGCTCGCCACCGGACTGGCCCGCCAAAAGACGCCCGTCGCATGGCATTTCGTGGACGCTTTGCCGATGACACCATCGGGCAAGGTCAAGAAGTTCGAGCTGGTCGCAACAGCGAACACAGTGGAAAGGCTGGGATGAAACTCGATCAATTTCGCGCCATGCTCACCCTGGGCGACGACACCGAGGGCCGCACCGTGCTGCCCGTCCCGGACCCGAGCGTAGAACGGATCTTCGGCGGACAAATCATGGCTCAGCTCATCGTTGCCGCCGCACCGCCGGGCTCGGCCAAAGCCGTGAAATCACTGCAGATTGCGTTTCCCCGCGCCGGACGCGCCGCTGAGCCGTTGTACTTGGACCTGGAGCAAACCCACGACGGTCGCTCGCTGGGGCATCGGCGTGCGGTGGCGTGGCAGGGCCAGGAGTCCGCCCGCCGGGTGGTCGCGACCGCGTCGATCCTCGTCGACCGTGCCGACGACGGATACGACTATCAGTACAGCGCCGCCGCGGCCGGTGATCCGATGGCGGCCAAACCCATTGACTTCGCTGTGATTCCGGGCGAAGCCCGTTTGATCGGCGAGGGTCTGGATGTCGAGGATGCCGCGGCCGCGGACCTGGCGTTTTGGATGCGCTGCCCGGACTTCACCGATACCGCGCTTGCCCAACCGGTCATTGCCTACATCTCGGACTGGCCGCTGATCGGCACCCTGCTCAAAGCGGTGCCTGGGGTAAGCCAGCGCGATGCCCATGTCACCGTCCAAACCGGTGTCGTGACCCATTCGGTGTGGTTTCACCAGCCGTTCGACGTCGCGCAGTGGCTGCGGGTGCAGATCCACGGCGTGCGATTGGTCGGTGGCCGCGGCTTCGGCACCGGCGACGTTTACACCCAGTCCGGAATACATGTCGCGTCCTTCGCGCAGGAAAGCGTCGTGAGGACCCCCCCGAAAGGAATGCAACCATGACAGCCCAACACTTCGTCCGCTACGACGTCGACGACCGGGTCGCGGTCATCACGTTGGACCGCCCCGAGGCCGCCAACGCCCAAACACCAGGCGTCCTCAAGGATCTCGATGACGCTTGGCGGCGCGCCGACGAAGCTCCCGATGTCCGGGTCATCGTTTTTCAGACCACCGGTAAGCACTTCTCCGCCGGACACGACATGTCGGGCATCGATCCGTCGGCCGACGGGCGCAACCTGCGCCCGCAGCGCACCGACGGCAAGCTACTCGCGGACACGTACTACGACTGGGAGACCCGCGGCTACCTGGAGTATGCGAAGCGCTGGCGCGACATCCCCAAACCGTCCATCGCCGCAGTGCAGGGCAAGTGCATCGCGGCCGGGCTGATGCTGTGCTGGCCGTGCGATCTCATCGTCGCCGCGGACAACGCGCAGTTCTCCGACCCGGTGGGTCTGATGGGCATCATGGGCATCGAATACCACGCCCACACTTGGGAACTCGGGCCTCGCAAAGCCAAGGAGATGCTGTTCACCGCCGGATCGGTGACCGCCGAGGAGGCGCTGCGCACCGGGATGGTCAATCACGTGGTGCCCTTGCAGGACTTGCAGTCGGCCACCATGACTCTCGCTCACCGCGTTGCCCAGACCGACCCCTGGGCGCTGCGCCTGGCCAAGCGGGCCGTCAACCACACCCTGGACACCATGGGCTTCTCGACCGCGATCGCCTCCTGTTTCGACATGCATCATCTCGGACACACCAGGGCGCTGGCCGCGACCGACGGGCAGACGGTCGTGATGGCCAACTTGGAACAGATGAAGGCAGCCGGACACTCCGGTGCGTAGGGATACCAGCCGAATGCCGTAGAACATGCGCCAACCGCGCGCCACGCCGATAACCAAGGGAACGGAGAAAATAGTGACAAGAATTGACAATGAGACCGTCCGG
>Ga0209330_1000864_pt1 | contig 10494 bp, 6 predicted proteins | sample JacPinW_OM2H0_O3_FD_187969 | JGI IMG/M metagenome (GOLD analysis project Ga0209330, IMG submission 187969) | Forest soil microbial communities from Algoma, Ontario, Canada - Jack Pine, Ontario site 1_JW_OM2H0_O3 (SPAdes) (version 2) | ecosystem: Environmental > Terrestrial > Soil > Boreal...
TAATAATAAGTAGACTCGATCTGGAATCTCTCTCGCTCCGTCACTCGCCCGCGTAGCTCATATGCCTTGTGCCCGTTCTCCACAGCGAGGATGCTTTCGCCGAGGTTCGAATAGCTCACCGCTAGAGAGTTGTAAGCCATGGCGAATTTTGGATCGAGGCTGATCGCTCGCTGGAAGAGAGGCACAGAGGCGGCAAACTCAAACTTCCCCGAGAAGGCATTCTGTCCAAGGGTGTAGGCTTGCAGGGCTTCAAGTGAAGGAGTGGTGGCTTGCTCAAGCGGCGCATCAAACCCTCGCACCGTGCCAAGTGATTCGCCCAGCCTGCTCCGCATCTCGGTAGCGGCCTTTCCGAGAGCATCTAGAACGTGATTCTTGTCGCTGGCCTGAGCTTCGGTGCTCGCCAGCGATTCGCCGCTGGAGCAGTTGACGGCCTTGAGAATCAGATTGTACTGAGTGCCGATCTCTGCAATCGAGCCATCAAGGACTACTGCGCTGCTTGTTCGTTGACAGATTTCGCGAGCAATGTTGGGGGTGAGCTTCGCATCCTGAGCCTGACCCATCATCCGTAGCGTCTGCTGGGCCTGTCCATCGGAGACTAGGCTTAGGAAAGGTGACTGCTCCAGTTGCACAGAAAGTCCTTGCCTCAGCGTGCCGTCGAATACCGTGTCACCAGTCGTATTCGTGAAGTCGGCGAGCACAATCGTGTCCTTGCCCGTGAGCTTGGCCGTGCGATGCAGATAGAAGTAGCCGCCCGCAGCGAGTACGACGACGGCTAGCGCAACTGGAAGGGCCACCTTCCAACCCATTCCAAGGAGACTCTTGGCTCCGGCACTTGTCGCCGCTGGCAATCGTGCCGACTCCGTGTCCCGCTTCAGCCGTAACAACTCGGAACGCATGTCGGAGGCGTGCTGATAACGAAGGTCACGATCTTTCTCCAGCGCACCGTTGATGATCCGTTCCAGATCGGGCGGCATGTCGGGGTTCAGTCGCAAGGGAGGCAGAGGAGCACGGTTCATGATCCCGTCGAAGATCACCCCTGTACTCTCACCACGAAAAGGCAACGCGCCTGTCGCCATCTCGTAGAGAACGGCACCGAATGAGAACAGATCAGTTCGTGCGTCCAATTCCTTGGCGCGGACCTGTTCCGGCGACATGTACGCGACGGTACCCAACGTCGTACCCGGACTTGTAAGGTGCGGCTCCACGTCGATGGTCGCGGCGTTTGCGTCCGCGCTGGCTCCCGGTCTTGCAGAAAGCTTCGCCAGCCCGAAATCAAGAATCTTGGCGTGTCCGCGCTTCGTGACGAAGATGTTCGCGGGCTTGATGTCGCGGTGGACGATGCCAGCAGAGTGAGCGGCATCGAGCGCGTCGGCTATGTCGATGGCGATGGGGAGAAGCACTTCCGTTTCCAGAGGACGCCCCGCAATGCGATGCTTCAGCGTCAATCCATCCAGAAACTCCATGGCGATGAACGCCCGCCCGTCCTGCTCGCTAATGTCGTAGATCGTGCAAATGTTGGGGTGATTCAGTGCGGATGCGGCTTGGGCTTCGCGTTGAAACCGGGCGAGTGTCTGTGGGTCTTGGGCAACTTCCTCCGGCAGGAATTTGAGGGCAACGAAGCGATGCAGCCGTATGTCCTCAGCCTTGTAGACCACTCCCATGCCGCCACCGCCTAGCTTCTCGACGATGCGGTAGTGCGAGATGGTTTGACCGATCATGGGTAGGGCAGGACTCAGGGTGCAATGTTAGGGATGTGAGGAAGCGGAGTCAACGAGGGGCCACACCGATGGACGCGGGAATGGGCAAATCCCAGCGACTTCGGGCTTTCCTTGAGCCCTTGCCTACATGGTGGTCAAAAAGGGCTTTTCCGCAGGAGCCGCAAGTGAGTGAATCTAATGTCCAAGAAATTCGTGTCCGTGATGGTCAGCCCGGTATACCCTGTGAACCACTGTTCACATCGGTCTGGTGAGACAACTTCTGGAGGAATGAAGGCTCTTGTGTCCTTCAGGTCATCATCTAGCAGCGGTTACTCGCAATCGTTGAATGCGCTCGTAGCCAGATTGATCTCGGCGCACTTTGTCATTAGCTATTCGCCGAAGCTCCGGAGCCATGCCGTTCAGTTTGTCTGGATGCCATTCCGACATCTTTTTTCGGTATGCCTTTCTTAAATCCAATCGCTGCAAGTCGGCGAGACATCAAGGATGTCAAAGTCTGATGTCGTCGAATTCGGATTCCCTTTTGCGGCATCCACTTTTTGCTTCGACTTTAAGTCTTCTCTGAATCTCGCTTTCCTCTTCCAGAGGTCACGGTAAATCGCATGACGTTGCGAAATCTCGTTGTACTTGTATCGCTGTTTGAAACCGAATGAGCGCACGGCTGAGAGCTTGGCGAGAAGACGCTCCACTCGACTTGTCTATCAGCCGGATTGGAAATCTCTGATTTGAACGCGGAGACCGTCAATCAATCTCCATTGAGAACCCGCCGTGGTTTATCTGGTCGCTTCCGAAACAAATGTCAAAGCTCCCGAACGTTGAAATGTAAGTGGCGATTCACATCGCAGGTAGATTCTTCGGTTCGATTCGCTGACAGTCCAGCTTTACTTCTTCCAGCGCCCATAAATCACAGTAGCGGTTACGGCAAGAACGACGGTTATCCAAAAATATCTTAGCAAACAGAAAACCACCAACACTTCAGACTCACGCCCAGCCGCTGCGGTTTCAAGTGCCCAAGGTAATCCCGCGAGCGCCTTTTCGTTCACGAAATACCACTTCGACAATAGTGCGGGTGTTGTCTGACTTGTTCGGTTCCTTGTGATGGGTCGAAATGCGCCATAGCATCTTCACGTCGGCTTTGGCTTCCTTCAGAATGGGGATGTCGAAGGTCGGGTGAGCATCGTTCCAGACGAACGAAGACGCGAGCAAATCGTATTTTCACCGCTTAGCCGAAAGCCACTGAAGTCCATCATGACGCGGCGAGTACCGAAGTGCCATTGTTTCTTATCTGACGAAAGGCAACAATAGAGTAGGCTAACGAAGTCGAAATAAGACCGCCATATCCGCTTGCCATGAGCATCGTCGAGAAAGCCAAATCAATATAACGGACGGCGGGTGGGCAAGTTAACGCAGTATGGGCCGGTAAAGCAGATGCGATGACGATAAAGATCACACAGCACGTTGAACTTCCTCCCGTGTATATTTGCCCGACTTGTTTGAAACCGACTCCATTTCAGGCTGAGGAACATTGGCAGGTCTGTGGGGAGCACCATTTTGCGGAGGTACGTGCGATAACGTTCGCCAACGGCGAGGCTCGCCAAGTCTCGGTTCAGGTTGAAAAGCCTGCTATCAAATGGGCAGAGCCAGAGACTCCCTTCGGAATCGTGCCGAATTAAATGGGTTGTCACGGTCGATTCGAAGGGACCGGGGAACCGATGCCTGCTGACGGCTTGTGAAGTCCAACATCCTCCCGTGACTTCGTTACAGCGACACAGCCAATCCTCCGTAACTATGGTGATTGTCTGGGCAGGAGTACGGTCAGATCGAATGAGAAGACTCCGGCCGACCATGTACTGGTTCGCCTCCACTCTCATTCACATCCACTCGAAATCTGAGCGATCAAGGTGACTCGTGTCCACTGGTGCTCAACTCGCAAAGCAAAGTTTCTCCGTGGTTTTCAAAGGGAAATCGTTTTGCTTCACGGGCGCACTTGCAGAATTGAAACGGACTGCGGCGGAACGAGAAGTGCGGTCTCGCGGCGGTTTGTCCATGGACGGCGTAAATGCGAATTTGGATTACTTGGTCATCGGGGAAAAGGGCAGTGCGTTTTGGAAGCACGGCTCTTACGGTACAAAAATAGAGAAAGCTCGACAACTCTCTCGCGAACGCACGGGCCGTCCGCAGCTGGTGCCAGAATCCGAATTTATGCTAGCCCTTGGGGAGTGCCCTCCGGAGGCTTCAGGCGACATCCAGTCCAAGGTGTTTGTCGGAGTTTATAAGTTCTTTGTGAAAACCGATGATGTGATCGATGCCGGACGCCTCCAATGCTGGCTAGTCGCCTTTCGCGACTCGCAGGCCGTTCATGTACAAGCGCGGAAGTACGACTACGGCGCATATCGTGATCTCTTCAGTACCGAAGGAAACGAGGGACTAACCGGGATTCTGGTCGAGGTGCGCTTTGTCAAACAGATGACCCTCGATGAAAGCTCAAGGATTCTGGCGGATGAGATATCGAAGGGCTTTGAAGCCATTCAGGGCGTGGACGGACGCTTTCATTGGTTTGAGAAAGCTGAAGGCTCCACCGATTACGTCAGGTTGATTCGCAGTTTGCCTGAGGAATTGAGCATCGACCTATAGGGGAAACCTCACCACCCCGCTACGAGAACAGCCGACCGGCGGCCACGCTTGAGGCATCTGGTCGAAGTCCATTGGTGTAGGCAAGGCTGGGCAAACTCTACTGCTATTTCGCAGGTCGCTGCACGACCTCGATGGATGTGATCGGGTGAACTTCCCAAGCAGTCGCTCTCCAATTGCGATCATGAGCCGGAGCCGTGTTCTCGGACGCATTCTGGTGTTCCACGTCGAACAGTATCCAGCCCCTTACCTTGATCCAGCGTCCGAGCGCCTTCATGAGTTCGTTGCCTAGGAAAAACCAACGACCACCAACGGCCGCCGGATTCCCACAGGGCTCAGATAATAAAATGATCCGGAGACCATTCAAATGACAACGGACGAGGACTCAGCGAGCACCCCTCTCACGGTCACATTGGTAGATCAGAATCCATGGGCAAACCGATTCAAAGTGCCCGTTCACGAATGCGACGTGGTCGCCAAGAAAGCTCTGGCGCAGTACCGTGACAACTGGATGAAATGGATTTCGTGGTACCGGCATAACCCTTCGGAACCACACAGCGTCGAAGCGCAGATTCATAGGATGCTGTTCAATGACATTACGTACCGCGCAACTGTTAGCGTGCGGGAGGCTGTTGCTGCCGATGTCGCGATTTCTGCTCGGTCGTCCACTCTGGCTTATCTGCTAGATCAGGGTTACCTCGTCTCGCAGGTTCTTTCGATCGAGAAACTGTTAGACAACGGAGGTGGCGTAATTTCATTGAAGCGCCTTCTGAAGGATGTGGAAAAACATCGCAAAATAATCACGCGCGAGATTTACGTTGCCGGAGACGGTCTCCCGTATGACTACCACTCTTGGGGTGAGACTATCGATAAGACTGACCCGATGGTTCAGATGTGGGGCATCGGAGCACCGGGCCTCGTCCGATTCGCCGTGTCGAAGGAACTCCACGAGACGTTCGATCTCTTGTCCGGCAAGCAAGAACATGAGAGGGCCCGAGACGACGTGATCCGAGAATCCATATTTAAGACCCTGAACAGTTGGATTAACTGTTCGAGTGCTCGTGAGATTAGCACTATTCGTAACACGTTTATCGCCCATGCAGGCGATGCATTTCAGCGTGGATCGTACACGTTCTCAGGGGTTAAGCTTTCGCAAATCGACGAGGTCCAACGGGCAATCGTGCGCGTGGAGCGCGCCTTAACCGATTACGTTCTTTCGATACGGATGGGACGAGAAGTAGTTCCGATACGCCCTCTCGGAATTTTCTCTGGGTTGGATTTGCCCTATTGTCCCCCTGTGGCGCAAGATTCGATGCATCGCCTCTGGGATGAACTGAGCGCGAAGCGAAACGCTTGGAAGCAAGGTGTTCTTCAGGAAGCTACTTTGAAGGGCGTCCCATAACTCGATGATTCCAAGGTGTTCCCAGTTGGATTTGGACACCACTCGCATTCGTCTTTCTGGCATTGGTGATGTTTGGGGACGACGAGCCGCAGAGCGGGCAGCTAGATGTCGTTTAGAAAAACAAAACGCCCCGGACTCAATCGAGTCACGGGACGCTCCGTCGATCAGTCCTCCCCCGAAAACTGCTCTCACCCACCTTACGTTCTGATCCGCACAGGCGCAATTGCCTGTCGTAACGGGATTCTGGTTACCTAAAGCCGATCCCGCTCAAGCTGCAAATTGCGTCAAAGGGCGTGAACTCAAGCGAGGACAGAAACCCAAATGATGACGCGGGCAGGTCGGGACGGCAGGAGAAATGTCCGGTCGATGTGTCGAGCCAAAAGACAAAAGCGCCCCAGACTCATGGAATCATGGGGCGCTGGTCGGTTCGGGAAATAAAATCTGCAAATCGTGTGGGGGCCGTAGAGAATACGAGGGTCTCTTGTTTCATGATCTTCGGCGAACCGGGGTCAGAAACATGATCCGCAACGGCATTTCCGGGAAGGTCGCGATGATTATTTCAGGACACAAGACGCGAAGCGTTTTCGACCGATACAACATCACTAGCTATGACGATCTTACGAAAGCGCGTGAGAGGATTCGTGATGGACGAGAACGGATCAAGCAGCAGGCGAAAGAGTTTGACCACAGAACAGCCACAGTGGGCATCAAGAACGGTGCAGATGACAAAGGGAAACGGATCAACTAGACTGTGAAATCAAGCAGTTACCATCCGGCCGGGATGGCGGAACTGGCAGACGCAGCGGACTCAAAAGCGGACTCCAGATATCTAGTAAGTCTAAGTAAACAAACGACATCTTGATGTAATCGCAGACGCAGGGGATTTCTGTGGCGTAGACGTCTCATAAGTCACAGTAACAAAAGGCGTTGGCGTGACGGAATGCCTCACACATCCGTACTTTGGAAAAAATGCTGGCTCTAGCCGTTCCCCGGCGCAGTCCTACAGCCTTGGGTCAACCGGCTCGCTTTCTAGCGCCAACACCCCAAAAACGCATTCGTGAACTCGGCGGAGGGGCTCTTTGTGCACGAATCTCTCCAGCGCTTCCAGTCCCAGGGCGAATTCACGAAGAGCGAGCGATCGTTTTGTGCCAAGACCTCGGCTCTTGAGGCGCTCTAAATTTTCGGGCAATGCGTATTCCGGCCCGTAGATAATCCGGAGGTATTCTCGTCCTCGAACCTTAACGGCAGGTTGCGCCAGCCCTTTCCGTCCCTTCGTCACAAACCCCAACGGCTTTACCACCATGCCCTCGCCGCCACTTGCCGTCAGTTCCTCCCACCACTGGATTCCTTTCTCTTGATCCGCTTTGTCGGTGAGATCCACAACTCGGAATGGCGTCGCGAGCAACAGATCAGGATCAGCGGCGCAGACATTGGCCAGCATCTCCATATGCCACACGTGGTCATTCGCGGTGTGCACGCCTGACTCGCTGGCGAGTACGTGGAAGGGAGCGAGTTTCAGATCGTCCAACGACTGCACGGGCCAGCAATATCGGCGGTATGCCTCGACATAGAGGTGAGCAGCTTCTTCGCGATGCTGGAATCGTTCTGCCAGAGCGGCGATCTCCGAATTACCCGCTGCCCCTCTCAAAGCAGTGATGGCCGCGGGTAGGGCGGCTTTCGCGGCTGCCCCGGTTGGAGCATATTGCTGTCGCAGCAACTCTTGTGCTTTCGCCGACCAAGGCATCAATTCGCAGTCGAGACACACCCAATCCGTTTTCAAACTCTCCCAGATGCCGGCCGTCTCCACTGCGTGGCGGACTCGTTCCAGGAATTGAGATTCCAGCAGCGTGTCGGTGAAGAACCGGCGCCCCGTCCGCGTGTAGCAGGCCCCGGATTCTCCTTCCATAATCCCGAACCGCTTCCGGGCAGAGTCTGCATCACGGCAGATCACAACGATCGCACGCGACCCCATGTGCTTCTGTTCGCAAACGACCTTGTGCACGCCTTCGTGCAGGTAGTAAGCGAAGGCATCCTCAGGGTGTTCCAGCAATCCGTCGCGCCTACTGGTCTCGCAGGGAGACATCGTGGGTGGCAGATAGATGAGCCATTTTGGATTCGAGGCAAATCGGCTCATAACCTCTAATGCGGTGATGGCGTTCTCTTCCCGAATTGTGATCGTTCGGTTTAGGCGTGTGTTGATGATCCGCTTGCCGATTACATCCTCGATGTCCAGCAGATCATCCAGTTGCTGTTGAGCGGTCAGCGCAGGCGCACTCGTTTCTTCGGCCAGGAACGGTTTTACCGATTCGTAATAGGTGTGCAGCGCTGGAACCGACACGAGCTCACGTTCAGGGTAGCGCAATGCGGTCAGTTTGCCCCCGAACACGCACCCGGTATCGATATTGATCGTGCGGTTTAGCCATTCGGGCTCTGCAATGGGCGTGTGCCCGTAAACGACCATGGCTGTGCCGCGATATTCGGCAGCCCAGTTGTAACGCACGGGGAGTCCGTAGTCGTCTGTCTCTCCCGTTGTCTCGCCGTAAAGAGCAAAATCGCGTACCTTGCCGGATCCACGCCCTTGCATTTCCTCCTTCATGCCCGCGTGTGCGACCACCAGCTTTCCGTCGTCGAACACGTAATGGCTGACCAGATCGTCGAGAAACTTGATGACAGCTTGCCTGAACTCGGGACTTTCTTTGTCGAGCTGTTGAACTGAGTCGGCGAGCCCGTGCGTCATCTGTACACCGCGGCCCTTTAGCTTCCGCATCAATTTCATGTCGTGGTTGCCGGGAACACATAAAGCCGTTCCTTCATCAACCATTCTCATGACCAGACGCAAGACATCAGGAATTCTGGGCCCGCGATCGACAAGATCGCCGACGAAGACCGCTTTTCGTCCATCAGGCGGAGTGGCCTTTAGTCCATCCGGTCCGTTCTCGATCTTGTAGCCAAGTTGACCGAGTAGAGTACTTAGCTCGTCATAGCAACCGTGCACGTCCCCGACCATGTCGAAAGGCCCGTGCTCGTGCTTGAGATTGTTCCAAAGTGGCTGACGCACGATGCTGACCGACGACACCTCTTCCGGAGTGGACAGAGTGAAAACATGCCGAAACCCTTCCCGCTCCAATCCGCGCAGCGACCTCCGCAGTTGTTGCGACTGGTTTCTAACCACGTGCGGACCAAATTGTCGGTCTGGCCGGTTCTGGTTACGTTCATGGCAGAGCTTCTCGGGCAGGTTAAGCACGATCGCAACCGGCAGAACATGGAACTCACGCGCGAGAGCGACCAGTGGCTTACGCGCGTCCGGCTGAACATTTGTGGCGTCAACGACCGTGAGGCGTCCTGCGGCAAGCCTCTTACGCGCCACGAAATGCAGCACCTCGAACGCATCTTTCGTGGCGGCCTGGGCGTTCTCGTCGTCCGATACAAGCCCACGACAGAAATCGGAGGAAAGCACCTCAGTGGGCTTGAAATGCGCCCGAGCGAAGCTGGACTTACCGCATCCAGAGGGGCCGATCAAAACAACCAGGGAGAGTTCAGGAATCGTGATTTTCACAGACTGAAGACTCCCATCTGCGTAGGCGCGCCGACTTGAGGATCTTCTTCTCCCACAGGCAGAAAACGAACGCCATATCCAAAGCGCTCGGAAATCCGACCGGACCACCGTTGGAACTGTGCCCTAGTCCACTCGAATCGATGATCCTTATGGCGGAACTGGCCTGCCGGCAGAGTGTCAAACTTCACGTTGTACTCCGCGTTGGGCGTGGTCACTACGATCGTTTTTGGGTGCGCGGCTTCGAAAAGCACTCGCTCGAATGCTGCCAACCGAGGCGCGTCCAGATGTTCGATTACCTCCACGACCGTCGCAGCATCGTATCCGGACAAGCGATTGTCGCGATACATCAGCGAACCATGCATCAGTTTCAGCCGTTCCTTTTGCTTTGTGGGCATGCGATCGAGTTTCAAACGTTGACTCGCAATTTCGAGGCTTCGATAGGAGACATCCATGCCTACGATCTCGGTGAACGACTTCTCTTCCAACAGCACCTTCAGGAGCTTTCCTTCTCCGCAGCCCAAATCCAAGACACGTTTCGCTTCTGCTGATCTCAGTACTGCAACGACGGCTCCCATCCGCTGTTGCCACAGCCGGATCGGCTCCTCCATCTTCGTCTCTTGTTCAGCGTGAGCTTCCTCCATCGCATCAGAATCAAGATTGTCTTCCTCTGTCAGCCTGGCGAGCGCCTCTCGCGCAAGTTGTCTCTGTCGCGGTAAATAGCGCTGTACGATTGTTTCTTTGTGAGGATGCGAGCCAAGCCAGCCTTCTCCTTTGCGCAGCAGTTTTTCAACTTCATCTTGGCCTATCCAATAGTGTTTCTCTGCGTCGAGTACCGGCACCAGGACATAAAGATGATTCAGGAGATCCTGTAAACGGAACGTCCCAGCCAAGGTCACCGAGTAGTAAGGTCCCTCGCCCCATTCAGGAAACTTCTCGTCGAGCGGGTGCTGCTGGGCCGCCACGCTGTACCCGAGAGGCTCAAACAATTCTCGAATCAACCCTTCGCCCGCCCTGCACGCCACAACCGTCAAGTTTGCAGTCAGCGGAATTGGCAGGTCAGCCAATTCCTGCCTGCCCTTGCTGCGTCCCGACATAGCCGTCCCAAAAGCTCGGCCCATGGCGACGCTCAGAAAAGAAGAGAGTACATAGGGCCGGTCATTGACATACTGATCGAGCGTCCCACCCTCATG
>Ga0209330_1000865_pt1 | contig 10491 bp, 7 predicted proteins | sample JacPinW_OM2H0_O3_FD_187969 | JGI IMG/M metagenome (GOLD analysis project Ga0209330, IMG submission 187969) | Forest soil microbial communities from Algoma, Ontario, Canada - Jack Pine, Ontario site 1_JW_OM2H0_O3 (SPAdes) (version 2) | ecosystem: Environmental > Terrestrial > Soil > Boreal...
GCTACGCGCCGATAGGAAGCGAGCCGGTCCGAATGCTCGTAGGTATCGGTCACAACAATCACCTCGTTAGCCTCCGTATCGCCGGCCAACTTCTCCAGTCCGGCTTTCACAGTTGCATTCGATCCTACAATCGCAGCACGGAGCTTGCTTTCGACCGCCTCCTGCTCCCAGGCCTGCCATAGCGGCTCCATGGAATCGACTGGAGGCAGCAATTCCACTGGCTGATTTCGGATCAGCTGTAGAAAGCGCTGCTGTGACGTCGTGAATAACCGACGGGCACCTCGATCGGTCTCGGCCGCAATCACCTGTACCGCTACCATCAGGTAGGGTTTCTGCAAAACGTCGCTTGGCCGGAAGCATTCACGGTAAAGGTGCGCAGCCGCGTACAGATATTCGGGAGCGAAGTGGGCTGCGAAGGCAAACGGCAAGCCCAATATTCCTGCCAGTCGTGCACTGAAGCCACTCGAGCCTAACAACGTGATCGGAACATTACTGCCTTGTCCCGGAAACGCTTTCACAGCCTGCCCCGGCTCTTCTGGTCCAAGATACGTCGTCAATTCCTCCAGCAGCTCCGGAAAATCGTCTCCGGTCTGCCGCAAGCCGCGTCGCAGCGCCCGCATCGTCGGGGCATCGCCGCCCGGAGCCCGTCCCAGGCCCAGATCGATCCGTCCGGGATACAACGCCTCCAACGTTCCGAACTGTTCCGCCACCACTAACGGCGCGTGATTCGGCAGCATCACTCCCCCACTGCCCACGCGAATGGTTTTTGTCGCTCCTGCCACATGCCCGATCAGCACCGGCGTGGCCGAACATGCCAATCCAGCAATGGCGTGGTGCTCCGCCAGCCAGTAACGCTTGTATCCCAAGCGTTCCACGTGTTGCGCCAGATCCACCGAGCGGGCAATGGCGCTGCCCACGGACTCGCCTGCTCGCAGGCTCACAAGGTCCAGTACTGCGACCGCCAAACCGTTGCTAGCGTTGCTCATGCGAATTAGATGAAACCAGCCGGGAAAGCGATGCGAGCCTCAGACCGTCTGCGTGAACCCCATCCCCGCCAGGACGCCTCGCATATAAGCGAAGCTGGCAATAACGCCTGGCATCGGATCCTCGGGACGAATCTCATACTCCAGATCGACGAAGCCTGGATACTTTATTGCGACGAGGGCTTCAAACATCTTTCGCACTGGCATAATGCCATCACCCACGGCGACCTGGCTCTCCTTGCTCTCGAAGCTCGTGAGGTCCTTCATGTGTAGATTGAACAGTCTCGGGCCGGCGTCGTGGATAGCCTGCACCACGTCCGTGCCGGCGCGAACCGTATGCCCGACATCGATGCAGCATCCGATGCGCGGATCCATACCCTTCACCGCTTTCAATACATCCAGCGGCGAATGCCACAACTTATCCTCAGGACCATGATTGTGAATCGCGATGCGGATGGCGTACTCTTTTAGCAAATTCTCGATTCGAGGCAGAGTTTCAGGCGTCGGATCGCCGGCGACAATGACAGGAATACGCGCTCTCTTGCAGTATTCGAATTTGGATCGGATGTCCGCATCTTCATCTTTCGCGAAGTAGATGGCGCCGGCAGCGTGAAGCTTGATGCCCGCCGCAGCGTAATCCGCGAGCGCGGCTGCTTCTTCCTGGGGATCGATCGGCAGATGATCTTTGACGTCCTTCGCATTCAACGCGAACACATTAAGCTGTTTCATGAAGCCGATCAGCTGAGCGCGGCTGAAGTTACGGAATGTGTAGCTCGCGAGGCCCAAGCGAATGGGTGGCGTTTCGTCGGATGAGGGTGGTGCTTGAGCCAGCGCTGAGACCTTCTGTGAAGCCCCGCACGCCGCGGCGATCAGCGCGCCGGAGCGAATGAAATCGCGTCGCGAGAAAGCATTTTTCCTGATCGGCAAATCATTAGACATGCGGCGCCCAGCCCTTCTCGTACTCACGCCCCCACATCTTCATCGCTTCCGGATCGCCCTGGATTCGTCCGTCTTTCGTTGCGAGATGCAATTCGCGGTTGACCTCCCATGCGATGTTGGAAAGCTGAAGCATGGTAACCGCGACGTTGCCAACCGAGATTGGGGCGTTGAGCTTCTCTCCTTTGCGGATTGCCGCGATGAAGTTCGCAAAGTGGGCATCAGTCATGGAATCGCGGCCCAGCAAGTCGGAGGATTCAGTCCTTCCGCCAGTCTTGAATTCGTTCGTCTTATTCCCTTTGAGGTCGTATATTTCGTAGCCATCGCGGTCGACCAACACCGTGCCAGCGGTTCCCATGATCGTCGATCCACGATCGCGTCCGTAATACTTCATTCCCTGGCAGCTTTTGCCCTCCCACGAAATCATTGCGTCTTCGTACTCGAAGTTTGTTACCAGAGTGTCGTAGAACTGCCAATCGTCCTTGAAATGGTATCTGCCTCCCGATGAGGTAACGCGCCCGGGATAGTCGACCCCCAGCGCCCAGCGGCAGACATCGACCTCGTGGGTGCCGTTGTTGAGTGTTTCGCCAGTCCCATAAATTCTGAACCAGTGCCAGTTGTAGGGATGCACAGTGTCTTTGTAAGGACGGCGCGGTGCCGGGCCCTGCCACAGGTCCCAATCAAGCTGCGGAGGCACAGGCACTTCTTTGCCTATGCCGATCGACTTCCTGGTGTTGACGTACCACGCTTTTGCCAAATACGGCCTGCCGATAATGCCCTCGCGGATTTTGTCGACGATTTCAATGGTGTGTGGGGAAGAGCGCTGCTGTGTTCCCATCTGCACCAGCTTGCCGTACTTTTGCTGCGCCCGCACCAACGTCTCGCCCTCTGCCGGGTTGTGGCTGCATGGCTTCTCCACATAGACGTGCTTGCCCGCCTGTAAGCCGGCGATGGCCATCGGTGTGTGCCAATGGTCGGGAGTAGCGATCGTAATCGCGTCCACGTTTTTCATCTCGAGAACCTTGCGAAAGTCTTTTTCTCCGGCCGGCGCCTCGCCCATCTCCCGCTGCGCAGCGTCGGCGAACTTTCCGAGAATGTTGCTGTCCACATCGCAGACATGCGAAATGCGGGCGGTGCTCCTGTTCGCCTTCAGCGAGGACAGATGCGCATAGCCGCGCCCGTTCAGACCAATCACCGCAAAGTTGAGGCGGTCATTCGCACCCATGATCTGGGCATAGCTTCTTGCCGTAGTTCCCACGGCCAGTCCAGCCGCGCCCACCGCAAGTGCATCGAGAAATTCGCGTCGTGTAGCCATGATTTCTCCTTAAATCGATCGCAGCCGACAAGATGCTTCCGATCAGCAGGAAATCCCGGCTCCCGTCAGCGTCTTCTTAAGTCCATCCATGCTAATTCGCGTGGACGCCTCGGGCGTGCCTGCCCCCCGCCAGTGTGTCTCGAGACTCAGCCCGTAACGGAAGCCGTCACGCTTCAGTGCTTTAAGTTGTCCAACCCAATCCACGATGCCGCCGCCTACCGGAGCCCAATCGTATTTGTGATCGGGCTTGCTCACCACATCCTTGCAGTGGCAGTGTCCGATGCGGTCTTTGGGCAGCAACTCATATCCGCCTGGATATGGCGTACCTCCTATCGCTGCGGCATTTCCCGGATCCCAGTTCAACCTGAAATTCTGGTTCGGAATTGCCTTCAGCACCGCAGCCGACTCTTCCCCTGTGGCGGTGTTGCATGACATCTCGTTCTCGAGCAGCAGGATGATTTTTTCTCCGGCGCAACGCTCCGCGGCCTTCTGCAGTTTGGCGTTGATAGCCGCACGATAGGGCTTCTGATCATCCAGTCGCCAGTAGTCGAAACAGCGAATTCTGTCAGTGTCAAAAGACTTGCAAAGGGAGATGCAGCGCTCGAGCAATTTATCCTGTGCGCCAGCATCGAAATCCGCATGGAACTGGTCGCGCGTTTCGCTCTGCGATGAGCGCGGAGCCCCAGGCCAATCTGTCTTGAAAAGCGGACTCGCGATATCGGTGACTCGGAGTTTGTATTCATCGAGGATTTTCCGCGCATCTCCGACCTGCTTCGCATCGAGTGCGGTCACATTCTTGTTCCACATCGACCGCAGCTCGATCCAATGCAAACCGAAATCGCGGGACACAATCTGGCACGCCTTCTCAAAGTCCTGTGTGATCTCATCATTGATGACAGCCAGTCGGAACGGACATGTGGGTGTGTCCGCCCCCAACGAATTCATTCGCGAGAAGGCCGCGGATCTCTTGATCAGCGGCGGCATCATTGCCCCCAGCCCTGCCAGGCCCAAGCCCGCAAGCACTCTACGTCGTGTGTATCCCATCCACGAACCTCCGTTACCGCCAATGCGCTCTATCGTTCACTCTGCTGCACTGTCGGAACACGCTCCGCCTCCCTGCATAATTTACCGCGACAAGCCCACAGTCCTAATCCTGGATTCGGAATGAAGAAGACCTCTGCGCCGTCAACCCGGTTGAATCCGTGACGAAGCTCCTGCGGGTTGTAGCGCGTTAGCATGTTTTTCAAATTACCGTACTCAAAGCCAACCCCCTCGACTTCTTCTTGGCTGAGATGCCCCGGACACCACCTGATCGTGAAACGCCCCTCAGAGGACCCGTGAATGAGATGAGCAGCGGCACTCAAGTCGTCAGCGAGATCGGCATTGGCGCCGACCGCTTCGAGCGTCGCCGGAGTTCCGCGATAACCGTACTTGCGAATCAGCGCATCGATGGCGGCGTCTTCTCCAAATTTCTGTACGCCCGGAGCCAGGATGATCAGCTCTGCATTGTCGGCCAGGGCCATGCGCGTACGGTAGATCGCCTTGTTGCCCAACCATGTGCTGTGAAATTCGAGCGGATCGAGATAGACGACAGCCTTCTGGATAGGAGCAGCCAAGGTCTCGAAGTTCACTTTCAAGCTTAACGCAGCCGCTCGGTGGAAGCATTCAACGTCGTCGCCGACGAAAAGGCCGCGCACCGCCAGTCGGTCATCGGCGCGGCCAATAACGGTGAGGACGTAAACAAGGGGAAGATCGCGCAAGAAACGATCGGAAGCGTAATTGAGAACGTTGCGCACGGGATTCTCAGCGCGGCCCATGATGCGCTCCATCCCATAAACAGCGCCCAGATAATGGCTGCGGTTGATGCTCTCGCGGCCTCCAGTACCCACAAGAATATTCTTGTTGTAGTTGGCCATCCCAATAACTTCGTGGGGGACGACCTGCCCGATCGAGAGAATGAGATCGAAGCCGCCATGAGCAACAAGTCGGTTCACCTGTGCCGGCCAGGGATAGTTCAGCTTGCCTTCCGATTGTTCATGGATGAATTCCGCCGGAACCTCGCCGAGGAACTCGACATCCGTGCGCCAGTTGTGGACGCGGAAAAGTTCTTGCGGCATCGCTCCGAACATTCGCGCGATTTGTTGGGGCTGCATCGCAGCATGCGTACCCAGAGCAGGCAGAACCGCCTGGAGGTGGACGCCAAAATATTCCCACGCGTAGCGCGTCAAATCGCCCGCGCGGGAATGTACGCGGCTCTGGTCGGGCGGCACAATCAGTACGCGCTTGCGCTCCCCAAGCTTCGCAAGACTTTCCACAAGCAGAGCATGCAACTCCTGGGGAGATAGATCGGTTTCAACACCCCCCGTGTCGCAGTAAAGGCTCATGTGGCAGGTTCCACCTTCTTTAGTCTGGGAGCAAGCCAACACAAAATGACCAGAACCAGAGCCCCGAGGTAAGGGTTGGCGGCGTTACCGAACAGGCTCGCGTAGCTGCGGGCGCTTTCCGCCGGGCTGTCGAAAATCGTTCTGTCCGCCATGCCTTGCTTCTACAGTCGATACGCCTTTTTCACCAACCTATAAGCGAGATCCTGCGCTAGCTCCCACGCCTCGTCCTCATCCAGTCGATGCTCGGCGACTAGCTTCGCCAGGAAGGCGCAATCCATCCGCCGCGCCAAATCGTGGCGCGCCGGAATTGAAAGGAACGCTCGAGTGTCGTCGTTGAAACCCACCGTATTGTAAAAGCCTGCCGTCTCCGTCACTTGCTCGCGAAAACGCGTCATACCTTCGGGGCTGTCGTGAAACCACCACGGGGGCCCAAGCCGTAAGCATGGATAGTGCCCGGCCAGCGGGGCTAATTCCCGGCTGTAAGCAGACTCGTCCAGCGTGAAAAGTATGATCGTGAGATCGTGCTCGCTGCCGAACTGATCGAGCATAGGGCGAAGCGCGTCCACATAATTCGTCGGCATCGGAATATCCGCACCCACGTCGCGGCCGTATTGCTCGTAGAGCTTGCGATTGTGATTGCGCGCGCTGCCCGGATGTATCTGCATGACCAGCCCGTCTTCGAGGCTCATCCGCGCCATTTCCGTCAGCATCTGTGCGCGAAAGACTTCACACTGCTCGGCATCGGCGTTCTCTGCGATAACCCGGAGAAACAGCTCTGCCGCCTCCGCCGTGGAAAGACTTGCTGTTCGCGCATTGGGATGCCCGTGGTCGGTTGCCGTGCACCCGAGTTCCCGAAAGCGCGCGCGCGTGAGTCGGAGCGCGTTCAGGTAGCCCACCCATGTCGACGTATCTTCTCCGGTGCTCTCGCCAAGCTTCCCAATGTTTTCGGCGAATCCTTCAAACTCAGGATCGACTACTGGATCTGGCCGGAAGGTGGGCAATATCTGTGCGCTCCAGTTCGAATCCCGAATGGCCTTGTGATCGGCGAGCGAATCGAGTGGAGAATCAGTGGTCGCCAGGACCTCCAAATTGAAACGTTCGTACAGCGCTCGCGGCAGGAATTCCGAGTCGCGTAACTTTTCTGAGATCGTGTCGAAGTAGAGATCGGCCGTCTTTTGTGACAACCGCTGCTCAAGTCCGAAAAGTTCTTGGAAGGCGAAGTCCAGCCACATGCGGGTCGGCGTTCCGCGAAACAAATAATAGTTACTGGCGAAGATCTGCCAGACTCTTCGCGGATTCTTGAGTTCTGGTTGCCCAATCTCGAGATCTTCAAGCGAGAATCCCTGGCTGTAGAGCATTCGAAGAATGTAGTGGTCAGGTTGCACAAAAAGTCTTGCGGGATCTGGAAACGGATCGTTCCTGGCAAACCATGCCGCCTGCGTGTGCCCGTGCGGACTAACGATGGGAAGGGTTCGCACAGAATCGAAGAGTCTCCTGGCTATTTTTCGCGTCCCGGGATCGGCGGGAAACAGTCGATCTGGATGGATCAGCATAACTCCCAACTCAGGTTATTCGGTTCGCGTTGCGGACGGCGACCTAGCACCGGCGTGCGATTCGCCCACCAGCATACACGTCATCTTGTTACCAGATGTAAAGACAAAACCCCAGCCGGGTGAGGGACATCCGAGGGTGGTTGTCCCCACGGTGTCGGAGCTTTCTCGCCGCCACAGCCGGGAGCGTGACAAACAATCATTTACAATAGCCAATTCCACTGACACAGGAATCGTTCACCTATGCATCGATGGTCAGAGCTTTTTATTCCTACATTACGTGAGGCGCCGGCAGATGCAGAAGTTGCCAGCCACAAGTTTCTGGTGCGAGCTGGTTACATTCGGCAGCTGGCAGCGGGCATCTACTCGTATCTTTTTCTGGGCAATCGCTCATTCAATAAGATTATGGGCATTGTGCGGCAGGAGATGGACAAGATTGGGCAGGAATTTTTTCTGCCAGCGCTGCATCCGCGGGAAATTTGGGAGGCCAGCGGGCGCTGGACTCTGATGGGTGAGAATCTGTTTCGCCTGAAGGATCGCAGGGGTGCCGATCTCGCGCTGGGCATGACCGAGGAAGAAGTAATGACCGAGATCGCACGCAAGGAACTGCGCAGCTACAAGCAGTTGCCGCAGATCTGGTATCAGATCGCCCCGAAGTTTCGGGACGAGCCGCGGCCAAAGTCGGGACTGCTCAGGGTACGACAGTTCATGATGAAGGATGCATATTCGTTCGATATCGACGCGGCGGGGCTGGATGTTTCCTACAAAAAACATTACGACACTTACTGCCGCATCTTCGACCGCTGTGGATTGAAGTACATGGTGGTGGAGGCGGATTCGGGAGCGATGGGCGGGAAGGAATCGCACGAGTTCATGGTGCGCACTCCAGCCGGAGAAGATCAGATCGTGAGCTGCGAAGGTTGCAATTACGCTGCGAATATGGAGAAGGCTAGGTCGAAACTGGGGTCCGTCGTCGACCTGGCGGCAGAGGGTGATGGCGAACCGCTCGAAGTGCACACGCCTGGGCAAAAGACAATTGAAGACGTGGCTCAGTATCTGGGCGTGTCTCCGAAGAACAAAATCAAGACGCTGGCCCTGATGGCGGAAGAAAAGGATCAGAAGACCGGCAAGACTAAGTCGCGTGGAATTGTGGTGCTCATGCGCGGCGATCATCAGCTCAATGAAGCGAAGCTTAACCGAGCGGTAGCGGTTGCGACCCGGCCCATGGAGGAAGGCGAGATCAAAACCCTCTTTAAGTCGCCGGCGGGATATTTAGGGCCGGTGGGGATTGAGTGGGCGAAGGATTTGAAGAAAGATACGCACCTGCCGGTTCTCCTGTTGGACAAGGCTCTTGAAGGCCGGACTAATCTGATCGGTGGGGCGAATAAAGAGGACTACCACCTGAAAAATCTGACGCCGGGAATGCACTTTCATCCAACGGCGTATGTGGATCTGCGAGCGGTTACGGCGGGCGAGGCATGTCCGAATTGCGGGAGTACCCTGCGCATCGATTCGGCGGTAGAGATTGGGCATATCTTCAAGCTTGGCTACCGTTATACCGAGTCGATGGGTGCGCGGGTGCTCGATAAGAACGGCAAGGAAGTTACTCCAATCATGGGCTGTTACGGCATCGGGATCGAACGCATTTTGACGGCGGCGATTGAGCAGAGCAACGATGAAAATGGATTCTGGTTACCGCCCTCAATTGCGCCCTTCGAGATTGTGGTCACTCCCACGAACGTAAAAGATGAAAGTCTGTTGAGGGCTGCCAACGACATCGGATCCCGACTGGAAGATGCTGGCTTCGACGTGATTCTCGATGACCGGGATGAGCGACCGGGAGTTAAGTTCAAGGACGCTGATCTGGTAGGTATCCCCTTTAGAATCACTGTGGGGAAGAAAGTTACCGAAGGTACCGTGGAAGTAGTTCTACGCTCGACTCGCGAGGTGCGCGATGTTACGATTTCGTCAATCGTAGAGCATTTTCAAGGGGTGCTGCGAGCCAAGGCCTGAAAGTTGCCTTGGGTTAGCGGCGCAATTTCTCATTATGGGAATTATCAAAGCTTGTTTGGGGTTTCTTGCGATCGCGGCCGTCTTTGTGGGCCTTTTTCAGGTAGCTCCGCCCATGCTGGCCAATTACAGCTTTACGGACGACCTCAAGACCGTCTCGATGATGGACAGCGCCAATCTGCAAAAAACCGATGAAGATGTTCGCACCGATGTGCTTCGCAAGGCTAAGGAGCACGACCTCCCGATCGATGCGAAGCAAGTGACAGTCCAGCGCATCAACACCCCTGGTTTGTCTGCTGTCTATGTGGCGGCCGACTACTCGGTCACGGTTAGCCTCCCGGGCTATTCCTTCAACATGCACTTCAATCCAACCAGCGAAAATAAGGGTTTCTAGCTCTGGCCGACAGCCGTGGGCGATCTGACTCATTTCTAGGTTTACCGTTCTGCAATAAGTGATTGACAACCGCGGGAGGTTCCGTCCGCTTTCCATGCTTTGCAAGGCTTTCCGCTCGTGTGCGCTAGTGACATTCGTAACGTTGCCAACGCATTACCTTCTCCCTAAGATCACGAACAGTGAGAGTCTGCTGAAAAAGGCCGTGCAACTAACGGACACGCGCCAGTTCCAAAAAGTTCACCTATAAGTCCGGATTTAGGAATTTCCGAGCTGCGGTAGAGCGAGGCGGAGGCGGTTTTATGACGATGCGAGTTCGAGCCAATCTGACAATAATCCTGGCATTAGCCATCATGGGTCTGGCCAGTTGCGACCACTACAACTGCGCCAGTGGCCCCAATCTTGGAACCAGTTGCACGTCTTCAGGTCCGGTGACCCCTATCGGCGACGGCACCGCAACCAGCACCGCTAGCGCGTTTGCTTTTGTCGTGGATGAGGCGGGAACGATCGATGGCTACACGCTGAGCTCGACGGCGGATACTTTCGCGGCGACCTCGGGCTACACGGCGCCCACCGTCCCGACAAAGGACCCCGGCTACGGCATGGTAGTTGCGCAGAAACAGTTTCTGTACACGGCGTTTATTGGAACAGGTCAGATCTTTGGCTGGACCATTGGATCGAGTGGAGGCTTGACCCCTATCAGCGGCAGCCCTTTTAGCGCGCCTTATCTGATCGGAATCGGCGGCAACAACGGCAACCAGGATATGATCGTAAATCCGGCAGGCACCTTGCTGTTCGTGGATAACGACAGCGCCCAGGGCATCTTTGTCTATTCGATCGGGAGCACCGGGGCGTTGACCCAGGTAAGCGGCTCTCCGTTCCCGGTTGGATTTTTTCCCGGGAATCTCGCGACGGATGGACT
>Ga0209330_1000866_pt1 | contig 10480 bp, 5 predicted proteins | sample JacPinW_OM2H0_O3_FD_187969 | JGI IMG/M metagenome (GOLD analysis project Ga0209330, IMG submission 187969) | Forest soil microbial communities from Algoma, Ontario, Canada - Jack Pine, Ontario site 1_JW_OM2H0_O3 (SPAdes) (version 2) | ecosystem: Environmental > Terrestrial > Soil > Boreal...
CCATCCGTTCGTTAGCAGCGACCGGATTTTCACTTGATGAAGCCGACGATGCGTACTGGTACGCATCGTCTTATTTAACGGACATCGCACATGATCCCCAAGCAACACCTGGTGCTCAGGGATTCGCTCAAGCAGCGCTCATAACGGGGAGTAAGATACCTCCGGTCGATCCATGGCCGGAGGTACTACCGTTCACTTACAGTGAACACCACAGGAGGTGGATCCCTGTGATCTCTCCCGCCGGTGACACTGGACTTTCGCGAGACGCGTCTGCCCAAATGTCTGGCAGGTATCAGGGACCATCATCCGGGGATAGGTCTGGTGGGACCATCCCGAAACCTGAATCCGTGGTTCCACCGACCGAAGACGCAACTATGTCTTCGGTCGACATAGCGGCTCGTGAGCCGCTACCCGAAACTCCCCCCGGCTCTGTTAGTGGCGAGCTGGATGAAGACATGTCCGAGCCCGCCGCTGATGGTATCCAAAAGATGGATACCGTCGATCAATCTTAAATTTATTTGACCTACACCCTCGGTGTCGGTCTTTGTAAATAATCCTTTAGCGCGAATATTATATTCTCGCTTATTCTCTGTTTAATTTCTGATGAATCTTACGATTCATCTTTATTGAGGGGGAGGGTGTAAGGGGCCTGTGGCACAGGCTGTTTACTATTATTTATGATGTGGCTGAACTCTAATATATAAACTACAATGTTTATATATGTTAGGTAGTTCTTTTTTACCCGCATCTTGTAAGCACCGAAACCTATATACGTGGTCGTGTTTACTCGGTGCCCTCTAAGAACTAAGGTATTCCCCTACGGGACTTTACACTTTTTTAAACATCCATACTTTAACCTTATTACACCCGCCATCTCAATTTCAAATTGAGATGACAAAGCAAAAGAAGAAAAATGTCAAATCAGCCTCTATGGTTGATTTGAGAAGTGTCCATACCGCGGACACTGCCCCTGACAATCCACGAGCACATAATATGCTTGAGGATGATGAATTAGTGGGAAACATCACTACTTCACCTCGCCGGAGTGCCCGACTCCGAATCGAAACCAACGTTACCGAAACGTTGGCCGAGGACTCGGAACGTATTCGTACCGGATCCCGGCAAAGTGAACAAGTGAATGAACGGGAAGGAAACAATTCCCGACGAGTCGAGGTCGAAGACCCCGACATCGTTCCCATAGTAGATTCCGACCTAATCTCTGCAAGAGATTCGGACGGGCGAAAGTCTGAATCGGCTTTCGCCAAAGTAGAGTACGAGGAAGAGGAACCTGTACCATTTAATGAAGAAGAAGGAGAGGACCTGGATGGGTCAATCTCCGATCATAGCCGCAGAATGCGTCAACTCGAGTACAATGCTCGACTTGCAGCTCGCCGCCTCCTATGGGCGGAGAATCAATTGAAACAGGAACGCAAAATGTTCCATGAAAATGTCCAAACCCGAACGGTTAAGACGAGTGAGCTTCGACGCTCAAATCGAATGAGAAGGGACCATCCTCCAGAGGAGGATGATCAAAGCCGACAATCTGAATTGTCGGATGAGAATATTAGACGAGCAGTTGATAACATCAACAACCCGGCTAAGCGTAAAGAAGAAACGCAAAGCGAATACAACGCTCGCCTTGCAGCCCAAATCCGAATCCAAAAGGAAGAGATTCGTAAGGCTGAATTGAAGAACCGCAAGCGCAGGCTTGAGTTAGAGGCGGAGGCCAAAGTCCTCCGCCAAGAAGAAGAAGAATTCGAGAAGAAGCGAAAGTCGCTTGAAAAGCGACGTTCGCGAGAGGATGTCGAAGAGAACAGCGTGGCCAGCAGGGACACGGACATGGAGAGAACCGAGCACTATAGAGAGTGGCTCGCTTCTCAAAACTACCTGGACAGTCTACGCGAAGCAGATATTCGCGAGACAGGGAAATCAAACATCCCGTCCAGGAACAAACGAGCTGAATATTCCGGAATGCCTAAGCACTGGCGTTCCGCTAAAGCGAAGAAGCGTAAGGCGGAGCAACGCAATGCTACGCCTGGTCCTAGTCGCCAGAAGGGCGAAAGGGACAAGGACTCGAATCGAGGTCATCCCAAAGGACAGAAGGATGACCAGCCGAAGAAGTCAGCACCACCCTGTGATAAACGAGGCGGTGTAGGTATGGGAGGTGGTCCTAGTGAACCTAGCGGAAGCGACGATAGCACTTCCGATAGTTCCTTCAGTACTCCCACTGAGACGAGTACAGACACTGAATCCAGTGACTCCTCTGTAGAGGAGCCTCCTGAAATCAATCGCAACCGACGAAGTCAATCGCGAAGAGTAAGCTCCAGGAGAAGTACTGGAGGGAACGAGCGCCATCGTGATAAATGACGACGCACACGCCGGAACCCCCATGGCAGCCCATCAGACTCTTCCGATTCTAGTGGGAGAGATGACCGCAGTCATCGCTCCAGAAGATCCCATCACTCCAATTGGAGTGGGCATCGTGATGATAAATCATCACGACGCGGGACGCGCTCTGAAAGAACGCGATACAATAGCAGAAGGAACTCAAGGTTTCCTTCTGACGAGTCAGAAGACGAAGGCACTGACTGGGACGATGACGATGGCATCGCCCACGAAATTGCCTATGAAAATGAAGTCTTGCGACGGATTCGCAAGATGATCAGAGATCGAGTTGGCTATGAACTCGAGACTCAGGTAGATACGAAGAGTATTCGTATCTCAGCGCCGGACAAATATTCCGGTGAGGATGACATCGAAAAATTCGATGTCTGGCTTACTGGATTACTCCGGTGGATGAGAGTCCACAATGTAACTGGGCCCAATAAAGATACGTTACGAGTGGACCTATGTGGTACCACTCTAACATCCCTCGCTGCAACATGGTATACAGACAATGTTGAAGCCTGGAACCGTAAGGTCAAAAATTGGACCTTTGAACGGTTGATTTGCGAATTGTATAAACGATTTATACATGAAGTAACGGCCCAAAATGCCGCTACTAGCTATAAAAAAACAAGGTACTCCCGTGTTAAGGGAGCACTCGCGTACTATAACGACTTGCGCAGACACGCTAGTCGTATGGTTCAACCACCCGACAAGTACTCCTTGAAGAGGAAGTTCATTGAAGGACTTCCCGAGGATCTCGTCGAGAACCTACTCAAATCGCGTCGCATGTCGGCAGAGCATACTCCGCTGAACAGGCTACTTGAGGAGGTTAAGGCAATGGAAAGTTCCATTCAAGCCTACCAAAACTATAAGAGTGATCGACAAGAACGTTTGACCACTCAGAAGAGTACTCCTGCAACAAGTACACCTCAGACCACGACTACACGACAACCCCGTGTAGTCCGATTCGTTAAGAAGTATCAGACTAGAAGTACTGGTCAGAACTTCCAGCAGAATCAATCTAACACGCGGGATGCGCCTAACAACACATTCCGCCCCTCTAACAATAACGCTGATAAAGGAGCGAGAACAAATAATTCTCGCCCCAATTATACGAATACCAAGGGTAATTCCAGCGGAAATACCCAAAACAAAACAGCATCCAAGGATGTTGAATGTTACAATTGTGGAGAAAAAGGGCATTATTCAACGAATTGCCCCAAAAGACCCAGGGTATTCGCAGCCCAAGTAATAGATGAAGATGCTGAACCTTCATCTGCGCCTGACCGCGATCGCAATGACGACGCGGATGAGGAACAGGGTGATCCTTCACCCGAAACAGAAGGTGAACCAATAGGTTCACAATATGATTCTGACCAAGAGGGATACCCTCTTGACGATTACGATGAATACATCGAAGTCTTCGACTTCGATGCTGAGGATGGAGAAATCGTATACATTCGCGCAGGGCGAATGGTAGACGATAATATCGAAATAGGCGATACCAGCGAAGCTGATATCACCGATGATGACCACACTAACGATGTTAGTGATGGCGCGTCAACGCTGGTTGACAGCGTGAACACATCCGTGGATTTAATAGACATTCCATCGGACATGTATCCAAATGAGCTGTTACACGCTCTATCCGACAAAATTCGGATAGAGATATATTACAGACGAAAGAGAGAGGAGAACCCAGCATGGGTTCCCCTCGCGGTACCCGAAAATGAACGGGAAACACCGCGATATATGCCACCACCTCAACATTTAATTGAGTTGGGATATTCCACTCAAGACGATATGAGTGATACCGACTGGCTTGAGCGGTCGGCTACGCGTCGACCCGATGAGTTCGAAGAACTCACGGGTTATCGTGCACCCATTGAATTGACTTGTGAGGTCTGCGGTGTCTGCACACCGGAGACACAAACCATCACTTTTCTTGGTGATGATGGGGTGATCTATGATCGCACCATTACTAGATGCCGAAACAACCCTCGGAGTGTTTCCATCCGTGCAATAACGGATATTCCTGAGCCTACTCGCGCGTATAGAGCGAGTATGAGGCGACCCGTTGGGTCGATTAGACGTCCTGAACGTGAGGACGGCGAGCAACTATGTCTCGCCGCCTATATTGATGTGAACGGCACTAAGGCTTACACCTTATTTGATTCTGGTAGCACGACTGATGCTATCAGTCCGGACTTCACTCAGGTAGCAAGACTACCTATCCTCGAACTCGAGAACCCCGTAACCTTGCAGTTAGGGTGTTCTGGTAGTCGATCGAAGATCAACTACGGTTCAGAGGCGAACGTTAAGTTTGCCTCGATTACTAGCGACACCTACCTAGATGTCGCTAATCTAGATAAGTACGATAGTATCCTCGGAACTCCGTTCATGAGGAAACATGGAATTATCCTGGACTTCGAAACCCAGGAGATCGTGATACGCGGTAAACTGCGTATACCGGCTCTTCCTGAGGGGGAGGGTGCCGCTACGGCAGGCAGATCCCCTCGAAATGGAAAGCATCATTGACTATCTAGTCAACGAAATAAAAATACAAGCGATTCAACAAAAGTTGAACCGCCAAAGTCGAGACGGAATACCGTCACGATAGAGGAAGTGGAAGATGAGGATGAAATCAGAATAAGGAGCAAGACACGCTTGCACCAGTCAAGCCCCCATATAATGGAGGATGACAGTGAAGACGACCAAGTACTACTTGAGCGTATGAATTATAAGGAGACCAAGGAGGCTTCAAGCATCCCTAAGACTCCCGCACGGCCGAGTAAAGGACCCGATCGTGTAGAAGTGCCCATTGGCACTAAGTTGAAATTCGAACGTCCTAGGACGCCCGTGATTGAAGAACGTAGTGTGCCAACACTTCATTCCGATTTATTTAAATATAAAGGACCTTCTCAAAAGGAAGAAGTCCTACTCGCGGTAATGGACGCGAATTTGAATGAACTGAACGAAGACGAGGAAGAACTTCCTGATCTCCGCAAGAAGTGGGTAGAATCGGCAGCGGACATCCTAACCGGAGCGCCGCCTCACCTACCTCCACTTCGAGAGGTGAATCATAAGATTCCCCTCATAGACGAAAATAAACGGTATAATTACCATTTACCCCGATGTCCCGACTCTCTTAAAACAGAGTTGATGGATAAGATCCAACGTTATAAGGATGCTGGATGGTGGGAGGAGACAAATGTCTTGCAAGCAGCTCCGATGCTGTGTGTACTAAAGAAGTCGGGAAGACTTCGTACCGTCATAGACGGTAGGAAGCGGAACGATAATACAGAGAAGGACGTAACGCCCTTCCCTGACCAAGAGCAGATCCGCATGGACGTTGCTCGAGGAAAATATCGATCTAAGATCGATATGTCAGACGCGTATGAACAGATACGCGTTGAACCCTCAGACGTATGGAAAACTGCGTTTTCCACCGTATATGGTACTTTTGTTAGTCACACAATGCAGCAAGGTGACTGCAACGCGCCAGCAACCTTTCAGAGGTTGATGACAATAATATTCCGAGATTTTATCGGAAAATTCGTACATGTATATCTTGACGATATATTTGTATTTAGTGATTCAATAGAAGACCACGAGAAACATCTCGGGTTAGTATTTGATAAATTGCGCAAAGCGCAATTATATCTTGAGGAGAGCAAACTTGATCTTTACTCAAAGCGAATGGATTGCCTTGGTCATATTATTGATGACCGAGGTATACATGCAGACTCGGACAAGATGGCCCGCGTCCGTGAATGGCGCACACCAAGGAACAAGCACGATGTGCAAAGGTTCCTTGGGCTGGTCCAATATCTGGCTCACTTTATGCCAGATGTGACCGCTTATACTGGTCCACTTGCAGCGATTCAAAAGAATGGTCACCCATTCCATTGGCGTCCCATACATCAAGTATGTATGGACAATATCAAAGCCCTGGCCTGCAAGACTCCAATCTTACGGCCAATTGACCCATCGCTCGACGAGCCCATTTGGGTCATTTGCAATGCTTCAGCATCCGGCACAGGTGCCGTCTACGGACAGGGACCTACATGGCAGACATGTCGGCCAGCCGGATTTATGTCGAAGAAATTCACGGCAGCTCAACATAACTACCGTGTATTCGAGATGGAAACAATTGCCATCCTCGAAGCTCTCCTTAAGTGGGAGGATAAACTTATCGGCAACAAAATTCATGTTGTTACCGATCACCGCGCTCTTGAATTCTTCAAGACACAAAGAAGACTATCCAACCGTCAAATGCGTTGGATGGAATACCTAAGTCGATTTGACTTTGATATACAATATGTGAAGGGCGTTAGCAATAAAGTTGCTGACAGCCTATCCCGATACTATCAATCCGATACATGGGAGGACGTACATCCCTCCTATGACTATGTAAATGCTGATTCTCAGCTAGATCCGGAAGGCGAAGACCTTCCATGGAATCGCGTCGTAGAAATACGAGCGATAGGAGTATCCACTCGTCAGCGACCGCTCCGAGAGGCTACAGAAGAACGAGACACATTAGCTGAAAATTTAGCTAATGTACCACGCTCATCCAAGCGACCCGATGGATCTGAGGATGATGAGGATCCCACGATATTCGATTCAATATCGGAGGGCCCAGAGTTGAGAAAGCATGTCGAGAAAGCCAGTGACTTTCTCGACCGAGTCAGACAAGGATATACTAAAGATATCCTTTTCTCCAAAATAATCAAGGAGAAGGAGAGGCACCCCTCCTTCACCTACAGAGACGGACTCTTCTATTCGAGGAATAGAGGGGGATTAGAGGTACTCTGTATCCCCAGAGTAGTAACGAAGGACTATAGCCTTACGGCTACAGTCATTGAGCAGGCTCATACTATTCTAGGGCACTTTGGCTCCCAGAAGACGGCGGACTATATCCGACGTTGGTACTGGTGGCCTCGACTTGGTATCGAGGTGGAAAAATATTGCGACTCGTGCGGTGTTTGCCAAGCAAACAAGACGAGTACGCAAAGGCCGGTTGGCCTGCTCCACCCGCTCCCCATTCCCAATAGACCGTGGGGATCTATAGGCATGGACTTCGTAGGTCCATTTCCTAAATCACAAGGATATGATTACCTTTGGGTAATCATATGTAGGTTGACATCAATGGTCCACCTAATCCCTGTCAATACTACAGTGAAAGCGTCTGAGCTTTCATCGATCTACATCAAGGAGGTAGTTCGCCTTCACGGACTACCTGACTCAATCGTATCCGATCGTGACTCTAAGTTCACGTCGAGGTTCTGGAGGGAAACTCACAGAATACTAGGCACCAAATTAATGATGTCTACGGCTTTCCACCCGCAGACGGATGGTGCCACAGAACGAGCCAATAGGTCTGTAGGTCAAATCCTACGTACCATTGTTCAACCCGATCAGACCGATTGGGTAGAGAAACTACCAATGGTCGAGTTCGCGATAAACTCGAACATTAGTAGCTCGACAGGCTTCGCGCCTTTCGAACTGAACTATGGGTACATGCCCATGTTCATTGGAGGTATTACTCCAATTGACAACGCCAAACCAGGTGTCAAACAATTTGTCAACCTGGCTATTGACAATTTGGAGAAGGCTCACGATGCGATCATCGAGAGCCGCGTCACTCAAACGCATCAGGCAAATAAACGTCGACGGGAGGAACCCCCCATCGCCGTTGGTGATAAGATGTACTTATCTACCGAAAACCTCGCGCTGCCCAAAGGCAGATCGAGAAAATTAATGCCTAAATTCATAGGGCCTTACCCTGTGACTAAGATTCATCCGCGGGAGTCCAGATATGATCTGGACTTGCCCGCTGAATTGAAAGCACGAAGGATTCACCCTTCGTTCCACATAGGTCGTTTGAGGCCGTTCAATAAGAACGACGACAAGGTCTTCCCCAAGAGGGAAGTCCGAGCTTACTATGACTTCGGCGATGCCGAAGACAATGAATGGTTGGTGGATGAGATACTCGCCCACCAGTGGAACAAGAACAGTGTATCGTTCTTGGTCCAATGGAATCTTGGAGATACGACGTGGGAGCCGTACTCCGAATGCAAGGACCTCGCGGCCCTTGATAGATACCTAGAACTTCTAGGTATCCCGGATAATGAATGGAGGAAACTGCCGAGGAAGGCCTCGACAGTCAAGAAGTCGTTGGACTCAGGTCCAACGACAAGTGAGCTAAATAGGCGAGTCGGCCGTCCAAATCGGCGATAATGGTGGCGGTACGCGATCACGTGAGATCGGCTTACCCCATGCGGTTTGAGTTGGAGCGGAAACTTTAAATATTTCCTCTCCACCGAACCACCACAACCCACCGACTCCGCAACCTCAAAATGCCCAACCCGCAAGCTCGCGACGAAGACCAACAGATGGAGGACCACCAGAACATAAGTTCTGGCGGTCATCAGGGTGAACGGCATCGCCGTTCCCCATCGCGCGAACGACTTAGTCGTTTGCCAAACCAATCTCGACGGTCCCAACGACGAGACCGTCCCTCTGCGGATCATGAGGCCATTCCTTGGACTCATGAACCGATGTCCGGCGCGATACTGCATGACGTGGACGATTGCAGTACCTGCGGTGGATATTTTAGCCATTTCCACAAGGCTTATAGGCATAAGTCGCCCACTATGTTGGACGCACTTAACGAGCGCGCAGCGCTCACCGTCCCCGTTGACGAACACGAAAAACTGTTCGCGAAGTTCGAGGACCGTACTGAGGACGGACGAGACATGCTTGATGAAATCAAGCGTCTCAAGGCGGAATCTGATGACCAGCAGCGTCAGATTCGGGAACTGACCGCGAAGCACGAGGAGATGCTTCGCGATCAAGTGAATCCGTCTGCTTCCTTCAAGAGGAAGAAGACGGTAGCCGAACAGGTTGCTGAACCTGTTCAGCGGACGATGCGCCCTCTCCCGGTGAGGACGGTGCAGCCATCCACGGCGCGACAAGTTGTCGCACCGCCGCCGAATGAAACCCCGGTGCCCCCCGTACCGTCGACCTCCACCTGGTCAATGGCCCAGGGGTATGAGGATTTGCAAGACGACGACGAGGAGTTGACCAACCCCGAGTACTGGAAGGAGGTCGAAATCGCGCAGACTTCGCCCACGGCGAATCTGCTTGCTGCCCTCTCTCGCGATTCCAATCCCAGGAATCGTTCTCAGCAGGGGAGGGGAAGGGAAATTACCATTACCCTTAATCCGCGAAACGAAGCGGAACTCAAGCTGGTGATGGATCATTTAGATGTCCATCACGACGAGCGGCTCTATACAGCCGCTCGCAAGTTCATTAGCGGCCTACACGGAGTAACATCTGCACTCCGCAATGACCACCAAAAGGCCATGCTTAGCACCTGGCGACAACCGACCTGGGTGAAGCATAAGACCTACGACAAGACCACTGGGAAATTGGTCTTGTCGGATAAGACGGTATCCGAGGCGAAGATCGAGGGACCACCCTCGAAACTTCAGACTCAGCAGCGTCGCATTGCTGATAAACTCGGCATCGACAAGTGGGATACTCGTCTTGGAAACCTGGGTTCTCCCCAACATGGGGATCACCCCCTAGTGTGGGCACACTTCCTACGACATTTCGTAGGGCCCAACAGTACCCCACGCGGGCTAACTTCTGGAAAGAACGGATGGGTCTCTCAGAGAACCATCCGCCAATTTCTAAGACTTCGGCCACTCTTCATCGAGAGTGGCCCTAATGCCGAAATAGTTTCGACTATGCGGCTCACCGTATTTAAGACATTGGCCATACCAGGGAGATACCGCTCCCTGGTAGAAAACTATAAAATTCCTATCGCTGGTACTCCTAGTTGGAGTACCATCCCTATTCCTGAAAGCCATGACGAAGTTGGCGCCATCCGTTCGTTAGCAGCGACCGGATTTTCACTTGATGAAGCCGACGATGCGTACTGGTATGCATCGTCTTATTTAACGGTGTGGCTGTGCTACCTCTGTTATCAGCCAGTTCGGACTCTATAGTGATTCCCTAGATAGATAGTGATTCCCACGTGTACATCATCACACTTTACACTCATACCACGTACCCTGCACAC
>Ga0209330_1000869_pt1 | contig 10458 bp, 11 predicted proteins | sample JacPinW_OM2H0_O3_FD_187969 | JGI IMG/M metagenome (GOLD analysis project Ga0209330, IMG submission 187969) | Forest soil microbial communities from Algoma, Ontario, Canada - Jack Pine, Ontario site 1_JW_OM2H0_O3 (SPAdes) (version 2) | ecosystem: Environmental > Terrestrial > Soil > Boreal...
CCGGCGGAAGCCGGGACGTGGATCCATTGCGCTTAATTGCACTGTGCCAGGGAAGCGAGTAGCCCGGCCGGTTAGTATGGCCCTATTCGCAAGAATGGATAGGTTTTATCCCAATCGGGTCTAAAAATCGCAGACTACCTTGTTACTAACATAGATCAGCCCGTTTCTTGGCCTCGTTCGTAGAAAAACGACGCCTGTGGGCATTTGTAGCGTATACCGGCAAGTCCATGGCTCACCTCGTAACGATTTCGCGAGATTCGCTTGGCGCACTGCACCGATCGCTGCGGGCCGCCACGCGTAACGATCACATCGAGGTGGATCGACTGACTGGGCAGCTCGATCTGACTCGGCGCGAAGAGTATGGGCGTTTCCTATCCATCCACCACGTCGTGCTTCAAGAGCTAAGATCTGAATGGCGGCCGGAGGATCGAGAGGATTTCGGCGCGATGAGCCGACGGCTACAAAATGATTTGCGGGTGCTGGGCTTTCCCACCGCCAGCCCACCGTCAACGTCGCAGATTGCGTTGGCCAAGGGTAATCAATTAGGCATCGCTTACGTCATCCGGGGCTCGCGCCTCGGCGCACGCGTGCTCCGTCCGCGCATACCTTCGCACTTCTCCGCGTCCTATTTCGATTTTGTACCGGCACTTTCCTGGGCTCAATTTCTCGCACAGCTGCAAAGCGTCTCAAACTCAGCGGACGCCCAGGTCAGCGATGCGGCGATTCAAGGAGCGAAAGAGACCTTCGGGCTGTTTGCGCGGCTGCTGAGCAAGCCCCGGGATAGTGCGCCGGTCTGACCCGGACCGGGCGGTCCTTCGAGGCGGGGAGCGGCGCAAATGTCCGGCCCATCGCGGGCCGGACATTGCTCTTCTTTAAGTTTTTGCGGTGCCCGTCGATTTGGCGGCTTTTGCGTCGTCTCTCGCATTTTCCTCGTCGTTCATCCCCATCTTCTTCATCAACGTGATTTTGCGTTTGAGCATCGTCGCCCCGAGAGCCTCGGTATCGACCTTCGCCTTCTTGGCTTTGGGAAACATGTCTCCCTCTTCTTCCTTGACGTGATGGTCAATCTGCTCGCCCAGCACCGTCACCTTGGCGTCATACAGGTCATCTTCAGGACTTGCGTCTTCCAGCTGAGCAATCAGGTCCTTCGCGCCCGCGTGTTCCACCAGTGCCTCGTCCATCAAATCTCCGTCATCGATCGCTTTGCGCACAGCTGGATAGAAAATCTCCTCCTCCAATTCCGTGTGAATCTTAAGTTCATTGCAAATTTGATCGACGATGGAGGCCTTATCCTCGTCGCTGCCCGCATCCTTGAGCTTGTCAAAATCTGCAAATAGTTTCTTCACCTTCTTGTGATCCGCCGTCAGCATGGCAATCGCGTCCTGAGCCTGGATGCGATCGGTGCTTTGTTTCGTCTCGGTATGCATAGAGAATCCTCTTCGTTTTGAATGGGTACGTACAATGGCTCACTTACAGATTTGAGCGTGCGCTAAGGCTAACGACGACAGCGCACGAATGCTGTCGCCGGATTCGCGTATTTCTGTAGGAATTTAGGCGCATCCCTGCGCCTTAACTTGGGTTAACTTGCCTACGGCAAGTGTTCGCAACTACTTGTTGCTCGGCGCTACCTTCAAATCGCTCGTGAGTTTATTTTCACCAGCGATATTGGCCGCTTTCATCTCGACGATGAGAGGGATTTGTCCGCCATGAGGCTTTGACGTATGCGCCTGGTCAAATCAAGATCCGCCGCACTATTGGATTGCGCATCGGCTTTGTTGCTCTTCGCATTGTCCGGCGCCACGGTCGAGGCGGTCTGCGCGAAGCTGTGCGGCGCCGCGACTACGCTCGACAAGAGCAATGCGGCAATGATTGGCTTATTCATAGTTTCCTCAAAAAAGTGGTTGCCACAAGAAGGCCCGCTGGCGGCCTCCCGTGACAAGAGATATCTGGAACTAAGCGACGCGCGTGCTCGAGCTGCCCGCTTCCCCTGTGGACGCGATGTCCGTTGCGCCCGTCCCTCTCAGAAGGTCCTTGGCGCGAGAAATTTGCTCAGCCGTATCGCAATGTACCGAGAGCAGGGTCCCGCCACCCTTCACTTGGCCTTCATAGCGTTTGGCTTCGTATTCAGGGATGCCCATCCCAACCAGCGCGCCGACCAAGCCGCCGACTGCGCCGCCCACACCGAGACCCGCTAAGCCCGCCATGATGGGGCCGGCGGCGATCAAGGGTCCGACGCCCGGTATCGCCAGGGCGCCGATTCCCGCAAGCACTCCGAGACTACCGCCGATGACGCCGCCGGCGGTGACCCCCGCGGTCGTTCCCTCCGGCGCTTTGGTATCCTTTTGATGTGCAAATTCTTTTGTACTGCGGCTGTCAGGCAACAGAACAGAAATGGCTGCGCTGTCGTAGCCGGCTGCAATTAGACTATCGACCGCTCGTTCAGCGAGTTCGGCGGAACTATAAAGGCCAAATACGGCGGTGTTTTTGCTGCTCATGTAATGACTCCAGGAAGTGATAGACGTGACGGGTCGCCCGCCGGTGTGCGCGCAAGAGTACGCGCGCCCCAAAAGCACTGGAGTAGGACAATCGCTATGAATTCGAGAGATTTAAGCGCGCAGCGATGTCGGCGGTAAACAAGTCAAGCGCCGGACCGAAAACTTTTAATTGAGCTCTGCAACGCTTGCGCAGCCCAAACCTCGGCTGCGGGAGTTTCCGCGTTCAAGCGCGCCGCAATATTCGCAGAAGCATTGGCCATGGCGTCCAGACCGTTGCCGCTAACCGCGTCACTGGCACTCTTCATGATTCGCCAATCCAATGGCGAAATTCCTTTCGTGACCTCTTTCTGAAATTGTCGCGCGGCGGATGCCGAAGCCATGGCGGCAGTATTGAGGCCGATCCAAGGACTCAACAATCGCGCGGTGCTGACGAGCGCAACGATCCGCCAAGCATCGGCCTGCGAGATCTGCTCCGCTAGCGCACGGCTGACCAGGCAAGCCACATGCCCCACGACCGCGCGCTGCCCAAAAGCAAGCCCCTCTTTACGATCAACAAAATAAAGCGCGAGGCCCGCCTCGACGATCAACACCGTGGCACGCACCAAATCGTCGCTGTCTTGTGAGATGCCCCGGGGCGCAGGAACTATCCCTCGCCCGCTTAAGAACCTCTCCAACGGCGCGCGCCGCAGTCTGGCCTGCAGCGCCCCATCCCAGCGGCGGGCCACCGCCTCACTTGGATACACGATTCCCATAAATGAATCCCGCGTGCCGTGCACGCTAACGAGGAACACTTCGCCACCATCATGACGGCGCCAGAATTCACAACTTAATGCGGGAAGGTGTCGAAGAATGCGACGTGTGTCTTAAAAACTGGACCTGACTCGCGAGACCGCTATCAGAGGGCGCCAGGACAGATATCCGCTGGCGCCAGTAGACAGGGCTGACCGTCGCGCTACCCCCTTTTGTCCGACAGCGACACCATCGCGACAACACCTCTAAGTCGCCTGTGAAAAGTGCAGACTCTGCAACGTCCTTTACACTCGAGGGGCGATGTACCATGGAAAGGACCGTAGCAGGAAACTTCGCGAGAACCCACTCAAGCGTTGGCTGATAAAGCGGCACCCGTCGTACGCAAAGCCAGCGGCCGCGCACAGTCAACCGTACAGCAAGGTCTAGGCGCAATTAACGACATCGCGGGTCAAGCGCGCGAGGCTGCCGTCAACGCCGCGGATTCGATCGTGAGTTATACAAAGAAAAATCCGGCGACTGCATTGGCGATCGCGGCCGCCTCAGGTGTCGTGCTGTACGCCGCGCTTCGATCCTCACGCGACTGATTTTCAAGATGCGGTGGTCCGAAAACCACCGCCTGTTTCTCAGCCCCTGATCCGTGGAAGTCGGAAGATGCCTACACTCGGACAGGGGATGGGCACGCTCGCGGCATGCTACGTTATATGAGATGGCAGGCAAAAATGGCGGCGAAGGAAAAGAAAACCTAAGGCAAAGCGAGGAGCGATTTAAGCTCCTCGTCGAGAGCGTCCGGGACTATGCGATTTTCATGCTGGATCCTCAGGGTCACGTTCTCACGTGGAACGCCGGCGCCACGCGCTTCAAGGGATATCGCGCCGAGGAAATCATCGGGCAACACTTTTCGCGGTTCTACCCCCCTGAGGAGGTCGCGCGCGGGCTGCCTGAGCACGAACTCCAGGTGGCGGCGAAGGAAGGGGCATTCGAAGACGAGGGTTGGCGCGTCAAGAAGGACGGGTCGCTGTTTTGGGCGAACGTGGTCATCACGGCCATGCGAGATACCGATGGTGAGCTGGTAGGATTCGCCAAGGTCACGCGCGACCTGACGCAACGACGCGCCCACGAAGAGGACTTGCGTCGAAGCGAAGAGCGTTTTCGCCTCCTCATCGAAGGCGTCGCCGATTACGCAATCTTTATGCTCGATCCCAATGGCCGGGTGTCCACTTGGAACATGGGGGCCGAACGGATCAAGGGTTACACCGCGGATGAGATTATCGGGCAGCACTTTTCAATATTTTATCCGCAGGAGGCGAAAGACAGCGGTTGGCCCGATCACGAGCTACGGGTGGCTGCGGAAAAGGGAAAATTTGTCGATACCGGCTGGCGTCTGCGCAAGGACGGCACGACTTTTTGGGCCAATGTCACGATCACTGCGCTTCGTGACGATGCCGGTCAGCTCCTCGGGTTTGCCAAGCTCACCCGCGATCTGACCCAGGCCAAGCGGGCAGAGGCGATGGAGACTGCTAATCAGCAGCGCGAGGAGATGCTGGACGCCGAGCGAAATGCGCGTATGGCCGCTCAACGCGCAACTCGGCTCAAGGACGAATTCCTAGCAACGCTTTCTCACGAACTGCGCACGCCGTTGAGTGCAATTTTAGGATGGACGCAGCTGTTGCTAAGACCTGACGCATCCAAGGGACCGGAGCAACAGAAGCGAGCGATCGAGGTCATTGACCGCAACGCCCGCGCTCAAGTCAAGCTCATCGACGATCTTCTGGACTTGAGCCGGGTCATGACGGGTAAGCTCCGTCTGGACCTGCATCAGGTCTCCCTTGGCAGCATCGTAGAGGCAGCTGTCGATTCTGCGCGGCCATCGGCAGACGTCAAAGGCATCCGCCTAAAAGCAATCTTGAGCTCGAACTCCGACATCGTCAGCGCAGACAGTGCCCGCCTGCAACAAGTCGTATGGAACCTACTGACCAACGCGATCAAGTTCACGCCGAAGGGAGGGCAAGTACAGGTACTGCTCCAACGGGTGAATTCACACCTCGAGCTGAGCGTCAGCGACACCGGCGTCGGCATTCCAGCGAATTATCTTCCGCACGTCTTCGACCGATTCTCGCAAAAAGACAGCTCTACAACGAGGGCCTTCGGTGGCCTGGGGTTGGGGTTGGCGATCTGCAAGCAGCTCGTGGAACTGCATGGCGGTTCGATCAGGGCCGCAAGTCTGGGCGAAGGCAGGGGCGCCACGTTTTCCGTCCAACTGCCCCTGTCGATTGCTCAGCTCAACGATCAGAGCGGGCCGCGAATTCATCCGACCGCGGAGACTCAATCGGGAGAAGTGATGTCGCTTCCGAGGCTCGAAGGCGTGCATGTGTTCGTGGTCGACGACGAACCCGACGCGCGCGAGTTGCTGCGAGCGGTGCTGGAAGATCAAGGGGGCAAGGTGACGAGTTTCACGTCGGCGGAGGACGCCCTTGCCGCGTTAAAGACCACGAAGCCCACGGTCCTCGTCTGCGATATTGGCATGCCAAAGATGGACGGCTATCAGCTCATCCGGGCATTGCGCGCCGAGGAGTCTCGGCGCGAGCGGATTCCCGCCCTGGCTCTTACCGCGTTTGCGCGCGCAGAAGATAGAAAACGCTCCCTTGTTGCCGGTTATCAAGCTCACTTGGCGAAGCCATTCGATGTGGGAGAACTCATTCTCGTCGTCGCGGACTTAGTGGGAAGGTAAGTCCGTTTGCTGATTACCCCTCGACCGAACCCCTTCTGACTAGTTCCGCGAGAGAACCGGCTGCCGCGGCATCTCCTGCCCAAGAACGCGCTTCAGAGCCATTGACGGAGTCGGCGCCGCTACATCCGGGAGGTGGAGAGCCCTTCGGCAAAGGTAGCTGAGGCGGACAAATTTCGCCGTTCTGGCGTCCCGTTCCGGCAAGGAGTGTCGCTGGGCCTTCAGCCAAAATTTAAATTCATCATTGGCGCAGAGGATGGCGAGGATCTCAGGCTGCGATTGGGACTTTGGGTCGGTAATCGCCGGGGCAGTATTCATGTCCTGCGATGACTCGTTTAGCCACGAGGGCGCCGCTGGATCGATATATTGCGTCGTCGTATCTGCAGGACAGGGTGTGTCGGTGTAAGTGATGCTGCCATCCTGGGCAGTGCATTTATAAATGGCCGCCGAACTTAGCGATGGGATAAGGATAAGAGCCAGAAACGCGCTTGCACGAAACTTTGGTTTGCGCAGCTGATCGTCGATATGCATACATGCATCCGTAATTGCTAAAACTGCACGTCGGCCTCAACGAAGGATAATCTCCGAGTGCACGCTAAAACAGCCTTTGGTTTCCCCAATCACTATAGGAAACGTCCTATGCAGCGGCGCTGCGGCTGCGTTGCCTGGTCGTGCAATTGGCTGTCATTCACCTCGGAAGTCGCCACCTCAGGCTCAATGAGTGTCCGTTCACGATCACTGAAATAAGCTCGACTCAGCGGCGGTCTCATGTGTCGTAGGCCCAACGAGGAAGACCCTTGCACCTTCTCAAAGATCGAACTGTTTCGCTCAACCGGGATCCCCATGACATTTGATCGGCGTGCATTCATTGCTGGCTCCGTGGGGGCCGTCTTAGCCGGGACCGGCGTGACCGCAACAGCCACTAGTGCACAGACGCGGCGGTCGATCAAAGCAGTTCTATTCGACGCATTTCCGCTGTTTGATTCGCGTCCCGTGCTCGCAACCGCAGAGCGGGTCTACCCCGAGAAGGGCGCGATCCTTATACAGTCTTGGCGAACTCGGCAATTCGAATACCAGTGGCTGCGCGCGCTTGCCGATCGCTACGTCGATTTCTGGCAGGCCACAGAGGATAGCCTGGCCTTCGCGGCACGGGAAGTGGGGCTTACGCTTACAACCGAGAAGCAAAATCAGCTGATGGCCCCGTATGCTGACCTCGCTGTGTGGCCCGACGTACTCGATGTGCTACCGAAGATTGAGCGTCTCGGTGTGACGCTGGGAATTCTCTCGAACATGACCGGGTCCATGCTGGAGTCCGGCCTGGCCAAGGCCAAGCTGCGCGGATTGTTCTCCCATGTCCTGAGCACGGATAGGGTTCGCTCCTATAAGCCCGCTCGGACTGCGTATCAGTTGGGTGTGGACAGCTTGGGATTCAAACGAGGTGAAATCCTCTTTGTTGCATTTGCTGGGTGGGATGTGGCGGGCGCGGTTTGGTATGGATATCCAACGTACTGGCTGAATCGGATCGGGAGTGTAGGCGAGGTACTAGGTGCAGCGCCGCTCGGAACAGGCACCGACCTGCAATCGCTGTTCGACTTCCTGGCTACCCTGGATGCATGAAAACTGATCCCGGACGAGCAATTCGTATGCTCCCGCCGCTCGATCCCGGGTGAGGCGCTTCTGCTAAGCCGCCTGATGAGTCTTCAGCCGAGACTTGGGAATTTGAACCAACAATTGAAAGCGACGGTAATGCGCTCGCCCTCGCCCTCAAAGGGCTTGACGTCGTGCAACACAAAGGACGGAAACAGGATCAGCGCCCCGGGCGCCAGGCTGAAGGTGGTGATGTGGTTGCGGAACGGTGGCTGAATTTTGGCATTCCCCGCATCGACGTGCATGAAGTTCATGAGCATCGGATTGACAAAGCTCAAGGCCCCGCTGCTGCTATTGTCCGGATCATTCCGTCCCGGATCGACGCAATACACCCCGCTCCAAGAAGCGTTCGGGTGATTGTGCAGCCCGAAAAATCCGCCGCGCCGGGTGATATGGAACCAGCAGTCGTTATAGATCTCGAGACGCCCGAGGGTTGGGGCGTCGTAGCCGTTCAGCTGGCCAACAAGTGTGAGTAGTTGGTCCCAGCAGAACGCCTTCAATTCCTGAATGGCCGGGTCGCTCTCGCGAAACAGATTGAAGTGGCTTTCGAATACCGGTTTGTTGCGCTCGGTTAGAGGCCCCGGGTTGGCCGCAGAGCCGCTTCTCTCCATCGCGAACAATACGCGCTTCAGCGCCTCATTGAGCGCCACGTGCCCAGGGTACGCGCCGAAGGCGAACGGCACGGAGAACATATTGACGAGTTTGGGTGCGGGCATGCGGGCAATTGTAGCGCAATATTTTCTCCGCGACGCCAACAGAAGCAGCGTGCGAGGCGCGCTTTTGGCGCAGGCCAAATCTCTCTCCGCCGAATATGCGAGGGCTGCGAACAAGTCGGCTCGCGGCCGCGCATTTTTCAGCGCGCCGTCATTCCACCATCGACACCGTAATTCGCGCCGGCCAGGAACTTCCCGCGATCCGACACGAGCAGCGCGACGACCTCAGCGATGTCCTCGGTGGCGCCGACGCGACCCAGCGGAATATTCCGGAGCCAATCAGCAGGGGAAAATTCGGGATTCGCCTTGCTAAATTCCGCGGATCCCGGCGTCGAGATGACGCCGGGCGACACGACGTTCACACGGATGCCGCTCGGCGCGAGTTCCACCGCGAGGGTGCGCGAGTAGTAGTTGAGCGCCGCCTTTGCGGCACCATAGTGCGCAAAGGCGCCAAACGGCATCGTTGCCGCCGCCGAAGAGATGTTCACGACGGCTGCGGCCTTCGACGCTCGGAGCGCCGGGAGGACCGCGTTCGTGAGGTGGATCGCGGCGAGGAGGTTGAGGGCGAAGGCGTCATGCCACTCCTTGTCGGGGATTGTCCATGACCCTGCCAGAAACGCGCGCGCACCGCCCGCGTTGTTCACGAGAATGTCGAGGCCGCCGAGCGCCGCGAGCGCCTTCGTCGCGATTCCCTCCACGCCTCTGCTCGTCGTGACGTCGCCGGAGACGAACGTCGCCGCCGCGGGGGTGTCATCGCTGCGCGTACGCGCAGCGACCACGACCTTAGCCCCGGCATCGAGAAAGCGCTGCGCGATGGCTGCGCCGATGCCGCGCGACCCTCCGGTGATGAGGGCACGGCGGCCGATGAGTTCTTTCGAGAGATCGAGATTGTTGGACATGAAATGTTCCTTTGCAGTTGAGTTAATATTTCTGCAGCATGGATGCGGGCAGCTGGGTGATCGCAATTTTGCCGTGAGGGTCGTACATCGCTCACGGCTCCTTCTTGAACAGGTCCTGGAAGATCAGAGGCCCCCAGTGCTTGTCGCGCGCGTGCACAAGCGCGCCACCCTCTTCGAGCTTCCCGAGATTGACGGGTGCGAAACCGAGTTGTTCGGCGAGGGCTGCTACCAGCGCTGCGGCACCTTCGTCGTCGCTCGAGAGGAACACGACCCGCCGGCCGCCCCTGACGTTTGGATCGGCGGCCAAGGTTCCCGCGGCGAGATGATTGAAGCCCTTCACGAGCCGGGCACCAGTGAAGGCCTGCGCGACGACCTTGGAAGAAAGCTGACCGCCCAGTTCCTCACGGGACACGCCGTAGGCATTGGTCACATCGATGATGGTCTTGTCCTTCCAAGTGGGCAGGGCCTTCGCGACATCCCGGTGCGACTCGTAACGGACAGCCAAAAAGACGATGTCCGCCTTGACGGCCTCCGCCAGTCTTTTGGGAATGACCTCGGGTCCGATCGCGGCCGCAGCGGATGCAAAGCTTTCCGGGTCGCGAGCGGTGGCAACGGATACTTCGATGCCGCTGCGGGCCAACGTCTTAGCAAGGGCCTGGCCGAGCTTGCCGAAGCCGATAATTGCGTAGCTCATATATGCTCCTTCGGTTTACCAACGCCTGCGGGCTTCGGTGATCACGGCGGTCTTTCCACTTAGCTTGGTCATACAAGGATCCTTCGTTGGCTTCAGTACAACCGTGGATCTGGGGTCTTGACTCATGAAGACAATTGACAAAAAATCTATCAGTCTCATCTACTCTTTAGATGGATAGCCATGCTCGATAACGTCACAATCAATCAACTTCGGGCCTTCGTTGCCGTGTGTGACCAAGGAAGCTTTTCCGGGGCTGCGCGGCAGCTGAGGCGTGCGCAGTCGGCCATCAGTCACGCGATCAAGGCACTCGAGAGTGCCTTTGATGTGGAGCTGTTCGAGCGCAACACCCGCAAAGCAACGCTTACGGCCGCGGGCCGCAGCCTCCTGCCTGATGCTCGTGCGGTGATCTCACGCACCGAGGAAATGAAGACGCGCGCGGTTTCCATTGCTGAAGCCGGGGTGCCGCAAGTCTCGATTGCCGTGGATACCTATTTTCCGCGCGCGCACCTGATTGAATGCCTGCGCAGCCTGCAGG
>Ga0209330_1000871_pt1 | contig 10441 bp, 11 predicted proteins | sample JacPinW_OM2H0_O3_FD_187969 | JGI IMG/M metagenome (GOLD analysis project Ga0209330, IMG submission 187969) | Forest soil microbial communities from Algoma, Ontario, Canada - Jack Pine, Ontario site 1_JW_OM2H0_O3 (SPAdes) (version 2) | ecosystem: Environmental > Terrestrial > Soil > Boreal...
CCCCGCCACATTGTGGACGCCGGCTTTCAGGACCTCACTGGTTATCAGGCGATGAAAAAGCTGCTCAAAACAATTCCCCTCCCCGACGGTGTCTTCTGCTACAACGATCCCGTCGCCATCGGCGCGATGCGAGCGCTTCTCGAAGCCGGTCTCAACGTGCCGGATGACGTTGCCGTGGTGGGAGCTGGAAACGTGCATTATTCCGACGCCTTGGCCGTGCCGCTCACTACGATTGATCAGAAAACGAACCAGGTCGGCGCGCGCGCTGCGGAATTGCTCCTGGAACAAATTGAATCGAAACGTCCGCCACGACCCGGTAAGATTCTCTTCGTCCCCGAACTTGTGCCACGAAAATCCACGCAGCGCTCGGTACCTGAATTGCGGACTGCTGCCGGCTAGTCCGAACGTTCCCTTCGTTTTCAACGGGTAAAACGGATTAGTGCGGGCGCTTCGCAGAGGGGTTGGCTGTCGGTGACTCAGCGGTAGGCGTGGGATTAGAGGTTGGCAGCGAAACTCCGCTGGCCGCGGTTGGCAAGCCACCCGGCGGCGAGGAGTTGAGATCGAAGAATCCGCTAAGGTCCACGTGCCCCGCCAGCGTATCCACTTCTTGCCCGTGTATCAGAATTTTCAGCCGTCGCAGGTTGCTGACGTTACTCTCCAGCGTCCGCGCGATGGAATTCACCGCCTGCATTTCACTCAGAATGCCCGAAGGTGTGCCGGTCGAAAGCGTGTCTGAAAAGTCCGCCACCGCCGTGCCGTCGGGCAAAATGTAGAACCCCAACAACGTTGCATCATCCGGTAACGTGCGCTGTTCCGGCGTGGGAGCCTGCAGAATTAAGGCGTCAATGACCTGCCGGGCGCGCTTCACCGGTTCCGCGGAGAGTGGCAGCACCACTCGAATGGGAACGATTTGTTCCGGCCCGTTAGCCCAGAAGATTTTGGCTTCCGCGGGCACATCCGTGGGACTGGAGGTCGAAGACTTCAGCAAATCGCGCCGCGCCTGTTCCTCGGTGGTTGTGGTCTGGGCCAGGCGCTTCACATGGTTCTGCAGGCCGCGCAGACTGATCAATCCGATGATCACCGCGACGGCCAAAATCGCCAGCGTGATTTGCAAATTGCGCGGCACTAATTCGCACCCGCGACTTGCGTTTTCACCGAATTCACATTCCGCGAAGTCGGATTACCCGGACGCAACATCTGCACGCTGCGCACCAGCGCGCTGGACAGCGGCGCACCCATGGCCACCAGCATATTCGGATCCGGCACGGAAATGCTGGAGAGCTCTATCGCAATCGCTGGCGCTGAAACGGACCGAAGTTCCCGAATCGCGAATGGTGTGGAGATGAGCGCAGAACCAGGGAATCGTTGGGAGAGTTCCACTTCCAGCAGGTTCGCCAGCCGGTGGCTGACATCCAGATAGGGCCGCTGCGCCTCTTCCCAGGTGATCAGTGATTTTGGCGTCTCGCTGACGCCGGCGTCACCCGACGCCGCAGGGCTCGGAAATTGATACGAATATACATGCGCTGTTCCCACCTTGCCCGTGGAAGACACATGGACGCTGATGAAGATTGCGTCGCGATAGGCATTCGCCAGCGCGGCTCGATCCTCGTATGAAGGATTCGAATCGTCATTGCGGGTCATCACCACGCGAAATCCCTGGCGTTCAAAATCCGAGCGAATTTGGCGCGCCAGCCGTAGCACCAGATCCTTCTCCATGGTTCCGCTCGGGCCCTGTGCGCCGTTGTCGGTACCGCCGTGCGCCGGGTCAATGACGATCATTGGTCCCAGATGTACTTGCGGAGCAGGTGCAGACCCTTGCGGATTCTGCTGCGGTGAGCCTGGTTGCGCCGGAGCGGCTTGGTTTTGAGGGGTGCCAGCGCCACCCTGGGTCGTGGACGGCGTTTGATTGGATTGGGGCCGGGGCATCGCCTGGGCGACGCTAACAAACCAGCAGGCTACAAAAATGAAAAATACGGAACGAAATACCAGTCGCGGCACGGCAAAAAGAATAGCAGAAATGCACCGTGTGCATTGCCGAAGAAGTGTGCGTGTTGCGGACGCGACGCATCCAGTCCGCCGGAACGGTGCGCGGCCTTGCCCAGCACAAAAATCCTTCATGCACTTCCGCGGATCATGTCCGCCGCTTTCTCGGCGATCATGATGGTCGGCGCGTTAGTGTTTCCCGCCGGAATGATTGGTATCACCGAGGCGTCCACCACGCGCAGGCGCTCGATGCCGTGAACGCAGAGCCGCGCATCCACCACGGCCATTGGATCATTTCCCATCCTGCACGTTCCGACCGGATGATAGAGCGTCTCCACTTCACTTCGCAGAAACTCCGCGATGTCTTCGTCACTGGTCGCCGTCGCGCCGGGGTGGATTTCTTCTCCGCGGTACGCATCGAACGCACGGGTATGGGCGATACGCCGTGACAATTTCACGCCCTCGATCATGGTTCGCATGTCGGCATCCGTCGAAAGATAGTTGGCCTGAATGGCGGGCGGCTCCAGCGGGTTCGCCGAGCGCAGCGAAATATTTCCGCGCGATTCGGGCGCGATCAGCGTGGGACCAAATCCAAAACAGTTCTCCTTGCGCCGCACCAAGCCGTGTCCGCGATAGTGTGCCGGCCCGAACAGCAGCTGAATATCCGGCACGTTGAGACTCTGTTTTGAGCGCGCAAACAATCCGGCTTCCGCCACATTTGACGTCAGCGGCCCATTCTTAAAGAACAGATAGCGCAGCAAGTTTGCGAGCGTCTCCGCGCCGTCCAAACTGACGGGCTGCGTACAGAGGTACCCCACCGAAACCATCGGGTGATCTTGCAAATTGGCACCCACTCCGGGCAGATCGTGCCTCACCGGAATTCCGAGCCGCGAAAGCTCCTCGCCAGGTCCAACGCCGGAAAGCATCAGCAATTGCGGCGAATTCACTGTGCCGCCCGCAAGAATCACTTCGCTCGTCGCGCGCGCTTCCCGCTCCGTCCCGTTTTGCAAGAAAGCAACTCCGCTCGCGCGCCCGTTCTCGATGAGCACACGCGTAGCGTGAGCGTCCGTCTCCACCTTTAAATTCGGACGTGCGAGCGCGGCGCGCAAATACGCATCGGCGGCGCTATGCCGCTGCCTATTTTTCTGCGTGACCTCATGGAGCCCAACCCCATCCTGCGTGGCACCGTTGAAGTCCGCATTGCTGACGATCCCAATTTCCCCGGCTCCGGCGATAAAGGCGCGAGTCAGCGGATTTACCAGCGCGAGGTCAGCTACATTCAGGGGTCCATCGGTGCCGTGAAACTCGTCCGCCCCGCGTTCGCGATTTTCCGACTTTTTAAAATACGGCAGCACATCGGTGTAGCCCCAGCCCTCGCTGCCGAGACTCTTCCACCCATCGTAATCCGCGGCATTCCCGCGAATGTAAATCATTGCGTTGATGGAACTGGAGCCGCCAATTACTTTGCCTCGTGGCCAATATAGCCGGCGGTAATTCAGATACGGTTCAGGTTCGGTGGAATAGTTCCAATCCACGCTGGTCTTGAAGAGTTTTGAAAACGCGGCGGGAATGCGAATTTCGCGTGCTGTGTCGCGCCCGCCGGCTTCGAGCAGCAATACTCGCGCCGCAGAATCTTCCGTAAGTCGCGCCGCCAGCACGCAGCCCGCCGAGCCTGCGCCCACAACAATGTAATCGTATCCTTTTGCGATGCTAGCCAAGGCTCACCGTCGCGCTGGCCAAGCGCCAGCCCGAGTTCAAATTTTCAAGAGGAGTCAAATTAAACGCTATGCCCGGACCGTCCGCAAACCTTATTTGCCTCCAACCTGCGACCGAAGAAAGGAGCAACCCAAGCGGAGTCGGAAACGCGTGAGAAGGGAAGGCCGAACGGAAGAAGGGCGGCGCACAATTTCCGCCGCCCCAGTAGTTGATTCAAAGAAAACTTGCAGGCAGCTACGCTGCTCTGCGTTCGTCTTTCAGACTGTCCGCGGCGCCAGCCGGCGCCCAACCTTCCGGCCGCAACCTTGATTTGACCCAATACGCCACGAACCCTCCGCCGATCAGCAGCAAGCCAAACGCGAGCCCGCTCATTCCCAGAATTTGTTCGCCTTCCCCGTGCACAATCGAAAAGCCCAACAGCAGCACAGGGCTGACGCCGAGCAGCACAGCGCCCGTCATGCCTCCTGGAACTTTGAACGGTCGTCGCAGTGTCGGTTCTTTGATCCGCAGTACGATCAGCGCCACGAATTCCAGCGTCAAACTCATGCCATAGAGCAACACGTCAATCGTAACCAGCCGCTCGAAGCCCAGCCCTAGGCACATGGCCCAGCATCCGGCCAGGACGACGATTGCCACCCACGGCGCGCGCGTCTTGGAATGCATTTTGCCAAAAACCGAGGGGAGCAGGCCGTCCTGCGCCATTGCCAGAGGCAGCCGCGAATAGCTCATCACCAGCGCGTTGAACATTCCAAAGGCGCTCATCATCCCGCCAAGCACCAGCGCCACCCGAAAACCGCGCGCCACCAGTGGGCCGCCGACCAGCCCACCCATCAGGCCCGCCAGATCAGCCCACGAACCCGTTTCAAATGAATTTGCCGGAACTCCGGTGAGCCACATCGCGGCAAATGGAACGATGTAGGTGGCGGCCACCACGATCACCGCGACGATCATCGCTCGCGGATAAGTTCGTTGCGGCCGCTTTACTTCGGTCGCAATCGTGGAGGCGTTGTCCCAGCCCATATAATTCCACATGCAGATCAACAACCCGCCAATCAACCCGACGTCCGAGCCCGACGGTGCCAGCGCAGTCCCCGCCAGCGCGCCCATTTTCAGTGGCGCAATAAGAACAATCAGGACGAAAGGCGCCGACAGCAAAAAGAAAAGCCACAACGAGCTGATCGCTACGATTCGAATTCCCGCGATGTTTAGCAGCGCGCAGAGCACCACCACACCCAGACCCACCATCACGCCGCGATGATCCACCCCAAACCACGGAACCAGCCGGGTTAAATAGGCCACGAACAGCGTGGGATAGATCGCCATATCGAAAATGCTGGCGACCAGCGAAAGCCACGCCTCCTGAAATCCCCAGAAATTTCCCATCGCGCGCCGCACCCAAGCGTAATATCCGCCTTCGGACGGCAGCGCACTCGAAAGTTCGCCGATCATAAACGCCGTCGGCAAACTCCAAAGAATCGGAGTAATTAACAACAGCAGAATGCCCTGGAAATATCCCGCGCCGTGAATAATGTCTTCCGTCCCGTAGGTTCCGCCAGACACCATAAAGAATGTCGCGGCCACTAGCGGCCACAGGGTTAATTTCGCCGATTTTTTGGGGGAAGCTATCGCCCGGGAAGGGAATTGGGCTGGCAGGGATAATGTACTCAATTTGTTGTCGCGTCCTCCATGGCGATCCTCGCTCTCCTCAACCAGTTACGCGGAGCGAGTTCGCAAAATGCAGAATACGTTTATTTTCTTCCGATGCAAGAAAAATATGCAGGAAAATGAAAATATTTTCCGGAGCCGCGTCGCGTCGTTCGTGGCGATTTTTTTGTCGTGTGCGCCTTGCGAAGCACTCGGCCCGTAAACCGCCGAGGAAAAAAAAGGGAGGAGGCTAGCGCCTCCTCCGTGGACAAAAACCTACTGTTGCGGAGCCGAAGCTGGCGCTTCCCCTGCTTTCTTCGCTTGCCGCCGCTCGCGTTGCTCTTGAGCCCACGTCTTCTGTTGCTCAGGTGTCATCACTGCCCAAACCTGTTTGCGAGTGTCCATGTGGATCTGTTTCATCTTTTGCTGGCGTTGTTCGTCGGTCAGTGAAGTGTCCTTCTTCACCGCCTTCATCTGGTCCTTCGCGTCAGCGCGAATCGCCGCGATCTTGGTCTTTTGATCGTCGGTAAGATTCATTGCCGGATCGCTTTCCGGCGTGTCCGCATCCATTCCTGCGCCGCCTCCGTGGCCGCCGGGCGAAGGGCCGGCTTGCCCTGAAGCGGGCGGAGCCGCCGCGCCACTCTGCCGTGCTTGCGTTGAAATAGAGAGCCCGAAAATCAAAGCTATTGCGCCTAACCCAAAAATCAGTTGGTTCGTTTTCATAAGCCACCCCTCAGAAAGCAAAATTAATTCCGCCGACATTCTCCCACCGATGTCAAACCCGCAGTCCCGGAAAACGACTCGTAGGCACCCGGATCGGTCATTAGGTTACCCACATTCGCAAGCCCTCTCCCGGCACCATGGGAAATCTTTGGGGATGAACGGTAAGAACCTGACCACGGTCACCAAGTCCGAGTACAGGTGCTCTGCGCAAGCTTCCTATTTTCTGCTCCTTACAGATGCCACCCTTTGGCTCGTCGCTTGCCCTAATACAGGTGCCAGCGTTGTCTGACCCCCGCCAGAAACGCCGCAACGGAGTATTACGTATGAAAAACGTTCTGAAGTGCGGGGCTCTTCTCGCTACCTTTGTTCTTCTTGCGGTTCTGCCGGCCCACGCAGATTCCGGCGACACCTACAGCTTCACTCTCTCGGGCCCTGTTTCTGCCTCATGGACCATGTCCGAGAATCCCACCCCTGCCGGCTTTGAATCGGGCACAGCGTTTGTCGTTGAGGCCACCGACCTGATGGTAGGGGGCTTGGCCGCGCCCGACATGATGTGCTTCTTCAACATCAACGATATGGGGGGCTTGAACAGCTTCGTCGCGCTTCCGGATCTTATCGGCCCGCAGATTTACACGGGCGATGAATCAAATCCAACATTCCAGACCGGCACCTACTACTTTACGAATTGGGAGACCGGTCAGCAGGAAACGCTGCGCATCACGCAAACACCCGAACCAACCACGATTCTGTTGTTGTTCTCGGGCCTTGCGCTCTTGGGTTTGAAACGGAAACGCGCACCGCTGAATTTACAGCAGTAAGTCGGGAAGGGAATCGCGAGCCAGCCCCGCCCAGCTCGGTTGGCTCGCGGACTCCGATTGTCGTGAAGCGATTACTTCGCTGCCGGCGATTGCTGCAGCTGCGTCAAATCCGCCAGAACTTCCTCGCTGTGTTTTCCTGGATTCACGTCCATATATTCCTTAACGATCAATCCATCCGGATTGATGATGAACGTATGCCGCGCAGCAAGCTTCTTGACTCCGAGATTCATGATCGAACCGTATTCGCCGGATACCTTGTGGTCGGGATCCGCCAACAGTTTGAAATTCAAGCCTTCCTTGGTGCAGAACTTTTGATGTGATTCGAAGGAATCGACGCTGATGCCCACGATCGCCACGCCCTTCTGTTCGTATTGAGCCAGATCGCGCTGGAAATTGTGGGCTTCGGTGGTGCAACCGCTGGTGAAATCCTTGGGATAAAAGTAGAGAACGACCCATTTGCCGTGAAAATCATGCAGATTGACGGGCTTGCCTTCCTGCGACATCAACGTAAAATCCGGAGCCGCCGCGCCCACCGCCGGCGCTTTGTCCGACGCGCGAAGCGCGTTGTAAGCTGCTCCCAATAAAACCGCCACCACCAGAACTAGAACAACTTTCCACCACATTCCGTGCCACTCCGCCATAATTAATCTCCTCTCCGGTCGCTGCCGATAGTATGCACCTGCTCTTTGCTTCATGCTTAATTTTCAGTCTGACCAAGCCTGACAATCGAAGCACCCGGCTCGGTATCAATGAAAAATCCGTCCCTACGCTGCTTCCGGGTTGGTGACGAAGTGAACCAGCAGTGAGAGATCGCATCCAAAGAAAAACGAGCCTGAAACTATCAGAAATCCTCGAAACGCTTCCGGCCTTGCCGCTGGAGATGGCGCTCTTCCTGCTTTATCATGTGGAGCTTCGGTTCAATTGTCAGAACGAGGTCAACTCGCCAATCATGGAACCCATCTCGCACTTTTTCTATTCCGATCGCCTCAAGCTACAATTCTGGGACTACGGCCAGGACGGCAAGCCCGCGCTTGTTCTGGTGCATGGAGGCTTGGACCACGCGCGCAACTGGGATTGGGTCGCGCGCACGCTCCGCGAGAGCTATCACGTCTACGCCCTCGATCTCCGCGGCCACGGCAATAGCGCCTGGGCGCCCGGGGCGATGTACACCGTTGCCGAATATGTTCTCGACCTTTCCGCATTGCTCGACATCATCAACGAATTTCCCATTCGACTGGTTGGCCACTCCCTGGGCGGCATTGTCGTCCTGCAATATTCGAGTGTGTATCCCGAACGCGTCCGCAAGGCTGTATCCATTGAGGGTTTGGGATTTCCTATCGGCCATCCAATCCAGGGTGCTGCGTCGGGACGCATTCGACACTGGATCGAGGCCGTCCGCGGGATCGAGAAACGCCATCAGAAAAGTTATCCGAATATTGCCGCCGCCATGGCCCGCATGAAAGAAGTGAATCCGCATTTGAGCGATGCGGTCGCCGAGCACTTGACCACGCACGGAACGAATTGGGAGGCGGATGGGTCGCTCGTATGGAAATTCGACAATTACCTTCGAGCCTTGGCGCCTTACGGCCATCACATCGAGGATTCCGTCGAGCTCTTCAGCCAAATCACCTGCCCAACGCTGATGTTCTGGGGGCTCGATAGCTTTATGCCTGTTCCGGACAACGATCCGCGCTGGAACGCGATCCGCAACTCAAAGCTTGTGAAGGTCGCGGGCGCCGGCCACTGGGTCCATCACGATCAATTGAAAATATTTTTGGACGAAACGATCCGCCATCTGGAATAACCGCGGAATTAATTCGGCAGCAACAACGACCGCACGTGTTCGCTGAGCTTCGATATATCGTTTTTCGCCACGACCAGATCAACTCCCGAGCCGCTTGCTTGCTCGTCTGAAATCATCTCGCCGTGCAGGGTGAAGAGTATGATCGGAACTACCGGCATCACGCGCTTCAGTTCGCGCGCTGTCTCCAGGCCATTCATCACCGGCATTCCCAGATCCAAAATGATCAAGTCAGGATGGTATTCCTTGGCTTTTGCCAGCGCGTCGCGTCCGTCCACGGCTTGCGCGCAGAATTCGAATTCCGGGTTAGCGGAGAGAACCCTCTTGACGTATTTCCGCACCTCAGCGCTGTCGTCTGCGATGAGAATCGTTTTCGCCATGGCCTGCGTAGTCGTCCTCGCTTTGTTGCGAAATGCTTCTCCCCCTCACACTGCAACGTACCAAAGCGGCGCCCGCGCAACCATACAGCGAATCATTCAGCTCGCTTAGTTTCTTCGGAGTAAACGAGGGAAGTGGGGCATCGGAAAATGAGACTTAAGGAAGAAAAACAAACGCCTCCAGACCGGGCAATCCAGAATTCCACTCACTTAATTCTTGATTCGCACTTTCGCCTCCAGGTAATCGTCCAGATGTGACTGCGCAGTCCGCAACGGCTCCAGACTTTGTTCCAGACGGCCGATCATGATGGCGCCTTCGAGCGACGCGATGATCACATTAGCGAGTTTCGCCTTTTCCACATTCGCTCGAATTTCGCTTTTCCGGATTCCGTCGGCGATAATCGCTTCCAGAAAATTCTGCCACCCCCGCAGCGCCTTCCGCGCCCGCGTTCGCAGCACGGCGTTTCCATCGTCGCTGTCGGTCGCCGTGTTCAGCAAAGGGCAACCGCCCGGAACGCTTCCGCGGCGTTCCACGAAGTTCGCGATATATCGTTTGAGCTTGTCCACGCTGTTGTCCACGCCATCGAGGTCGTGCCGCCGCGCCTTCATCGCTTCGGCCCAGGCGTAATCAAATGCCTTTGCGGCAAGTTCCTGCTTGCTCGAAAAATGGCGGTAGATTCCGCCCTTCTCCAGTTCGGTGGCGGCCATGATTTCCTGCATCGAGCTGCCTTCATATCCCCGCTGGTTAAATAGCGGGGCAGCCTGCCGGATAATCCGCTCCCGGGTTCGCTCGCCTTTCGTCATCTTCCCATTCCTCACGTTCCTGTAAATAAAAGCGACCTTCTGGTCTCTTATAGTATCATATGTCCTAGGAAGAAACCAGTTGGTCTCTTACAAGCTGATTGGCTCCAAGAGGCTCGTTTTGGCGGCTCAAGCATCCACCATCGATGGTTTCGCTCCGCAGCACGCAGCCGCTGGGATCAACCCGTGGTTTATCGCCCTCACGGTCACCCTCGCAACCTTCATGGAATTGCTCGACACCGCTATCGCCAATGTCGCCCTGCCTCACATTGCCGGCGGTCTCGCTACCAGCAGCGACGAGAGCACCTGGGTGCTCACCAGCTATCTCGTCGCCAACGCAATCATCCTGCCCCTCAGCGCGTGGCTCAGCCGCGTCTTTGGTCGCAAGAACTACTACATGAGCTGCGTCGCCACTTTTACCGTAGCTTCACTCCTCTGCGGGTTGGCCCCCAGCCTCGGCTGGCTGATTTTCTTCCGCGTTTTGCAGGGTATCGGCGGCGGGGGACTGGCGCCGGTGGAACAAGCCATCCTGGTAGACACTTTTCCGGCGGACAAAAGAGCGTCAGCCTTCGCGCTCT
>Ga0209330_1000872_pt1 | contig 10417 bp, 6 predicted proteins | sample JacPinW_OM2H0_O3_FD_187969 | JGI IMG/M metagenome (GOLD analysis project Ga0209330, IMG submission 187969) | Forest soil microbial communities from Algoma, Ontario, Canada - Jack Pine, Ontario site 1_JW_OM2H0_O3 (SPAdes) (version 2) | ecosystem: Environmental > Terrestrial > Soil > Boreal...
CAGGCGCTCCCAAGCCTCGCGCTTGTCAGCGCCAGAGCTGAGGGCAACTTCCCACGTGTCTGGCGTCGTCAGGCTTTCCGAGACCAGCCGCTTCCACACGTGGGCCTGCGCCTGGTCGCGCGGCTTGGCGTGGCACAGGAAGAGCACGTCCCGCAGCTTGATCGGCCCGCCGCGGTCGTACTTGGCAAGCTGATACTCATCAAACTTCGGGAACGCAATCGCCAGACCCTTCTTCACCTGACCAGAAAGCGGCACCCGCCCATCCTTCCAGTAAATAGCGACGAACTCGGCAAGTTCGTCGGCACGCTGGATGATTTGGGCAAGCGTCTCCGACACCAGAGCGCGATGCGTCTTGTGGCGGGCCATTTCGCGGACGAGCAGAAGCGGCGTATGACGCAGCTTCATGCGCTCGCGGCCTTCGACTGCCAGCGCCGCCACCTTCTGGGCCGCGACCTTGGGAACGAGTTCGGCCATGCGGCCAGCGATCTCGGCTCCGTCCTCATAGAACTGACTTTCCCAAAGCAGGCACGCCAGCACCGAGCGGCGCAGCTGCAGCTCCGGAGAAATGTTTCGCGCGGGAGCGCCCTCGTGCGTGCGCGCTCCAAAATTAAGATTCAGTAGATTCAGTCGGGCCATTCGTGGCCTCCTTTCAACTGGCAGCCACACCTCAAAAAGGTCTGCCGCCACACCAGAACCAATGTTTTCCGGGCGCCGGAATCATGGCGATCCGCTCATTGCGAAGCGTCGTGTCCAGATCAAGCCGCCGAATTCGTTGAAGAAACTTCTGCTCCAGAAACCATTCCTTCACCCATACGAACGCGGCGTCATCATCCTTCACCGTAATCATCATGGTGGTCTGGCTGACGATCCAATGCCAGAGGCTTTCTGGCACAGCCCGCAGCCATACACTCACCCCGCCGATGATCATCAGCAGAAGCCCGCCGGAAGCGAACTCGTTCCGGCCGCTCAACACGCCTTTCAGAATTTGAAGCATATTCATTTTCTAACCGGCACGAGGCCGGAGTTATTTGTTGAATAGCTGCCTGCGCTAAATTTCTTTGGCCGGGGAATCAGCGACCACAAAACAGAACTCTTCCTTAGCGTCGGTCCGAACGTCCAAAGCAAGGTTTGGTTTCGTCCAGCGACCATTCATCCGGCGCAGGGCGGCTTCGCTGAATTTCACTCGTGCCCCCATTTTTTCGAAAGCGCGCTCTAGTAACTCCATTTGCATTTCCGATCTAAGGGCAGATACCGGTTCGAGCCGCGCGGGCACGAGCGCCCGTGCCGCAGTTGCGTCGCAGCCACGGAACAGCGATCAGGGTTTGGGGGCGCGACACCCCGCGCCTTGGGTTAAAAGCGCGCCACGACGTTCGCGTGAAATTCACCACTGACTGAATCTTTTTCCGCGCGAAACAACGATTTCGCAATTGCGAAAGCTTGGTCAGGGAACAGGAGGCCACGGAAGGGCTTTCGCCCGCGAGGATTCGAACCTCACAGCCCGAAGGCTGTTTCACCCAAGAAGTATCCGTAGCCAATCACCACTGACCGTGTGAGTTCGTCTGGGGGAATACGGTGGCAGCGGTATGGTCGATTCACAGTCGAAGGAACCGCGGCTTGCGCCACCCAGCTAAGTTTTTTGATTTTGCGGAAGAGCGCCGAAGGTCGATTAGCGCGACGGGAGCGACGCCCTATAGCAACTCAGCCAATTGAATAGCCGATGTTGCCCGCTTAGCGTTTTGTCTGTAAAAACCGCCAATTTGGGCGTCCTTTCGTGAAGAAGATGTTTGAAGATGCCATGATTCCGAATTTTTTGCAATATGAAAATTGCAAATTCTTCAAACAATTTTAAATCGGGAGAGCCTTCCAGTCGTCTCCTGTCTACCCCTTCACGCAGACCACCTGGCGCAGCGTGTGCACCACGTCTACCAGATCGCGTTGCGCTTCCATCACCGCGTCGATCGACTTGTACGCCATCGGCGTTTCGTCGATAACGTCCGCGTCCTTACGGCACTCAACGCCGGCCGTTGCTTTGGCATGGTCGTCAAGCGTGAAGCGGCGCTTCGCCTCCGTACGCGACATGGCACGCCCGGCTCCATGGCTACAGCTCATGAAGCTCTCCGGATTGCCCTTGCCGCGCACGATGTAGGACCGTGCGCCCATGCTGCCTGGGATGATGCCCATATCTCCCTCACGAGCACGTACTGCGCCCTTGCGGGTGACGAGCACGTTCTCGCCATAATGGTGCTCCCAGGTCACGTAGTTGTGATGGCAGCTCACGACTTCCACATTGGCTTCGAACGCCGGGACTTCTCCCGAACCCTGCACCGCTGCAATCATGTTCTGCATCATCAGATCGCGGTTGGCCAGCGCGTAGTCCTGCGCCCAGTGCACTGCGCGGACATAGTCTTCGAAATGCTCAGTGCCCTGCGGCAGGTACGCGAGATCCTTGTCCGGCAGGTTGATCATCCACTGGCGCATGTCGTTCTTCGCCAGCTCGATGAAAAACGTTCCGAAGCGATTGCCCACGCCACGCGATCCCGAGTGCAGCAAGAACCAGACGTTCTCATTTTCATCGAGGCAAACTTCGATGAAGTGGTTTCCGGTGCCGAGAGTTCCCAGATGGTTCACGCGCTGCTTGTGATCCAGCTTGGAATACTTGTCGATGATGGCCTTGTACGCTGGCCCCATCTTCGACCACACTTCCAGATGACATGCCGGAGCATCCGACCACGCGCCGCGGTCGTTCTTGCCACCATTGTCGGTACGCCCGTGCGGCACGGCCTTCTCAATTGCCGTTCGGATACCGTGCAGATTGTCCGGCAGATGGTTGGCGTGCAAAGAAGTCTTCACCGCCATCATGCCGCAGCCAATATCCACACCGACTGCGGCCGGAATGATCGCACCGCGCGTCGGAATCACGCTGCCCACGGTCGCGCCGATCCCCCAATGCACGTCCGGCATGGCCGCCACCCACTTGTAGATAAATGGCAACTGCGCGACGTTCAAGAGCTGCTGGCGCGCGGCGTCCTCCAGCGGCACACCCTTGGTCCAGGCCTTGATAGGCACGCCGCTATCAGGCTTGATTAGGTTGTAAGTTGTCTCTGTCATTGTCGTTCCTTTCTTGCCGCCAGCAGTCTTGCGAATCTGGACGGGGAAGGGAGATTCGAACTCCCGATCTCGTGCTCCCAAGGCACGCGCCTTGAACCAGCTAGGCCACTCCCCGATCTGGTGGCTCGGCACGGAATTGAACCGTATCCACTGGCTTTTCAGACCAGCACTCTGCCGTCGAGTTCCCGAGCCAAACTTGGTGGACGGTGCGAGACTCGAACTCGCATTTCACGGTTGCAGGCCCTGGGGTAATTCCCTTATACGAACCGCCCAATTGGGGCGAGATGAGAGAATCGAACTCTCGTGACTGGAGCCACAATCCAGTGCCTAAGCCATTCGGCCAATCCCGCCGTCGAACTTTGGAGCTGCTGGCTGGATTCCCACCAGCATCGACCTGCTTACAAGGCAGGCGCCTTTGAATGTCGGCCATAGCAGCAAACTTGTGGAGCTGGCACGCAGCCTCGAACTGCGGTCGGGCGCTTACCGTGCGCCTGCTCTTCCCGTTGAGCTATACCAGCGGAGCTGGCGCGGCGATTCGAACGCCGATCACGGACTTACGAGGCCCGAGCTCTTCCCACTGAGCTATACCAGCACAAACCTTCTTTGCGACAATCTGGAGGCGGTGGGAAGAGTTGCACTCCCGCTTGTCTGCTTTGCAGGCAGATGCCTTGCTGTCTTGGCTACACCGCCTCGTAACTGACTTACTAACTTGGAGCGGAAGGCGGGACTCGAACCCGCGCTCTCGACGTTGGCAACGTCGCGTCTTGGCCGCTCGACGACTTCCGCTTGGAGCGAGCAGCGAGAGTTGAACTCGCGTCATCGGGTTGGAGGCCCGAGGCACCAGCCGCTATACCATGCTCGCTCTTCAAACTGGCAGGGGTGACAGGATTCGAACCTGCTTGAACTCGTTTTGGAGACGAGCGCCCTTCCTGTCGGGTCATCACCCCTGTGGCGGTCGCAACGGGAGTTGAACCCGTCCCTCCTGATAGACAGTCAGGTATCCTGCCGCTAGACTCTGCGACCACTTTGTCGAACTTGGCTGCGAGGGCACGATTCGAACATGCATGAACCGGGTCAGAGCCGGTTATCCTAGCCAATTGGATGACCTCGCAACTTTGAGGAGGGAACCTGCGGACACGGTATGTTTCTTTCCAGGAGAAGTAACCGTAGCCTTCACCACTCCTCGAATTTCTCTTCAATGAACTACCTCCTTTCCTGGTTGCCAAGATGGCTGCCGGGGAGCGATTCGAACGCCCGTATCCGGATTCAAAATCCAGGGTCCTGCCACTAGACGACCCGGCATCACGCTTTCAGCGGAACTGCTTTCATGCACCGCACACACAACACCGCCGATTCATCGACGTTGTGGCCGAGCTTCTTGCGGTCTGTTCGCGCACGATCCACCAGTTCGCAGTGATCTCCTCCGCGCTCGCAATACAGTTCCGATGCAAGCTCGATCTCAAGGCCTTCGTGTTCAATCGTTTGTGTACTCATAACTTTGGTAGCAGCGAGGAGAATCGAACTCCCATCTCAGCCTTGAAAAGCCGCATCCTAGCCGTTAGACGACGCCTCCTACTCTGCGCATTCGCGAAATACGCCGTAAAAACCAAAAGCCCCCGATGTATATCGGAGGCTCAGAAAAACTACGCGCTATGGATCGCCCCCGTTACATGAACGTACCTTCCCCCGCTCCTTGGCACCTAAACGTGGCCAGTGTCGGGAAGCAATCGGTATGGGGTTTGCGTATCATTGCTAGGTCTCAGTTATCACTCTGGCATTATTCCGCGAATTCGTCAATACCCCAAAGTGGCTGGCACCGGGCAGTTTGGCCTTTAGTAAGTAATCGGTCACCGAACTTCGCTCTTCACTACATGCTTACAACTTCCGGACTGTCCACTAGTCGTGCGAAACATATCTTAAACATCTCGCGCACCCTTCTGATGTCCAGTAAGCCAATCTCCAGCAAAGTGATGGCCGCCTTGAATGCGAAAATGTGCCGGCCAGATTCCCGAAGTTTGCTCTGTAAACTGCCCTGGTATTTGACGGCAACATCTGGTCAGAATGCATCGCTCGACGAAATGTTCCCGAAGACGCCCAAGACATCCAGGGATTTGGAGAACTTCCTCACACTGAAGGGGACGATGTCAATGACAGATGTCGCGCGTCGGTGCGGCGAACCGGATGAGGTTGGAGGCAGCGGCATCGCTATCTTTATCTATCACCTGAATGACGGCTCACTCGTAGCCATCGGGGCTACAGGCGCCCCGGGCCGAATCCTATACGCGAACCACATCGAGACCAGCGGAAAAACGTCAGCGTTGATTCCTGTCGAATGAAAACGATCACTGACGGGCAACTGGGCAACGGCGAACACCAAACAGTAGTTCGGCAATCTGCGATGCGATCTGGCTGAAGCGGTCAAACTGAACATGGCAGTTGGTGGGCGGGCCGGGAGTCAAACCCGGATCTGCAGCTTCGGACGCTACCGTGTTGGTCAGTTACACTACCCACCCATCTGGAAATCGCGCCGGAAATCAACCCGGATCCCTTCGTTAGGACCGAAGCGTCATTATTCGTTAAGACAACGCGAGCCTTGTTAAGGTGGAGGGGATGCAGAGAATTGAACTCTGATCTCAAGGTTCGTAGCCTTGTGCCCTCATCCGTTGGATGACATCCGCACATCGGAAGCGGCGGAGAGATTTGAACTCTCATCGTCTGAGGTAGAAGCTCGGAGTATTGTTCCGTTATGCTATGCCGCCTCTTTGCTAAGCGAATCTGGTGCGGGATGTGGGAATCGAACCCACTTCGTCTCGCTTAAAAGGCGAGTGCATATCCCTATCTGCCAATCCCGCGAATCTAGTGGGTGACGCTGGAATCGAACCCGCCTGGTCTCGATTAAGAGTCGAGTGCATCTGCCATCTCTCTGCCAGTCACCCATGTTCAACAAAAGTGGTGCAGGATGTTGGAATCGAACCAACGCCTCGCCGACCGCGGGCTCGACCTTCGAGCTGATCCTGCCTGGTGCGCCGTTCGGGAGTTGAACCCGCATCTGTTGGGTGTTGGCCAACTATTCTGGTCCGTTGAACTACCGGCGCGAACAAAAATTGGTAGAGGGTACAGGAGTCGAACCTGTCTGGCCGCGCTAATCTGGCGCCGAAGTGGGTATAAGCCACTGCCCCTCGCCGGAGGCCCCTCCATTGGTGGCTCGCGATGGACTCGAACCATCCGCGACGGCTTTATGAGGGCCGCGTTCTTCCTACTGAACTAGCGAGCCTTGTGTTCCCCTCAAAATTGGCTGGCCGGGCAGGATTCGAACCTGCGCATGGCGTGATTAACAGTCACGTGCCTTTCCAGCTTGGCTACCGGCCAAAAAGCCGAAGGCCCCGATTTTTGCTCGGGGCCTTCGAGAATGTCTGAATTTAGAAAACGAAAATGATCAGACCAATCCCGAGGGCCGAGCGCGATTGACGCGCCGTCTCATCATGGATTTGGTCTTTATAGTCATCTTGCGAACTGAGTGTAGCACACCTTTTCGCGGAGCAGCGCGGATCTTGCCGCAGTTGCCGCAGTGAAGCTAAGTGATACCCAATTTGTCGATCAATTAGTAGTTCCTGCAACTCGGCCAACCGCAGCACCGGGAAGCCATGTTCGACCCACTCGATATCCCGCAAGCCTGTATGTGCGTTCCAGTCTCTGTAGCTCACACAGCAGCGCACCCGCAAGAGTACGTAGCCGACATTGCGCGTGAAAAATGACTGTTCCATCCTGGTCTGGACGGCCACCCCAAATCTCCTTGAAGTCGGGGATGCGAACGCTGACTGGCTTCCCGATGCAGCGCGCTCGAGCTGGCGCGATAGCAGCCGAAGTGCATGTTGAACTCACGGCTCCACGCCGCATAATCATAGGAGCACAGGACTTGAACCTGTTAGGCCGGTGTGTCTGACGTACGATTCTGTGAATCATGCGTTGCGGCGTGCGAAGGCGTTGCCAGCTCTCGATGTCATTCCATCTGGGACGGATTGCGGAACCTCTTGCTCAACGCCTAACTTCGTGTGAGTGGTTGAACCAAATACAATCCTGTTTTGCGAACGTATATATTTCATCGGAGCTTTGCTCCGATACCACATCATATTGGCGTCCCGGTAGACGACCGCTAATTCTGTCTCCCAGTCTTGGGAATTTCGTCTTTCGTCCGAGTTGATTCGCATTGCAGCCGACAGCATCCATCGCCGTGTCTTCTCGGTTGATATCCATGCGCCAATAGCGTCTTCCACGCTAGGTTGGGCTGAGACTTCCATCCATGCCAGTGCGAACCCTTGGCCCTTCGATTCAATCCTTGAAACAGAATTGGTCATCACGCGCACGGAAGGAATAATCTCAAACGATTCTACTTTTATGTCATGGGCCGCGTCCCCATCGTTTGCTAGGTAGAAGCCATTCTGTACGAATAGCGATCCTAGGGGCCTCACGTTTGTAACTGGCGTCGCTTCAGGATGATCCTTCGGAATTTGACCCCACCTCTGAAACACAAGCTGTGGGCAGGTTGCAGAAATCAGTTTTTCGACCTCGGTACGATGAGCGCAATTTAGCTTGCTGGCATAGCGGTAACTGCCTTCATAGAACATCAGGACGCTAATAAACAGAATTCCGATGAGCCATATCTGCCACCCGAAGGGTACAACATGCGACATACGCGCTTCCCATTGGGCTTTGCCGGTCGCGGAACCCCATTTTTCTACTATCCAGTCAGTAGTCTGAAACAGCGTCCACAGGCCAAACATCAGGGCCCACCACCAATTTGCGATGCTTTTTATGTGCCCGAATCTTTTTCGGACAGGTTCGAATGACATCGTTGAATTGTAGCCCATGAAGCAGGGTGAACCGTACCAGCCGCTTCCTGCGGGCAAACGTAGGGCCATCTGTTAAGATCCATGCCGAGGATTGCTCAATTCGATGAGTGGCGCAGTTGGGTATGTACAGACAAGCACCATGGACACGACCATTTCTTTTGGGTGCCCGCGATCGGGGTGTTCGCGTCGCCCGTCTGCTGTGTCTCGACTTTCCCAAAAGCGTCAAAATGGTTTGCCTCATGGACATCGCTCCGACGTTGACGATGTATCGACAAACCAATCAAGAGTTTGCTACGAAGTACATGGCGTGGTTCTTCCTTATCCAAGCGGCGCCGCTGGCAGAACATCTCATTGGGCTCGATCCTCAAGTACTATCTGGAATATAACCTTAGCGTGCTGAATAAGACGCTGGGAGCTCTCTCGCCTGAAAGCGTTGAGGGAGTATCGTCGCTGCTGCACATCGACGATTCATGCCACGTGCGAGGATTTCAGAGCATCTGCGGACATCGGTCTTGAGATGGACGAATCGGATGACCGTGCGGGCAACAAGATCGTGGCACCAGTTCACGCTCTTTGGGGAGCAAAAGGGTAAGCTCACCCGTGGCTGGCAGAGGCAGCGGAACTGCATTGTAGGCACTGAACCGGGTGTCTTGTCGGGCCAACCCAGGAAGAAACAGATATAGAGATAATAGAGATAAAGGAGGGCCGCAAAATGAAACCAAGTGCTGCTCCGAGACCTCCAAGAGTTGCCCAGATCTGATCGTTGCCGGCCGTGATTTCTGGTTGGGTAGAACGCGAAGTTGTTGAGACCAGTCGTAAGTGGAGTTACAGTTGTGTTTTCATGACGACACCGATGGATCCCGATCCGACGACGAGCGCGCCCGAAGCGCCAGGTAGATGGCCTGCCCTCGCGCAGGCGGTTGCCGCGCCGCTTACCCGGGCCGCGATCTTCCTAGTGGCGACGCTCAACCCCGGCATTGAAAACCGCTCCACTCTACGTTCGTTCTGCGGAGATCTCGCCGCGCTGTTGCGCGCGGTGGAATTTCGCGACCTGGAAGGGGGTCTTTCCTGCGTCATGGGGTTTGGGTCGGGCGCGTGGGACCGCCTCTTTGGGGCGCCGCGACCCGCAGAGCTGCATCCATTCCGGGAGATTCGCGCTGGAGATCGCCATGCGGTCTCTACGCCGGGAGACTTGCTGTTCCACATCCGTGCCAAGCGCATGGATCTGTGCTTTGAGCTTGCTACTCAGTTTATGGCGCGCATCGGAAATGCCGTTTCCACGGTAGATGAAGTGCACGGCTTCCGTTACTTCGACGACCGCGATCTCATTGGCTTCGTCGATGGGACGGAGAATCCCAGAGGCGAGGCAGCGGTTGATGCCGTGCTCATTGGCCAGGAGGATGCTGTGTTCGCCAGGGGCAGCTACGTCATCGTGCAGAAATATCTCCACGATCTGGGCGCATGGAATGCACTTTCCACCGAAGCGCAGGAACGCATCATCGGTCGCACCAAGCTTTCCGACATCGAATTGGACGACTCGGTCAAGCCAACGTCAGCGCACAACGCGCTCACTACGATCGTTGAGAACGGGAAAGAGATCAAGATCCTGCGTGACAACATGCCTTTCGGCGGCGCTGCGCATGGCGAGTTTGGCACCTATTTCATCGGATACAGCCGTTCGCCCCGCACAATCGAGCGCATGATCGAGAACATGTTCGTCGGTCGGCCACCCGGCAACTACGACCGGCTCCTCGACTTCAGCCGCGCCGTCACCGGAAACCTGTTCTTCGTACCGTCGGCTACATTTCTGGAGACCGTCAGCGAAGACCAAACTGTAGTTACGGAAGACTCTGCCTCGCCCGCGGCGGCCGCACCCTCTCCATCCGGCTCACCGGTGCGCGACGGTTCGCTCGGCATCGGTTCTCTCAAAGGAGACATAAGACATGAATAACCTCCATCGCGAGCTTGCTCCCATCTCCGATTCGGCATGGGCTCAAATCGAAGAGGAAACGTCGCGCACGCTCAAGCGCTACCTTGCCGGACGGCGCGTCGTCGACGTAAAGGGACCAGGCGGCAGCGGCCTTTCCGCAGTCGGCAGCGGCCACCTGCGGACAATCGCAGCTCCGGCGGAGGGCATCGTCGCCAGGCAGCGCGAGGTGAAGGCGCTGGTCGAGCTGCGGGTTCCGTTCGAACTCGATCGCCAGACGATCGACGACGTTGCTCGGGGCGCGAACGACTCGGACTGGCAACCGGCGAAGGACGCCGCGAGACAGATCGCCTTTGCCGAGGACGCCGCCATATTCGACGGGTATGCCGCCGCCGGCATTGGGGGCATCCGCCAAGGCACCAGCAATCCCATCAAGACGCTTCCCGCCGATGTTCGCGAATACCCCGATGCCATCGCTCAAAGCTTGAGCCAGTTGCGTCTCGTCGGGGTCAATGGCCCCTATTCGGTGCTC
>Ga0209330_1000873_pt1 | contig 10413 bp, 6 predicted proteins | sample JacPinW_OM2H0_O3_FD_187969 | JGI IMG/M metagenome (GOLD analysis project Ga0209330, IMG submission 187969) | Forest soil microbial communities from Algoma, Ontario, Canada - Jack Pine, Ontario site 1_JW_OM2H0_O3 (SPAdes) (version 2) | ecosystem: Environmental > Terrestrial > Soil > Boreal...
GGAAATGGTTATCTCGGCGAACCCGCACGAGACGCGGGTAGCCATTCTGGAAGAAGGTCAGCTTTGTGAGTACTACGTTGAACGTGAAAAAGAATTTGCTTTAGTCGGAAGCATCTACAAAGGCAAAGTCACGCGCGTGCTTCCCGGCATGCAATCTGCCTTTGTGGAGATTGGCCTCGATAGCGACGCCTTCCTCTACGTGAGCGATTTCCTCGAAGACATCGAGGATTTCGACCACATTGTCACTACCGTCGAAGAGAAAGCCCAGAAGATGGAGGCTCAGGGCGGCCAGGTTTTCGCCGCGCCCGGAGCCACGGTGCCGTCTCTTGAGCCCGTGGACGTCGAAGCTCAACCGTTCGTTGCCGATGAATCACAGCCGGAATTCGCTGCGGCGGAACCTGTCCCGCTGGCCCCCACTGTGGTTCAATACGAGCCGGCCCACGCTCCTCCGCCGAGTCGCCCGCGCTTCGAGAATCGTCCGCACGGCGGACATGGCGGCGACCGAGGCGGACGCAACTTCCGTGGTCGTGGTGGCCGCGGCGGCGGCCGTAATTTCCGCCGCGATAGCGGAAGCCGTGGAGGCGACCGCAGGCCCGGCCGCGAACTCCCGTCTTCGAAATATGCTACGCCTCGCCCTTATGAGGAAAATTCTGCCGAGCCTGCTGCAGCCGAAGGCCATGTATCCATAATTTTGCCGGGCGAATCTCTCGCAAAATATCGCGAGAAGCCTGCCGCACCTGCGTCATCTTCCGTCGAGCCTCCGGAGAATCTCGCGACCACGGCTTCCGAGGCGCCTCCAACTCACTTCGCGCAGGAGTCTTCCGAGACCCAGCCGAATGCTTACGAACCGCCCGCACAGAGTTCGCCGGCAACGTACACGGAATCACCGGACCCGAGCGCACGTCTCGCCACGCCGATTTTTCCCGCTCGACGCCCATCCTCATCGGCATCCGGTTTGGAGCCGCTACCCGGCGAGAAACTTTCCAAGTGGAAAGCGCATCAGCATCTTCCGGTTGAACCAAAGGAAGATATCGACGCTCTGCCGGTCCCCGATGCTGTTCGCTTCGCGCCGCTCGCGCCGCTCTCACTGTTGGAGCAGACCGAAACGGAAGCTCCTCCTTCTCACCATTCGCACGAATCCCACGATCCTAGCGTTCAGCTTGACTCCAGCGCAGATCGCGAAACTCATTTCGGCCGCGAATCTCTTGAAATCGACCACACTCACACCGATCATCTTCCCTCGGACCTCAGCGAAGATGAAGTTACCGCCCTAGCCGAACATATCGCCGAAGCTCAGGACGACGCCGCTGCGCGTGTGGCACAGGAGCGCGTTTTCGCCGCCGCCGATGCCGTCGCAGACGGACACGGCGCCGAATCAGACGCCGAAGTGGAGGCGGAAGAAATCGACGCGGCCGAAGAAGAAGCGGAAGAAGAAGTCGAGCACGAAAGCTCGCACCTCGCCTCCAGTGAGCACGAGCACAGCGAACACGAGCATGTGGACGAAGAGCATGTAACTGATGAGCATTCGGATCAGGTTGCCCAACTCGACGCCGAACACTCTGAACACTCCGGCCACGCCGAGCACCTGGATTCCGAAGCGCAGCCTGCCGCAAACGATCTCTCCATGTCGTCCGAAAACTCCCGGCCTGCCGGCCAACCGCCTACGCAAGCGCGCGTTCGCAACGATTTCCGCTCGCGCATGCAGAATCCCGCCCGCCGGGGTCAGCGCGATCGCGGACGCCGCGATGACCGCAATCGCCGCCCACAGCACAGCCAGGGCCATCATCGCCCGCAGCAGCCTCGGCGTACGCAACTCATCGCTGACATGCTGAAGCAGGGCCAGGAAATCATCGTTCAGATCGCCAAAGAACCGCTCGGCAAAAAGGGCGCGCGCATTACCAGCCACATCGCTCTGCCCGGCCGCTTTTTGGTTTACATGCCGACGCTCGATCACACCGGCGTTTCGCGCAAGATTGCATCGGCCGAAGAGCGTTCGCGCTTGCGCCATTTGGTGAACGACGCAAAGGGCGCCGCGGGCGGCGGCTTCATCGTGCGCACCGCTGCTTCCAGCGCCGCTCCCGAGGAAGTTCGCGCCGATGTCGAATTCCTCACGCGCACCTGGTCTGAAATAAAAGCCCGCTCCGAGCAGCGCAAGGCTCCTTCGATCTTGCACCGCGATTTGAACCTGGTCGAGCGCATCCTTCGCGATTACATCACGCCCGACTTCGGCGCCATCTGGGTGGATACCGAAGAGGAATACACGAAGGTTGTCGACTTCATGAGCCGCTTCCAACCCCAGCTCGTCGGCCGCGTGAAGCTCTACACCAAGGAAACCCCTGTCTTCGAAGAGTTCGGCATCCAGCAGGAAATTGACAAAGGCTTGCGTCCGAAAGTGTGGCTGAAATCCGGCGGATACATCGTCATCAATCACACCGAAGCGCTCGTCGCCATTGACGTCAACACCGGGAAATTCGTCGGCAAAGGTTCCAACCGGCTGGAAGACACCATCGTTCGCACGAACCTCGAAGCGGTGAAGGAAATCGTGCGCCAGATGCGTTTGCGCGATCTCGGCGGGATCATCATCATCGACTTCATCGACATGGAAGAGCGCCGCAACCGCGAAAAAGTGATGGCCGCGCTGGAAGACTCGCTCCGCGCCGATCGCGCTCCTTCAAAAGTTCTGCGCTTCAACGAGTTCGGCCTCGTCGCAATTACGCGCAAGCGCACCAAGCAGGCGCTCGAACGCACACTCTGCCAGCCGTGCCCGTATTGCACCGGCTCCGGCATGGTGAAATCGATTCCCACTCTGTGTTACGAAATCCAAACCGAGGCCCGCAAAATGGCTCCGGAAGTCAGCTCCGGCAGCCTCACCCTGCGCGTTCACCCTGAAATCTCCAAAGCGCTGAAAACCCGCGAATCCGAGCTGATGGATGAACTCGAGCGCTGGACCAAAAAGAGCATCATCATCCAGGCCGACCCCACCCTGCATTGGGAGCAGTACGACATCTACTAGCGGGTTCCCCGTATCCGTGGGCCGGGGCAATTAAAAAAAGCAGATCCCTCACCCCCATCCGCAAAAAGCACGGCTGGGTTCGGGATGACAATCGTAAGGCATCGCAATGCCCGATCAGCGACTTCCCTTCGTTTTTGTTATCATAGCGCCTTCAGGAAATCGAACAGGAGGATTCCAGTTGCCCGCGCGCGTCCTCAATGGGAACGTCGTCCGCGATGAGATTTATGCGGAGCTTGCCGGCGAAATTTCCGCGCTGGCTGCCGCCGGAATTCGTCCTGGGCTCGCAGCAGTTCTCGTTGGAGACGATCCCGCCTCGAAAATCTACGTGAAGAGCAAGATCGCTGCGTGCGAAAAGCTCGGCCTTGCAAGCATTCAGATAACTCCGCCGGCGTCCGTCACAACTTCCGAGCTGCAGGCCATCGTCGAAGACCTCAATCGCCGCGATGATGTTGACGGCATCCTGGTCCAGCTTCCGCTGCCTCCGCAAGTGGACGCGAAAAAGATCCTTGAAGCTGTGGACCCGGCGAAAGACGTGGACGGATTTCACCCTCTGAATGTTGGCCGTCTCGTTGCGGGCCGCCCGACACTCGTTCCGTGTACTCCCGCCGGCGTAATGGAACTCTTGCGCCGCAACAGTATTCCCCTCGAAGGCGCAAACGCTGCCGTCGTCGGCCGCAGCGATATCGTCGGGAAACCCATGGCGCTACTTTTGATGCATGCGAACGCCACAGTCACGGTCTGCCATTCGAAAACGCGCGACTTGCCCGAAACCGTTCGTCGCGCAGATATTGTCGTGGCGGCTATGGGCCGCGCGGCGATGATCACGCCTGATTACATCCGTCCTGGCGCGACGGTAATCGATGTCGGCATCAATCGCGTGACTGACCCCTCGCAAGCGGAAAAATTCTTCGCGCATTTTCCCGAGCGGCTCGCTGAATTCCGCGCCAAAGACACCGCGCTCGTTGGAGACGTCCATCCGGACGTCGCAAACGTCGCAAGTGCGCTTACGCCGGTGCCGGGCGGCGTCGGCCCGCTGACCATCGCCATGCTCATGAGCAACACGGTGAAAGCCGCACGCTTGCGGCGCGGCTCGCGCACACCGGCTGTCGCAGCGGTCCGGCACTGATGCTCCCTTATGCTTAGAGTCGGCCTCACAGGCGGAATCGCGACGGGCAAGACCACGGTGGCATCCATGCTCCGCGATCTTGACGTTCCCGTGCTCAACGCGGACACGCTCGGCCACGAGCTTCTCGAACCCGGACAAGCAGCCTACGACGAAATCATTGCCGTTTTCGACGAGGACATCCTGGACGCGGATGGCAAAGTGAACCGCGCGAAGCTCGGCGGCGTCATATTCGCTGATGCGCAAAAACGGGCGAGGCTCAATCAGATTCTTCATCCGCGAATCATGGAAGTGGTGCAAAAGTGGTTTGCGGCTCTGGATGAACCGGACGGCCCGGAACTCGCGGTGGTCGAAGCCGCGCTCATTTTCGAGGCCAGGTACAACCAGAAGCTCGACAAGATCATCGTTTGTTGGTGTCTGCCGGAGCAACAGATGGAACGCTTGACGCTGCGTGGACTCTCGATGGAAGAAGCGCAGCAGCGCATCGCCGCGCAAATGCCGTTGGCTGACAAGCGCAAGCTTGCTGACGAAGCCATTGATTGTTCGGGCTCCATCGAAGAAACTCAGCGGCAGGTGAATCAGGTTGCTGAGAAGCTCAAATTATCGGGCTCCGGGAGAAACATTCTCTGACCCGCCGGCGTATTCATAGGCAGGGACGCACAGCACCGCGTGCCCTGTGTAACTCGGAAATCGCTGAGAATTAGAAAAGGATGTTTGCTATGCACCGGCCCGGAAACAAAGGACGCGCGGTTCGTCTGCTGGCCATCGGATTAATTATAGGCCTGGGCGCATATTGGGCGGGCTCGCGATGGGGCCAGCAAGTTCCCTCGGTTGTGAATGCCCTGCGCTCGCCGTCCACGCCGAGCGATGCCGGGTTGGATCCCACGGAAGCTGAAAACGTCCGCATATACAAACAGGCCGCGCCTGCCGTCGCGAACATCGTCACGCGAACAGTCGAATATGATTTTTTCTTCAATCCCGTGCCGGTGGAAGGCGCAGGGTCGGGTTTTCTAATGGACAACGATGGCCACATTTTGACGAACTTCCACGTTGTTCAGGGCGCGCAAACGATTGAAGTCACTCTCGGCGATCAATCGCGTTACAAAGGAAAATTGATTGGCTCCGATCCAAACAACGACATTGCCCTGATACAAATCGATCTCAAGGGACGCAAGGTCGCGCCTCTGCCCCTCGGCGATTCTCGCAATTTGCAGGTCGGCCAGCGTGTGCTGGCCATCGGCAATCCGTTCGGGTTCCAGAGCACGCTCACTACCGGTGTAGTCAGTTCGCTCGGCCGCACGGTGCAAACACGCGAAAATACTTTTATCGACGAAGCGATTCAAACCGACGCGTCCATCAACCAGGGAAATTCGGGCGGACCATTGCTGAACTCCCACGGCGAAGTGATTGGAATCAACAGCGCGATCTACTCGCCCCCGGGCTCGAGCGCGGGAATCGGCATCGGCTTCGCCATTCCGATCAACACCGCCAAGCGCGTGGCCAACGATCTGATCACGCGCGGCCGCGTGCGCCATGCAACTCTTGGCGCCGAAGGTCGGGCACTTTGGCCCCGGCTTGCTGAAGCGCTGAATCTTTCCACGCAGCAAGGAATCTTGATCGAGCGTGTCGAGCCCGGCGGTCCGGCGGCCCAAGCCGGAATTCGTGGTGGAACCAAATTGCTCACCGACAGCAGAATGCAGGAACTGCGCGTTGGCGGTGACATTCTCATTGCCATCGACGCAAAACAGATCACCAGCCAATCCGACTTGAGCCTCCTGCTGAACCGCTCGCAGCCCGGCGACACCGTGACCGTCACTATTGTGCGCGACGGCAAGAAAATGAACATACCCGTGAAGTTGGGCGGAGACTGAAGCTTCAGCCGATTAGTTTTCGGTGCGCCTCGGCAAGATGAAAAAACCTGAGTACGGGCTGGATGCTCCCGGCATTGTCCGCGGATTTCTTTTTGGGGGCCCAGCGCTGTTTGCGGTTGGGTATTTCCTGATCCCTTGGGCCAAGGCACACTTCGCGCCTTTGATCGGGCTTGGCTACGCGGCGTTTTACACCGGCATCGTTCTCTTCATCGAATCCTTCCTGCTCATGGGCAGCAGCTATTACGGAAAGTTTCGCGCCCGCGACAAGCTTTTGGATAGTTTGAACCTTCGTGGAGATGAAACGGTTCTCGACGTGGGGTGCGGCCACGGATTGCTGCTTATCGCCGCAGCCAAGCGGCTTCCAGGTGGGCGTAGCGTCGGGATCGACCTGTGGTCCCAAGTGGACCAGGGAAACAATTCGCGCGAAGCGACGCTGCAAAACGCGAAGCTTGAAGGCGTGGCCGATCGCGTGGAAGTGCGCGATGGCGACATGCGAAAGCTGCCTTTCCCCGATGCCTCGGTGGATGCCGTGGTCGCCAACCTTGCGATTCACAATATTTCAGACCGCCAAGGACGCCGGCAAGCCATCGCTGAAATCGTGCGCGTGCTGAAACCCGGCGGGCAAGTCGCGCTGATGGATTTCAAACATGTAGGGCAATACGCGGAAGACCTGAAGAAAAACGGCATGTCGGACGCTCGCGCTTCCGGGCGCATCTTCTGGATTTTTCCGCCCGTCCGCGTTGCTCGCGGCCGCAAAGTCTAGGCAATCGTTGGAGCCGCAGTTTCGGTTATCCAGCGCTACCTTCTCCGCGCGAAGCGGGTGAGGACTCCGTCCCGCCGCCGCTCCATTCTTCGCGCAATTTTTCACGCTCGCCTTCGCTCAGTCCGAACCATGATTCAGCGACATCGCGGACCCTTTCCAGCGCGGCCTGAATTTCTTTCTGTTTTTGATGAACGATTTCGCTGTCCGCGTCCATGGGCACGCGAATCGGGGGCGCGACGAACATCACCACTCGCGAAAACGGATACGGAAGCTGGAACAAATCCCAGGATTTCGTAAACGTGTGTGCTCTCTCCGCCGTGAGGTGAAAAACTGAGACTGGTTTCCCCGTGCGCCGCGCCAGAATCACGGCCCCCGGCTTCGCGACGTATCGCGGCCCATGCGGGCCGTCGATTGTGAGCGCCACATTCTTTCCTTCTTCCAGCCGGCCGGCCATGATGGTCAGTCCTTCGATGGCTCCGCGCGTCGAGCTTCCTTGCGCGGTCCCGAATCCGAGCCGCTCGATTACGCGCCGCGTCCACTGCCCGTCGAAATTCACGGTGTTCAGCACCACGATTCCGCGTTTGCGCCAGACCCAGATCGCGGAAAAAATGCAGCGATGCCAGAATGCGCCGACCGCGACTTCGCCCGCATCGCGAATCTGTACGGCGTTTTGTACGCCGACGATTTCCACACGCAGCGTGGGCCCGATCAGGCGCATGACCCAATAAACAGCCCAGGCAATAACCGGAATTTGCATTCTCCGCCAGCCTGAAAGGTCCGGCGGACGTGCGTCGAATTGCTGATGGCTAGTTTGGATGTCGTGCGGCACGGCCGATTTCGCATCATTTGCCACTGCGGTATAGTATAGAACTTCAAGCAAATCCGGATGTACTCCAGAACACAATTCGCGCGCAGTCCTAACAATGTTTTCGGCTTTACCCTGCCCGAGGCGGCTTGCCCGAGATTTCTTTTGCCTCTCGCGAACGCGCTCTTTACGTTCATTTTTCTTTGCGCGCCGGCGCTGCGGGCCCAACAGACGGCCGCAAATGCGATCGGCCGCGTGGAAGGCAATGACATTTCAGTAGAAGGTGGGGCGGGCGCGGCCAGCCTCGGAAATGGAGTTCCGATCGGCGGAGCCGGCAACGGACAGCTCTTGAGCTTTTCAGTCTCGAACGGCAGCGTGGTCACCGTGCACGTGGGGCAGGCGCGGATGGCGCTGGCAGCGGGAGGCCAAATCGATATTTGCGGGCCCGCCAAATTTACTGTGCTCGAATCCGGCGGCGCGATTACTCTGGCGCTGAATTTCGGACGCATGCGCGTTCAGCTCCCAGCGACGACGGCGCTACGCATCTACACACCCACCATCGTCGCCACGCCGCTCGATATCGGCGGAGCGGTTCGCGACATCACCGTGGGACTCGACCTAAATAATTCGATGTGCGTGCTTTCCACCAGCGGAGCGATTCGCCTCGAACAGCAATTCAGTGGAGAAGGATTGATCGTGCCGCAAGCGGGAGAATTTTTTCTCGCAGGCGGAAACCTGGTCCCGGTTGCCGGCGCGCCGGGGAGTTGCGAATGCACAGCCTTCGTAGCGCGGACGGCCCCTCCGCCGCCTCCACCGCTGTCCCAACCAGTGCCCGCACAAAACGTTCCACTCGCGGCAATGATTCCGCCGGTCATCTCAGCGCAACCGGACGTCGCTCCGGCGAATACCACTATCGCCGAGCCGGTTGCGCCAAGGAATAGAGTGCAAGTCGGTACGCTCGCGCATGCGAACGAAATGCATCCCGTCCCGCCGCCGGCGAACAACGTTGAGCCGCCGGTTCCGGATATCACCTTGCCGCAGTACACCGTGATGTTGCAGCCGCTCATGGTGACGGTTACTCCATCTCCATTGCGGCCCGCCGAGCCTGCGGCAGATGTTGCTCTGCTGGTGCGGGTGGCGCGCGTGGCGCCGGAATGGGAGTTCAGCGGGCACGTCGATGCGCCGGAGTTTGCGGTAGACATGCAGCGAGCGCTGGGGCAGAAAGCTTCGACGCCTCAGCCGCAATCGATACATCCGAGCCAGCCAGCAAAGAAGAAGCGCGGATTCTGGGGTTCGCTGAAGAACATCTTCGTCGGCAGCGACGAAACCCGCCATTAATTCCGCAGATGCAGTGTCAGGAACAGCAGATCCCTCGTCGGCCAGAAGGCGGCCTCGCTCGGGATGACAGGCTGGTTTTCTTCATGACCTTGAGTTTTACATTCCTTCGTAGTTGGGGCCGCCGCCTCCCTCTGGCGGGACCCAATTGATGATCTGGTAGGGGTCGGCGATGTCGCAGGTTTTGCAGTGGACGCAGTTTGCGGCGCTGATTTTCAGTTTTGGCCCGTCTTTATCCGTCACCATTTCATATACCGCAGCGGGACAGAAATATTGGCAAGGGTTCCCGTATTCGCGGACGCAGCGGTCGCCGCAAATATTCGGTTCGAGAATGACGAGATGGCAGGGCTGATCTTCGTCGTGGCGCGTTCCGGAATGATAGACGTCGGTGAGCCGGTCGAAGGTGAGTTTGCCGTCGCCGCGAAAGCGCGTGGACTGATCCACGAGGGTGCGGTCGCGATTCAGCTTCGTGTATTCCTTGTATCCCGCTTCGCAGCGCATGGGATCGACCAAACCCCGGCCGCCAGTGATGAACTGAATTCCGGATTTTGCGAGGCCGGTCCACAGCCCGCCATGAAATGCCTGATGGAAATTGCGAACTTCCCACAGCTCTTTTTTGATCCAGCTATTTTCGAGTCTGGTCTTATAGGCCGATAGAGATTTTTCGGAAGTGTCGCCGGAGCAGAGCGCGTCGTAAATTGTTTCGGCGGCGAGCATGCCGCTCTTGATCGCCGTATGAATGCCTTTCAGGCGCTGGGAATTCAACAGACTGGCGGAATCGCCGATGATCAAGCCGCCGTCCATGTAAGAGCGCGGCATGGAATACCAGCCGCCGTAGGGAACAGTCTTCGCGCCGTAACGAACGAGCTTGCCCCCTTCCAGGATTTTTTTGACGAACGGATGGGTCTTGAATTTTTGAAATGCTTCGTGTGGATCAAAGAGAGGGTCGTGATATTCCAAGGCGACGACCATGCCGAGCGAAACGCGATTGTCGCGCAAGCCATACACCCAGCCGCCACCGTATAAATCGGAGCTGAGCGGCCAGCCGAGCGTGTGCGCGACGTATCCGGTGTCGATGCGGCCGGGCTGCACATCCCACAATTCTTTTATGCCGATGCCGTAAACCTGCGGATTCAGGCCGTCGAGCTTTAGATTGTTGACGAGCTCTTTGGTGAGAGAGCCGCGCGGGCCTTCTGCCAGCACGGTGACCTTCGCGCGCAGCTCGTAGCCGGGCGTGAAGTTGTCTTTGGGCTTGCCGTTCTTGTCCACACCTTTGTCTTCGGTGAGGACTCCGGCGATGCCGTTTCTGCCCGAGGCCTTGTCGTACAAAAGATTTCTGCCGGCAAATTGGGTGAAAAGATTCACGCCTTTTTTTTCCACCAGGCCGCCAAGCCATTTCACCAGCTTGTTGAGCGAGACAACGTAGTTTCCGTGATTTTGCAAGGGCGGCGGAGTGATGGGAAGTTTCCAGGAATCATTTTTTGTGAAGTAGTAGGCGGCATC
>Ga0209330_1000875_pt1 | contig 10396 bp, 7 predicted proteins | sample JacPinW_OM2H0_O3_FD_187969 | JGI IMG/M metagenome (GOLD analysis project Ga0209330, IMG submission 187969) | Forest soil microbial communities from Algoma, Ontario, Canada - Jack Pine, Ontario site 1_JW_OM2H0_O3 (SPAdes) (version 2) | ecosystem: Environmental > Terrestrial > Soil > Boreal...
GGATCAGAACCTGATGCAGGCCAAAAACGTCTCGCCCAACGATGTTTTGAATTCGGTGAATGCGCAAAATCTTATCTTGCCGTCCGGCACGGCAAAGATCGCGGAAAGCGAATTGGACGTTCGCGTGAACGTCACACCTCGTACGGTCACAGAGCTTGGTGATCTTCCCATCAAGCAGGTCGGAGCGAAAACGATCTACCTGAGGGACGTAGCCCGGGTAAGCGATGGGTTTGGCCTTCAAACCAATGTGGTACGACAAGATGGCCATCGGGGAGTGCTGGTCAGTGTGCTCAAGGCCGGAACCGCATCGACTCTCGATGTCGTGGCCGGAATTCGAAAGGTTTTGCCCCGCGCAGCGCTGACCTTGCCGCCGGAGTTGAAAATTGCTGCCCTCGCCGACCAGTCCCTGTTTGTGCGGAGCGCGATCGACGGTGTGGTTCGCGAAGCGGTCATTGCCGCGGCGCTTACCGGCGTCATGATTCTTCTGTTCATCGGCAGCTGGCGAAGCACGCTCATCATCGCCATCTCCATCCCCTTGTCGATTTTGAGTTCGATTCTGGTGCTGAGTTTTCTGCACGAGACGATCAACATCATGACCCTGGGCGGGTTGGCGTTGGCAGTTGGGATTCTGGTGGACGACGCCACGGTTGAAATCGAAAACATCAACCGTATTCTTGAAGAAGGTCACGAGACCGAGATTCGGCGGGCCATTCTGGATGGCGCCCAGCAGATCGCCGTGCCTGCACTCGTCTCGACACTGTGCATCTGCATCGTCTTTATGCCGTTGTTTCTGCTCGGCGGAGTAGCGCGATATCTTTTCGTTCCGCTGGCGGAGGCGGTGGTCTTTGCGATGCTCGCTTCCTACATTCTTTCAAGAACGCTGGTGCCGACCCTGGTGATGTACATGCTCAAACTCAATGAGGGCCGCGGGGAGTCGCAGAATCTGTTCGTGCGTTTTCAGAAGAGATTCGAGAAAGGCTTTGAACGGCTGCGCAACTCTTATCGACGTGTCCTGACGCAATGTGTCGAAACCCGACGGGTATTCATTCCGGCGTTTCTCGGGATTTGTCTGTGCGCTTTTCTTTTGGTGCCTTGGCTGGGCCAGGACTTTTTCCCCCAGTCTGATGCCGGTCAATTCATCCTCCACATTCGCGCGAAGACCGGCTCCCGCATCGAGGAGACTGCGCGCCTATCGGATCTGGTCGAAAACGTGATCCGCGAGAAAGTTCCGCCGGCAGAGCTGGACAACATTCTCGACAACATCGGACTGCCGTACAGCCCGTTGAACACAATGCATTCGACGTCGGGTGTTATTGGCGCGAACGATGTCGATGTGCTCGTCTCGCTCCGCAAGAATCACAGGGCCACTTCTGACTACGTCCGCGAGCTGCGCGAAGAGTTGCCGCGGGAGTTTCCCGGGGTGAGTTTCTATTTTCTACCCGCAGACATCGTGACCCAGATCCTTAATTTCGGTCTCCCTGCCCCCGTTGACGTTCAAATCGAGGGCGCGAATGTGCAGTCCAGCCACGAAATCGCTGACCGGATCCTGACCGAATTGCACCAGGTGTCGGGGCTCACGGACTTGCACATTCAGCAGCCACTCGATTATCCGACCCTCGAAATAAACGTGGACCGAACCAAGGCATCGCAGGCGGGCTACACGGAGCGGGACGTGGCCTCGAGCGTTCTGAATTCGCTGAGCGGGAGCTTCCAGGTGACCCCGATGTTCTTTGTCAATTGGAATAATGGCGTGAGCTACAACCTGGTCGCGCAGACACCGCAGTATCGTCTTCAAACGGTCAAGGATGTTCAGAACATTCCCATCGCGGGCGGCAGCAAGGCCAATCCCGAGATTCTAGCGGACGTGGCTTCGATGCAGCGCTCCCGCGAAATGGCCATCGTTTCCCATTACAACATCCGTCGCGTGGTCGATATTTACGGAGCGGTTCAGGACCGCGATCTCGGAGCGGTAAGCCGCGACGTGCAACGAATCGTCGAGGCCGATCGAAAATCACTGCCACGGGGAACATTTATTACGATTCGCGGTCAGGTGGAAACCATGCGCACTTCCTATCTCGGTTTAATCATCGGACTGGGCTTCGCCATCGTACTCGTCTACATGCTGATCGTCGTGAATTTCCAGTCCTGGCTGGACCCCTTCATCATTATTACCGCTCTCCCGGCTGCCATGGCGGGCATCGTTCTTTTTCTCTTTTTCACGCACACAACTCTGAGCGTTCCAGCGCTGATGGGCGCTCTGATGTGCGTCGGGGTTGCGACGGCTAATAGCATTCTCGTCATTTCATTCGCGAAGGAAAGACTACAAATCCATAGCGACTCAGTTCAGGCCGCGATCGAAGCGGGCGTCACCCGTTTCCGCCCCGTCATCATGACCGCGCTTGCCATGATGATCGGCATGGTGCCGATGGCGCTGGGTCTCGGTGAGGGAGGCGAGCAAAACGCACCTTTGGGACGCGCGGTGATCGGAGGCCTGCTTTGCGCTACCGTAGCCACCCTGGTATTCGTCCCATCTGTCTTTGCCGTGTTTCATCGACGCAAGCCGAATGATGCGTTGGAGCTATTTAAGAATGTTCAAGATCAGGGCAATGCGGAATGGAAAGGCTCAAACCATGACAACAACAAATGAAACTAACAATTTTGAAGTTGCCTCGGAACTGGGTCGGAACGACCCAGGTCCCCACAATCCAGGCTCGAACAATCCAGGCCGTGCAATCAGCAAGCGAGCGGTCGCGATTACAGCAATCCTTACCGTATGTACTGCTTCAGCGATTGTCTTCGGGCTGCACTCCCGCGTTACGGCTGAAACCAGACTGCGAGAGAGCGCGCAGGCTTCGGCCATTCCTTATGTGGACGTAGTCTCTCCCAAAGCGAGCGCAGACGGCGATGAGATCGCGCTGCCTGGAAGCACGTCAGCCTTCAATGACACTCCCATCTACGCGCGGACAAGCGGCTACGTTAAGCACTGGTATGTCGACATCGGCGCACGTGTAAGAAAAGGCCAACTTCTGGCCACGATTGAAACCCCGGAACTTGACCAACAACTGCAACAGGCAAGGGCTGACCTTGAGAATGCCGAGGCGAATCTCCAGTTGGCAAAAATCACGGCGGCGCGCTGGCAGCATTTGCTTGAGACCGATTCTGTTTCCCACCAGGAGACTGACCAGGCGGTCAGCGATCTCCACTCGAAAGAGGCGCTGGTGAATTCCAGCAAAGCCAACGTCGAACGCTTAGAGCAACTCCAAGCCTTCGAGCGCGTTACCGCTCCCTTCGAGGGGGTGGTTACAGCCCGCAACACGGACATCGGGGCGTTAGTGCAGGCCGGCGACAATTCGGGTCCGAAAGAGCTTTTTCACATGGCAGCCATTCAGACGCTACGGGTCTATGTTGCCGTGCCCGAGATCTATGCTGCTTCTGTGAAGACCGGAGAAAAGGCAAAGCTCACGCTAGATGCACTTCCGGGCGAAACGTTAACCGGCACTGTCGTGCGCAACGCCGATGCGATTGATGCGACCTCACGCACACTCAATGTTGAGGTGGACGTTAACAATCCAACAGGGCGCCTGCTGCCAGGTGCCTATGCATTTGTGCATCTCCGCGTTCCTCCCCATCCCGGCTCGGTCGCCATCCCTTCAAATGCCTTGCTGTTCCGCGCCGAGGGATTGCGGGTGGGAGTTGTTCGCAATGGTCATGTCGAACTCACTCCTATCTCAATCGGGCAGGACTATGGCAGCACCGTCGAGGTGATCTCCGGACTATCAGCGCGCGATACGGTGATTGTGAATCCGTCCGACTCGATTGCAAGTGGCGCCGCCGTACAACTGGTCGCTAAGAACGGTAACGGAGGAAGGCGATGAGAATGAGGCACTGTGGCGTCGTTCTTGCGAGCGCCATTGGATGTTTCCTGTCCGGCTGCATGGTGGGTCCCAGATACGCCAAACCTACGGTTCCGTTGACACCGAACTTTCTGGAGACAGAGGAGCGGAAGGAGGCAGAGGGATGGAAGGTCGCACAACCACACGACGACCTTATCCGCGGAAAGTGGTGGGAGCTCTATGGCGATCGAACGTTAAACGAGATCGAAGAGCAGGTGGACTCGTCGAACCAAGACCTGAAGATCGCCGAGGCGAATCTACGTCAAGCCCGGGCGGCGATTCGTTTCAATCGCGCCTCGCAAGCACCGACAATTGGAACTTCTCCCAGCATCTCCGACATTCGAGATTCTGCTAACCAACCTTACTTTCCGTCCAGCTCGGTCAACAATGGCAGCGGTGATTTTGTTCTTCCTTTTGATCTGTCGTATGAGGTCGACCTGTGGGGGCGGGTTCGTCGCAGCGTAGCAGCTGCCAAGCAGCAGGCCCAGGCAAGCGCAGCTGACCTCGAAACGGCTCGTTTGAGCCTCCATGCCGAAGTTGCTGTCGACTATTTCGAGGTCCGGAGCGCCGACGCCCAGGAGAGACTTCTGAACGATACCGTAAAAGCGTATACGGAAGCATTGCGGCTGACGCAAAATCGCTTCGAGGGCGGGGCGGCGCCAAAATCGGATGTCGCGCAGGCGCAGACGCAGCTTAAGGCTGCCCAAGTACTGGCGTCCGATATTACTGTCCAGCGCGCGCAATACGAGCATGCTCTGGCGATTCTTATCGGAAAACCTCCGGCCGCATTCCATCTTGCTGTTTCTCCCCTGAATCTTGTGGCGCCCGTGCTGCCCACCACTCCCGTTACTCTGCCAGCGCGGCTGCTTGAGCGGCGTCCAGACATTGCTGCAGCGGAACGTCGCATGGCATCCGCCAACGAACACGTCGGCATTGCCAAGGCGGCTTATTATCCGACGCTTAATCTGGCCGCAAGTGCGGGACTAGAGGGCTCTTCGATTTTGAATTGGCTCACTTGGCCCAGCCGTTTCTGGGCGGTGGGGCCGGATCTGTCGGAGACCCTTTTCGATGCTGGGCGACGCCGGGCGACTACTGAATCTGCCCGCGCCGGATTTGACGGCGCTGTGGCCAGCTATCGGCAAACTGTCCTCGATGCATTCCAGCAAGTCGAGGATAACTTGGTAGTTCTGCGCGTCCTTGGCACTGAATCGACGCAACAACAGCAGGCCACCAGCGCCGCGGAAGAATCGCTCAAGCTGTTTCAGAATCGCTATGCCGGGGGTGTTGACACGTACCTGCAAGTGGTCACTTCACAAACCACGGCTTTGACGAACGAGAGAAACGACATCGACATTCTGAGACGGCGCCTGGAAGCGAACGTGCTCTTGATCAAGGCCATGGGTGGCGGCTGGGATGTCTCAAATTTGCCTCAGTTTTGAACCTCTCCGCCCTCAAGGGCGAAGATTCTCAGGCTACGCTTAGGATTAACAACCCTTGGGTTAGCGCCTGAAGCGTCGCACCGACCCCACGCCACTGGTTTTCAGACGGGGACTAACCCCATCACAGCAGCCCTTTATGTGCTTAGGCTTCAGGTCCAGTTAAATTACGAATAGCAAATCTGCCGGGAAGTTATCTAGCGCGGGTAGCGTACCAAGACGTACCAAGAGGACAACTATATACGGCTTATATCTCCGCTCTGAAGGGCGGAGTTTTACGCCTGATAAAATAGGACCTATTTCGATCGCCCAAGATGATTTCCGAATGACGACTGCGCATGATGTAAACCAAAAAGCCCACCGCGGCGCTCACATCGCCGCGGAGTGCTCCTTGCCAAGCGAAGTGACTGTGATTTCTCCCTTGGTGGACAAGCTCGTGCTCTTCTCAGGAATTGCGGAGGTGTTCCTGAAGGCGTGAGCGACGTCGAAATCGCATTGCGGGAAGCCCTGGCCAACGCCATCATTCACGGGAATCGTGAGGATCCTCGAAAACACGTCCATGTTAATTGCCGGCGTGAGCCTGACGAAGTCTCAATCGCGGTAAAGGACGAAGGAAAAGGATTCGACACTAATCATGAACCCAGAACCCCGTCTTGACTTAGGCAATCGAATTGTCTAGCATTTTGCTGCTGCTGTAGGGCGCATCGGCTCACAAGCCGGAGGGGCATTGCCCGCCTACGACAATGTCAACGGTAGAGCGCCCATGTCGAATCTCGAACACCTCAGAAAACAAGCCAAGTTATACCTGCGCTGGCACCGGGAACGCTATTACCCTGTCGCCGTGCAAATCAGATCCTTTCTAGCCCGTTTCCGAGACTTGTCTGACAGAGAAGTCCTGGAGGCAGGCCTCAAGCTCAGCGATGCCCAGGAGCTTGTCGCCCGAAAATCCGGGTTTGAGAGTTGGCCGGCGCTGATCAAGGGAGTCAGGAGCATGAAAGAATCACCCGCTTCCACCGTTGGTACCTCCGTCATCGTCGCGTCGGAACCTCAGGTCTTCGTCTCGGACCTCGAAGCCGCCAGCGCGTTTTATGTCCACAAACTTGGCTTCAAGGTCGTGTTGTCCTACGGAGAACCGCCCTTCTGGGCTCAGATCGCTCGCGATGGGGGTCGGCTGAACCTGCGAAGGGTCAGCGGGCCCGTGTTCGACAGTGGGTTTCGTTCCAGGGAAGCCGACGCCGTTTCTGCGACAATTACGCTCGACGACGCCAAGCCGCTCTTCCTGGAGTTTCAGAAGGCCGGAGTCGCGTTCCACCAGACATTGAGAACGGAGCCGTGGGGCGCTCGCACGTTCATCGTGCAAGATCTGGATGGAAACCTCATCGCGTTCGCAGGAGGCTAGCGATCTTCTCATCACGCCTTAGAGAAGTATTTCGATTCGCGCGCGTGGCCTGCAAGCGTTGGTTGTGCGGGTTTTTGTTAGTCGTGGTGAAAATGGAAACGGTTTCCGTCGATGTCCCTGACGGTGAACTGCCTTAACCCCCAAGGCTTCTTTTCTAAGGGTTCTACAATGTTCGCACCCAAAGATTTCAACTCGCTGTACGTCGCATCGATATCCTCGGCGAACACCCAGTGAACCGCGGCCTCAAATGGCGGGGTTGTCTTCCGAAGGAATATCGCCACGTTTCCGCGTGACACGGCCCCAATCCCGCCCGGATCGAGCCAGCCAATCTCAAAGCCGAGGGCATCCCGATAGTGCTGCTGCGCGCGTTCAACATCAGTAACCGGCAGTTCTGGCACTGGCTGGCCAATCGACGTTAACGACTGTTTCCTGCTCACGAAGCTCTCCTCTGCGATGGCGCGCTGATGGCGCCCGCATAACTGATAGTAGTCCGACCAAAATATCGCGCCAAGTCCAGCTCGCTCCCAGCCAGGCGACCAGAAGTCCGCTATTTGAGAGCCAGAGTTATCTGCCCCAAGTGGTATGACATGTGGTTGGTTCGACTCAGCAGAACAGCCAAGCGGTTCCGGGTCGGATCTTTGGCATAGTCTTCCTCGGACATTGCGTAGTGCCGCTGCAACCATTCGTCTGCGGGAAGACCTTCAAACTGCGAGAGCAGTTTACCGTTCACTTCGTTCCAATATTTTCTCAGCTCTCCCACAGCGGGCAACTGTGCTGCTGTCTTGTCAGGACTGGAGACGAAGATGGCATCGAGTTCAGGATGCAGTCGCTCGCCCAGACCGAGAATCGGGAACATGGCGTCGTGAATGGCAGTGAGGTGTCCCCATAGATAAATGAGACGGTTCCTCCCCGCTGCGACCTCTTTCAAGAGCTGGTCTTCCGGGAGACTTGAAAATATTTTGTTGGCTCTCTCCACCACGAGTCGCCAGGAATTGATTGCCACCTGCACTGATAATTTGTGGGATGTCATTGATGCAAGCCTCTCTTTGGATTCCTGTCCATTTTTATATCACTCTGGCGGTCAGATCTGGGCTCTGCCGCCGTCAACGAACAGTTCGATACCCGTGACGAAACTGGAGTCCTCTGAAGCCAGGAACAACGCCACCTTTGCGACTTCGTCGGGCTCCCCCATGCGTCCCATGGGGATGGTGGACACAATCCGCGCAATCACCTCCGGAGATTGTCGACTCGCCAGCGGCGTATTGATCGGACCCGGACTGACGACGTTGGAGCGGATACGACGGTCCTTCAGATCTGTAGTCCAGGTTCGCACCAAGGAGCGGATTGCAGCCTTACTCGCGGCGTAGACGCCGAAGGCGGCGGTACCCTTAACACTCGCGACCGAGCCGTTGAGAATGATAGAGCCACCATCCTTCAGGAGCGGCAATGCCTTTTGCACCGTAAACAGCGTTCCCCTCACATTGATGTTGAACAGCTTGTCGAAATGCTCTTCGGTGACGGCGCCGAAGGGAACAAATTCGCCAACGCCGGCGTTGGCGAAAACAATATCAATTCGCCCCTTCACCTTGGCGATGGTCTCGTAGAGACGATCGAGGTCGTCAAGTTTGGCAACGTCTCCCTGAACGCCAGAAACGTTGCTGCCGATTGCTTTCACGGCATCGTCGAGTTCCTTCCGGCGACGGCCCGTGATGAAGACATATGCCCCCTCTTTGGCGAATAGCTTTGCCGTAGCCAACCCAATCCCTTCGGTGCCGCCGGTGATGAGAGCGATCTTGTCTTTAAGCTTGTTGGACACTGTTTTTCTCCGTTGACCTACTTGGACGCCGGCGAGGAGGCTAGGTTCCTCGCTTCCTTGCCCGGTCAGTGTTTGGATGCCGATGAGACCGTTAGGTCGCATAAGTGTTGCCTTCTTGCTGCGACTTTATTGCTGCCGACTTGGAGCTTTATGACACGGTCTACTTCGGACTCCGCTTGCCAGTGCTACCGAGAAACCTTGTAGGTTCTATAGAACGACTAGAACAACTCTGCGTCCTTCAGGTCGACCGATGTACTCACGCATGGTCCGGCCCGCAATCGCTCCCAGCGTGGTAACCGAGCAGTTGAGCAGGAGCTTGGACCAGACAGCCCCTTGAAGATTTGGAGTTACTTTTACATTTACTGCACGACTGAGCCACTGGCGCACCCGTTCGCTTCGCCCGCTTTCGCCCCCGCCAGGCTCTCCTATCAGAAGATAGCCGGCATTGCGTTGCTCGTACATCCCAGGCTTCAGCATGGTGGCGACGAGGTTTGAGAGCCCGCCGAGCACGCATTCGTTCCCGAGCCGACTTGCAAGCGTCTGTGGTACTCCCCGGTTCTAGACCGGAAGCAGAGTCCCCCGGCGCAAGTGGCCGCACGAGGCTCGGCACCACATCAATCGCGCCTTGCGCTTTCGTGGCCAAGACGATTAGCTCGAATTTCGCTGAAACGGAATATTCAGCTAATGGAGCGACCTCTCCGGCGTCGATAGACAAATCACCTCCGATGCCAGTGACGCGCGTGCCGGAGGCTTTGATCCTCAGTGATCACTTCAAAAGCGGCCAACGGAAGGTGCCCGGAACTTCGGATGTTCTACCCTGTTAATCTCTGTTCAGGCAAGTCTAATTGGTGATGGTTCATCCAGATAACACTTCGGCCCCGCAATGGCGTCTACCCGAAAAGGAGAAGAAGTGTCAAAATCGCTACATTCTGCTTACCTCCAAAAGGAGGCCAACCATGGAGGTTCGCCTTTGCACCACCAATCGGCGGAAAGCTCACGTTGCCACCTGTCTTCTGTTGGTATTCTTGGTCGGGCCACCGCGATCTCTCGCACATGCCGAGTGGTATCGCGGCTTGGACTTGGAATCTGGCCTGGCTGACTCCGGCCTTGTGCTCGTCGGGCGCGTCACCGATGTAAGCGAAACCAAGCTTGGCGTGGGAGGCAAGGGCGAGCGCTCTCTGCTGCAATACAAATTCGAACCAGTCTTGGTACTCAAGGGCGTATTCTCGCGCCAATCGCTGTTGCTCACCAGCGACGACCTCGGCACGCAACAATTCACCGACGCTGCGCCTATCGAGCCCGGGCAGTTGCGCCTGCTCGTTCTGGGCCATTCGTTCGCGGGGTACGCGATGCGTCGAGAGGCTCCCAGCCTTGATCAAGCAATACCTCCGCTCCGCGATCCCAACGACGAGTTGCTCGCGACCGTCAAGGTCCTTCTCGCGGTCAATGATAGTTCGGATCGCGCTAAGAAGGTCGCTTTGCTTCTTGATGGGCTCCGAAAAGAAACCGGCGCCCCGGCCATTCCGCTGCTCGTGGCAGTGGAGCGCCGCTCGCTGCTCGCCGCGCAGACATCGGGAGCGGTGGGAAGCATTGCTCCGCACTTGAGTGATCCTTCGCCCGCCGTGCGCGAGCAAGCGGCAAAAACCCTCTACTCGTTGCTCAAAGCGGACTACTTAGACCAACCCAAGCTCCGTGAAGCTGCGGTGAACGCTCTTGCGACATCGATTGCGAGGCCGGACTCGAGTTTCGCTCCTCGCGTCGCTGCGTTCGAAGCGCTCGGCGCCGCAGGACCTGAGGCCTTGGAGACCAAGGCAGTGAAAGTCCAGCTGGATCTTGACCCAGCCGCCACTTT
>Ga0209330_1000878_pt1 | contig 10367 bp, 11 predicted proteins | sample JacPinW_OM2H0_O3_FD_187969 | JGI IMG/M metagenome (GOLD analysis project Ga0209330, IMG submission 187969) | Forest soil microbial communities from Algoma, Ontario, Canada - Jack Pine, Ontario site 1_JW_OM2H0_O3 (SPAdes) (version 2) | ecosystem: Environmental > Terrestrial > Soil > Boreal...
CTTGGTTCCAGACCTCCTCGAACCACTTCCGGATCAGAACTCCCTATTGGTAGACCGCTTTCTGATTCCAGTCGTCAGTTAATGTCGAACGGCGGTTCTGTCCGCGTGCAGCTGCTGCAAGGCCCGTATATTAATTTCGCCGCGCTGAAGTGCCGCGATCCCTTCCGCCGCCGCCCGCGCGGCCGAAAGCGTCGTAACGGTGGGGATACGCGCAGTCACTGCCGCACGCCGGATCGCCCTCTCGTCAAACCATGGCTCCAGCCCGGTGGGGGTATTAATGATGAGATGGATACTCTGGCCCTTGATCAAATCCACCACGTTCGGACGGCCTTCTTTCACTTTGTACACGCGCTCCACTCTCATGCCTGCGGCCTCAATCACATCCCCCGTGCCGGAGGTAGCGACCAGCTTGAAACCCATATCCACAAACTTACGCGCAACTTCCGCAGCGTGGCGTTTGTCATGGTCGGTCACGCTGATAAAGACGGTGCCTTGAGTCGGCAACTTCTGGCCGGCAGCCAATTGCGCCTTGCCGAACGCCTCGCCGAAGCTGTCGCCCACGCCCATCACTTCGCCAGTGGACTTCATCTCTGGCCCCAGCACCGTATCGACGCCCGGAAACTTATTCCACGGAAACACTGGCGACTTCACGTAGTAACAGCTTCCGGTATCGAGATCGGCTCGGCGTTCGATATTTCCTGGGAGAAATTCGCGCAGCTTGCGCCCCGTCATCAACCGTGCCGCAATCTTCGCCATCGGCACGCCGGTCGCCTTCGAAACATAGGGCACCGTGCGCGAAGCGCGCGGATTCACTTCGAGGACGTAAACCGTTCCACCCTCCGAGCCGCCGTTGCCCCGGGGAAGGGCGAACTGAATATTCATCAGCCCCACCACCTTCAGCGCCCGCGCTAACTTGAAGGTGTAATCGCGCATGCGTTCCATCAGTGGCTGGGGAATATCCACTGCCGGCAGCACGCACGAAGAATCGCCGGAGTGAATGCCGGCCTCTTCGATATGTTGCATGATTCCTCCGATCACGACGTCTTCGCCGTCGGAGAGTGCGTCCACATCCACTTCAATCGCATCTTCGAGGAAGTGATCGATCAGCACGGGGCGGTCATGCGAGTACTCAACCGCTTCCTTCATGTACCGAACCACAGACTCCTCGTCGTAGGCAATCACCATGGCGCGACCGCCCAACACGTAAGAGGGTCGCACCACCACTGGATATTCCACGCGCTTGGCGCCTTCAATGGCTTCTTCGAGCGAGGTGGCCATCACTCCTGCGGCTTGCGGAATTTCCAATTCTTCGAGGAGCTTGTTGAAGTGCTTGCGATCTTCAGCCAGGTCGATTGACTCGGGCGAGGTGCCGATAATGTTCACGCCAGCGGCCTTTAGCGGCAGAGCAAGATTCAGCGGCGTCTGCCCTCCGAACTGGACGATCACGCCGCACGCGGCACCTTTCGAGGTCTCGTGCTGATAGATCGCCCACACATCTTCGAACGTGAGCGGCTCGAAGTAGAGACGATCGCTGGTGTCATAGTCGGTGGAGACCGTCTCAGGATTGCAGTTAATCATGATCGTCTCGTAACCATCTTCGTGCAGCGCAAATGATGCGTGACAGCAGCAGTAGTCGAATTCAATTCCCTGCCCGATGCGGTTTGGCCCGCTGCCCAGGATGACAATTTTCTTTTTATCGGTGGGCGCGGCTTCGTCTTCATCCTCGTAAGTCGAGTAAAGATAGGGCGTGAAACTTTCGAATTCTGCCGCGCACGTGTCGACGCGCTTGTATACGGGCAAGACGCCGTGCTTCTTACGCAGATGCCGAACTTTTTCCTGCCCCTCCAGCCGCCAGACGCTTGCCAGCCGCCCGTCCGAGAAGCCCATGCGCTTTGCGTCGCGCAACACTTCGGTTGGAATCGATTCGATCGGATGCTTCTCCAGTTCAAGCTGCATGTCATTAATTTCTTTGAGCTGGTAGAGGAACCACGGATCCATCGAGGTCATCTTAGCGATCTGCTTTACCGTGTGCCCTTGCCGCAGAGCGTACTGGACGTACGCAAGGCGCTCCGGATGCGGCGTCACTAAGCGTTGGGTCAGGATTTTGGGCTCAATCTTGTCACCGCCCACCCGCTTTCCGGTATCGAGCGAGCGTATGCCTTTCATCAGCGCCTCTTTGAAGGTACGTCCGATCGCCATCACTTCGCCGACCGACTTCATCTGCACCCCAAGGCTCTCATCCGCGCCCGGGAATTTTTCGAACTGCCACTTCGGAATTTTCACGACAACATAGTCGAGCGTCGGCTCGAAACATGCCGGAGTCTTGCGCGTGATGTCGTTGGGAATTTCGTCCAGCGTGTAGCCCACGGCAAGCTTCGCGGCAATCTTCGCAATCGGAAATCCCGTGGCCTTCGAGGCGAGCGCCGATGAGCGGGAGACGCGCGGATTCATCTCGATCACAACCATGCGCCCGGTCTCGGGATTCACTCCGAACTGAATATTCGATCCACCCGTATCCACGCCGATCTCGCGGATCACGGCGATCGACGCGTCGCGCATGGCCTGGTACTCGCGATCGGTCAGCGTCTGCGCTGGGGCAACGGTGATCGAATCGCCGGTGTGCACGCCCATCGGATCGAAGTTCTCGATGGAACAAATAATGATGACGTTATCTTTGGTGTCGCGCATCACCTCGAGCTCAAATTCCTTCCACCCCAGCACCGACTCCTCAATCAGCGCCTCGTGCACAGGAGACATATCCAACCCGCGGGTCAGCACCTCGAGAAGCTCTTCGCGGTTATAGGCGATGCCGCCGCCGGAGCCTCCCAGCGTGAACGACGGCCGCACGATTACGGGAAAGCCAATCTTGCCCGCGAATTCCAGCCCATCTTTTGTGCTGTTCACCAGCGCCGACTTGGGCACATCGAGCCCGATCTTCTGCATCGCGTCTTTGAAGAACAGACGGTCTTCGGCTTTCTTAATGGCCGCGACGTTCGCACCAATCAGGCTCACATCATATTTTTCCAGAACGCCGCCGTCAGAAAGTTCGATTGCCAAATTGAGCGCAGTCTGTCCGCCCACCGTAGGTAGTACCGCAAAACCGGTGCCTGGCGATAGTTCCCGCTCGATGCGGATAATCTCTTCCAGATACTCAAGCGTCATGGGCTCGATGTAAGTGCGGTCTGCGATTTCCGGGTCGGTCATGATGGTCGCTGGATTCGAGTTAGCCAGCACCACTTCATAGCCCTCAGACTTGAGCGCCTTGCAAGCCTGCGTGCCGGAGTAATCGAATTCCGCCGACTGCCCAATGACGATGGGGCCGGAGCCGACGATCAGGATTTTCGAGATGTCAGTGCGTTTGGGCATTGGTTATTGAATAGGACAACCGACGAACGGTTTCTCAGTCGGGTTCGCTTGCAAGACGAGATTGATTTCGCAGTCTCGCCTTCACGACAAAACACCCTTAGCGGCGGCTTCAAGCCTCGATTCGGAGCGGGCAGGAAGCGGTACCTGCCGACATCCCCAACTCCCAGATCAAAATGCCCATCTTTATTCGTAGAGATGGCATTCGTAGAGATGGCGCGGTACAAAACAAACTTTTCCTGCTCCTCCGCCCTTTTCAAAACAATCTTCGAATTCACGAACTGCGCGCCGCTTGACTCCTTCAACTGTCCTGCAGCGTGAATCTTTCCCTTGAGTTCGAAATTGGAGCGGACGAATTCTTCACTGCACGGAATCTGTGCGGGCCCCGTTTCCATTTGGGCAAACGCAGCGTTCGCAAACAACACCACCGCGGCAACTATTCTCATTAAGGCCAAATCGTAGCTGTTCGCTGGCCACGCCCTTCTCACCCCTGCCACTCCTCCATCATCTTCACGAAATCTTTGAACAAATAATGCGAATCATGCGGCCCGGGCGCGGCCTCGGGGTGATACTGCACGCTGAACAGCGGCAGATTGCGATGCCGCAAGCCTTCCAAAGTTTGGTCGTTCAGATCAATGTGCGTCAGCTCTACTTCGCTCTCAGGCAACGAATCCGGATCCACGGCAAAGTTATGGTTGTGGGCGGTGATTTCAATCTTTCCCGTGTTCAACTGCTTCACCGGATGATTCCCGCCGTGGTGGCCGAACTTCAGCTTGAAAGTTTTTCCGCCGAGCGCGATGCCGGTAAGCTGGTGCCCCAAGCAAATCCCAAAGATGGGCTGCCGTCCCATAAGGCGCCTTATCGAATCGACCGCATAGGTGCACGGCTCCGGATCGCCCGGGCCATTCGACAAGAAAACTCCATCCGGTTTTAAGGCCAGTACATCTTCGGCCAGAGTCTGCGCCGGCACTACCGTGACGCGACACCCTTCTCCTCGTAACTTACGTAGAATGTTCTGTTTGATCCCAAAGTCGTAAGCTACTACATGAAACCGTGCAGGCTCGTCCTTCACCCCGACCATAGCCACCGGCTCGTGGGAACGCTCGCCCACTTCCCATACGTAAGACCGCTTGGTGCTGACTTCTTTGGCCAGGTCAGTGCCATCCATTTTCGGAATCGATCGAGCCTTGGCCACGAGTTTGTCGGTATCGCTCTCGAGAGTAGAAACCACCCCACGCATCACGCCGTGGTCGCGCAGATGCCGCACCAGGCAACGCGTGTCGATATCGGAAAGCACGGGCACCTTAAACTGTTCCAGGTACTCCTCGGTCACTTGCTGCGAGCGCCAGTTCGAGCTCACTTTCGAGAATTCGCGGACGATCACCCCTTCGATCCACGGACGGGTGGCTTCGTTATCTTCCTGGTTGGTTCCGTAGTTGCCGATCTGAGGATTGGTCAGGACGACGATTTGTCCCGAGTAGGAGGGGTCGGTGAAAATTTCCTGGTAGCCAGTGATGGAAGTATTAAAAACGACTTCGCCGTAGCATTCGCCTTTGGCGCCGTAGCCTTTGCCTCGGAAGATTTTGCCATCTTCCAGCGCAAGGATTGCCTGCATTCTCGCTCCAATGTATGGATCTGCAGAATTTTATCAGGGATTAAGGTCAGGGCCAAGCACGGAACTCAGTCTGGGTGTGGAAATCTCGCGTATTCGGAATTCATAGCGTGCGGCAAGCCTGAGTCTAGCGAACTCTTCCCAGCTTATCCATGGGCCAATATCCAAACACAGCCTTGCCGTAGATATAACTTTGATTCACTGGGCCGAAATCGCGGCTGTCGTTCGACATCGAGCGATGATCTCCGAGCACGAGATAACACTGCGGTGGCACGACCGTCTCCGGATATGACCGCGAGTCGGCGTAGGCGGGCGGCACGTAATCCTCATCCAAAGCCTCGCCGTTCACATACACCTGGCCGCCATCGATGCGAATGCGATCTCCAGCCACCCCAATCACTCGCTTGATATAGCTTTTCGATGGGTCGCGCGGATAACGGAATACGACTATATCGCCCCGCGAAATCGGTTCCAGCCGGTACACGAACTTGTTGACGAAGATTCGCTCCTGATCTTCGAGCGAGGGCATCATGCTGGTGCCTTCGACTTTCACCGGCTGATAGATGAAGACAATAATGAATGCGGAAATCGCCAGTGAAATAATCAGGTCACGTAACCACACTCCCAAAGCTGGACGCAGGCGTGCTCCCGCATCCGCCACTCCGCCCTGTGCTGCTACCGGAAGTGGCGGCAGGGCTGATGTCTCTGTTCCTGGGTTTTGTGTCTGTGACATGCGATTCTTATTGTATACAGATCACTCCACAGCCGACACTGTAGCGCCTTTTCCTTGATGCTACTCCTCAGTCAGTTCGGTGCTGCGGGGGGGGCGTCTCGCCCCAATTACGAAAGCAGGATAAAATGAGGTCTCAGGAGATCTCTATGGCCATGACCCGATTCTTTCGCCACAAGTTTGTGCACCGCGCTGTTACTCTCGCCTTACTTTTATTCGTGACCATGACCATGACCTCGCTTTGGGCGGCCCCTCAGGAGGAAGACGGATCGGGCATTCCTGCTTACAACGCCGGCCCTCCACCCAAAGGAACCAAACTCCCTGCAATCCTTACGAAGGATCAACTTTGGGGAGCGGATGCGCAGTATCCGTATCAAATGCATGCTTACGAGCTGGCATCGAAGATTCCCGCGGTCCTCCACCAACAGCCCTGCTACTGTTACTGCGACCGCATGGGCCACAACAGCCTACATAGCTGCTTTGAAAGCACGCATGGCGCACGCTGTGCCACTTGCCTGAAGGAAGTCTACTATTCTTACCAGCAGCATCAGGCAGGGAAAACTGCGACTCAGATTCGCGCCGGCATCATCAAGGGAGAATGGAAGCAGATTGATCTGGAGTCAGCCACGACGATCAACTGAGTGCTCTGGCCGAGGTATTTATAGGGAAACTAAAGAAGGACCATCCTCACTGGTGTATTTCTCGGTACCGGCGTCCCCCAGAATTGCCCTCGCCCCGTCCTTTGAGTGATACTTGAGGATCAGTTCTTTGAGGTTCATGCTTAAGGAGTACTCATTACGACGAGCACAGGAAAAATTCTTCACATGGCTCAAAAGGCTAACCCTAAGAAGTCATCTGTAGCGGACGACCCACGCGCTGCGCAAGCCCTTCAGCACTATGAATCCGGGCTGCGCGCCCTTCAGGAGCACAAGTTCGACAAGGCCAAACCACTGTTTCAGAAAGTGTTGGCCGGGGGCAGCAAGGAATTGGGCGACCGCGCTTCCATCCATCTCAGCATTTGCAATCAACATCTCGAGCGCTCGACCACCAATCAGTTCAAGACAGTCGAAGAGCATTTCGATTACGCCGTCTCCCTGATGAATGTCGGCGATTACGTCACCGCTCGCGAGCATATCGAGAAACTTGTAAAGCAGGCGCCCAAAACTGATTTCGTTATTTACGGCCTAGCGGCACTCGATTGTCTGACCGGCCACGTGGAAGACTCGCTCAAGCATCTCGATGAGGCCCTGCGTTTGAATGCCAGTCTGCGCTACCAGGCGCGGAACGACTCCGATTTCCACAACCTGGCCGAAGATCCCCGTTTCACGGAGTTGTTGTACCCGGATCCCGCTGCCGACCTCGCTTCAGCGGAAGGCTCCTTCCGGGAAGACGAATCGTTTTAGGCCGCAATCGAGATTCACTCGATGGAGACCAAAACTGCTGCGCCCTTGCCTCTGGATAAGACTCCCCGCGAACGCGGCCTGCGCGTTGTCGCCATCGGTGGCGGCACCGGGCTATCCACTCTGCTTAAGGGGCTCAAACTCTTCGCGCTCACCCCCGCGGAATTGATGGCTGCGCTTCCGGCCGCGCCCGTCATCAGGGATCTTTGCGCCGTGGTTACCGTAAGCGACGACGGCGGTTCCAGCGGACGCTTGCGCAAAGAACTCAACATGCTTCCGCCGGGCGATATCCGGAACTGCATCGTCGCCCTCAGCGAGGATGAAGCTCTGCTTTCCCAACTCTTCCAGCATCGCTTCAATAAAGGATCCGGTCTGGAAGGCCACAGTTTCGGCAATCTATTTCTGGCGGCGCTGACTTCCATCACTCACGACTTTTCTGAAGCCGTGCGCCTTTCCTCGGAAATTCTGGTCACCCGCGGTCATATCCACCCTGCCACCACTTCGAACATCGAACTAGAGGCCCTGATGGAAGATGGCACGCGGGTACGCGGCGAGACCAACATCACGGCCAGCAAAGTCCGTATCCATGAACTCTTCCTAGTTCCCCCCGATGTCGACCCTTTGCCGCAAACGCTCGACGCCATCGCCCGTGCCGACATCATCAGCATCGGTCCCGGTTCGCTCTTCACCAGCCTTATCCCTAACCTTCTGGTGCATGGCATAGCCGATGCCATTGTCGACTCTCCAGCCACGAAGGTTTACATCTGCAATTTGATGACGCAGGCTAACGAGAGCCTGGGTCTTACGGCCGCCGATCATATTCGCGCACTCAATCGTCACGCCGGCCAACAGATCTTCGATTATGCCCTGATCAACCGCACACCTGTATCCGACGAACTCAAGACCAAGTACGCACTGGAGGGCGCGTGCCAGATTGTCGCCGATCTCGACGCCATCGAGGCTCTGGGCGTGATCCCGGTGCTGGGAGATTATCTGGAAGAGGGCGACGTAGCCCGCCACAACACCGCGTGCGTGGCCCGCGATTTAATACAACTTAGATCTCAGCCCCGGGGCGAGAGCAAGGCGCGATCCGGGGTTAAGCCCTAGCACCCGGCAGTCATCAATTCCCTCTTTCCGAACCCACTTGGCAATCGCTAAAATGCCCATATGGAACTGACTCGGTCAACCTGGAACCATGGATTCCGAAAAAGAACAAAATCGCAAACGATTGCTTGTGTGCTCTTGCTTCTGGCCTTAGCGGGTGTGGCCCCCGCACAGCGGGACAAAGTTGAAGATCCGACTGCCGTTCTGAATTTTCTCGTGATAAAAGACGATAACGGCAAACCGGTGCGAAGTGCCGCCGTGATCATGCATCCCGTAAGCGCGGGTGGCAAACAAAGCCGGGGTGGACTCGAACTCAAAACTGATGCAGATGGCAAGGCCAGCTTTGACGGCATCCCCTACGGCAAACTGCGTGTGCAGATCCTGGCTAGCGGATTCCAGACTTTCGGCGAAGACTATGACGTGGACCGGGCTAAATTGAGTTTCACGATCAAGCTAAAACGTCCGCAAGGGCAGTATTCCATCTATCAGGATCATCCCGAAGAAAAACATGACGACAAAACTCCGCCCCCGGATCCAAATGCAAAGCCGCAGTAGACCGGGCTCTTCGAGCACAGTTACAAATCCGATTGGTTGCTGGATGTCAAATCTGACTACCGAGTAGAATCTTGCGATGCCTTACCTTTTGAAGACCGAGCCTACCGTATATTCCTTTGCCGATTTGCAGCGGGAACAGACAACTATATGGGATGGTGTCACCAATCCTGTCGCGCTCAAGAACCTCCGCGCCATGAAGCCGGGAGAACGATTAATCGTCTACCACACGGGAGACGAGAAAAGCGCGGTGGGCACCGCGTCAGTTGTGTCGGTAGATCCGAGCGATCCCAAAAATCCACAGGTGAAACTCAAAGTGGGGAAGCCGCTCGGTAAGCCGGTTTCCCTGGCAGAAATGAAAGCGAAGAAGCTTTTTGCTGAGTCTCCCTTGGTGCGGCAGGGACGTTTGAGCGTCGTGCCGCTAACGGAGCAGCAATACGAGTGGCTAACTGAGGGATGATCTTTTCGCTTTGCTTGTGCGATCGTTGACCCGCCGGATCTTCCCGGCGGGTTCCTAACATGGTGGCCGCGGTTCCCTTCTGTCCTAAGTCCAATTTCTCGCAACTCCTACTGCGGACGGTTGTCCGGAGGTTTAGGTGCGTTCTGGTTTGCGTAGTTCTTGTTAGCCAGAGGTTTGTCGCGCGGCAAATCGTATCTGTAGCTTGCCGATGAAGGTGTGTCGGAATGGTCAATCGGCTTCATCGCGACCACTTGATAGTGCCTCATCTTATGGTCGCCGTCCGGGATACGCATGTCAATTTTGTCCTTCTGGACTTTGAATTCGCCTTCTTGGCCTACCGGAAGCAGGACGGGATGTTTATCCAGCGGGCGCACATGATACTCCATATCGTCGGTACGGAGCATATATTGCGGGCAGAGTTTTTCGTCAGAATTCACGTGCGTAACCCCAACCGAGGCCCAGACGCTGCCCAGGCCGGTCAGTCCACGCTCGTGTGCGCCGCAAGGGACAGCTTCCATCTTCTCAATCATGGCACGACTAGCGTGTTTCTTCTTGTCGCCCGCAAATCCGGGAAGTACAAGAAGAAGCGTGAGCATTGAGATCAGTCGCACGTTGCGATTCATTTAATCCTCCGTTGGCTTTTTGCTGCCGGTTGCGAATACCTACCAGACCGGGAAGCAAGGGCCGCTAAACGGCCCTTGCTTCACGATCGCCCTTATCTTCTACTTATACTTGGCTACTTCGCTTTAGATTCGCTCGCCACTTTCGTCGAGCCGTGCGCATTGAACTGTTGCGCCGACTGAAGAAAACTCTGCGGGTTCTCGCTCAGTTCTTCGTGTACTTGAGGATGCGCTTTCAGATAATCGTTCAACGCAGGATGATTCTCGAGGTACTCCTGGTTGCTGGCGAGCGAAGGATTCTTGGAAAGTTCGCCAGCGATGTTGCTGTGCCCTTCCATGAACTCGTTGAAGCTGGAGAGTTCGCCGCCAGTTACATCCCGGTCGCGACGCGCGTTAAAGTCTTCGCGGCGGTCAAAGCGCTCCTCCTGATGCATGAAGGCATTCGGATTCTCCTTGTACTCCTCGCGAAGTTCCGGATGATCGGCCAGGAACTGTTGCAGATCCGGGTGGCTTTGCACAAACTGCT
>Ga0209330_1000879_pt1 | contig 10360 bp, 9 predicted proteins | sample JacPinW_OM2H0_O3_FD_187969 | JGI IMG/M metagenome (GOLD analysis project Ga0209330, IMG submission 187969) | Forest soil microbial communities from Algoma, Ontario, Canada - Jack Pine, Ontario site 1_JW_OM2H0_O3 (SPAdes) (version 2) | ecosystem: Environmental > Terrestrial > Soil > Boreal...
CGACTCCACCTGAACCGCCAGTTCGCGTGCGTGCTGTTGCGCCGCCGTCGCCGCATTCCTTGCCTCGCCCAATGCCAAGCGCATCCGCTCGCGGTCCTGCTCGAGCTCCATGCGCTGCGGTTCAAGCGCCGCGAGCGCATCGATCGCGGTCTCCATGCGCGCGCGCGATGCGCGTAGCTCGGATTCGCTGCGCGATAATTCCACGCGCACATCGGCAAGCTCGGATTCCAGCTGCTCCAAGCGGCGCGCCGCATCGTCGGTGCGCGACTGGGCGGAGCTCAGTTCGGCGCGGCGATCCACGTGCTCGCGGTGCAGCCGATTCACTTCCGTCTGGCAGCGCTCGCGGCGGTCTTCGTGGTCGCGGACCCGTTCACGGGTATCTTCCAGACGAACTTCCAGTTCATGGACCTCGCCCGCAAGCGAATCGACCTGGGCGCCAATGGCACGCAGGCTTTCCTCGCGCTCGATCACTCCGGCGTGCGCATCCGCGTCGCGCGACACGCGCAACCAGTCGTTGCCCAGCCAAATTCCATCGCGAGTGACCACAGACTCGCCGGCTTTGAGCTGGCGCCGCAGCTTGAGCGCATCGCTCAAGCTGTCGGCGGTCAACACCGCTGACAGGACCGAGCCGAGCACGGTCGCGCCTTGCACCTTTGCCTGCAACGAGGCGGCCGCGTGGGCGCCGCCGGCGCCATCGCCCATGCTCACGACCGCCAAATACCCGCCGTCGAAGCTTGCCAACAGGTCCGTGACGCTGTCGAGGCCATCGACGCACACTGCCTCGAGGTAGGAGCCCAATACGGTTTCGACGGCGCGTTCCCAACCCTTGTCGACCCGCAACTGCTGCGCAACCCGTGGCAAGCGATCGAGCGACTGAGACTTGAGCCATTGCGTGACCCGGCCGGAGGCTTTGCCGAGCGCAGCCTGCTGCAGCGCTTCGGTCGAGACCCGCTCTCCCTGTACCTGCTGTAAGCGGGCACGCAGCGTGTTGAGCGACTGACTCTGTTCGCGCTCGCGTTCCCGCGTCGATGAGATCTCGGACAACAGTTCTTGCAATTCTGCCGCCGCGCTTTCGCCCGCTGCGCGCGCCGCATCGGCGCGCTCGGCGAGGGTTTCCAGCGCCGCCGGCGGCTGGTGCTGCGCAAAGGCTTCGCGCTCCGATTCTTGGCGCTCTTGCTGCTGCAGCAGCCGCCGTTGCTGGCTTTCCAGCTGCTCGATACGCGCCCGTTCCACCTGCGTCTCGCGCTGCCCCAGCGCCACCGCTTGAGCGTGGTTGTCCCAGGTGAACTGCCACGATGTCAGCGCCTGCTCGCAACGCTCGAGCGCTTGAGATGCGACTCGTTCGCGATCGTGCGCCTCGTCCAAGCCGGGCACCATGGTCGACAGCTCCATGGACAGCGATTCCAGCTGCACCCGGTCAAGCTGCACGACGCGGTCAAGCTCGGCGGTCTGCGCGTCAATTTGCTCAATGTCGGCGCGCTGGCGCAAGCGCAACTCGCGGGCGTACTCGATGCCTTGCTCGATCCGCGTCACTTCGGCGCCGGCCTCGTAATAGCGGCCTTGAATCGCATTGAGCGCATCGGCTTTCGCGGATTGGTCCGCGCGAATGCGTTCGATCCGTGCTTCGGCTTCACGCAAATCCGCGAGCACGGCTTGCATCGCGGTCTCGCAGCCGGATGTCGCTGCATCGCGAACCGCGGCTTCCAAATCGAGACTTTGCAGCCGCAGTGCCAGCAATTCGGCGAACAGCTTGCGCTCCTCCTCTTTGAGCGTCTGATAGCGGCGCGCGGTGGCGGCTTGACGCTGCAAGTGGCGGATTTGTTTTTCCACCTCTTCGCGCAAATCGTTCAGCCGATCCAGATTCTCGCGAGTGTGTCCGATGCGGCTTTCCGTCTCGCGGCGCCGCTCTTTGTAGCGGGAAATGCCCGCCGCCTCCTCCAGGAAAGCACGCAAGTCGTCGGGCCGCGCCTCGATCACCCGCGAGATCATGCCCTGCTCGATGATGGCGTAGCTGCGGGTACCTAGACCCGTGCCGAGAAACAGCTGAGTGATGTCCTTGCGGCGCACTTTGAGGCTGTTTATAAAATAGTCGGAGGTGCCATCGCGGCTCACCGCGCGCTTCAGCGCGACCTCGTTGTAGCTCGCGTAAGGGCCGCCGATCTTGCCGTCGGAATTATCGAACACCAATTCCACCGACGCTTGACCCAAGGGCTTACGCGATGCGGAGCCGTTGAAAATCACGTCGGCCATCGATTCGCCGCGCAAATGCTTCGCGGAGATCTCCCCCATCACCCAGCGCACGGCATCGATGATGTTGGATTTGCCGCATCCATTCGGACCCACCACGCCCGTCAGGCTGCTGGGAAAGGTAACGGTCGTTGGATCAACGAACGATTTGAAGCCGGCAATTTTCAGTTTCGTTAAACGCATTGTTCACGCGGTGTCGTGGGCCACTTGTGGCGCGTAGTGTAAAGTAAACGTCACATAGGTAAACCCCTTAACAGCGCCCGATTCCATGACAGAACCCACCTCGCGTCTTGAAGTCTTTGACAATCCCGCCCCCGAGCGGGACTACACCATCCGGATGAGCATCCCGGAGTTCACCTGCCTGTGCCCGAAAACCGGCCAGCCCGACTTTGCGACGCTCGAGCTCGAGTACGTGCCACACCTGCGATGCGTCGAGTTGAAGTCGCTGAAACTCTACATCTGGTCATTCCGCAACCGCGGCGCATTCCACGAAGCAGTGACCAACGAGATCCTGCAGGATTTGGTGGCGGCGACGGCCCCCCGATTCATGAGAATTTTGGCCAAATTCAACGTGCGCGGGGGCATTTACACCACGGTGGTGGCGGAACACCGCGCTTCCGGCTGGCTCCCCGCCGCGCCGGTGCAACTGCCATAGCGGGGCAAGCTCAGCCGTGTAGTCCTCAAGCGCCCCTGAGGCCGCAAAGTTTTGCTTTGTAATCATAGCCTTAACCTCGCAAAATATGTTTTGCCGCCGCTCTGTACACGCCTGAATGCGTCGGTATAATCGCGCGCTCTTTCGTTAGGAGGCGGAAACTACAAAATGCCCTCGAAGAAACCCAATAAAGCGGCTAAGCGGCCAGGTAAGGCGACACCCAAAAAAGCGACTCATAAAGCAGCCGCTCCTAAGAAGGCGGCGCGGCCGCCGACGAAAGCAAAGCCAATCGCCACATCGAAGGTAACTGTGAAACCGACCAAACCCGCAACTAAACCCGTGAGCGCAAAACCTGCGATCACAAAAGCACCACAGGCAAAGCCTGCGGCGCTCAAGCCCGTGCCGTCACCGGCGCCGAAAGTCCCAGCCGAAAAAATTGCACCCATAAAATTCGATCCTCGCCCGCTGGTCATGCCGGTGCGCGTGCAGCCCATCGACGAAGACGGCGATATCGAGGGCTCAGCTTCCGCGAGCCTGCTCGCCGGCCCACGCAATGTGAAGCCCTATATTGCCCGCCGCGGCGAGCAATACATGAACAAGGAGCAGTTGGAGCACTTTGCTCGCATTCTGCAAACTTGGAAACGAGACCTCATGGTAGAGGTTGATCGCACCGTGCTGCACATGAAGGATGAGGCCGCCAACTTTCCTGACCCCAACGACCGCGCCACCCAAGAGGAAGAGTTCAGCCTCGAGCTCCGGACACGTGACCGGGAGCGTAAGTTGATCCGCAAAATCGACGAAGCCCTCAAGCGCATCGAAGACGGCTCGTACGGCTATTGCTTGGAAACCGGCGAAGAGATCGGGATCAAACGATTGGAAGCCCGTCCTGTCGCGACTCTCTCGGTCGAAGCCCAGGAGCGGCGCGAGCGCCGCGAAAAGCAATACGGCGACCGCGACGACCGGTACCGATAGCCCCGCGAGGAACGATGCCGGCAGGCCTGCGGCGCCCTATGTAGGTCGGTTTGCGCCGACCCCATCGGGCGATCTGCACTTGGGCTCGCTCTACGCGGCGGTCGCGAGCTACCTGGACGCGCGCGCGCACGGCGGTCGTTGGCTGCTGCGCATCGAGGATCTCGACCGTCCACGAGAGATCGCCGGATCGGCGGATGGGATACTGCACACCTTGGAGCAGTTCGGCTTCGAATGGGACGGAGCCGTCACACGCCAATATGATCGTGCCGAGCGCTACGAAGAGGCGCTCGGCGCCTTGCACGCACAAGGACGAACCTTCGCCTGCTGTTGCAGCCGGGCGCAACTACGTGCGCAGTTCGAGGATGAGCTGCGATATCCCGGTACTTGCCGCGCCCGGCAGATCGCCCCCGATACACCGGCCGCAATCCGTGTGCGGGTCGACGCCGGATACGTGCTGTTCACCGACCGCATCCAAGGCACGTATCGACAAGACGTGGCGGACGCCGTCGGCGATTTTATCTTGAAGCGCCGCGATGAGATCTATGCGTACGTCCTCGCCGTGACCGTTGATGACGCCGCGCAGGGCGTCACCCACATCGTCCGCGGCGCCGACCTTTTGGACAACACGCCTCGCCAAATCTATCTACAGCGGCTATTGGGACTACCCGAACCCAGCTATGCACATGTGCCGGTTCTGACGGAAGCCGGTGGCGGCAAGCTCGCCAAATCGCGCCGCAGCGTGCGCCTAACCGCCGATTCGCCCCTACCGCAGCTGTGTGCAGTCTTTTCATTGCTGGGACTGGCCCCTCCGTCATCGCTTGCCTCGGCCGCAATCTCCGCTGCGTGGCGTTGGGCGATCGGCCAATGGGACCTCCGCAAGGTCCCCAAACGCCTCGATTTGCCCGTAAACGGCTAATAATCTTAAGAAAAAATGCCGATTTGCCTTAGCGCTGCATTGCGCTATTCTTTGTGTTGCAGTTCTAATGATAGATCAGACGTGGACTGGCACGGACCGGCATCCTCCGGTGGTACCAGCCAACACGAGCGAGGAGCCCCATGAGCGAACCGCGAGTGATTAAGAAATATCCGAATCGCCGCCTCTATGACACGGTCGAGAGCCGGTACATCACCCTGGCTGACGTCAGACGCCTGGTGGTCGAGCGGATTGAATTCGTCGTTGTCGACAAGAAAAACAGTGCCGACATTACGCGCAGTATTTTGCTGCAAGTCATTGCCGAACAAGAGCACTTGGCTGAGCCGATCTTGAGCCAGGAATTCATGGTCAGCGTGATTCGCTCTTACGGCACGGGTCTGCAAGGCCAGGTGAGTGCGCACTTGGAACAGAGTCTCAAGCAGCTCGTAAGCCAGCAGCCAACGCCGCCACTTCGGGATCGCGTAAAGACCATGGCCGGCGGCGAAGCGCCGCGGCCGCGAGTCACGTCGAATTTAACTAGAGACGGGTAGTCGCTCGGCACCGTGAATTTGAGCAGCGCTCAAAGTCACGGTGCCGCAGGATGAGGGCCGACTACGCTGCGTCGACGTTGCGCATCGAGAGCCGTACGCGGCCCTGCCGGTCAACTTCCAGCACCTTGACGCGCACCACGTCGCCTTCCTTGAGCTTATCGCCGACGCGCTCAACACGCTCCTCGGAAATTTGCGAGATGTGGACCAGACCGTCACGGCCGGGCAGGATCGTCACGAAGGCGCCGAAATCCATCAGTCGCGCGACCTTGCCTTCATACACCCGGCCGACTTCGACATCCGCGGTGATCAATTCGATGCGACGCTGCGCCTCGCGGCCCGCCGCACCCTGCACCGAGGCTATTTTCACGGTGCCGTCGTTCTCGATATCGATCGAGGTCCCGGTCTCTTCGGTGATCTGACGGATGACCGCGCCGCCCTTGCCGATCACATCGCGGATCTTCTCCGGATCGATCTTCAAGGTAATGATGGTTGGCGCCCATTCCGACATGTTCTCGCGAGGCTTGGAGAGGACCTTGTTCATTTCGCCTAAAATGTGCAAGCGGCCGTCGCGCGCCTGATCCAATGCGACCTTCATGATCTCGCGCGTGATGCTCGTGATCTTGATGTCCATCTGCAGCGCGGTGATGCCATCTTTGGTGCCCGCCACCTTGAAATCCATGTCGCCGAGATGATCCTCGTCGCCCAAAATATCCGTCAGCACTTGGAATCGATCGCCTTCCTTGACCAATCCCATCGCCACGCCCGCAACCGGCGCCTTGATCGGCACGCCGGCGTCCATGAGCGCGAGGCTGGTGCCGCACACCGAAGCCATGGAGCTCGAGCCGTTGGACTCGAGAATCTCGGAGACGACGCGTATGACATACGGAAATTTATCGACGCCGGGCATGACCGCTTTCACGCCGCGCTTTGCCAGGTTGCCGTGGCCGATTTCGCGCCGCTTCGGCGAGCCCATCATGCCGGTCTCGCCGACGCTGAAGGGAGGGAAATTGTAGTGCAGCATGAAGGGCTCTTTGCGCTCGCCGGTCAAGCCGTCGATGATTTGCGCATCCCGTCCGGTGCCCAACGTGGTCACGACCAGGGCTTGAGTTTCTCCGCGGGTGAACAGCGCCGATCCGTGGGTTCGCGCCAGCACGCCGGTTCGAATGTTGATGGCGCGTACCGTCTTGGTATCGCGTCCATCGATTCTCGGCTGTCCGTCGAGAATCTTCGCACGCACCAGCCGGTATTCCAGGTTGGAAAACTCCGCGCCCACCTGCTCGGCCGTAAACTTCGGGGTCTCGCCCTTGCTCAAGGCCTCGACCGCTGCGTTCTTGATCTCCTTGATCTTGGCGTAACGCGCCATCTTTTCGGTGACGGTGTACGCGGCCGCGACAGCCGACTCGGCGTATGCGTTGACGGCCGACTGCAGTTCCTTGTTCGGTTCCGGCGCGACCCAGCTCCATTTCGGCTTGCCCGCTTCCGCCGCCAGTTCGTTGATGGCATTGATGGCGATCTGCATTTGCTCGTGGCCGAAGGTCACGGCACCGAGCATGACCTCTTCGTTGAGACCGTCGGCTTCCGATTCCACCATCAACACGCCTTCTTTCGTGCCGGCCACAACCAGGTCCAGCTTCGAGGTCGTCAATTGCGTCGCGGTCGGGTTCAAGACGTACTTGCCGTCGATGTAGCCGACGCGCGCGGCGCCGATGGGACCCAAGAACGGCATTCCCGAAATTGCCAGCGCCGCGGAGGCGCCGATCAAGGAGGCAATATCCGGATCCACTTCAGCATTCACGGAGATTACGGAGGCGACGACTTGCACGTCGTTGATGAACCCTTCCGGGAACAGCGGCCGAATCGGCCGGTCGATGAGCCGCGAGGTGAGCGTTTCCTTTTCGGTGGGCCGTCCCTCGCGCTTGAAGAATCCGCCGGGGATGCGGCCCGCGGCGTACGTCTTTTCTTGATAATTCACAGTGAGCGGGAAAAAATCGCGTCCCGGCGTTGCCTTCTTCAGGCCCACGGCGGTCACCAAGACCACGGTCTCGCTCATGGTCACCAGAACTGCACCATCGGCCTGGCGGGCAAGTTCGCCCGTCTCGAGGGTTACCGTGTGATCCCCGTATTTAAAACTTTTTTTGATAGCGCTCACTTAGAGCCCCTTTGCGTAATCCGAAGTGAAAGACGCAGGCGCGAAACTTGTGCACCTGCAGCGGCGCCTGTTAGCGGCGTAAACCTAGGCGTTCGACCAATTGCGTGTACTTGTCCGGAGTTCTGCTCTTCAAGTAATCGAGCAGCTTGCGGCGCTGATTGACCATCTTGAGCAGCCCGCGGCGCGATGCATGGTCGGCTTTGTGCGTGGTGAAATGCTGGCTCAAGCCGTTAATGCGCTCGGACAACAAGGCAATTTGAACTTCGGGAGATCCGGTATCTTGCGCGCTGCGCTGAAATTTACCGACGACGCCCGTCTTTTCTTCACGAGTAAGTGGCATTGAAATCGAACCCTCAATCAATAACTTAGGACCTTTTAAGAAGCCGCGCATTGTACGCGTCGCGGCACCCCGCCTCAAGCACGATTCGTCGCCGCCGAAATGAGGCGCAGCGGCCTGAGATTACCGGCCGCCTGAATTTCGCCCAAGCCCAAAAACCCTAGGTCTGCCGCGTAGATACGCACCAATCCCGGGATTCCGACGGCTTTGAGCGACTGGCCCTGGCGCAGCGCGCTCACCCCCCCGGCCGGCAAGTCAAAGCGCCGCCAGGCGCTTAAGGCCGCGTCCACCGGCAGCAGGACCTTGTAGCGCTCCTCCAGGGTCATGGCCTCCAGAGCCTCGAACGACCATTGGGGTTCAGCGACAAATGGGGCCACCGCGAGTCTGCGCAGGGCCGCCAAATGGCCGATGGTCTGAAGCTGTGTCGCCAGATCTTCGGCAAGTACGCGAATATAGGCGCCCTTCGTGCAGCGCACATCGAAGGACAGATCGGGCGCCTGCCAATCGAGCAGCTTGAGCTCGTGAATGGTGATGGCGCGCGCCGCGCGCTCGCGCGTGATGCCGGCGCGCGCATATTCATACAACGGTTTGCCGTCCTGCTTCAGCGCGGAATGCATGGGCGGAATCTGCTGGTAGTCGCGCGGAAAAGCGGCCAGCGCGGCTTGCAAGTTCTCGAGAGAGAACGCCGGCAGCTCGCGCGTCTCGATCACCGCGGACTCGCGATCCGCACTCGGCGTGCGTTCGCCGAGCCGCACCGTCACGCGATAAGTCTTGTCGGCTTCCAACAATTGCGTGCCGAACTTGGTGGCTTCGCCGAAGCAAATCGGCAGGAGGCCCGACGCGAGCGGGTCGAGCGACCCGGTATGTCCGGCCTTGCGCGCGTTGAACAGTCGCTTGACGCGTGCAACCGCCCCCGCCGAAGTGAGGTCAAGCGGCTTGTCCAGCAGAAGAATGCCATGAATGTCGACGGGCATTTTCAGCCCTCGTCGATTATATGGTCGTGCTCATCCGGGCTCGCATCGCTCCCCGGCGCGGGCGTGCCCACGGCGGGCGTTCCCACGCCGGAACCTTCCGGTTTTTTCAATGAGTCGATCAACTGGGTCAAGCGCACGCCATGCTCGATCGTGGTGTCGAGTTCGAAGGTCAAGGTGGGCGTATAGCGAATCATCAGCGCCTTCGATAAGGCGTTGCGCAGGAAGCCCGCCGCGCTCGTCAGTCCCTGCTGCACCTTCGGGTCCGGCCCGTCCTTGCCGAATACCAGGTAGTAAACCCGGGCGGTGCGCAGATCCCCGGTGACGTTGACCGCGGTGATCGTGACGTTGCCGATACGCTCGTCCTTGACGTCGCGCCGCAACAGTTCCGTGAGCTCGCGCTGGATCTGCTCGCCGAGGCGTTTGGCCCGCTGGTTGTCTTGTTTAGGCATTCAGTCCCTTGCTCACTGCGCCTTACAAAGTTCGAGCAATTTCGACCCTCGAGTAGCACTCGATCTGATCCTTTTCCTGGACGTCGCTGTAATTCTTCACGCCGATGCCGCACTCGGTACCGGCGCGCACTTCGGTGACATCGTCTTTGAAGCGCTTCAAGGATTCCAACGCCCCCTCGAAAATCACCACGTTGTTTCGCAGCACGCGGATCGGGAAGTTGCGGCGAACATAGCCGTCGATGACCATGCAACCGGCCACCGTTCCGAATTTGCTCGAGCGGAATACGCTGCGGACCTCGGCCAAGCCGACGATTTGCTCTTTGACCTCCGGCGACAGCATCCCCGTCAGCACGGCTTTGATGTCATCGATGGCTTCATAGATGATGCTGTAGTAGCGCACATCCACGCCATGATCCTTGATGGCCGCGCGTGCCGCTGCATCGCCGCGCACGTTGAAGGCGATAATGCGCGCCTTGGATGCGGCTGCCAGGGTCACGTCCGATTCAGTGAGTCCACCGACCCCGGAGGCAACGATATTCACCGCGACCTCGGCCGTCGATAAGCCATTCAAGGAATCGCGTAAGGCTTCGGCGCTGCCCTGCACATCGGCTTTCACCAAGATCTGCACCAGGTCGGCCTTGCTCTCGCCCATGGTCGAGAACACGTCCTGCATGTTGGTGGCTTTGGCGGCCAACTTCACATCGCGTGATTTCGATTGACGATGCGTCGCCACTTCGCGGGCCTTGCGTTCGCTCTCCACTACGAGCAATTCATCACCCGCGTTCGGCGCGCCGGAGAGTCCCAGCACGACCACCGGGATGGAGGGACCGGCCGAATCGACCGCATGTCCGGCCTCATCGAACAACGCACGCACGCGCCCGAATTCCTGGCCGATCAGCAGCGGATCGCCTAGTTTCAAGGTGCCGCGCAATACCAATACGGTTGCCACCGCGCCGCGGCCCTTTTCCAGGCTCGATTCGATTACGTAGCCGGCGGCAAGGCCGGCGGTCGGCGCCTTGAGCTCGAGCACTTCCGCCTGCAACAAAATGCTGTCGAGAAGCTGATCCACCCCTAAGCCGGTGCGCGCCGATACCGGCACGAAAATGTTTTCACCGC
>Ga0209330_1000880_pt1 | contig 10355 bp, 7 predicted proteins | sample JacPinW_OM2H0_O3_FD_187969 | JGI IMG/M metagenome (GOLD analysis project Ga0209330, IMG submission 187969) | Forest soil microbial communities from Algoma, Ontario, Canada - Jack Pine, Ontario site 1_JW_OM2H0_O3 (SPAdes) (version 2) | ecosystem: Environmental > Terrestrial > Soil > Boreal...
CATCCCGCGACAAAAACGTTTCTGGCGCTGCGGACAGCGGTGAATCGAGAAGAGGAGGAACTCGGGCAGTTTCTTTCGCGGACCCCTGCCACTTTAGCTTCAGGAGGACGGTTAATCGTCCTCAGTTACCATTCGCTGGAAGATCGCATGGTGAAGCACGAATTCCAGCGGCTTGCGCGCGAGAGAAGTTTTCGCGTGCTGACCAAGAAAGTGATTCTGCCCGGCGACGAGGAAATCAGGAACAATCCGCGTTCCCGGAGCGCAAAGATGCGGGTAGCGGAGAAAGTGGCGACGGCGGAAAGCTCGGCGCCTGAGGCGTGGTCATGATCGAATATCACACGGTAAAACGCATCGATAATTCGCGGCTGGTTCGTCCGGTATCTCCCGCGCGCTTGAGGGATTTTTGGCGGCGCGTGGCGGCGGGCGGAGCGATGGCCGCTTGCCTGCTGGTTTATACTTGGCAACATTTTGAATGCATCCAACTCCGTTACGAAGTGGAGCAGCTCGAATCGCTGCGCGCTCAAAGCTCGCTATTGAATCAGCAGCTCAACTTGGAAGTGGACACATTGACGGCGCTGGACCGCGTGTATGCAATCGGCGGAAAAGACCTGGGATTGACAATTCCGGTGGCCGGCCAAGTACCTCAGGTGGAAGCAGCGAGCGATCGAGTGTTAGCGCAAGCGCGCACCGTTTCGCAAAACCAGCGCCCTTGACACGATATTGGCAGTGGCCTGACGTGCTGGGCCCGTCCCCGCGAAGCATTTCGAACGCTCGCGGGGCTAAGTTTTTTCTGGGATAGGTCGGAGTACCATGGAGCAGCGCAGCCTGCGTCGCCGCTGGTTGGTTGTAGGGGTCGTGGCGTTGATTTGGATGGCGGCGGTGCTCGCGCGCCTCAGTTATCTCCAGCTCTTCTGCTATGGCGAGTATTTCGCGCGAGCCCAGCATCAACAACGGCACGTATTTGAAATCAGTCCGAAGCGCGGCACGATCTACGACCGCAAAGGTCGAGAACTGGCAATCAGCATCCCCATGGATTCCGTGTTTGCCGATCCCGCGGACGTCAAGGACGCCTCGCTGGTCGCTAGACTTCTCTCGCGCGTTCTGAACGTTCCTCCCGAAGAAATCGAAACGAAAATACGAGAGGCCCGCACACCCGTTCGCCTGGCGAAAAAGCTTTCTCCGGAAATCGTCCAGCGCATTGATGACATGAACTTGAAAGGTATTTTCTTTCAGAAGGAAAATCGCCGCGTTTATCCCCAGCGGCAAAGCCTGTCGCATGCATTGGGCTACGTCGATACGGACGAAAAAGGGATCGGCGGCATCGAGTACGCCTTCGATAAGCAGATCCGCGGAAAGCCGGGCCGCATGATGGTGATGTCCGATGGGAAACGGCGCTGGTACGACCGCAGCGAAGCCGCCGCGGATCCCGGCGCGAGCGTGGTGCTCACCCTAGATGAAACAATTCAGTTCATCGCCGAAAAAGAACTGCAGCGCGGCATGGAAGAGACCCGCTCCAAATTTGGCACGGTCGTCATCCAGGATCCGAACACCGGGGAATTGCTGGCAATCGCGAATTTCCCGACGTTCGATCCGAATGATGCCGGGAGTTATCCCGATGAAGTGCGTATGAACCGCGCCGTTACCGCCGCCTATGAACCCGGCTCCACTTTTAAGGTGATCACCATGACCGGGGCAATCGAAAACGGGGTCACCGATCCGGACAAACTTGTGGATTGTCAGATGGGTTCGATTCTTGTCGCCGGCCGGCTGATTCACGACTGGCATCCATTCGGAATTCTCAGCGTTCGCGACGTTCTTGCGAACTCCAGCGACGTAGGGTCTATCAAGGTTGCTCTTATGCTCGGCGCTCACAGGTTTTACGACACGATTCGCGCTTTCGGAATCGGCCAACTTACGGGAATCGAGTTGCCGGGTGAAAATCGAGGCAAGCTTCGTCCGGTTGAAAGCTGGAATCCAAGCGCCATTGGGTCTGTAGCAATTGGGCAGGAAGTGAGCGGAACGCCGGTGCAAATCATTTCGGCGATTTCCGCGGTGGCGAATGGCGGAACGCTCTACAGACCGCGTGTGGTCAAGGAAATTCGGGGTAGAACTGGTTCGGGGCCACTGCCGCGTCCTGCTCCGCAACAGGTGACAGACGCAAAGACCGCCGCGACCGTACGGGGAATGATGGAGACCGTCGTATTGAGCGGAACCGGCAAGCTCGCGCAGCTAAATGGTTATACCGCTGCGGGCAAATCCGGCACCGCGCAAGAGATTGATCCAGATACGGGGCGATATTCGCCTAATAAATACGTCGCTTCGTTCGTCGGCTTCGCGCCAGTGAACGAGCCTGCGATCACCATACTCATTGCCTTCGATTCACCCCAGGGCGCGCATCACGGCGGAGAGATCGGCGGGCCGGTATTCAAGCGCATAGCGGAACAAGTGCTCGCGTATCTGAACGTGCCAAACGACATCCCCGCGCCTTCAGACTTGGAGACTGCAAAGAACAACCAGCGTGCTCGCGCTCCTGAAGAAGACTTGAGCACCGGAATTAACAAGGCGCGGTTCGATGCCGCCAAGGAACAGCCGGATGTTTCCCAGGCTACGACGGTTGCGTTTACCGATGGAGATGCGGTAGTAGTCCCGGATTTGACAGGAGAGACCGTTCGGGGCGTCACCGAGGACTGCTCGCGCCTCGGATTGGTTCCCTCACTGATTGGCAGCGGAGTTGCCTTGGAGCAATCACCTGAAGCAGGTACGCGTGTCTTGCATGGGGGCCGCGTGACCGTGCGGTTTGGGCGCGTGGCGGCAGAAGTGCCGTCCGCAGCGGCGCGAAGGAATCTAAATTGAAATTTGTGATGGAGAGCGGGCCCGAGGTGAATTCCAGGAGCGGCGCAGCGCGCAAGAATAGTGAGGGTATCGCCTTACGGGAGCTGCTTGAGGGCGTTGAGAAGCTTGGCAAAGGCTCTGACGCTAACCCTAATATTCTCTCAGTGGCTTGCGACAGCCGCCAAATTGTGCCGGGCGCGTTGTTCTTCGCCTTGCCGGGACAAAAAGCGGACGGCAATAAGTTTGTGTCTGACGCGATCGCGCGCGGCGCGGTTGCAATTGCGAGTCCGGAGCCGCGAAGCGCGGAGATAAGGCCAGGCATTGCGTGGGTTGAACTAGTTCCCGGAACAGAACGCCGGGCACTGGCGATAGCTGCCGCGAATTTTTACGGGCACCCCGCCAACGCGCTGAAGCTCGTCGGCGTCACCGGAACAAATGGGAAGACCACGACAACGTTTCTCGTAGACTCCATCTTGCACGCTGCTGGATTCACAACCGGGCGTATCGGCACCACCGGCTACGAAACTCCGCGAGGCAGCCGCAAGGCCATAAATACAACTCCTGAATCGCTGGACTTGCAGCAGATGTTTGCCGAAGTTCGCGACGCAGGTGGAACGCACGCCGTGCTGGAAGTAAGTTCACACGCGCTGGCGATGGAACGCGTGTGGGGATGCCACTTTGCTGTGGCGATTTTTACGAACCTAACGCGCGATCATCTCAATTTCCACAAGACGTTCGAAGAATATTTCGCCGCCAAGCGCCGCTTGTTTGAGGGCATGGGTGCGGGAGCGCCCGATGTCGCCGTGGTCAATGCCGACGATCCTTACTCCCCCCGGCTCGAAGGGCTCACAAAACGCACGCTGCGATATGGCTTGAATGAGGCGGCGGAGATCACCACAAAGTCCTTTTCTCTGCGATTTGACGGCACACAATTTACTGCGCAGACGCCCGCCGGGAAAATCGAGGCGCGCTCTTCGCTGGTCGGGCGCATCAATGTTTACAACATCCTGAGCGCGATCGGCGCCGCGATTGCGCTTGAAATCCCGCGAGCGAAAATTGAACATGGAATCGCAAATCTTGAATTGGTGCCGGGGCGTTTCCAACAAATCGATGAAGGACAGCCGTTTCTGGTGGTTGTTGATTACGCGCATGCGGACGACGCCATCCGCAATCTGATTACTACGGCGCGCGAACTGAATCCGTCAGGCCGGATTATCACGCTTTTCGGCGCCGGCGGAGAGCGCGACCGCTCCACTCGGCCACTGATGGGCGAAGCCGCTGGATCCTTGAGCGACCTGGTGATTCTCACCGATGACAATCCTCGAAAAGAAGACCCGTTGCTGATCATGAACGATGTGGTCGTGGGATTGCAGAAAGTGAATGCGAAATACCGCATCGAGCCGGATCGCGAGGTAGCTCTCGAGATGGCTATCGATGAAGCGCAGCCGGGAGATATCGTGCTGCTGGCCGGAAAGGGCCACGAAAACTATCAGATTTTGCGCGACCGAACGTTTGAATTCGACGATCGCGAAAAGGCCCGGGCGATATTGCGGCGCAAGGGTTATTCCAAGCAGTCGGCCAAAAGATAGGCGATTCGGCCCGAAAATCTTAAGTTTCTGAGATTTAGGTTCTGAGAGCGACTATCAACCCATTGGAGACGCAATGCGGTGGACAGCAGTTCAAGTGGCCGAAACTCTGGGTGTCCCGGTTCCCGCGGGTCTCGATCCCGTGGCCCGGATGGCCGGTGTCTCGATTGATTCTCGGGCCGTTCAGCCGGGAGAACTGTTCCTCGCCATACGCGGTCCGCGTCACGACGGACACAGTTTTGTTGCCGGAGCACTTTCTCGCGGAGCTGCGGCCGGGGTGGTGGCGCGTGACAAATTTCCAGAATATCCGGACGAAGTCCGCCGCAAGCTTTTCGCCGTGGGCGACACGCTCGTCGCGTTGCATCGTTTGGCCTCGCGCGCCAGTGAGATTTGGCGGAGCGCGAAGGCGGGCAGGCGAATCGGCGCCGTGGCCGGGTCGATTGGCAAAACTACCACGAAAGAAATCCTTGCGGCGCTTGTGGCCACGCGGTTCCGCGTACTGAAGACGCAAGGGAACTTGAACAACGAGTATGGTCTGCCGCTTACATTGTTGCAGCTCGACGATGAGTACGATGCGGCGGTGGTGGAGATGGGCATGTCGCATCGCGGAGAACTCGCGCGGTTGGCGCAGATCGCCCTCCCCGACGTCGGAGTGATTACGCGCATCGCCGTCGAACATCTGGAGTTTTTTTCTTCGATTGAAGAAATCGCGCTGGCGGAACGCGAGTTGATTGAAAACCTGGCGTGGCCGGGCGCAACAGCGGTATTGAACGCAGACGACGAGCGCGTTGCGCGGTTTGCCGATGTAGCGCGCGGGAATGTGATTTGGTTTGGGACTGGGACCCGTGCACAATTTCGCGCGGAAGCGATTGAGGAGCGCGGCGTGGAAGGGTCCACGTTTGATTTCGTTTCTCCGAGCGGCCGCACGCGGGTGGAATTGCCGTTGATTGGACGCCACAACGTGATGAACGCGCTAGCGGCTTTGGCGGCCGCCAGTGTGTGGGGTATCGGAGCGACAGAGGCGCAGAGTGTATTTCCGACGCTCGTCCCGGCCGATAAGCGCGGCGAAGTTGTTCGTTTTCAAAACGGACTTACAGTGATTAACGACAGTTATAACTCGAGTCCCACAGCGTTGAACGCTCTCGCCGAGCTTCTGGAGGCAACTCCCGGATACCGCAGGAGGATTCTCGCGGCGGGCGAGATGCTGGAACTGGGGACCTCTTCCGCGGAGCTGCATCGCGAATGTGGAAAGCTCGCCGGGTCGTTGAAGGGCATTGACTGGATCGTAGGAGTGCGTGGTGATGCAGCGGAGCTGGTCCATGCGTCGATCGACGCCGGGCATGCTCAAGAGCGGGCTAAGTTCTTCGAAAATTCGGATGAGGCGGCGAGGTTTCTGGCCGAATTCGTCACCGGCGGAGATCTGTTGCTATTGAAGGGTTCACGCGGCGTCAAGATGGAAAAGGTTCTGGACGCAATCGACGCGCGCCACAAGCGAACAGGATCGACAGGCGCTGTTGAACCAATCGAAGCTGGGCGAAAAGGCTCGCGCTGAGATGCTTTACTACCTTTTCTTCTACGCGCTAAGGCCCTACTTCAGCCCGCTGAACGTTTTTCGCTATATCACGGTCCGGACTGCGGTGGCCAGCGTGACCGCCCTGTTGCTTTCCCTTCTAATGGGGCCGTGGGTGATTGAGAAACTTCGTGAGTTGCAAGTGAAGCAATACATTCGCGAGGAGGGTCCCAAGGCGCATCAAAAGAAAGCGGGGACGCCCACAATGGGCGGCGTGTTGATTGTGGCCGCAATCGTGATTCCCACGTTGCTGTGGGCGGACTTGCGCAGCCCTTACGTACTGCTTGCGATTGGAGCGACGGTGGCATTTGGCGCCATAGGTTTTATAGACGACTACAACAAAGTCGTGCGGCGGCGGAATCTCGGACTATCTCCGGGCAAGAAATTCTTTTTCCAGGTATTGACGTGTGTCGTAGTCGGCGTCGCGCTGCTCGTCCTGCAATCGCATGGAGCGTATTCGACGCAGTTGAGCGTGCCGTTTTTCAAGAAGCTGCACCCCAACCTTGTGATCGATTCGCTGTTGGTCCGGAATTACGTGTGGCCGCTGGCATTCGTCCCTTTTGTTCTGTTTCTTGTGTTTGTAATCGTGGGCAGCTCGAACGCCGTGAATTTGACCGACGGGTTAGACGGTCTGGCAATCGGCTGCATCCTCGTTTCTTCCACCGCGCTCACGGTGCTGACCTACGTATCCAGCAACGCGCGTATGGCTGAATACCTGGAGATACAAAAAATACCGGCAGCCGGTGAGCTCGTAATTTTCTGCGGCTCGCTGGTCGGGGCTTCATTGGGATTTCTCTGGTACAACGCGCATCCTGCAGAGATGTTCATGGGCGATGTGGGATCGCTCGCGCTCGGCGGCGCGATCGGCGTGGTGGCCGTAATCATCAAGCAGGAAATTCTGCTGCTTTTCATCGGCGGCGTTTTCGTTCTCGAAGCGCTTTCGGTGATCATCCAGGTCGGCTCGTTCAAGATGACGGGGAAACGAGTCTTCCGAATGGCTCCGTTGCATCACCACTTCGAACTAATGGGATGGAGCGAATCGAAGATCATCGTTCGTTTCTGGATTGTGGCGCTGGTATTTGCGTTGTTTTCGCTGACGACATTGAAATTGAGGTGATTGAGTTTGAGGCCAGGGATCGATCTCGCGGGGAAGCGCGTGCTGGTGGTGGGGTTGGCGCGCACCGGAGTGGTTACGTCGCTCTTCTGCGCTGGCTATGGCGCGACAGTGACGGCCACGGACGAACGATCCGAATCCGAGCTGGCGGAAACTGCCGCACAGCTGCGCGCCGCTGGAGTGAAACTCGAGGCCGGCGGACACGTTTCTAAAAGTTTTCTAAACCAGGATTTAATTGTGGTCAGCCCCGGCGTTCCGGCAAAGCTTCCTGCGCTGGAACTGGCACGCGCGCGAGGGATTCCAGTTTGGAGCGAAATTGAGCTCGCATGGCGCTTCCTGCGCGGAAAACTTATCGCCATTACCGGCTCGAACGGCAAAACCACAACGACTTCGTTAGTCGCCCACATCCTTAAGACTGCTGCAATTCCCGTGATGGTGGGCGGCAACATCGGAACTCCGCTGCTCGCTCTGGTCGAAAATTCCATGGATACAACCGTGACCGTAGCGGAGATCAGCAGCTTCCAACTTGAGACGATCGATAAGTTTCGACCCGAAATTGGAGTTTTGCTGAACCTGACGCCTGACCATCTCGATCGTCACATTTCATTCGACGAGTACGCCAGCGCGAAAATGCGCATGTTCGAAAACCAAATCGAGCGCGACATCGCCATCCTCAACGCAGACGATCCAGAAGTCACGGGCCGCATGCCCGCCAAGCCGCACATTTTCTGGTTCAGCCGGCAGAAGCGTGTTGCCGCCGGAGCGTTTTTGCTCGACGGGCAGATTTTCTTTCGCAACGAAGGCTCGGAAGTGGCTCTGGCGCGCCGCGACGAAATTTCGCTGCGCGGCGAGCACAATGTTGAAAACGTGTTGGCCGCGTGTTCCGCGGCTTTCCTGGCAGGCGCGGAACCCGGGGCTATTGCGAGCGGAATTAAAACGTTCAAAGGCGTTGAGCATCGCTTGGAATTCGTAGCTGAAATATCCGGCGTGCAGTTCTACAACGATTCCAAGGCCACGAATGTAGACGCCGCGGCGAAAGCGATCGAAGCGTTTCCCGGACAGTTGATCGTGATTCTCGGAGGAAAGGACAAAGGGAGCCCCTACACTCCGCTGCGTGAGTTGCTGCACCAGCGCGCGCGCCTGGTTATTTTAATCGGCGCCGCCGCGGAGAAAATTGCGGAAGACCTGGGAGACTCGGTTTCGGTAACGAACGCAGGCACGCTGGACCACGCCGTGCAAATTGCCGTGCAACATGCGCAACCGGGCGACACGGTGCTGCTCGCTCCGGCTTGCGCCAGCTTCGACCAATTCGAAAATTACGAGCATCGCGGACGCGCGTTTAAGGAGCTGGTTGCCCGTTTGGAAGATCACCACAAATCTGCCGCGGGCGCTTCCGCGCAAAAAGGATGACGAATGCCACGTAGCCTGCAACCCGACCGGAAATTATTCGGCGTCACACTCGCGCTCTGCCTGATTGGTGCGGTGATGGTTTTCAGCGCCTCGGCTATCACCGCGAGAGAGCAGGGCGGCAACGGTTACACTTTCTTGCTGCGTCAGCTTGTCTGGATCGCGCTCGGCCTGGGGGGGATGTTCTGGCTGATGCACACTGATTACCGGAAATTCCGGCAGCCACGCGTGATTTTCACCGCCGTTTCGGTCACACTGGTTATGTTGATTTCTGTTTTCTTTTTGGACCGTTCGCACGCCACGCATCGCTGGTTCCGGCTGGGCCCGCTAAGTCTGCAACCCTCGGAAATCGCGAAGCTGGTCTTAATCTTCTATCTCGCGTGGTTCATTGAAATCCGGCGCTCGCCGAAAAGTTTCGGCATAAACGACCCAGTGCACACGTTACTGCCCGCGATGGGAACGGTTTTGCTGATGGTTGGTTTGGTTCTAGCCGAGCCGGATATGGGCACGGCGTGCATGATCCTGCTAATCGCGGCGACTATGCTGTTTGTGTCGGGGCTTTCGATGAAATACATGGTTGGCGCTGTACTCGCGGCAATTCCGGCCGTCTATTTGCTGATCGCATCCACGCCGTATCGGTTGGAGCGTTTCAAAGCGTTTTTGTCGCCAAGCAACGATCCGCAGGGCCACGGTTTTCAATTGTTGCAGTCGCTGATCGCCATCGGCTCGGGCGGATTCACCGGCGTCGGCTTGATGGAAGGCCGCCAGAAACTGTTTTTCCTTCCCGAGGCGCACACCGACTTCATTTTCGCCGTGATTTGCGAGGAACTCGGCTTTATCGGGGCCGCGATCGTGCTGACGCTCTTTTTTGTGTACGGCTGGCGCGGCTTTGTGGCCGCTATGAAAGCTCCGGATGAATTTGGGCGGCTGCTCGCGCTGGGCATCACCGCGATGGTAGTGGGACAAGCGCTGATCAATCTGAGCGTCGTGCTGGGATTGATGCCGACGAAAGGGATTCCGCTGCCGTTCATCAGCTATGGCGGATCGAGTTTGATCGGAATGTTGTTGGCCACCGGCGTGCTGTTGAACATCAGTCAGCACGCGGACGAGACGTGAAGGCGGATGCAAACAGTTTGTTGATTGCAGGCGGCGGCACCGGCGGGCATGTCTTCCCGGCGATTGCTGTCGCGCGCGAATGGCTCGGGCGAAAGTCTGAAGGAGAACGAAGCGTCGTGATCGTTGGAACCGAACGCGGAATGGAAGCGAGGCTGGTGCCGCAGTCCGGCCTGCCGCTTGAAACCATCCGCGTCGCGGGCCTGAAGGGGATCGGCGGGCTGCAATTTCTTCGCAACGCTGCCATTCTTCCGCAAGGATTGTGGGATTCGGAAAGAATCCTGCGCCGCCACAATTTCGGAGTTGCATTCGGGGTGGGCGGCTACGCATCCGGGCCCATGATGCTGTTGGCGAAGGTGCATTCCATCCCCACTGTGATTTTCGAGCCTAACGTCGAACCAGGATTCACCAATCGAGTGCTGGCGACCATCGCTACAAGGGTCGCCGTGGCTCACTCAGCGACCGCGGAGCGCCTGGGAGGAAAAGCTGAAGTTACAGGCTGTCCGGTGCGCCCGGAATTTTTTTCCGTTCCGCGTAAAAACCGCCGCGAGCCTTTCACCATTCTGATTACCGGCGGAAGCAGAGGCGCTCTGCCGATAAACCGCGCCGTGGTTGACTCGCTCGACCTTCTGGTGCCGCGAAAAAATCAGCTTTTCATCGTGCATCAGACTGGTGAACGCGACTATAATGCGGTGCGAGTAGCTTATGCGCGTCGCGAATTCCGAGCGGAGGT
>Ga0209330_1000882_pt1 | contig 10342 bp, 3 predicted proteins | sample JacPinW_OM2H0_O3_FD_187969 | JGI IMG/M metagenome (GOLD analysis project Ga0209330, IMG submission 187969) | Forest soil microbial communities from Algoma, Ontario, Canada - Jack Pine, Ontario site 1_JW_OM2H0_O3 (SPAdes) (version 2) | ecosystem: Environmental > Terrestrial > Soil > Boreal...
GAAGAAAGTCGTGGTGGCAGAAGTCAACGCGGTCGCGGCGAAAGCCCTGTCCGTGGTGGGCGCGGAAAACCGTGGCTTGACCGTGACGCAGATGACCGACCTACGCGCCAAGGCGCGCAAGGAAGGGGTGTATCTGCGGATCGTCAAGAACACTCTCGCACGCAAGGCGGTTGCCGGCACCTCTTTCGAGTGCATTTCTCCGGCGTTGAAAGGACCGATTGTCCTGGCATTTTCCAACGACGATCCGGGCGCTGCTGCCCGCATCGTCAAGGCATTTAGCAAGGACAACGACAAACTGGTGACGACGATCGTCTCTTTGGGCGGGCAACTGCTCAAGGCCGATTCACTCGAGCGGGTGGCTGCATTGCCCACGCGCGCGCAGGCGTTGTCGCAGATGTTGGGTGTGCTCAAGGCGCCGATTGCGAAGTTCGTTGGTACGTTGGCTGCCCCCAACTCGAAGTTGGTGCGGACGCTGGCTGCTGTTCTTGAAGCCAAGAAGAGCGGCGCGGCGCAGGCAGCGGCGAATTAATCCTGATTCGGGTTCATCAAAACCCATATTTATTTGGAGACGATAATGGCTGTTACTAAAGACGAAATCCTCGACTCAATTTCCAAGATGACCGTCATGGAAGTGGTCGAGCTGATCGCCGATATGGAAAAGAAGTTCAACGTCACGGCTGCCGCTCCTGTAGCCGCGGCTGCGGCGGGCGGCGGTGGTGGTGCGGCGGCTCCGGCGGCGGAAGCGCAGACCGAATTCACCGTGACGATGACCGAGTTTGGCGCCAACAAGGTGGGCGTCATCAAGGTCATCCGCGAAATCACCGGTCTGGGCTTGAAGGAAGCGAAGGACTTGGTTGAGGGCGCGCCTTCGACCGTCAAGGAAGGCATTCCGAAGGCGGATGCCGAGGCGATCAAGACGAAGCTCGAGGCCGCGGGCGCCAAGGCTGCTATCAAGTAGTGATTATTGCCGATATGCGCAGTTCGATGGTTGCCGCTGAAATCCAGCGGCAGCCGTCGGCTGCGCCATTGATTTTGATTTTTAGGGCGGGGTCGCTTTAGACCTCGTTAATTTTGGCGCGCAAAGCGCGCCGCGATACTGGAAAAGGGTGATCCTCATATGGCCTATTCGTTCACCGAAAAGAAGCGCATCCGTAAGAACTTTGGTAAGCGTCCGAGCATCCTCGGCACGCCGTACCTGCTGGCGATCCAATTGGACTCGTACCGGCGATTCTTGCAAGCGGATACCGCGGAATCCAAGCGCGATGAAATCGGCTTGCACGCCGCCTTCGACAGCGTGTTCCCCATTTCCAGCTACTCCGGGAACGCGACTCTCGAATATGTGAGTTACCGCCTGGGCGAACCGGTATTCGACGTCAAGGAATGCCAGCTGCGCGGCTTGACCTACGCGGCGCCGTTGCGCGTGAAAGTGCGCCTCGTGGTGCTCGATAAGGAAGCCAGCGGCGCGAAGAAGCCGGTCAAGGACGTGCGCGAGCAGGAAGTGTACCTGGGCGAGCTGCCCCTCATGACCGACAACGGCACCTTCATCATCAACGGCACCGAGCGCGTCATCGTGTCGCAGCTGCATCGCAGCCCGGGTGTGTTCTTCGATCACGACCGAGGCAAGACCCACTCATCGGGCAAGCTGCTGTTCTCCGCACGCATCATTCCGTATCGTGGTTCGTGGCTGGACTTCGAGTTCGACCCGAAGGATTGCGTGTTCGCGCGCATCGATCGCCGCCGCAAATTGCCGGTGACCATCATCCTGCGCGCGCTCGGGCTGACCGAGGAGCAGATTCTCGACATCTTCTTCGAGAAGAACGTGTTCCACCTGTCGAAGAAAGAAATCGAATTCGAAATCATCCCGCAGCGTTTGCGCGGCGAGACCGCCGCATTCGAGATCCGCGTCGGCAAGAAAATCATTGTCGAGGAAGGCCGCCGCATCACGGCGCGCCACGTCAAGGAGCTCGAGGAAGCGGGCGTCAAGCGCCTTCCCGTGCCCACCGAATACGTGCAAGGCAAGGTGCTGGCGCATGACATCGTCAACACGGAAACCGGCGAGATCCTGGCGAAGGCCAATGAAATCCTCACCGTACCCACCGTGGCGAAGCTCATCGAGAGCGGCATCACCTCGATTCGCACTTTGTACGTGAACGACCTGGACCGCGGTCCGTATATCTCGGACACGCTGCGCATCGATCCGACCAAGACCCGCCTCGAGGCGTTGGTTGAAATCTATCGCATGATGCGTCCCGGCGAGCCGCCGACCAAGGATGCGGCCGAGAACCTGTTTCAAAACCTGTTCTTCAACGGCGAGCGCTATGACCTGTCGCCGGTGGGGCGCATGAAGTTCAACCGCCGCGTTGGCCGTGAGGAAATCACCGGATCGGGCGTATTGAGCAAGGAAGACATCATCGAGGTCATGAAGACCCTGATCGATATCCGCAACGGCAACGGCCATGTGGATGACATCGATCACCTGGGCAACCGCCGCGTCCGCAGCGTCGGTGAAATGGCCGAGAACGCCTTCCGCATCGGCTTGGTAAGGGTCGAACGCGCCGTGAAGGAGCGCCTGACGATTGCCGAAAGCGAACCGATCATGCCGCAGGAAATGATCAACGCGAAGCCGGTCGCCGCCGCGGTGAAGGAATTTTTCGGCTCCTCGCAGCTGTCGCAGTTCATGGACCAGAACAATCCGCTGTCGGAAGTCACGCACAAGCGCCGCGTCTCGGCGCTTGGCCCAGGCGGTCTGACGCGCGAACGAGCTGGTTTCGAAGTCCGCGACGTGCATCCGACGCACTACGGTCGGGTGTGCCCGATTGAAACTCCGGAAGGCCCGAACATCGGCTTGATCAATTCACTGGCCGTCTATGCGCGCACCAATGACTACGGATTCCTCGAGACCCCGTATCGCCGGGTCACCAACGGCAAGGTGACGGACAAGATCGATTATCTGTCGGCCATTGAAGAAGGCCAGTACATGATCGCGCAGGCGAATGCGACCTTGAGCGAGAAGGGCGAGTTCACCGACGACTTGATCTCCTGCCGCACGCAGAACGAGTTCACGTTGTCTTCGCCCGACAAGATCAATTACATGGACGTCTCACCGAAGCAGATCGTGTCGGTGGCGGCCTCATTGATTCCGTTCTTGGAGCATGACGATGCGAACCGCGCACTCATGGGATCGAACATGCAGCGCCAGGCGGTCCCGACGCTGCGCTCGGAAACCCCGTTGGTGGGCACCGGCATGGAACGCGCGGTGGCGATCGACTCCGGCGTCACGGTTGTGGCGCGGCGCGGCGGCAGCGTGGATTCGGTCGATGCCTCGCGCATCGTGGTCCGTGTGAACGATGATGAAACGACAGCCGGCGAGCCGGGCGTGGACATCTATTCGCTCACCAAGTACACGCGCTCTAACCAAAACACCTGCATCAATCAGCGGCCGCTGGTCAATGCCGGCGATTCGATCAAGCGCGGCGACGTGCTGGCGGACGGCCCCTCGACGGATCTGGGCGAGCTCGCGCTCGGCCAGAACCTGCTCGTGGCCTTCATGCCCTGGAACGGCTACAACTTCGAGGACTCCATCCTGATCTCGGAGCGCGTGGTCGAGGAAGATCGCTTCACCACCATTCACATCGAGGAACTCACCTGCGTCGCGCGCGACACGAAGTTGGGGCCCGAGGAAATCACGGCCGATATCCCCAACGTGGGCGATTCGGCGCTGGCGAAGCTCGATGAGGCCGGTATCGCCTTCATCGGTGCGGAAGTGCGCGCCGGCGACATTCTGGTCGGCAAGGTCACACCGAAGGGCGAGACCCAGCTGACGCCGGAAGAGAAGCTGCTGCGGGCGATCTTCGGCGAGAAGGCTTCGGACGTTAAGGACACCTCGCTGCGCGTGCCTCCCGGCATGGACGGCACGGTGATCGACGTGCGCGTGTTCACGCGCGACGGGGTCGAAAAGGACTCACGGGCCCTGGCGATCGAAAAATCGGAACTGGAGCGGGTACGCAAGGACTTGGCCGATCAGCAGCGCATTCTGGAAGACGATTTGTTCCAGCGCGTGCGCGGCATGATCGAGGGCAAGGCTGCGGAAGCCGGCCCGAAGAAGATCAAGTCGGGTACGCAGATCGATGATGCCTATCTGGTGGACTTGCCGCGCGAGCAGTGGTTCGAGATCCGCTTCAAGGAAGAGGATGTCAATACACAGCTGGAGACGGTCTCCGAGCGACTGAAGGGTCAGCGCAAGGCGTTTGAAAAGCGCTTCGAGGAGAAGAAGGCGAAGATCACCGCGGGCGATGATCTGGCGCCGGGCGTGCTCAAGATGGTCAAGGTGTACCTGGCGGTGAAGCGCCGTGTGCAACCGGGCGACAAAATGGCGGGACGCCACGGCAACAAGGGCGTGATTTCCTCCATCGTTCCGGTCGAGGACATGCCGTACATGGCCGATGGCACGCCGGTGGACATCGTGCTGAATCCGTTGGGCGTGCCCTCGCGCATGAACATCGGGCAAATCCTCGAGACTCACTTGGGCTGGGCTGCCAAGGGCTTGGGCGCGAAGATCGGCAAGATGCTGGAAGCCCAGCACGCCATTGTCGAGCTGCGCAAATTCCTGGGTCAGGTCTACAACGAGACCGGCGGCCAGAAGGAAGACATCAAGTCCATGAGCGATGCCGAAGTCATCGAGTTGGCCAGCAACCTGAAGAAGGGCGTGCCGATGGCGACGCCGGTGTTCGACGGCGCCAGCGAAGAGGAAATCAAAAATCTTCTGACGCTTGCGGACCTGCCGACCTCCGGCCAGACCACCTTGCACGATGGTCGAACCGGCGAGCAATTCGAGCGGCCGGTCACGGTGGGCTACATGTACATGCTGAAGTTGAACCACCTGGTCGACGACAAGATGCATGCGCGCTCCACGGGGCCGTACAGCCTGGTCACCCAACAGCCGTTGGGCGGCAAGGCGCAGTTCGGCGGCCAGCGCTTCGGCGAGATGGAAGTGTGGGCGCTGGAGGCTTATGGCGCCGCGTACACCTTGCAGGAGATGCTCACCGTCAAGTCGGATGACGTCAACGGACGCACGCAGATGTACAAAGCGATTGTCGATGGCAACCATGAAATGAAAGCCGGCATGCCGGAATCGTTCAATGTGCTGGTGAAGGAGATACGTTCCTTGGCCATCAACATCGAACTAGAGAGCGAGGCCTAATCAATGAAAGACTTACTCAAGTTGTTCAAGCAGCAAGTACCGGTCGAGAATTTCGATTCGATCAAGATCGGACTTGCCTCGCCGGACATGATCCGCTCCTGGTCGTACGGCGAGGTGAAAAAGCCGGAAACCATCAACTACCGCACCTTCAAACCGGAACGGGACGGCCTGTTCTGCGCGAAGATCTTCGGACCGGTGAAGGATTACGAGTGCCTGTGCGGCAAGTACAAGCGCCTGAAGCACCGCGGCGTGGTGTGCGAGAAGTGCGGCGTCGAAGTGACGCAGTCCAAGGTGCGCCGCGAGCGCATGGGACACATCGAGCTCGCGAGCCCGACCGCGCACATCTGGTTCTTGAAGTCGCTGCCCTCGCGCATCGGCTTGATGCTGGACATGACCTTGCGCGAAATCGAGCGCGTGCTGTACTTCGAGGCCTTCGTGGTCGTCGATCCGGGCATGACCTCGCTGCAGCGCGGTCAGTTGCTCACCGACGAGATGTATCTGGAGTCGATCGAAGAGCACGGCGATGAATTCGATGCGCGCATGGGCGCCGAAGCGGTGCATGAGCTGCTCAAGTCCATGGATCTGCCGTCCGAGGTGGTCAAGGTCCGCGAGGACATGGCGAACACCAACTCCGAGACCAAGATAAAGCGGCTTTCCAAGCGGCTGAAGCTCATCGAAGCGTTCATGGAATCGGGCAACAAGCCGGAGTGGATGGTGCTCACCGTATTGCCGGTGCTGCCGCCTGATCTGCGTCCGTTGGTTCCGTTGGACGGCGGCCGCTTCGCCACCTCCGACTTGAACGATCTGTATCGCCGCGTCATCAACCGCAACAACCGTTTGCGCCGGCTGCTCGAGCTGAACGCGCCGGATATCATCGTGCGCAACGAAAAGCGCATGCTGCAAGAGGCGGTGGACGCGCTGCTCGACAACGGCCGCCGCGGCCGTGCCATTACCGGCACCAACAAGCGACCGCTCAAGTCCTTGGCCGACATGATCAAGGGCAAGCAGGGCCGGTTCCGTCAGAACCTGCTCGGCAAGCGAGTCGATTACTCCGGCCGCTCGGTCATCGTGGTCGGCCCGACGCTGCGCCTGCATCAATGCGGGTTGCCGAAGAAAATGGCGCTGGAACTGTTCAAGCCGTTCATCTTCTCCAAGCTGCAGCTGCGCGGCGAAGCCTCGACCATCAAGGCGGCAAAGCGCCTGGTGGAGCGCGAAGGACCGGAAGTGTGGGACATCCTTGAAGAGGTGATCCGCGAGCATCCGGTGCTGTTGAATCGTGCACCCACCTTGCACCGCCTCGGCATTCAGGCTTTCGAGCCCGTGCTGATCGAAGGCAAGGCGATCCAGCTGCATCCGCTGGTTTGCACGGCGTTCAACGCCGACTTCGACGGCGACCAAATGGCCGTGCACGTGCCGCTGTCCATCGAGGCACAGCTGGAAGCGCGCGCGCTGATGATGTCCTCCAACAACATTCTGTCGCCCGCGAACGGCGAGCCGATCATCGTTCCGTCGCAGGACGTGGTGCTCGGACTTTATTACATGACCCGTGAAAAGGTCGGTGCGAAAGGCGAGGGCATGGCGTTCAGCGACGTCAGCGAAGTACATCGCGCCTACGAGAGCCGCAATATCGACCTGCAAGCGAAGGTCAAGGTGCGTCTCGTCGAGCACGTCCGCGATGCCGGCGGCCAGCTGGTGAAGAACATCCGCGTGGTCGATACGACCGCCGGACGCGCTTTGCTGTCCGAGATCCTGCCGAAGGGTCTGTCGTTCGATGCCATCAACCAGGATATGACCAAGAAGATCATTTCCGGAACGATCAACGCGTGCTACCGCACCGTGGGTTTGAAGGAAACGGTCGTGTTCGCCGATCAGCTGATGTACACCGGCTTCCAGTACGCGACGCGTTCGGGCGTGTCGATCGGTGTGGACGACATGGTCGTACCGCAGTCGAAGGTCAAGATCCTGGCCACGGCCGAGAAGGAAGTGAAGGAGATCCAGGAGCAATACTCCTCAGGATTGGTCACCAACGGCGAGCGTTACAACAAGGTGGTCGACATCTGGTCGCGTACCAATGACCAAGTGGCCAAGGCCATGATGGAGAAGTTGGGAACCGATGAGGTCAATGACTCCAAGGGCAACAAGGTTCGTCAGAAGTCGTTCAATTCGATCTTCATGATGGCCGATTCGGGCGCTCGCGGTTCCGCGGCGCAGATTCGCCAGCTGGCCGGCATGCGCGGCCTGATGGCGAAACCCGATGGCTCCATCATCGAAACGCCGATCACGGCGAATTTCCGCGAAGGCTTGAACGTACTGCAGTACTTCATTTCGACTCACGGCGCGCGTAAAGGCTTGGCCGATACCGCGTTGAAGACCGCCAACTCCGGTTACCTGACACGCCGTTTGGTCGACGTGGCCCAGGACCTGGTGGTCACCGAGATCGATTGCGGCACCGTCAATGGTCTGTCCATCACCCCGATCGTCGAAGGCGGCGATGTCGTCGAGGGATTGGGCGAGCGCGTGTTGGGCCGCGTGGTCTCCGAGGACGTGAGCGTCGCTTCCAGCGGCGAAGTGCTGGTCAAGGCCGGCTCATTGATCGACGAAAAACTGGTCAAGTTGCTGGAGAAAATGGGCGTCGATCAGGTCATGGTGCGTTCACCGATCACCTGCGAAACCCGTTACGGTGTTTGCGCGCAATGCTACGGCCGAGATCTGGGCCGCGGGCATCGCATCAACATGGGCGAGGCGGTCGGCGTCATCGCGGCGCAATCGATCGGCGAGCCGGGCACGCAGCTGACCATGCGTACCTTCCACGTCGGCGGCGCGGCCTCGCGAGCGGCGGCGGCCAACGGCGTCGAAGTGAAGAGCAAGGGCACGATTCGCCTGCACAACATCAAGACGGTGCGCCACGAGCGAGGGCACCTGGTCGCGGTGTCGCGCTCCGGTGAATTGGGCGTGGTGGATGAGTTCGGCCGGGAGCGTGAGCGCTACAAGATTCCGTATGGCGCCACCATCACGGTCAACGACGCCGACGTGGTCGCGGCAGGCCAGTCGGTTGCCAACTGGGATCCGCATACCCACCCGGTAGTCACGGAAGTGGCCGGCATGATCAAGTTCTCCGACTTCGTCGACGGCATCACCGTCACGACCCAGGTGGACGATGTCACCGGCTTGTCCAGCACGGTGGTCTTGGATCCGAAACAACGTGGATCCGGCGGCAAGGACCTGCGGCCAGTGGTGCGCTTGACCAATGCCAAGGGCAAGGAAGTGACCTTCGCCAATACGGATATTCCGGCGGTGTACGCGCTGCCGGCGGGCGCGATCGTCAGCCTGGAAGACGGTTCCAAGGTGTCGGTGGGCGATGTCATTGCGCGTATCCCGCAAGAGTCTTCGAAGACTCGCGACATCACCGGCGGTCTGCCGCGCGTGGCCGACCTGTTCGAAGCCCGCAAGCCGAAGGACTCGGCGATTCTCGCGGAGCGTTCGGGCACGGTGAGTTTCGGCAAGGAAACCAAGGGCAAGCGCCGCTTGATCATCACCAACGAAGGCACCGACAAGTACGAGGAATTGATTCCGAAGTGGCGGCATCTCAACGTGTTCGAAGGCGAACAGGTCGAGAAGGGCGAAGTCATCGCCGACGGCGAGCCGAACCCGCACGATATTCTGCGCCTGCAGGGTGTCGAGGCGCTGGCCAACTACCTGGTTCGCGAGATCCAGGACGTCTATCGCCTGCAGGGCGTGAAGATCAACGACAAGCATATCGAGGTCATCGTGCGCCAGATGCTGCGCAAGATCGAAGTGCTGGATGCCGGCGATTCGGCGCTGCTACGCGGCGAACAGATGGATCGCGGCCGACTGCTCGACGTGATTGCGAAGCAAAAGACCGAGGGCAAGCACCAGTCGACCTGGGAACCGCTGTTGTTGGGTATCACCAAGGCGTCGTTGGCGACGGAATCCTTCATTTCCGCGGCATCGTTCCAAGAGACCACCCGCGTCCTCACCGAGGCGGCGGTACGGGGCTTGAAGGACGACCTGCGAGGCCTGAAGGAAAACGTCATCGTGGGACGTCTCATTCCCGCAGGAACCGGCTTCGCGTATCATGCCCGGCGTCGACGCGCCTCGGACGACAGCCGTCGCCGCAGTTTCATGGATGTCGGCGGCGGAATGGGCGACTCGGACGACGCAGTACCGGCGGGGGACACAGAAGCGGCAGAATAGAACAATAAGAAGAAGTATTTAAAAAGAATGTGGCCTCGAGCTCTTACGGGTTCGAGGCCTTTTTTTTGCTAGCGAGGTAACGAGTGAGACTCACAGCGTTCGCATTTCTCCCCTTTGTTGCGCTCATCGGCGCCATGAGCGCCTATCCCGCGGCCGAGCCCGAGCCCCAGCCGGCGTTCAGCCGCGACCACGCGACTGCAATTGTCGGCAATTGGCGCAAGATCCTCTCCCCACGGGGCATCGATGAGCGTCTCGAAATTCCCGTGGGCGGCACCCAGCAATGGATTTCCGTGCGGGGTCGAGACAGCCGCAACCCCATTATTCTCATGATTCACGGCGGTCCGGCCTCCCCCGAAATGCAGACCAGCTGGACCTGGCAAAGCGACTGGGAAGACTATTTCACGGTGGTTCAATGGGACCAGCGAGGCTCAGGGAAATCCTATGTGGCGAATGATCCGGCCACGATCGCACCCACGCTTTCGCTCAAGCAAATAAGCGCAGACGCCGCCGAGGTTGTGCGGTATTTGCGTGGCAGGTACGGCAAGGAAAAGGTCTTCGTCATCGGCCATTCGTGGGGCAGCCTGGTCGGCCTGACGCTCGCGCGCCAGCATCCCGAGTGGCTCTACGCCTATATCGGCATGGGTCAGGTGATCAGCGGCAAGGACAATGAACGAGTCGGATACCAGCTGACTTTGAAACTTGCCGAGGCTCAGAAAAATGCCGCGGCGGTTGCTGAACTCAAATCCATCGCGCCATACCCGGAGACCGACGGCTCGGTGCCGCTGGCGAAGATCAACCTCGAACGCAAATGGTCGGTCTCCTTCGGCGGACTGACCTATGGACGCAAGGGCTTGTCCTATTATTCCGACCTGGCGGAGCTTTCGCCCGACTATTCGTTGGAGGATGTCGAAGCAATCGATAAGGGTG
>Ga0209330_1000884_pt1 | contig 10331 bp, 10 predicted proteins | sample JacPinW_OM2H0_O3_FD_187969 | JGI IMG/M metagenome (GOLD analysis project Ga0209330, IMG submission 187969) | Forest soil microbial communities from Algoma, Ontario, Canada - Jack Pine, Ontario site 1_JW_OM2H0_O3 (SPAdes) (version 2) | ecosystem: Environmental > Terrestrial > Soil > Boreal...
GCCCGCCGGTCGTCTGGATGAGCCGGTCGGCCAGCGTCGATTTGCCGTGGTCGATATGCGCTATGATGGCGAAGTTGCGGATGTTTGCGATCGGGGCCGCGGTCATGCGGCGCAGATAACACTCGGCTTCCGCAGCGGCAAGCGCACGATTTGCCCCGAATATTGCCGCCGCGCGGCCGGCCAAGACCGAGTCCGCCGCGAATGGGTTGGGCTAGGCGACGCGAGCGCCGGCGCCGGCATTGCGCAAAACGCTTTCCGCCCGCGCGATCACCGCTTCCGCCGTCACCTGGCGCATGCAGTCATGATCGTACCTGCAGCGGCTGAGCTGGCGCAGATAGCACGGCGAGCAGGGGATGTCGGCTTGGGCTATGCTGCCGTAACCCGGGTGGTTGTGTCTGGCGCAAGTGGCCCCTATGATCAGGCTTTCATCCAAAACGGCTGCGCCATGCGGAACCTCCCGGTTCAACCGCAAGAACTCCGCCGGAGCATCACAACGTCCACATGTGATGTATTTCGCAACAGGCTCTGAACCAGATTCGGGACCGCTCTTGAAGGCGTGATCGATCTGATTTGTGATTCGTCGACGACTGCGTGCCTGTTGTTCTTCTGCCGCTTTCACTTTCTCCTCGTCCCAGCGCGCCCGTTCCGCAAACCTTGCCGCCTTGGCTGCTGCCTTGGCGGCTTTCTCCGCCACTATTACTTCGTGCGAACGTCTCGCAGCCCTCGGAGCCGTCCTATTCAAGAGACACTCAACAGTTACGTTGATGTTTCTTGAGGCCGTTTCACCCTCAGTCAAATTTTCGACCTGCGGCCCAAAGCCGGAATGCAAGTCCCACAATGCCAGCGTGTAGTTGTCCGTCTCTTCGCGCGAAATAACAGCATCGTTGTTCATCACCGTGATTCGGTATTTTGTCAGCATCTTCCGCCTCTTCACGCTTCGCCAACTCATGCCGCTACCTCCATCTCAAAAAACTTGCTATGTTCTCCAATCCATTTGCCAATTTCCTTGTCTCGTCGGATGTCGTAGTCTCCGCCGCGCCTGACATCCATTACATAAAGGAGCGCGAACTCAGCAGGCATGCGCGCGACATATTTCATCGCAGATTCGCCGCGTTCGCGGGTGTACTGGGCCAACGATGTCACAAGTGCGTACAACTGGGCGGGTGACTTGGGCACCTGCGCCTTGGCAGGGTCGCGGATGATGGCTTCAATCGCGGGCAGTTCGCGGGCAGTTCGTAAGTAAGCGTCGAATTCTATCGACGCGCCTTCACCGATTGTCCCAAGAATCATTTCGCGTTCGATGCTGCCGGATGTTTGCAACGCGAGAATGTTGGACACCGCCTCCCAAGAACGCGGCGAGGGAAAGGCACCTTCGCTAGGAATCTCTTCCGCCATCAATAACTCAGGCCTCCAACGAATGAACCCCGTGATGACGGGCGAAATGTTGTTGTCCATCGCCCATGCTGTCCACTGTTTCTTATCCGGCTCCGCGTTGATAATCACAAGACGATTGCGAAGAGGCGCCGACGTGGCGCGGTAGTGTGTTTTGTCACTGGCGCGGTTTCCTGTCAGCACAAGATGCCAGCCAGTGGGCAGGCTCATGTCAGAGCCCGGTTCAGCGTGTACAAGATGATGCGCCGCGACTTGAACGTCGGGAGCCGCGCTCGATACTTCATCGAGGAGCAGAACGCCAGCACCATCGCGAGGCAACGGCGACGCCCATTGCGTCGCGCCATTCGCGACAGTGGGAAGTCCGCGCAAGTCGACGCTTTCGCATGTTGGCAACGCGAAGGTCACCAATTGCTTTCCGACGCTCCGCGCCGCTTGTCCCACCGCTGCTGTTTTGCCGATACCCGGAGGGCCTTGCAAAAACACGACGACGCTGCGAGTTTCCTGCTTGAAGATTGTCGTTAACGTTGATGTGATTTCTTGTGGAGACATTGTGGTCTGCTCCTTGATTGTTGTTTATGCTTCTATGTTCGAGGCCTTCCCGGCGGTCGTTGCCGACTTGCGATTTATTGATGTCTCCTTAGAAAGTTTTGAAGTCCCTGCACCAACAACTTCTCTTGCTGCTGGCTCAATTTGCTTGCGTGCTTTTCCACATACGACAGAATTGCATTCGCATCTGGCGGCAGTTTTTTCCCTTTTGGTTTCTCTGGCTTCTCTTGCAACAGGTAACGGACGGTTCGTGGCGTTCGTCGCAAAACCTTCCAGCACCACTCACCGAAAGTGACGCAGCCAGCAATCGACGGACGCACGCCGTCGATACTTCTTCGAGGAAGATGCCTGAACCTTCGTCGCATCTCCTTGATGAACGGCAAAAGTTGTCGGAGAGTCAGTAACTGGAAGTGAGCAGCGACGTGGCCACTCAATTCTTCGACATCTATATCGTGGCGAGTTCCAATCAGAGCAAGATGCGACTGCAACGCAGCGAGAGCGTTGGACTGATGCGATTCACTGGAAGTTGATTGGCTCACGATGCCCTTCTCTCCCGCCGAACCAAGTTGTTTTGGGGTAGGCCAACGAGCCATGCCACTACCTCAGCATCGAAGAATCGAAGATACTTGCCGACGCGACGGCAAGGCAGTGAAGGTGCGGCCCCACGGCGAACGCGGGTCCTCTCGTAAACGCTTGATTTTGGGATCTGCAACAAGTCTGCGACTTGCTCAACGGTCAGAATTTTGGCCTGTCCCATACTTGAGTTAGGTGTTGGCTGGGCGTTTCGTTTCATTGTCATTTTTCCTTAGGTGTTGCTCAACGGTGCCACTTTAGCAGTGGACAAGTGTCGCAGGCGATTGCTATATTCTATCTGTCTGCGACAATATGCGAACAAACGAGAGCTGGGAAGAGCAACAGAGAGCAATAGACGCCGCGCGGGTGTTAGCGGAATTCGCCAATTTGAAGCCCGATGGCGTCGAGGGTTTCAGGACCGCCCATCGAGATTTCGTTCCGGCGGGGTGGTGGGATTATCGGCCCACCTCTTTCAATGGCGTTCCTGCACCCACAATGCAGTGGCAAATAAACCAGAAGCTTCTGCGGGATGCATGGTTGTTTGAGTTTGATATGGAGTTAAACCGTTACGTTCAGCTGCTCACATCTGTTTTCGATCCGAATGATCCCGAGCCCTCGCTCTTTGAAAGGCACCACCGACCTGCTTTCGTGACCGGATTAGATATCGGATACGAACTTCAAGACCAACTTCCGTACTATCGCGCCGTCAAATGGTTGGGGGGCCAAGGTTGGCGGGCTAAAACGTGCTTGTTCTGTGGAAAACGGTTCGTGGCTGAACACCCCAAAACAAAATTCTGCAGTTTTGATGTGACGGTGGACAAAACGAATTTCAGCATCGCGGCAGAAGGAATCAAAATGTCCTGTTTCTGGGCCTATCGCAATGGAAGGAAGCATGTTTGGTGGATTGAACACAGAGAGCGCATCAACGAGCGTCGGAGGCGGGAATATCGGTTAGAAAAGAAGGGGAGCCGTCGTGCAAAAAGGTAAAGTCTATCGCAAGGACTCGAGTTGGTGGTTTCGTTTCAAAACTCCAGTTATTCGCAACGGAAAGAGGGTCTGGAAAGACCGGTACGCACGGTTGGCACGTGCCGATGAATTCGATTCAGTTGCCCAAGTAAAGAAGTCGGGACTTCTCGCGCAATATCGAAACGATCTCGATACGTTACAGATGACGCCTTCCATGATGCAAACGGTGAATGCCTTTGTCGAGAACACTTACTTTCCCCGCAAGAAAGAAACGCTGAAGCCGTCCACGCTGATCGGATACAAAGACTTCTTTCGCCGGAACCTGAAGCCGGCTTTCGAAGGGCTGCGTATGCATGAGATGAGACTTCACATCGCGCAGCAGATATTGGATGGAATCGCGAAAGACAATCCTCACCTGTCGCCGGGAGCAATTAAGCATTTGAAGTGGCTGGGCGTGGCGATTTTCGAATTCGCTGCCCAGCAGGGGGCATTCAACCCGGACGCAAGAAACCCGTTCTCTAACGTCGCAATTCCAAAGACTCAACATAAGTCCCAACCAACTCGACACGCCACGCTCGAAGATGTGGTTGCGATGATTGGTGTCCTCGACGAACCCGCGGCTACCGTGGTCGCTGTAGCTGCATTCTCAGGGCTGCGAAAGTCAGAGTTGCAGGGATTGCGATGGGAAGACTTGAAAGACGGAGTGCTGCATGTTCGACGTACCGCGTGGCGTACAACTAGCGTGTCCGAAACCACTAAGACCGAAGCGTCTCAAGCCCCGGTGCCCGTGATCCCGGTCCTCGCAAAGTATCTGGCGACTCATCGGAATGGCGCTCCTGCGGATGGATTCATTTTCGCCGGGCCGAAGATGGGGAAGCCACTCGATCTCCATAACCTCGCGAATCGGGTGATCCGCCCGGCACTCAAGAACGCGGACATTCCGTGGTGTGGCTGGCACGGCTTCAGGAGAGGATTGGCGACTACGCTCTACGAGTTGGGAACTGAGGCTCGAACCCGACAAGCCATTCTGAGGCACGCCAACGTGGCTGTGACCGAGAAGCACTACACGAAAAGTGTGAATGCGGTGTCGCTGGCAGCGATGAGAAAAGTTCAGAAGGCGTTCAATGCCAAGATCAAGAAGGCTCGTCGGTCGAGACACTAATGGCCAGTTGTGCGTACTTTTTTGTGTACGATATTTCTGACTTTATTACAAAAACCAATAAAACATTGGTGGACGTGACCGGGATCGAACCGGTGACCCCCTGCTTGCAAAGCAGGTGCTCTCCCAGCTGAGCTACACGCCCACTGTAACTGCATGATTCTAATAGATTCCGTTCGCGAAAATCTACAATTGAGCACCTGCTCTGTTTGCAGGTGCTCGCGCAAACTGACCTGCCCGCCGCCCTTCACGCGCAACCTGCGCCGCGTGAGCTACTTCCAGCAGTTTCCTGAACAGCTTTAGCTTTGATTTTCGGTCCACTCGGTCCAAGAACGCAGTTTTTCAGGAAATTCGGGTGACGGATGCGAGCCTTCGGCGCGAGATCAAATGCTTGAAGCCGTTTGTCGAATAGCGCGTGTTCCAACTAACTGGGATTGTTTCCGGCCCTTGCCCGCGCGGGAGAACAAGTAACGATGCCAACAGTTGCTTGACTTTCGCGATCTTCCTGTCCTTAATATATGGCGTCTCCATATATGGAAAGTGCTACTTATGACGGTGAATGGAAGAGAGGCAGCGCGGAGTTGCTGATTCTCTCGTTGATAGAAGCCAGACCCCGGCACGGCTACGAAATCTCAAAGCTCATCGAGCAACGCTCAGAAGGCGCGGTGCGCTTCTATGTGGCTTCGCTCTACCCTTTGCTCTATCGCCTGGAAACCCGTGGTTGGATTCAGGGCCGGTGGGTTGAAAAGAGCGGGCAGCGCCGCCGACGCTACTACCGATTGACTCGGCAGGGACAAAAGGTTCTGGCCTCGCAGCGACGCGGCTGGCAAATTTTCGTCGAGGCCATCAACCGCATCACGGAAGTTGAAAATGCTTGATTGGGAACCCGAAATTCTCAGGCGGCTTGCACCGCTGGAACTTACTCCGACGCGGGAGTCGGAAATCGCTGAGGAACTCGCGCAGCACCTCGATGATCGTTATCAGGAACTCATCGCCAGCGGCCAATCGCAGGACTCAGCATTCCGCACCGCACTTGATGAACTCGAAGGGGAGGATTTGCTAGTCCGAAGCCTCAGACGTCTAGAAAGAAGCTTTGATCGCGAACCCATCGCGGCCGGAAAGGACGCCGGCAATTTTTTCTCGGGCATCCTCCAGGACGTTCGTTTCGCCTTTCGCATTCTCCGTAAAACTCCGCTCATCACCGGCATTGCACTGCTTTCTCTCGCGCTGGGCATCGGCGCCAACACAGCCATTTTCAGCTTGATCGACGCCGTCATGCTCCGCATGTTGCCTGTGCAGAATCCTGAACAGCTCGTGCAAATCGGGCTAAAACCTCGCATGGATCAAAATGCGAACACCACCGTAACGAATCCGATTTGGGAGCAGGTGCGCGATCATCAGGACGTTTTCTCCGGCGTTTTTGCCTGGTCGCCGAGAACTTTCGACCTCGCCAACGGCGGCGAAGAAAACGATATCAACGGCATTTACGCCAGCGGAGATTACTTCAACGTTCTCGGTGTGCGCCCAGCCGCAGGACGCTTGCTCGCTGCTTCCGATGACATCCGCAGCTGTCCCGGCGTCGCCGTGCTCAGTTACGGTTTCTGGCAGGAGCATTACGCGGGCGCGCAATCCGTGATTGGCAGCTTCATTCGCGTGAATGGCCATGAATTTCCCATCATCGGCATTGCACAGCGCGGCTTCACTGGTACGGATGTTGGTACGCCATTCGGTGTGGCGATTCCGATCTGCGCGGCAGCGATTTTCGGAAGGTCTCTCGACGATCGCACCGCCTGGTTCCTCTCGATGATGGGCCGCCTCAAACCCGGCGCAAACATCGCGCAGGCTCAAGCTCGCATGAAAGTCCTGTCGGCCCCGCTTTTTGGCGCCGTTGTCCCCCAGGATTCCAGCGCCAACGCGCAGGACTTTTTTCGAAGGAACACATTCGCCCTAACTCCCGCATCCACTGGGAGCAGCAGTGTCGATGGCGTACGCGACCAATACAGTCAGCCGCTGCAAATCCTGATGTTCGTCGTTGGACTGGTTCTGCTCATCGCCTGCGCGAACATCGCCAGCCTGCTTCTCGCTCGCTCCGCGGCGCGCCAGAAGGAAATTGCTCTGCGTCTGTCTTTGGGAGCCTCGCGAGCCCGTTTGATTCGCCAGGTTCTCACCGAAAGCATCGTGCTCTCCGGCGCCGGTGCGATTCTCGGCGTTTTCTTCGCGCGATGGGGCAGCGCGCTGCTTGTTCGTTTCGTTTCCACCGATCAGAGCCAAGTCTTTCTCGATCTGAAAATGGACGGCCCGGTCCTGGCCTTCACCAGCGGCATCGCCGTGCTTTGCGGAGTGCTCTTTGGGATTTTGCCTGCCTTCCGCGCCACACGCGTCTCTGCCAGTTCTGCGATGAAAGAAGGCCAATCGCAAGGTGCAGGCGGGCGCTCGCAATCGGCTCTAGCGCGCTGGATTGTCGCCGTGCAAGTCGCTCTCTCCCTGATTTTGCTGGTTGGCACCGGCCTCTTCGTCCGTACATTCGCCAATTTAATGACCGTTGATCCGGGCTTCGACCGCAACAATGTCCTGTTGATCGACACGAATGTTCATAGTGCTGGACTGCCCGAGCCCGCTCTCGTGCCGCTCTACGGCCAAATGCTTGCGAAATTGCAGGCGCTTCCCGGGGTTGTTTCCGCCAGCCAGTGCCTGTTATATCCGCTCGACTCGGGCGATCAGTGGACCTCCGAGATTTCAGTGCCGGGCTATCAGCCGCCGAGCGGCGTTGTGCCCGGTGTTTATTCGAACTGGGTCACGCCTGGATACTTCTCCACGATGCGCACGCCGCTAGTCGAAGGCCGTGAATTTGCCGCTCGCGATTCCGCAAACTCCACGCCCGTTGTCGTCATCAATCAGTTGCTGGCGAACACCTACTTTCGCGGACAAGATCCCATCGGGAAGCATATCCACCTGGGAGGGCAGGAATTCGGAGACAAACCACTCGAAATTATCGGCGTGGTGCAGAACGCCAAACGCGATTCGCTGGATCAGGACTTTCTTGCGACCGCGTACGTCCCTCTTGCCCAGATTCATCGTGTCCGCGAAGACACCACGTTTGAGATTCGCACGGCGACGACGCCGGGAGCGCTGATTCCGGCCGTGCGCGACGCCATGGCCAGCATCAACAAATCGGCTTCTTTGCAATTCAGCACACTGAAACAGCAGGCCGACGACTCCGTGATTCAGGAGCATCTGATGGCCGTCCTCTCCGGCTTCTTTGGCGGCCTCGCGCTCCTGCTCACCGCCATTGGTCTTTACGGCGTCATGGCCTACGTAGTCACGCAACGCACGCACGAAATCGGCATTCGCATGGCCCTCGGCGCGGAGCAGACTTCGATCCTTTATCTCGTCATGCGTGAGGCCGCGATTGTCCTAGCTGTTGGCATCGCCGCCGGTCTCCTCAGCTCCATCTGGATTATGCGCCTAGCCCGCCAACTCCTCTTTGGTCTCAACCGCAATGATTCCTCAACGCTTGCGCTCGCCATCACCGTACTCGTCGCCGTCGCACTCGCTGCGAGTTACGTTCCCGCGCGCCGCGCTATGCGCGTCGATCCCATGGTGGCGCTGAAATACGAATAGTTCTCGACGGTTTCTGCCAGCACCAATTGGGGGTAATAAACAGCAATCCGGAGGAATACGGGAACCGTTCAGCGCAGCCTCTAGGCCCGGAATGTGTCTAAAAAACTGTGCCACTCTAGGGCTCTAGGGGCTCACGCCAGCAATTCGGTCCAACCTCAGTCCAATTCAAGAGGGTGGTTGCACCACGCGAGTCCGCGTAAACGACACCAGATGCGGAACTTGTATGATCTAACCTGCATACTTGCAAAGCAGGTGCTCTCCCAGCTGAGCTACACGCCCACGTTTGGAGTGACCTTCATTCTAAAGCATTTCCGCGCGCTCTGAAATCCATTCCTTCGCTTTTCGGTCATCACTGTACCAAAACTGTACCAAAACCCCTGAAAATGGGGTCCGTTTGCGCTTCGCCAACCGTCATTTCATTGGCTCGGCGGTTGATCTGTTCGAGTGCCTCGCGTTTCATCGCCAGCTTCATCTGGGAATATTTCTTGAATACGTCCGAGTTCCCTTGTCGAAGCAGTTGAACAACCCATTCATCCGCTACACCTCCGGCACTGAGACGCGTAGCGTAGGTCGAGCGGAGATCGTAAATCCTGAAATACGAAATCCCCGCTTTTCGGAGTGCTGCGCGCCAAATCCCTTTGTTGGATTTATAGTGTTCGCCCGCCGTTCTGTGGCTGGGAAAGAGCCAGTCACCTGGTCCGGCAAGAGAAAATTGGTTCCGAAACGCATCGACGGCGATTGGAGTGAGCGGGACTTCCGCCACACCATTCTCCGTCTTCGAATCCGGAATCCACACGGTGGCGTTGGTGATGTCCACTTGATGCTTCTTCATGGACAGAAGTTCCTTGTTGATCCGCAAGCCGGTCTCCGTAAGGATGCGAACAATGTTGCGCAGGAACTGAGGACTCTGTCGCTCAATCCGCTGCTGTTCCGACCAGGTAACGTAGTGCGGTTTGAACAGGCGCTTGATGACAACGGGAAATTCGACGCTGGAACATGGATTCGAAGGAAGAAGCTTCTTCCGAACGGCCACATTGAGCATACGCCGAAGTACCCTGAGTTCCTGGTGCACAGTAGCTGGCTTCACGAGAGTTCTTTCGTGATACCCATTCTTCGTTTTTGTTCGAATACGCTGACGAAGGCGTTCTCGAAGGAACAGTTCAATGTCGTCGGCAGTAATGTCGAACAGCTTATGGGTGCCAAAAGCATTGCGGCGATGCTTCGTCGCCCTTTGATTGGCGTTATGAGTTTTTAGTTCCCGGATCGGCGGCTTCGAGTAGTTCTCCAAAAAGAAGTCCGCCCAGCTTTAGAGGAGAGGAATCATGCCAGTACAAACGAAAGACACCCTAAAAGCACGGATGAATAACCCGGTAATGATACTTCCTGACGCGATGCAGGCCTTGCTGGCCCTGGGGGCGTCGGTGAAGAAAGACGGAGTGCCGCCACGGACGCTTGAGCTTGTCTATCTGCGTGCGAGCCAGATCAATGGTTGCAGCGTCTGCGTTGATCTGCACTCTCGTGATCTTAAGAAGGCAGGCGAGACGGACGAACGAATTTTTGGGGTCGCAGCATGGCAGGATAATCCCTGCTTCACCGATGCCGAACGTGCCGCGTTGGCATTGAGTGAGGCCGTCACTCGACTCGCCGACCGACCGGATCCGGTGCCCGACGAGATATGGCAGGAGGCAGCCAGGAATTATGACGAAAACGCGCTCGCGGCCCTGATCCTTGCGATCGCAAACATCAACGTTTGGAATCGCCTCAATGTCGCCGTCCGACAGGTGGTGGGAGATTGGAAGGGCTGAGCGTCGCTAGTGATCGATTATCTCAGTGGATTTGAGTTGTCCAGGGCAGAAGTCTTCAAGTGGGCCGAATTTGTGCGATGGAACATCGGCTCAGAAAGGAAGCCGGGAAATGAAACTGAAAATGGTTTTTTATTGGATTACGACCACACTCATCGCACTGGAGACCTTCGCGGGCGGTTTCGTGGACCTGACCCACGGGCGAACGGATGTTTTCAACGGGCCGCGCGTTGCCGACGTGGTAACCAGCCTTGGCTACCCGGTGTATGTGC
>Ga0209330_1000885_pt1 | contig 10330 bp, 15 predicted proteins | sample JacPinW_OM2H0_O3_FD_187969 | JGI IMG/M metagenome (GOLD analysis project Ga0209330, IMG submission 187969) | Forest soil microbial communities from Algoma, Ontario, Canada - Jack Pine, Ontario site 1_JW_OM2H0_O3 (SPAdes) (version 2) | ecosystem: Environmental > Terrestrial > Soil > Boreal...
CAGCAGGCGTTGCAAGGGCGCGTTCCGCTTTCGCAAGGTGCGATGATGGCAGCAACCACCAGCAGCGGAACCGGCGGCGGTTCAGGCGGCGGAAGCGGAAGTTGTCTCCGGTCGGGAACCGTGGTGCAAACGAAAGAGCGCGGGATCGTGAAGATCGAAACATGCCTGGTGGGTGAGCACCTGTGCTGTCCTTGCCATACGCGGGGGGAGCCGTGGACTCGGATCGAGCGTCTGGAACTACGGGATGCCGACACATTCATCCGCCTGCAGTTTTCGAATGAGGAATCGCTGGACGTGACGCCGCATCACATTTTTACTCTCGCCGATGGATCGCCGATGCGCGCCGAACGTTTGTGCTTGAGCGATGTTCTAGTTGGCCGGTTTGGGCGTATCACGCTGAAAAAAATCGAAACCATCGTCGAGGGAGGGAAGAAGGTGACGGTGAGCTGCGAGCCTTATCATCAATTTTTTGCCGGACAGCACAATGCAAGCGTGCTGACGCACAATTACACTTTTTCGTCGTAGATTTCCTACTTTGCTTTTTTTGCACATGTTCGGCACTCCATGAGCGGCCTTCGTATAGTGGCCCGAGAGAATACATGGCAGTTCGACCACCGTGGGTAATTATGTCCATGGAATTCGTGGGTGATCTTTCGCGGGATCGTTGATTGCCCGTGCTTCAGCGGGCGCAGCATGCTGCGCCCCTACGAAGAGGCGTCGAGGCATCTTCAGACTGCCTTCAGCGGACGCTAAACGCACCGGCGCAGAACTTCAAGATGCCCGCATAGACGGAGCGGTGCCCCCTTTTTTTGCTCGGCAATCAAAATGACTGGAAAACGCTACTACTTGACGACGCTCGGCGCATGGCATCGGCACACTGCGCGATTCACAAATTCGCATTGGCTGGCGCTCAACCAGGCTGCACCGACTGACGCGCATGGCGATGTTGCTAATGATGACGCAACGCCGATCCTCGTCCTGATTGAAGCGGACGAAGGGGCGCATCTCGCGCTCGAGGACGACGCTGCGTTCGAATCGCTGCCGCATCCTCTCGCGCAGAAGCCAATCTCGGAGGCGGCGCAGACGGCGCTCGCCGCGTATGGAGTGGCGCCGGGCGCGACCACGTTTGATGCAGCCGAAGCCGTCGCGCGCGTACATCCGCTTCTGCGCCACCGCGTTTTTTGACGTCCCCGCTCGCATCCTTAACCCAGCGGAGAATTACATGCCTTTCATTAACGGCAAGTTTTACATGAATCCGGCTTACGGACGTGCGATTGAACGTGCTCGCAAGGCAGGCGGCATCTGGTCGGAGGAGCGTCCCGAATTCGCCGGAGCGCCCCTGCAGAAGCAGAATTTCTCGAATGAAGGATCTCCCAGCAATGCACAACAACAAAGCTCGAGTGATCATTGGGTCACAATCAATGGCCGCCACGTCCTGATCCAGGGGACGTCGGCGGAACGAGCGCGAATGACACAACCCGTGAGCGAAAAAGAGAGATACCTCTCGATTGTGGTGTTCAATGAAACCGGTGGCTTGAGTCCGTCCGCAAAAAATGGCAATGGAAGTGCTCAGAATCTCCGGAAAAGCGGGAGGAATGCGTACTGAAGCCGCGCTACCTCACCGGCAATTTGTCTCGGTCTCGCTGCCTGCCCTGGATATCGGGGCGGGAGAGCGAGTTGTGGGTTTTGATTTCGAGGTGACGTCCGGACGAATCGCCGAGATTACGGACATGCCGATTGGATGGAATATATCTGTAGACAATGATGCATCCTGGAATACAAATATCCACGCTTCGGTCCTCGTGGCGGCGGCCGCTTTGGATGGCTCCTTCTTCAAGGATTTCGCTGCAATCGAGAGGGAGGGGAATGCCGAGATTCCATTCGAAATCAGAGGGAAGATCGATGTGTCCACGGATTTTTCAAAAGTGCGAGAAATCCGGGATCGAGATGAAAGACTTTACGACCATGGAAAAGGATCAGTTTCTGCACCGCCACCCAACGAAATAGCCCTCGCTGCCTGAGCGCTCGCCCGGTTTTCGTAGCGTCCGCCTTCAAAGCAGCATATTGGCTCTCGTACTCCAAAACCAACGGCAAAGAAAGATGCCGGGCTAAAGCCCGGCGCTACGAAGGCTACTCTTCGGAATGGTCATTCGCGAATACACTGACGCCGATCTCGACGCGTTGCGGCGCATGCACGCGCAACAAGGATTCGGTTACGCGTTCCCCGATCTCGCGGACCCACTTTTTGTTTCGAAGCTGGTAGTGGAAGACGGCACGGGGCGCGCGGTGATGGCTTCGCTTGCGCGGTTGACTTGCGAGATGTATCTGCTAGTCGCGCCGGGGGAAGGGAATCCGCGCGAACGTTACGCGCGGCTCCTTGCGCTCCATCGCGCCGGTGAACGCGATCTGCTCGCGCGTGGACTGCACGACGCGCACGCATGGTTGCCTCCGCCTATCGCCAAGAAATTCGGCCGCCGCCTCGCGGCCCTCGGCTGGATTCGCGATGACGCGTGGACACCGTACTGCCGCCGCCTGATTTTGTAGCCGCACCGGCGTCGCGCCCCTCGAGCTGCATAAACGGGCTCTCCGACAGAGCGTTCCGAGGAAAACTATCTATGCCTTTCATCAACGGCAAGTTTTATATGAATCCGGCCTACGGACGTGCGCTTGAAGCCGCCCGCGCAAACGGACCAACGAACTAGGACCAAGGCGGGCATTGGGTAACCATCGATGGCCACCATGTTCTAATCCAGGAGACGAAGGGAGAAGGTGCGCAGCAGCACAGGGTTCAGAAACCGCTTCCACACTCAGGACAGGCTAGTATTTACGCCGATTCATTTGATGGAAAAAAGACTGCAAATGGGGAAACATTCAACCAGAATAGATACACAGCGGCACACCTTCCACGCTCTCGGTGGCACGCTGTGCGGCTCGGGACACGTGTTGAAGTCGAACATGACGGCAAGAGCGTGGTGGTTGAAGTTAATGACAGGGGCGCCGGGGACCGCAACCCCGAATCCACGCGAGTGTTGGACCTATCACACGCCGCTGCATCGGCGCTCACAGGCCGAGATATCAAAGACGACGATGATGCGAAGAAAATTGGAATAATCACGCTGGATAAGATAAAGATGGTCGCCGCGGATACACCGTTAGGGCCAGCGCACCACTAAAACTTGGGAAGGAGAGAATATGCCCAAGGGCCTGTTTCGCTTTCTTGCTTTGCTTGCCTGCCACCTGGCTTGCCTGGGAAAGACTGCCGAAGGCCAGATCGTGATATCTCGACATTTTCCTGGGCGGGAAGGTACGACCGTGCTGTGCTGGAGCATCCCCGAAGAGAGGGCCGGATATCAATCACAAATAGTCGTTTTTCAGACCGACACTGAGGGCGCGGCGAAGCTTTTGTGGCAGTCTCCGCTCGACAATTCGTATGCTCCGCAGATCCGGTTCATGGAAAAAATAACGGCGCAAGGCCTGCCGCTAGCATTAGTCGAACGACAAACTGGAGCCGCGTCATCGCAGCTCGATGTGATTGGAAAGGTGGCTGGCCGAATTGTGCGACTACTTCAAATCGATGGTTTTAAGTTTGATGTCGAGCACCTGGAGGGGAGCAAACTGCCGTTCATCATCGCGCATACCGATGCAAGCGTTCTTGATGTCCCGGACATATATCGATGGAACGGTGGTCGCTTTGTACAAGATAGCGCTGCTCACCCCGACTACTACCGGCAACGTCTAGCCGAAGACAAAAGCGCGCTTCCCGATGATTCCAGTGGCGTGGTCTTGGTCAATCTCGCTCGAATCGCCGTATTGTCAGGTGACCGAGCTGAGGCGAAAACAATTCTGAAGGATGCGCTTTCGAGAGAACGCAGCAAGGGCGACGAGGCTAACGAGGAGACACTCAGGCTAATTGACAAAGCATTGCGCGCACTAGAGCCAAGCCAGCACCCTCAAGACGAAAATCCTCACCAGAAGATGTGAGCTGCATTAACTGCAGGAGTGGGATTCGATCCAGGTACCGAGGAGTCTTGCCGCATGCTCGCAAAGTTTTTTGTCTTCGGATGCGAAGGCGGCGCGGAAATGGCTGTCGATGTCCAGCTCGCCGACGACGTTTCCATTGACGAACACGGGCACGACGATTTCGGATTTAGTTTCCAGCGAGCATGCTAAATAGCGCGAGTCGGCGTTCACATCATCGACGATGACAGTTTCGCCGCTCGAAGCTGCGGCTCCGCAAATTCCCTGATTCAGCCGGATGCGAGTGTGCGGCGTCATCGAGCCCTTGAATGGGCCAAGGATCAGCATATCTTCGGCGGGTTCTTTTTCGATCATGTAGAAGCCCACCCAATTGTACTTCAGCAGGTTTTTGTGCAGCAGCGTGACGATGCCGGTCATCAATTCGTCAGCGGAAGTTGCGGCTGCGGCAAGAGCGTCCAGCTCGGGGATCAGATCTTTGGGTTCCGGGTTTGCGCGAAACATATTGGGATTAAATCACGGCACGCTAGATTCGCGGCCGCATGCGGGCGAATTTTGTTTCCAGGCGCGCAACTCTAGGCCGCGTGACAGAAAGCGGCGGCAAGCCGCCGCACTCCAAATCTGGCGGCCGGTCGCAGTGTGCGCTACAGCTCGTGGTTTGCGTTATGGTTTTGCCTCGGGCTTGTCTTTCTTGGGCGCGGCCGCAGGGGCAGACTTGGGCCGCCAGAAGTCGGGATCGGCCTTTACCAAGTATCCGGTCATGTAGCTTTGCCGCGGATTGATGGTGAAGAGGTTGGTTTCGGTTGACTCGATGGCCGCGGCGGAAAGTTCGCCAAGTTTTTTCATTCCGTCAGTCCCCATCGCGGCCATAAACTTCGGGCCTTGCTGGAACCCCGCGTCAATTTCCGATGCGGACTTCCGCGGAGTGATTACCAAGTATGCGGGGCTGCCTAAGCCGAAGACGTTTTCATACATGGCCCAGTGCGCATCGGGCATGGCTTTGGAATAAGCATCTTTCACTAATTTGACTGCTGCTTCCCAATCCGCTTCATGGCCGGGCTTTAGCCGGAAAGACTCTATCTCAAAATAGCGAACGCCGACAAGGTCGCCGGTTTGGTTGAGACTTTGGTCCGGCCGGTAAATCCAAGCGCTCTGGTCATAGGAGTCGAGCAGTTGTCCGTCAGCTTCCGCCGCGCGATCGAGAGCTGCGGAAAGCGTGGGATTCTTCGCTGTGTCCTGTTGATCTTTTTCCCAGGCTGCGAATGAATCGTAGCCGACAAGGAACAGAGCGCGTGGTTTGCCGCTGACTGAATTAAGGCCCAGATAGGTCGTCGGCGATTTGGCGCTGGCCATGGCCCTCACGAAAGCGCTTTCGGAGCGATCGTGGACTGCTCCGGACTTGCCGGGTTTGACGAATTCGCGGGAGATGACAAGAACCGTCGGCGGTACATGAACGACTTCGGATCTTTCTTGCGCTGACGCGAGGCTCACGGTTCCGAACACGAGAGACAAACCCAGCAAAAAGCCAGACAGTTTTTTCATGGATGCCGACCTCCTCGGCTGTAACGTGATCGAAATTCTATATGGGTGGATGGGCCAACGCGTCACCGCACAAGCTGGGAAGAAGCTCGATGTGTAGTGGCGGCAGAGTAGCGAAGAGCTAAAGTGAAGTCAAGCAGCGGCCGCCGCCGCTGAGATAAATATTCCGACGAACTCGAAGAAGATGCGCCGCCTGGAAGTCGCCTCACAACTTTAGGGGTTCGAACACGGCTGACGACAACCGGAATCGCCGATACATTTTCACATATGGAGGAAATATGTCTCGCGGGGCAGAAAGCACTACGCGTCAACTGACCGACCAGCAACTTGCGCAGCAGAATCAGCTCATCTCGCAATCTGACCAGCAGGGAGGGCAGGACCGTTCGCTCCTGCTGCCCACAATTCAAAGCTTGCTGACCAGCACAGGCTACACGCCGCAGCAGCAGTCCGACATCACGCAGCAAAGTTTAGGTGCGGCAAATACGGCATATGACGCGTTACGTGAAAGCGCCGCCAACCACGCTGCCGCTACGAATGACACAGCGGGGTTCGGCGATTTGACCGCGCAGCTCGGCCGCGAACAAGCGCAGACGGACGCGAGCACGGCGCAGCAAAACCAAATCGCGTTCGCGAATCAGGCATACAAAGAACAGCAAGCCGGGCTCAACGCGCTCACGCAAACCTACGGCATCGACACGAATCTACTGGGCAAAGCGATGGGAGTGCCGGCGGAGTTGCTCAACGTCCGGCAGCGCGCGTCGAGCGGATCGTCGGTGGGAAACCTCGGCGGCATCGCCGGCCTGGGCTCAAGCGTCGCTTCGTTGTTTGGGTAGAGAACCATTAACGTCATCGCCTCTTGCGGCTCGCGCAATGAAGAAAGCGGGCGCAAGCTCCCGCACTCCACAGGATAGCGATGCGCCAGCCTCTTTGGAGTGCGGCGGCTTGCCGCCGCTTTTGCGATCGCACCCTCGGCGGTGCTGACCGACTCTGGCGACTGTCGTTGGTTGCCAGTGATTCAGCGGGCGCAGCATTCTGCGCTCCCACAGGATTGCGTTACTGCGACTCAGATCCGGGCTCGGCATACAGTTACAACGACGCGGATTTTCTGTGGGTTTTGCTGTCGACTGCGCGCGGTGGAATGTGATAAACAGAACGGCACTTAGGCGCGAGAGCGAGCGGCAGCGAATCCGCTGACGTAGCGGCGCTCGCCTCGCGGACTAGGCTCTCTTTCCTAAATGCGCGCGACAAAATTTGAGTTTGAACAGCGCTTTTGGATCATCGGCGCGATCATCTGGATAGGATTTTTCCTGTACAGGTTCGACCACGTCAATTTCGCGGTGGGATTGTTGCATGTTGTGGCGCCGTCGATTGATCTCGAAAGCGCGCACGCAAATAATTTGTGCCGTCTGATTTTCGGCGCCGGCGCGCTTCTGGTTTTTCTGGCTGCGATGTTTCGCACTTGGGCCACGGCTTATCTTAAGACGGAAGTGGTGCATGACATGAGCTTGCACTCCGAAGGGCTGGTGGCCGATGGACCGTACCGTTACGTCCGCAATCCGTTATACCTGGCGAATATTCCCTTTGCCGCGGGGATCGGGACGATGGCTAGCCGCGCGGGCTGGCTTTTTATGGTGCTAGGGATGTGGATTTTTGTGTATCGTCTAATTTTCCGCGAAGAAAACGGGTTGTTGCAGACGCAGGGCGAATCCTACCGCGCTTACTTGAAAGCGGTGCCGCGATTTTGTCCGTCGCTTACGCCGCGCGTTCCGTCCGGCGGAGGGCAGCCGCGCTGGGGGCAGGCGTTCGCGGGAGAGATTTTAATCTGGCTCATGGGCGTCGCCGTGTTGTGCTTCGCCATTACCTTAAGTTTGAAGCTCGCGGGCATTTTGTTCGCCGCGAGTTTCGCCTCCTACTTCATCGCTGTCTATCTCGTGAAGAAACGCGCCGCCGCAACCAGACTTTAACTCGAACGAATCTGCCGACCTGAACCTTGCGTGGCGAACTCAAGGCGAGTCCGCCGTCACGAACAAACCACGGATTTCTGCACGCGCGATGATGCAACTCTCCACGTACGTCAACAGCTTCTTGGCGACAATTATGCGCATCTTCGAAGACCCCTACTGGTGGACGGTGGCTCTCTCGTCCCTGGTGCAACTTATGATTTTCATTCGCTGGATCTACCGGCGAATTCGCAACGACGAAATGATGAGAGCGTTTGTCGAAGACATGGCAAAGATTCACTTGCCGCACACGTACGCGTTACTCGAAAAAATCTGCGACGCGCAGGGAATTGACCCGCCCAACCGACCTCGAATCAATTGGATTGACTTGGCGGGTCCGCACTACTAGTGGCTCTCCGCAGTGGAAGGGGAAGGCGAAAAATGAAGAAAACTACTCGCATAGTTGCGCTGAGCTTGTTCGTTGCTGTTTGCGCCACTCTACTTGCGCTGGCTGCGCCGGGGGCGTTCGCGCAGGGGTCGCAGCGCGTCAACGTAGTGCAGGGGGATACGGGGCAAGCTATCGCCGGAGCAAACATTTGGGTTTGCGCCGGCATGGTGCAGCCCGCTTACACCAGCATGCCTGCATGCACGCCATCTGCGTCGATTTTTTCCGATCCGATGCTGACGCAGCCCATCACGCAGCCGCTCGTTTCCGACGGGCTCGGCAACTACAGTTATTTTGGCGCGGCGGGAACGTACACGGAAGTAATTACCGGGCCGATGATCGCGGGATACACTTCGACGATCGTTCTGCCTTGTGCGCCGAGTTCGCCGACGGCGGGATGCGGAGGAAGCGCGGGGAATCCTGCGTCGCCGAGCGGAGCACTTCAGTTCAACAATATCGGAGCATTCAGCGCGTCGATTCTGAGCCAAGATTCAGGCGCGACCACCATCACCGACTCTGGCAACATGACGGTGCAGGGCGCACACGCGACCGTAAACACAGCGAGCAACGGCGGATTCAACCTCAATGTGAACGGTACGGGGAATTTTCTCGGCTTGCTGACCACGCCCGGCGGATTTTCAGCCAATGCTGAATCGCCGAACAGCGCATTCAGCGCGCCGACAAAACTTTTCTTCATGGCCGCGGGGTGCAACAACGTGACGGCAGGGAACGGCTGGCAGATTGGGACGGCCAACGCTCCCACGCCCGCTTGCCAGGGAACTCACACGCGCAAAGGAGTGTTGCAGTTTGCGCGCGGGAACGTGGCTTACATCGAGTTCGAGCTGCCTACCGACTGGAATTTTGGCGTGAACGTAGATTTGAAAATCGCGTTCACCACGACGGATACCACCACCGGCCATTTCACCGCATGGAGCGTGCAAACTGGATGCAATTCGCTGACCGGCACATCGAGCGACGATCCTGTATTGAACGCGGCGCAGACGGTTTCGTCCACGATTGGCAGCACGGCGGTTTCGGGCGCGGAATATCTTACGCTCCTGACTGCGCTGAACACGACTGGCTGTTCAGCAGGGAACAACTTCGTCCTCTCCATCACGCGAAATAATTCCGGCGCGGACACAAACACGGACACCGCTGTCGCCGCAAAGTGGGCCGAACTAACCTTCGGCCGCACGATTAACTCCACGAACCGGTGATCGCCGTGTCTGTAGCGCCGGGCTTCAGCCCGCATCCTGATGTTCGTTGCGAATCCAAGGACTAGCCGGGGCGTTCGCCGTGCGATCGGCAAAATCAAAAGAGCCGGCGGGGACGCCGGCGCTACGAAAGGCAAACCCCTTTAGGCGGGCATGTCTGTTGTCGCAATGTTGGGCAAAGGCTGCCGGCCTGAAGGCCGCCGCTACAAAACCAAACCTCCGCCTCCGGGCGCAGTCCATAGGAGCTTGCAATGCAATCCTGGCAGAAATTTCTTGATTCGCTTTCGACCAAGGGCGGGAACCTGTTTGTCCTGTTCATCTGCTTCGGCGGGCTGCTCGGCCTGCTGATTCACGTCTTGCATCACGGCGACTCGGGGAACGTGAGCATGGTCGTGGTCGCAACGTTTTCCGGATTTTCCGGCGCGTTGATGGCCACACTGACGGGGAAGGACAGCAAAGAACAGAGCGAACCAGTTCCCGGCAACTCATCTGGCGTAACGATCGCCAGTGCAGGCGGCCCGAATGCTCCGAGCCGCACCACGGCGGTCGCGATTTCCGAACCCGTCACTGCATCGAATGGGGCCACGACGAAAATCGATGGGCCTGTTTCGTAATGCAGGCGGGAGCCTACAGCGAGCTGAGCGAGCTCGATCTGATGAAGCTGTGCGTGTGGCGCGAAGCGCGCGGTGAAGGAATTTTGGCGAAGCGCGGCGTGGCGCACGTGATTCAGAATCGGGCGAACGATCCTTCATGGTGGGGACACGACGTCCGCTCGGTGATTCTGAAGCCGTGGCAATTCTCGAGCTTCGACGCCGCAGACCCAAATTCCGAGAAGTGGCCCGCGGAAGGGGATTTGTCATTTAGCGATTGCGCGGAGGTGTGCGAAGCAGTGACAGCAGGCAAGGATGAGGACATTACCCGCGGGGCGACTTCGTATTACGACGTCTCAATTCCCGCGCCGTCGTGGGCCGCGAACGGAAGTAACGTCCTCACGTTAGCGGTCGGCCACCTGCGCTTCTACAAAGTCGCGCCCGTGATGGTGAGCGACATCGATCTCGGCGTGTAGCGATTGTGGACGAGGAAAGACCCCAAGCTTGCGATCAATTCGATTTGTTAGCGCGATCTCCAAAAAGCCGTCCGGGTGTACAATTTTGTCTCTCGGATTTGCACCGGGCAGGTTCCCAGCCAGGCCCGCGGCGGGAACTTTTGTTTCGGAG